>CXWL01014387.1_pt1 | contig 40132 bp, 37 predicted proteins | sample 590931 | NCBI WGS metagenome assembly CXWL01 (sample SAMEA3498368, study PRJEB10139) | groundwater metagenome | biome: water well; material: biofilm material | place: Germany | collected 2015-04-27 | reverse complement strand
CCACCGTCCCCGACACCGCCCCCCGCCCCGCCGCCTCCCGCGCCACATCCATCGTCGACCCCACCGTCGCCTCAAACAAAAACGGCCGCCCCAACACGTCCGTCTTCAACAGCGACTCAAACCGCACAACATCAAAAGGCGCACTCATACAATCATCACCATTGCCCTTTGCTGTTTCTCTCTTGCTGTTTCCCGCTTTGCCCTTTGCTCTTTACGTTTTGCGCTACCCCGCCAGCCACCGCGGGTTCGCCGCCGCCAGCTTCCCGTGCACGCAATCCCGCACATGCGCGAACACCAGCCGCCGCCACTCCCCCCCGTCCGCCTCCCCCGCCCGGATCCGCTCCGACAACTCCGCCGTCCGTTCCCCGATCGCCACCTTCATCGCCCCCAGCGACGCCGGCCGCACCGCCGCCCCCAACACTACATCCAACCCCGCCCATTCCTCCTCCAACTGCGACTCCTCGAGCTGCAGCTCGCGCCGCACGGTGCGGATCACGTTCGCCGCCACCCGCGCGTTGTACTGCCGTGCCCCCGTCAGCCCCGGCACCAACTGCTCATCGAAAAGCACCTCCACCGCGCGCAAGAGTTCGTCCACCGAAGGTCGGTCATGCATGGAAGTTCACCGCCTTCATTTCACATTTCACAGTTCGCAATTCGCAGTACGCGGCTCGACGGCAGCAACTTCTTTGCCCTTTCCTGTTTGCTCTTTGCCCTCTTCAGTCTGTTGTCTGTTGTCTGTTGTAGAGCGTCAGCCGTCGATAAGACTCAGCAGCTCCCACTCCGTCTCCGAAGTCCGCCGCCCGATGCTCGCCAGCTCCACGCTGTTGCTCGCGCCGTCGAGATACGTCCGCGCCTGGCTGATGCAGATGATCCCCCACCGCAGGTTCCCGAACACCTCCCAGAACCGCACCCGCTCCGGATCGACCTTCGCCCCGCCCGCTGCCTCATACGCCGCAAAGAACGTCGTTCGTTCGCCGATCCCGCCGACCGGCTTCGCCCCCCCGAACCGCCACGACCGCACGCAGATGAACCCCATGTCCTCCATCGGGTCCCCCATGTGCGCCAGCTCCCAGTCGAGCATCACGCGCAGACCCTCCGGCCCGAACAACACGTTCCCGATGCGAAAGTCGCCGTGCGTCAGGCACTGCTGCCCCCCGCCCTGCGTCACCACCGGATGCTGGTTCAACCAGCGAAACGCCAGCTCGAACGCCGGATGCGGCTCCGGCGCGATCATCCGAAAGATCTGCTCGTACCGCTGTACCTCGAACCGCGCCGCGTTCTCGCCGTCGTTCGGCGCCGGCAGCCCGACAACCCCGTGCTTCACCGGATCGATGCGGTGGATCTGCGCCAGCAACGCCCCGAGCTGCGCCGGCAGCGCCTCTCGCGCCCCTGCATACGCATCTTCCCGCAGCAGCCGCCGCGGCAGCGTCTCCCCCTCCACCTGCCGCACAAAGAACGACTCGCCCGCCCCCACCGTCTCGTCGCCGATCCACATCGTCTCCGGCGCCGCGACGCCCTCATCGAAAGCCGCCTTCATCAGCGCGAACTCCATCGGCCGTGACAGCGACTTCGCCGCCCCCCGCACATCCCGCTGCAGGATCAGCGCCAGCGTCTCCACCACCCCGCCGCGCTCGACCGCCGCATCCAGCGACCACGTCTCCCGCGAAGCCCCACCCGTCAGCCGCCGCAACTCCGACACCCGCACCGAATCCGCGCCCGTCTCCCGCGCAATAAACCCCTCGATGTTCCCCGCGAGTTCGTCGTTCTCCGAAGCCAAGCGTCCGTCTCCCCAACGCCCCGGCACGCCGCGCTCACGACATGCGACAGCGCCAACAGAACCTCACCGCGTTCAACTCGATCCTCTGTGCCTCTGTGCCTCGGTGTTTAACCCGTCGGGGTTCGACGTTACTCGACCTGATCCAGGTACTCCGACAGCCCGTACCCCACAGCATCCCCACAGCGATACTCCGTCATCCCCTCGCCGACGTGCGTCACCATCCCCTCCCGCCGGTTCCGCAGCGGAATGAACCCCATCACCTTCCCCGATACGTCGAGCTGCTCGCCCGTGTTCAGCTTGAGATGCGCCACCAGATCCTTGTGGAACAAGCCGTTGTCCTCGAACTCCGTGTCAATGTCCACGCCGACGATCTGGTCCATCTTGTCGCCGCGATACACCACCCCGCCCTGGGTGCGGTGCTCCGGATCGCGCCACACTGTCGACACCATCATCCCGAAGTCCGGCCCGAAGTTGATCGTCAGCCAGCGATAGCGGTGGATCGCCTGCCAGTACCGCGGCCCCCACGAGTGGTCCCGCAGCCCCAGCCCGTCGATCTGCGTCACGACCCCATCGATATCGACGGTGCCCGTGACCTTCATGTGCTGCTCGTAGTGCGCCTTCGCGAACTCCTTCTCCGGGTCGACCACCTTGTGACGCGCCCCCGTGCTCCCGTACGCCGGCCCCGCCGCCTCGTGGATGAGGTCGATCTTCACCGGCTTGTGCGGGTTCGACTTGAAGGCCGCGCTCGGATCCGCCATCTGCGACGGGTCGGTCAGGTACACCGCGCGCCCCTCATATATAGTACGCAGCTTCTGCAGGCCTTCGATCACCTCGAACTTCATCCCGCCCGCGTCCATCGCCTCGTTCGTCGTGATCTCCGGTCGTTTGAACTGGAAGAGCACGCTGCCGTCCGGCTGGTACACCACCAGCGTCATCTCCGCGTAGCCCTCGTTCGCCCGATTCCCCAGCCGTAGAAAGCCGCCCGTGTTCTTCTCCCGGTCGAAGAAGTTGAAGTACATGCTCTCGTTAAAGTTCGGCTCCGGCCCCAGCGCGTGCGTATAGTCGTCCTGCCCGGTGATGTCCCCGTAAATCGTCACCATGTTGCGCCTCCAAATACATGATCGCCGCTCAAACCCGCGTTCGATTCACGGTTGGAAGTCTAGAGCAGGGGTGGCGGAGAGGGAATGAGCGTACGCGGGGGCTCGCTCAAGGTCGCCAAGTGTGGAAACGTCTCTTTCGACCGCTCCAAGTTGACCCGCAAGCCGGGCCAGTTGGCAATCTTAGCCTCCGGCGAGGAGCGCCTCGACTGCTCGTCGGTCCTCTGCCGACAGCATGCTCTTGATCCGTGAAGGATCGCCCGGCCGCCGGCCCCAAATGAACAGCAGCCGCGCCGCCGCATCGGTCTCGATCGCGGGGCTGCCATCGCCGGGGACGAGGCTCAGTGACGCACCAGCGCTGTCGTGCCTGATGGCGATGTCCGGCTGATCGGCGGCGCGAATGCGCGTGGCTATCGCACGCGACGGCGCCGACCCCACGCCGCATCCACGTGAAAACAACAGCGGCGCGAGCATCGAGACCGCGTGATCGGTCATCTCCGGCCGCGAGAGCAGGTCCCAACTCACGTCGTCGTCGCCGACCATGTCCCAGCGGTGGATTGCGCTCTCGCTGCGGGAGTGCATCACGAACGTCGTCGCCTTGAACGGCATGCCAGTGAAGGGAATGATCGCTTCCGGGTCGTCCGAAAGCACCGCTTGCATCGCCGCGCCCATCCGTGCGCTGGCTGCAAACAGCCGCTTGCGTAGTGCGCCGTCGTCCATCGCGCGGTACGGCGCTTCGCGCTCGTCGAATCCGCGCGTCGCCGGAACAGGCAGCCCCTCGCCATACGCCTCGAACAATCGCGCGATCTCATCAGCGCCTGCGGCGAGGTGCGCCGTAATCTCGTGTACTGTCCAACCCGCGCACGCCGTCAGCGCGGTCGGCGGAACCCTGTCGAGCGCCTCCAGCAGCGCCTGCGCTTCCGAAATCTGAGTGGTCATTGTCGTGCTCCTTCGCATGCCATAGTGAGAACGGACGCCCTCAACACGAAGACCGTACGACGCCACAGCGCCCGCCAGCTATCGGTTTCTTGCGTTCAGAGTGGGCGTCCGCATCGAGCAGGACAACTTTGCACGTGACATCGTGGGGTCACATCAGCCCAGGTTTGTGGCCTGCCGGAATGAACTCTCCCTGCGCTCATCCGATTCATCGCTGGGATCAAGGGCACGTTGGCGTGGGTGCCGTGCCCGCGGCCGATGTCGCATCCCGTACCATCATCTCCATGACCACGAACCCCATGTTCGATCCCACCGCCGCCACCACCTTCCTCACGACCCACTACGGCGCCCGCGCCTCCACCGTCGCCGAAATCGGCCGCGGCGAGTGGGCCATCGCCTACGCTTTCACCCTCGAAGGCGCGGCCTGCGTCGCCCGCTTCGCCGCCCAGTCCGACGACTTCGAGAAAGACCGCATCGCCGCAGCACATGTTGCGCCAGCCCTCCCGATCCCCCGCATCCTCGAGATCGGCGAAGCGCCCGGCGGCTTCTTCGCCATCTCCGAGCGCGCGTACGGAGAACACCTCGACGCCCTCGACGAAGCCGGCATGCGCGCCGCCCTCCCGAGCCTCTTCGCGGCCTACGACGCCGCGCGGCTCGCCGATCTCTCAGCCACCACCGGCTACGGCGGCTTTGATGCCACCGGCAACGCGCCGTACGCCACCTGGCCAGACGCCCTGCTCACCATGGTCGGCGATGGGCCAGCCAGCCGGATCCGCGGCTGGCGCGAACGTCTGGCCGCGTACCCGTCCGCGCAGGCCGCCTTCGATGAGGCGTCCACGACCCTACGTGACCTTGTCGCCGTCTGCCCGGCGGACCGCCACCTCGTCCACAGCGACCCCTTCAACCGCAACATCTTGATCGCAGGCGACAAGGTCACGGCGATGCTCGACTGGGGTTGCGGCCTGTACGGCGACTTCCTCTACGACCTCGCGCACTACACCTTCTCGACCTGCTGGTTCCCCGCCTTCCGCAACATCGACTTCGCCACCGAAGCCGAGCGTCACTACAACACCATCGGCCTCACCGTCCCCAACCTGCGCGACCGCCTCCGCTGCTACGAGATCCACATCAGCCTCGACGCCCTCGCCTACAACGCCTACTGCCAGCGCCCCCCCGAAATGCTCGACCTCCTCGCCCGCCGCACCCTCGAAGCAGCGCGCGGCTAGATCTCCCTGTCATTCGGAGCGGCGACCCGGCGAATGGAGCACAGGCGCCCCCGCCTGTGGTTCGGCGAAGCCGGACGGACGCAGCACGGAGCCGCGAAAGAGGATTTCGGGCGCGTGCGAGTTAGAGGTACCCGCACCACTTACAGGATGTGACCTGCGCGTGAACAGAAAGGCCGCCACGAGGGCGACCAATCCAAAGCGAGCTTGTCGAGCTAACCTACACCGCCTCCGCCAACTCCCGCTCCTCAACCACCGGAACGGTCGGCGCTGCGACGGCCGGGACGGCCGCGCGTTGGCGCGCTCGCGTGTGCACCTTCGCCTTGCGCTCCTCCCACTCCCCCCGCACTTCCTTGCGAATGCGGTTCGCCACGAAAGTCTTCAACAACGGCAGCCGCCGGAACGGCTTCGGAATCGGATTATCCCACGCCATCACCACGCCCCAGTTGTCGCTGGACGGATCGGGGAAGTAGCCCGGGATCAGTTCGACCACGTAGGAGCCGGGGATGCTGAGATAGCCGCGCAGGTTCGAGCAGACGTAGTCCGGCCGCTCATCCTCCGACAGCTCGGCCGCGCCGTTCCGAGCCTGCTGTTGATTCACGAGCGTCACGTACTCATCGTCACCCAACGTCGGCATCCCCTGCTCGATGCGCACTTCGTTGATGTGTTGGCCGCGGATCTCGCGCAGGTTGGCGTACTCGCCGGGAGCAAGCGCGCGGCGACCCTCGGACGCGCGGTGCTCGTTGAAGGCCACAAATCCGTTCAGCCGGCCACCGCCGATGAACTTGGCCTTGCCCCACTCAACGATGGACGCCAGCATCTCGCCCAGCACGATGTAGGTGGCGCCGTTTGTCACGGACGTCAGGTTCACCCCGACGAGCGTGTCGCCGTCGGGATCGCAGGTCGAAAGGGTGCCATCGCCGCTCACGTTGTCCCACGTACTGAAGGTCTTCACCTTATCGCCATCGATCGCCATGGCGGTGATCCAGGCGACGACCGCGCGCCGCACTTCACGCCCACCCTTCACGGTCACCAGTTCCGCGGCGATTTGACCTTCGGGATAGTGGCGCAGCCGCGACTCGATCGTCGTCCGCGTGGCCGACTGATCCCGCCACTTGATGTTCTCCAGCTCCAGCAGCCGCGGAATGTCGCTGCGGCGCACGGGGCGGATCTCGTACCGCGATTCCTTTCGGTCCACACCCGCGAATGCGGCCGGCGCTGCCGATGCAATCGTGTGCACGACACCGCCACCCTGCTCGGATGCGCCAGCCCGTTCGGGCTTCACCATGACCATCTCCATGAACAGCCAGACACCGACGGTGAGGACGACGTCAAAGATGGCGCTGCCGCGCAGACCCAACGGCACGGCGGTGCCCGCACTGGCGAGCAGCGTGTACACCAGGGGGGCAAGGGCCGCGATGCGGTTGAGCCGACCAAGACCAATGGCGACAGGGGTTCGCAGCCGAAGATCGATAATGGAGACGTTCCAGGCCCCCACGGCCATGAGCTTGAGTCCGTGGAGGACGTCGCCATCGCGAAGAGCCCGCCAACCCACAGTGACGTCTGCCGGCCAGATGCCCGAATCTTCCTTGAAGATCCACGCAGCGGTGACCGCAACGACCACTTCGGACCCGACCACGAGGGAGACAAAGACTGGCATATTGACGCCATACGGTGCCCAGGCGCTCGCGCCGGTCACTGCCTCGACGAGCAGGTAGGCAATAACCACGAGATAGACGAGAATGGAGACCACGAACGCCCGGGAGATCCAGCGACGCACGCTGTCGTTCTCGGCGATGGCTGAGCGCATGGCTGGGAGAGTGGTCATAAGGCCCCCGAATCCGTCACATACCGACCTGTCAGTATGTTATCACGGATCCTAAGCCTCTCGCGCCCTCATGTCAACACCCTTTACGCACAGATCAGCGAAATTGACAAGAGCCCTCTGCCGCGGCTGGCAGGGGGCTGAGAGATGGTCGGGCTAACGAGGCGTGTGGGGAGTCGAGTGTTCAGCAGCCCGCTGACGTGCGGTCCAGCGCTAGGCGGCTTTCTGTTCGTCGTCAGGTTCCACAATGCCGGGGAGGGCTTCCCGTTCGAACAGGCGAACCATAGCGTCGACAACCTTGGGGCTAAACTGCCGCCCAGAGAACCGCACCAGTTCCTCAATGGCCTCGGAGGCGGGCCGACCCGGCCGGTATGGGCGGTCGTTCGTCATCGCATCGAAGGCGTCCGCGACGGAAGTAATCAGCGTCGCCTCGGGAATCTCCTCGCCCTTCAAGCCCGCCGGATACCCACTGCCGTCCCAGGACTCGTGATGGGTGAGGGCGATGCTCGCCGCCAGCTCGAAGCCGTACTTTCCCTCGAGAAACCGCGCGCCCAGCACGCTATGGCTTCGCATCACCACCCACTCGTCATCGGTGAGCTTGGCCGGCTTCTGGAGGAGCGAGTCCGGCACGTAGAACTTGCCGACGTCATGGAGAACCGAGCCGAGACCGACTTCGTGTACCTTCGCCTCCGAATATCCGAGTTCCCGCGCGATGGCCTCGCTGACGGTGCGCACCCGGGCGATGTGGCGGCCGGTGGTGTCATCGTGCGCCTCGGCAGCGTTCGCGAGCAGCATGACAGTGTCGCCATGCGCCTTGGACAGATGCTTTTGCGCCAACTGGAGCTCTTCGACGAGGGTCGTCATCCAGACGATCGCCGTCACCTGGCTCGAGACCGCCGTCAGGAACTGGGCGTCCCACGCCGTAAACGCCGTGTCTCGCTTACTGGCGACGGACAGCATGCCAACCAGGCGATCCTGCCACAGCATCGGAACGACAAGGGCCGACTTCAGCCCCGCGGCGGCAATCAACGTACGCTCCTCCGGAAGCAACTGCTCCGCGGTGGCGATGTCGTCCATGAACACCGGCTTGCGCGTCTGCTCCAGTTGCCTGCTCAGCGGGTGGTCGGACGACTGGTTTTGCGTCTCGGTCCAGGCCTCGATGAGTTCTTCGGGGGCCCGGACGTACGTGCCTTCCCATTCCTGCGGGGTGGCGGGCTTGTCCCCGGACACTTCGAAGTTCACGGCGTCGTAGCCGGCGCCCACCGACAGTTGGCTGGCGACGAGGCCGAGCTTTTCCTCGCGAGTACCGGGAGCGGTGAGCAGCGGGACGAGATCGCCAACGATCTTTGCCGCACGATCGCCGCTCAGCACTTCACCGATTGCCGACGTTGACGTGTCGCGATGGCGGCGAGCCGCATACATCGCGCTATCCGCAAGTTTGATGATGTCGTCAACGCGCTGGCCTTCGTCCGGATAGACCGCAAGCCCAACCCTGGCACTGATCGGAATACGCACACCGGACACTGGATCGAGTAGTTCCGCATCGGCCACGATCGCGGTTGCCCGCCCAAGATAGGACTCCGCCTGATCCCGGTTCATTCCCGGGAGGATCGCGACGAACTCGTCGCCGCCGTAGCGACCCACGATAGCGCCATCCACGGACAATGCCGCAGCGACGATGCTGAGAACATCGTCTCCCACGTCGTGACCGTACGTGTCATTGATCGCCTTCATGCCGTCAACATCGCACATGGCGAGAGCGCAAGGCTCGTCGGGGTGGGCCTCGATGCGCGACCGAAGCTCGGCCGTGGCTGCTCCATGATTAAGCGTGTTCGTGAGCGAATCCCGGCGGTCGCCGTTTTCGACCAGCGCTCGGTAGTGGCGCTCACTCTCGGCCAATTCGTCGTAGGTGCGCCGGCCCGGGGCGCGCGGAGGGCGTGCCTTTCCGTTCGACGCGGGGGCCGTCGCAGCGGAGACCACGCGAGGCTGCTTTCCAGAAGCCATATGACACCCACCAACCGAGTCTTATGCCGCGGGGGCCCTGACCCGACCGCTCTGGATTAGTATCGGTAGCTCGGGGCAGAGCCTGAATCGCGCCATTGGCGCCGGGACCAGAACGAATGTTTCAGGTGAAACAATCTGTTCAGCCTCCGTTGCAATTTCTCTCAAAGCGGGTGAACGGCGGCCCGCGGTTGGCTTTGCTCCCGCGACGACCTACCTACACGGCGACGCGCGCGACCTGCGCCCCCAGCCAGGCCGCCAGCACACCGCCGCTGACGCTGGCCCCCAAATTGATTGCGGCACGTGGCAGGTCGCCAGCTTCAAGCTGCTGGAGGGCTTGCCACGACAGCGTCGAGAACGTGGTGTATCCGCCGAGGAAGCCGACGGCGACCAGCATCACGAGCGCAGTCGGCCACGAGAACCTCTCCGTTCCGAGGGTCAGGAAAGCGCCGATAAGGAAGGAGCCGGAGATGTTGACCACGAAGGTGCCGACCGGAGCCGAGCCCGTAGCGTTCGCCACCCACAAGCTCAGGTAGTAGCGGGCGAGCGTACCGGAAGCGCCCCCGAGGATGAGATACAGCGGAGTCATCTCGGAGAACCACCCCCCACACACAGGCGAACGCTGCGGGTCGCGCTATGACCTACCGGCTAGGCAGTCACGGCATCGCCTGACCGAATCTCTGCCGCGTCGACCCCCAGCCCCTTTGCGACCCCTTCGCCGTACGCGGGGTCTGCTTTGTAGAAATGGCGGAGCTGCCTCACTTGGATGTCGCGACGGACGGGCTTCATGTGCCCCGCGAGGTTGTCGATGAGCCGCTCGCGTGCGTCCGCCGGCATCAGCCGGAACAGGTTCCCCGCCTGCGTGTAGTTGTCGTTGCCCGGGTACTCTTTGTCGAAGCGTTCAGCGAAGCCCTGCAGTTCGAAACCGTAGGCGGCCTCCTTTAGCGCGTTGTTCTCAACCGGCCCACCAAAGCTGTTGGGCTCGTAGTTCGGGCCGCGGCCGCCATTGTCATCGAAGCGCAGGCTTCCGTCTCGCTGATAGTTACGCACCTGCGCCGCTGAGTGGTGCGGCCTGTTCACCGGCAGCTGTTGGTAGTTCGCGCCGATGCGGTAACGGTGCGTGTCCGGGTACGCGAACAACCTCGCCTGCAGCATCTTGTCCGGCGAGAAGCCAATGCCTGGCACGACGTTCGAAGGCTCGAAGGCTGCCTGCTCAATGTCAGCGAAGTAGTTCTCCTGGTTGCGGTTCAGCACCAGTTCACCGAACTCAATCAGTGGGTAGTCGCCGTGTGGCCAGACCTTTGTCAGGTCGAACGGATTGATGTGGTAGGTGAGCGCGTCCTGTTCTGGCATAATCTGCACGCAAACGCGCCAAGCTGGGAACTCGCCGCGCTCGATCGCGTCAAAGAGGTCGCGCGTGGAGAAGTCCGCGTCCTCGCCCGCCATCTTCGCCGCCTCTTCCCGCGTGAAGTTCTTGATCCCCTGCTTCGTCTTGAAGTGGTATTTCACCCAGAACCGCTCGCCCTGTGCGTTGATCCAGCTGAACGTGTGGCTACCATACCCGTTCATGTGGCGGTGACCATGCGGCGTCCCACGATCGGAGAACAGGATCGTTACCTGGTGCAGGCTCTCCGGCGAGAGTGACCAGAAGTCCCACATCGATTCCGGATTCGGCGTGGCGGTGCGCGGATCTTTTTTCTGCGAGTGGATGAAGTCCGGGAACTTCATGCCGTCACGGATAAAGAACACCGGCGTGTTGTTGCCGACGATGTCGTAGTTGCCATCCTCGGTGTAGAGCTTCAGGGCGAATCCGCGCGGATCCCGTACCGTGTCCGGCGAGCCTTTCTCGCCGGCGACGGTGGAGAAGCGGAGCAGCGCCTCCGTCGTCTTACCAATCTGGTTGAAGACCTTGGCCTTGGTCCACTTGGTCACGTCTGCCGTTATCCGCAACTCACCGAATGCCCCCGCGCCTTTCGCATGTACCACGCGCTCCGGCACACGCTCGCGGTTGAAGTGTGCATTCTTCTCGATGAGCTGGAAATCTTCGAGCAGCAACGGGCCCGTCGGACCGACACTGATCGAGTTCTGGTTGTCGGGCACCGGGATGCCGACGCCGGTCGTGAGTTGGTCGCGTTCCTCGGACATGCAGGACTCCTTGGGGTTACTCCACGATCAGGTGGAAATCGGCGGTCGGCCAGCACTTGCCGCCCTTTCGTCGCCCGCGCTCGGGTCGCGGACGGACCATCGTTTGCAATTGTAGTCCAGAATCGCCCCGAGGAAAACGGCGCCGAGAGGCGTTTTGGGACAGTGGCGACGCGTACTCGACTTAGGCGGCGTCGTGGACGGGCGGTACGCGCCAGACGCAGCAGCGCGGGCGTGGTTGATTCCGAACTCTTCCGCTACTTCCACCCTTCGGTCACTCTGGCAGCTTTGAGCGCGGCAACGTACTGAGGATCCCGGGGGACGCATCCCGTCGGATACTGGCCCATCTCGTTGTGCTTGGCCCGCATCAACGCCGTGCAGTAGCTCACGGCGAGGCAGGACTTGTCCCGCTGCATACCGCCGTGCTCCAGCGTATCGGTCGCGAAATCCGGATAGGCGAGGGCGCCGCGGCCCAGGCCCACCAGCGAGACGCCGCCAGCTTGCACGTTCGCTGAGCCGGCCATGAGGGCATAGTGCCGCAGCCACGAATAGCCGGTGCCGATCACAGCCAGATCGGGATGGGCGCGCTGGATCTCGGAAGTGAGCGCGAAGTGGCGTTGGACACCGACGAGCGGGTGCTCGGGCGGCGTATATCCATCGACCGGCGCGCGCTCGAACGGGCGGCCGATGTGCGCGTTGTAGTACGGACTGCCCATCGTGACGTTAACCATCGTCAGGCCCTGGGCGCGCAGTTCTCCGATGAAGCGGAGCGGCTCGTCGAGCAACGGCCGCGTGGGATCCTCCGGGGCCGTACCCCACCCATGCTCATAAGGAAGGCTATGCGCTGAAGGCTCGCCTATTCCTCCCGCACCGGAGACGTAGGGCACGCTGTCGAACACGTTGAGGCGGGTCGCCAGCACGATCGTGCCGCCGAGACGGTCGCGGATGCGCGCGAAGAGATCGCGGGCGAAGCGCGTGCGGTTCTCAAAACTCCCTCCGAAGGCGCCGGCACGCGTCCTCGCGCCTAGCAGTTCGTTCAGTAGGTAGGTATGGCACTGTTTAATATCGATGAAGTCGAAGCCGATATTGCGGGCGAGAACGGCTGCCTCAACGAATCGTTCCTGAAGCTGTTCCAGCTCCCCATCGGCGATGAGCTCGCGCTCTTCGCAGTGCTTCACGGCGTCGATTGCCGCGCCGTGCTGGGCGATGATCGGGCCGGTGTGCGACCACCGCCCGGAATGCGTCAGTTGCACGCCGACGACAAAGCCGTCGATGCTGCCGAAACGTTGCCGTCGCGCCTTGCGCGTCTCCTCCAGCAACCGGCGAAGCTCCGGCGCCGTTTCGGGCGTGAGCAGAAGTTGCCGAGGATTGGCGCGCGCCTCCGGCACAACGGCCGTGGCCTCACCCCAGATGAGCGCGGCGCCTCCTTCCGCGAAACGCCGCCATCGCCTGAAGGTCAGTTCGCCCGGCGTGCCGTCGAGATTCCCATCGCACCCTTCCATCGGATGGACAGCGAGGCGATTCGAGAGAGTAAGCGGGCCCACACGCAGGGACTGGGCGAGGGGGGCCATGTCTTCGTCGAAGGACATTTCGATGCCCCGCGCGGCCACGTCATCGCGGAGCTGATTTAGGGATCTGTAGTGGAAGAACGGCATGGCCGAATCGTAGCAGGCACGCCCGCCGTCGCGGTCAGAGCAACTGCCGCGCCGTCGGCTCGATCGGGGCTGGGAGCTGCGTTTCTCCCGCAAGCAGGCGGTCGACGCCGGCAGCACAGGCGCGTCCCTCGGCGATCGCCCACACGATAAGGCTCTGGCCTCGACCCATATCACCGCAGGCGAACACGCCCGGCACGCTGGTCATGAACGAGCTGTCACGCGCGACATTACCGCGCGCGTCGAAGCCGACGCCTAGTCCTTCGAGCAATCCTTCGCGTTCAGGACCCACGAAGCCCATCGCCAACAAGACGAGATCGCAGGGCAGCTCGAAGTCGGTGCCCGCGATCTTCTGGAAGCGGCCATCCATCATCTCGACCTCGTGCGCGAGCAATGCCCGTACGGGTCCGTCTTCGTCGCCGACGAAGCGCTCCGTGTTCACGCTGTAGACGCGCTCGCCGCCTTCTTCGTGCGCCGACGACACACGGAAGACGTTCGACCAGGTCGGCCAGGGGTTCGTGGGCGCGCGGCTTTCTGGCGGCCGCGGCAGAATCTCGAACTGGTGTACGGAGATCGCGCCCTGGCGATGTGCGGTGCCGAGGCAGTCGGCGCCGGTGTCGCCGCCACCGATGATCACGACGCGCTTGTCGGCCGCCGTAATCGTCGGCTCGCGGAGATCGCCCAGCTGCACGCGGTTCCCGATCGGCAGGTACTCCATAGCCTGATGTATCCCGCGCAGCTCACGTCCCGGAATCGGGAGGTCGCGGGCGGCGGTCGCGCCGCCAGCAAGCACGGTAGCGTCGAAGCCACGGAGCTCTGACGCCGGCACATTCACACCGACGTTGGCGTTCACGCGGAACTCGGTGCCCTCGCCGCGCATCTGTTCGAGCCGGCGGTCGAGGTGGCGCTTCTCCATCTTGAACTCGGGGATGCCGTATCTGAGCAGCCCACCGATGCGGTCATCGCGCTCGAACACCACGACATCGTGTCCGGCGCGCGTGAGCTGTTGAGCGGCGGCCAGGCCGGCCGGGCCCGATCCGACGACGGCTACGCGCTTGCCGGTTCGAACGGACGGCACGACCGGCTGGATCCAGCCTTCGGCCCACGCACGATCGACGATCTCGACCTCCACCTGCTTGATGGTGACCGGATCCTGGTTGATCCCGAGCACGCACGACGTCTCACACGGCGCCGGGCAAAGCCGCCCCGTGAACTCGGGGAAGTTGTTCGTGGCGTGCAGCCGCTCGATCGCGTCTTGCCAGTGATCCCGGTATACGAGGTCGTTCCAGTCGGGGATCAGATTGCCGAGCGGACAGCCGTTGTTGCAAAACGGGATACCGCAATCCATACAGCGGCCGGCCTGCTGCTTGAGCGCGTCGCGGTCGAACGGTTCGTACACCTCATGCCAATCATGGAGCCGCAGCGGCACGGGGCGCCGTTTGGGCGTGATCCTTCCCCACTTCAAGAAGCCGGTCGTCTCACCCATGGGCCGCCGCCATCACGCGCTTGTCTGTCTCTTCCTCCGACAAGCCGGCCGCCGCCGCCTCGTCCATCACGGCAAGCACACGCTTGAAGTCCTGGGGCATCACCTTGCGGAACGATTCGACTTCGCTCTCCCACTGCATGAGAAGGCGGTCAGCGACGTCGGAGCCGGTGAGCTCGCGATGACGCTCAACGGTGGTGCGGAGCCACTCGCGGTCGTCCGCGGTCAGTGGCTCGAGTTCCACCATTTGATAGTTGACCAGCGCGGGAAAGCGGTCATCAGGGTCATAGACAAAGGCGACCCCACCCGACATCCCGGCGGCGAAGTTCCTCCCGGTGGGGCCCAGCACCACTACTCGTCCGCCGGTCATGTACTCGCACCCATGGTCGCCGATACCTTCGGTGACCGCCGTCGCGCCCGAATTGCGCACACAGAATCGTTCCCCTACCTTGCCGCGGAGGTATGCCTCACCCGACGTCGCGCCGTAGAGCACGACGTTGCCAGCAACGACGTTGTCCTCGGCCACGAAAAGCGCGTCTCGGTCGGGGTGCACGATCACAATACCGCCTGACAGGCCCTTGCCGGTGTAGTCGTTGGCATCACCCTCCAGCCGCAGGGTGATGCCGCGAGGCACGAACGCGCCGAAGCTCTGCCCCGCCGACCCGCGCAGGTGGATGCGGATCGTGTTGTCAGGAAGTCCGGCGGCACCCCACCGCTTCGTCACCTCCGAGCCGAGCATGGTGCCCACGGTGCGGTTTGTATTGCGCACGTCAGCTTCGATTTCGACGGGGGTTCCGTCAGCGATCGCGGCGGCGGCCTGCTCGATGAGTACCCGATCGAGCGCACGTTCGAGGCCGTGATCCTGGCCGCGGGTACAGAAAGCCTCGCTCTCATACGGGTTCTCAGCTTTCGCCAGTATCGGCGAGAGATCCAGACCGTCCGCCTTCCAGTGGTCGATGGCCGCTCTCACGTCGAGCACTTCAGCATGCCCAATCGCCTCTGCGATCGAGCGGAACCCCAGCATCGCGAGGTACTCGCGCACCTCTTCGGCGATGAATTCGAAGAAGTTGACGACGAACTCCGGCTTCCCGGAGAAGCGCTTGCGCAGTTCGGGATTCTGGGTGGCAATGCCGACCGGACACGTGTCGAGGTGGCAGACGCGCATCATCACGCAGCCGCTGACGACGAGTGGCGCAGTGCCAAAACCGAACTCCTCGCCGCCGAGTAGTGCGGCGATCAGCACATCGCGGCCGGTCTTCAGCTGTCCATCAACCTGCACGACGATCCGGTCGCGTAGCCCGTTGCGCATGAGCGTCTGCTGCGTCTCGGCGAGCCCCAGCTCCCAGGGCGCACCCGCGTGCTTGATCGATGTAAGCGGCGAGGCACCGGTGCCGCCGTCATGGCCGGAGATAAGTACGACGTCGCTGTGCGCTTTCGCCACGCCGGCCGCGACGGTGCCCACGCCCACCTGCGCGACGAGTTTGACGTGCACACGTGCGTCCGGGTTGGCGTTCTTCAAGTCGTGGATGAGCTGCTTGATGTCCTCAATCGAGTAGATGTCGTGGTGCGGGGGCGGGCTGATCAGACCGACGCCTGGCGTGCTGTACCGGGTCTTGGCGATCCACGGGTACACCTTGTGGCCGGGGAGCTGACCGCCTTCGCCGGGCTTCGCACCCTGGGCCATCTTGATCTGGAGATCGCTGGCGTTCACGAGGTATTCCGAAGTCACGCCGAACCGGCCCGACGCCACCTGGTGCACGGCCGAGCGGCGGAGATCACCGTTTGCGTCCCGCACATAGCGGTCGGCATCTTCGCCGCCCTCGCCTGTGTTGGACTTGGCGCCGATCCGGTTCATCGCGATGGCCAGGTTCTCGTGCACTTCCTTCGAGATCGAGCCGTAAGACATCGCGCCGGTCGCGAAGCGCTTGAGGATCTCAGTCACCGGCTCCACTTCGTCGATCGGGACGGGCGGCCGCACACCGTCACGGAGCGCAAACAAGCCGCGCAGCGTCGCCAGACGCTTCGACTGGTCGTCGACAAGGCGCGTGTACTCCTTGAATATGTCGTATCGCTTCGCTCGCGTCGCGTGCTGGAGCTTGAACACGGTCTCGGGGTTGAACAGGTGGTACTCGCCCTCGCGACGCCACTGGTACTCACCGCCGAATTCGAGGTCGCGGTGGGCGAGTTCTGCGGGGCGGGGGAGGTAGGCGCGTCGGTGGCGGCGTGCGACTTCCTCCGCCAGCTCGTCGAGGCTGATGCCGCCAAGCCGCGACACGGTGCCGGTGAAGAACTCATCGACAAGCTCGTGCCCCAGGCCGATCGCTTCAAAGACCTGCGCCGCTCGATACGAGGCGACGGCGGAGATGCCCATCTTTGACATCACCTTGAGGACGCCCTTGCCGGCGGCTTTGACGTAGTTCTTGATCGCCTTGTGCGGGTGCATCTCGCCGAGGCCATAGAGCTCCTGCGAGATGAGATCTTCGATCGACTCGAAGGCAAGGTACGGGTTGATCGCGCCGGCGCCGTAACCAATGAGGAGCGCCATGTGGTGGACCTCGCGCGCATCACCAGTCTCCAGCACCAAACCCACTTTCGTGCGCTTGCCGTCGCGGATGAGGTGGTGATGCACGGCGGACACGAGCAGCAACGACGGAATCGGGGCGAGGTCTGGCCCGGAATCGCGGTCCGAGAGCACGATAATCCGCACGCCCTCTTCGACCGCCGCCGACGCTTCCGCCCGCACACGGTCGAGGGCCTCGCGCAACGCCGTCCCGCCACCCGCGACTCGATAAAAGCCGGCGATCACGCGAGCGGCGAATTCCGGCCAGTCGCCGTCGTCATTGATGTGGATGAGTTTGGCCAGCTCGTCGTTATCGAGGATCGGGAAGGGGAGGGCGATCTGGTGACAGGCGTCCGGCTGCGCATCGAGCAAGTTACCCTCGGCGCCGATCGTTGACGCGAGTGAGGTGACAAGCTCCTCGCGGATCGCATCGAGGGGCGGATTCGTCACCTGCGCGAAGAGCTGGGAGAAGTAGTCGAACAGCAGCCGAGGACGCTCCGACAGCACCGCCACGGGTGTATCGGTCCCCATCGAGCCCAGCGCTTCAGTCCCTAACTTGGCCATCGGCGCGACGAGAAGCTTCAGCTCCTCGTGGGTGTATCCGAACGTCATCTGTCTCCGCACCACCGACTGGTGCGAAGACACCTTGTGCTTGCGGTCGGGCAGGTCACCGAGGTGTACGAGGCCCTGCTCGCACCACTCCTCGTATGGGTGCGCGCCGGCCAGCGTCGCCTTGATCTCCTCGTCCTCGACGATCCGGCCCAGGGAGGTGTCGACGAGGAACATCTTCCCGGGCTGCAGCCGGCCCTTCTTCACGACACGCGCCGGGTCGATGTCAACAACGCCGGTCTCGCTGGCCATGATCACCCGGTTGTCGTCGGTGACCCAGTACCGGCTCGGCCGCAATCCGTTGCGGTCGAGTACCGCGCCGATCACCGTGCCGTCAGTGAAGGCGATCGATGCAGGCCCGTCCCACGGCTCCATGAGCGACGCGTGGTAGCGATAGAACGCGCGCTTCGCTGCCGACATCGTGGCGTGGTTCTCCCATGCCTCCGGAATCATCATCAGGACGCCGTGCGCGAGCGAACGGCCGCTGAGATGCAAGAGCTCGAGGCACTCGTCAAACTTCATCGTGTCGGACGATCCATCGGTGATAATCGGAAAGCAGCGCTCGAGGTCGGGAATCAGTGGCGTTGAGATCTGCGCGGACCGCGCGGCCATCCAGTTGCGGTTGCCCTGCACCGTGTTGATCTCGCCGTTGTGAGCGACGAATCGGTACGGGTGCGCGAGCGGCCACGATGGGAACGTGTTCGTCGAGAACCTGCTATGCACCAGGGCGAGCGCCGACTCGATGCGCGGGTCGCCAAGATCGAGGAAGAACTCGGCGAGCTGCGGCGTCGTCAACATCCCCTTGTACACGAGAGTTCGGCTCGACAACGAAGGGAAGTAGATGGCCAGATCTTCCTGGATCTCATGCTCGGCCCGCTTGCGCAGCACAAACAGCTTCCGGTCGAGGTCGATGCCCACGGACCCCGCCGAGTCTACGACGAAGCAGTGCCAGAAGCTGGGCATCACCGCCCGCGCCGTCGGCCCGATCATCGAGTCGTCGATTGGCACGCCGCGCCAGCCAAGAACCCGTAACCCCTGTTCCTCGGCCAGTCTCTCCATCGCTGTGCGCGCCTTCTCGGCCGAGGCCGCCTCCGCGGGGAGGAAGGCGAGCCCGACGCCGTAGGCGCCGGCAGGCGGGAGTGGGAACTGGGCCACAGCGCGAAGGAACGCGTCCGGTACCTGGATGAGAATCCCGGCGCCGTCGCCGGTGTTCACCTCGGCGCCCGATGCGCCGCGGTGGTCGAGATTGCACAGCGCTCCCAACGCCGTGTCGACGATATCCCTGCTCTTGGCTCCCGTGACGTCGACGACAAACCCGACCCCGCAGGCATCGTGCTCGAAACGGGGGTCATAGAGACCGCTCGCCGCGGGCAATGCGCTAAACGGCAGGGGTCGAATGTTCAGCCCCTCAGGATTCGTCACGGCTCCTCACTTCTGGCGCTCCCGGCCATCCCGGCTATGTAGCCGGTAGCCGACGGTCCCGATCTTGTTCGGGCCGGCAGAGCAGAAATCCCACCGTTTTGGACTCGCTACTGTCTGGAAGTGCCAATTGTAACGAACTTCACAATGTCTGTCACGGATTCGCCGGGAATCTGTCCGACGGCCTCAGGGGAGGCCTCTGGATCCCCGGCTCACCGGGGAAAAACGCAACGAGGTCGCGATGGCGACCCCGCTTTCACAAGAAGTCCCGAAATTGCTTGCGGCGAGCCGCCTCCGTGCGGATTGGCAGATACTACCCGAGTGGGGCAGATTCTACAAGGTCGCCGATGTGGCCCAGGTTGGACTTGGCCAAGTTGGTTCAGCCGCCCTCGAGCATCAGCGTCTTCGCCTGGAGTTGCTGCTCGAAGATGGCGCGCGCAACACCCAGGACTTCGAATACCTCGGGCACGGCGACCGTGTACCACACGCTCGTGCCTTCACGGCGCGTGCCTACCAGCCCCTGGCCTCGCAGCGCGCCCAAGTGTTGCGACACGTTGGAGGGCTCAGCACCCACCCGCTGGTGAATCTCGTTAACGGTGAGGCTGCCCGCTTCTCGAAGCACCTCAAGGATACGGATGCGTACCGGGTGCGCGAGGACTCGGAAGAAGTCGGCTTTGAAATCCTGCAGCGTGGCTGTCATTTCCCGCTCATTTCTTGCCTTCGTGAACAGTTGCTCTCTTTGGGCCTACTCTGCTAATATTCGAATATTAGCAGATTCTCAGCCGCTCAGTTAGCACCAACCTTCCGGATGGTCGCCGCGCGCCTTCCCGATTGGCGGACAATCCGCAACGACGCCTTAGCCGGCGTCGTGGTCGGCATCATTGCCCTGCCACTCTCGATCGCCCTGGCTGTTGCGGTTGGCGTTCCGCCGGTCGCCGGCCTGTATACCGCTGTGTTTGCGGGCGCGGCCGCCGCCATATTTGGCGGATCGAACTACAACATCACCGGCCCAACGGCCGCGTTGGTTCCCCTCCTTAGCAGCACGGTCCTCGTCCACGGCGCTGGCGCACTCCCGCTCGTGGGATTGATGGCCGGCCTCATGCTTCTCGTCATGGCGTTTCTACGACTCGGCGGTTTGATTCGATTCATGCCGGGACCCGTTATTATCGGATTTACCGCCGGCATCGCGCTCTCCATTGCATTTGGCCAGTTAAACAGCTTCTTTGGTATCACGGGCATCGATCCGTCACTCGAGCACTTCCACCAGAAGGTTGGCGACTCGATCGTCCACGCCGGCAATATCGACCTCACTACATTCGCTGTAGGGTCAGCCACCCTGGCCATGCTAGTCATTTGGGGGCGTCTGCCCGGGCTCAACCGTATTCCCGCCGTACTCATCGCCGTTGTGGTGATAACATCCGTCACGTGGGCGCTCGGTATCGAGACGCCGACGATTGATACCAAGTACGGAAGCATTCCGCGGGGCTTCCCCACACCGAGCATCGCGTTCCTCGACGTGGGGTTGGTCTTTGCCCTACTGCCCGCAGCGTTCTCCGTCGCGGTGCTTGGCTCGGTGGAGTCCTTGCTTAGCGCGGTCGTCGCCGATGGCATGGCGCCAGGTTCAAATCGGCACCAACCCAACCGAGAGATCTTCGGCCAGGGCATTGCAAACATCGTTTCTCCGATCATGGGCGGTATCCCCGCAACAGCGGCTATCGCCCGCACCGCGGCCGGCATCAGAAGTGGTGCGCGGACCAGGCTTACGGGCGTTTTCCATGCCGCGACAGTGCTATCGGTCACGCTGTTCGCCGCGGGACTCGCTGTCCACATCCCCCTAACCGCACTCTCCGCCATCCTCTTTGTGGTCGCCTGGAACATCGCCGAGATCCCGGAGTTGTTCCACCTCATCAGGCGCGCGCCACGCGAAGATGTGCTCGTTCTCCTGGCGACGATCGGCATTACACTGTTCTTTGATCTGACGTATGCCATCGGGTTCGGCATCATTGCCTCAGCGTTTCTGCTCCTGAGGCAACTCATGCAACTGCCCGCCGCGGAGGAGCTGCTTCCCGATGCGACAGGCAGGATTCAGCAAGTCTCACCGGGGCTGAGCGAACTTATCCAGAGCCGCCCCGATATCGCCTTCTTCACGGCTCAGGGCATGCTGTCATTCCACAGCGCGGCAGCGTTCGAATATGAGTTGAACGGAGGCGCGAAGGATCCGCTGATCCTTCGGATGAAGGACATCCACCACATTGACACGTCGGGCTTACTCACGCTCGAAGGCATCATTGAGCATCGGCAGCGCCGCGGAAACCGCATCCTGCTCACGGCAATCCAGCCGGAACTCTACCCAGTGATCGAGAAGTTCGGCCTCATCGACAAGCTAGGGCCGGAGAACGTGTTCGAACACACGCGCTGCGCGATCGCGGCGATCGACGCGCCCGATGGCCGGAGCCCGCATCCCTCAACCAACCAGTAGCACTGGCTAGTACACCCCACCCAGCTTCCGGTGGTCCCAGGAGACGGCCTTCTTTATGTCCAGGCGCACGACGACGCGCTTGGCGGCGTTCTTGCGGATGGCGGGCAGCATCGCTTCGGTGATGGTGATGTTCTCGTAACGCTCGGCCAGCTGCACTCCGAAGGCGAGCACCGCTTCCGGATCCTCGATGAGCCGCGCATCCGACACCAACTCCAAACCCCGAAGCTCGTTGTAGGCGTCCCCATCTTCGATCATGCAGGTCAGTCGGGGATCGCGGCGGAGGTTGAGGATCTTCTGCGATTTGCCGTAAGTCCAGAACGCCGGGGCGCCCTCGACGAAGCCGTACCACATTGCCACAACGTGCGGCCGGCCGTCGGCGCCAACGGTGGCCACGGACATCACCCTCTGTTCATCGAGGAAGGCCTGGATCTCATCTTCGGTCATCGTGATCTGATTGCGCCTAGACATCGCGGTCACCCAAGCCTTTGCTGTTTACCTTTGCCGTCTGCTCTACGACGCCCGATGCGCCGTCCACGCTGCGCTGTCCGAGAACCAGTTGTCGAACTGTTCCTGCGACGCCAGCACTTCGGCGATGTCGGCTCCACCGTCGACGACCTTCTTCAGCAACCGAAAGTAGTCGAAGCGGTCGATCGCCGGACTGAACAGGATCAACAAGTCCGCAGGATGCCCTTTCGTCGCGGAGAACGCGTGCATGGTATTCGGGGCGGCGATCGCCAGATCACCCTTCGTTGCCGTCACTACGCTTTCGCCGACAAGAATATCCACACTGCCGTCGAGCACGTAGAACAGCTCCGAAGAACCCTTGTGCGTGTGCGGTCGAGCGCCATCCGCGCCGGGCTTGAGCGTCCCGCGCACAACCGAGAACGCCCCACCCGTGTCCGACTTGTCCGCCAGCAGTTGCATCGTCTGCACCGGCAGTTCCAGCCGCTCAGCTTCCACCCCGCGCACGAAGATGCCTTGAGCAGACTCATTCAAACTCAAGGCGCGCCCTCCCGACTACAACCCACGAACTACCAGATCCCAAGTTGCATCTTTACATCGTCCGATGCCATTGTCTTAGGGTCCCACGGCGGCGAAAAGGTCAGCTTCCCGTTCACCTTCTTCACGCCCGGGAGATCGATGAGCACGTCCTGTATCTGCCCGTCGATCACCGCGCCCAGCGGGCAACCGGGGCTCGTGAGCGTATAGTGAACGTCGATCACGCCCTCGTCCGATACATCCACGCCGTACACCAGCCCAAGCTCCACGATGGACATGTGGATCTCCGGATCGAACACGTCCTTCAGGCGCTCCATCACCAACTCTTCCGACAGCAGTCCCTTTACCGACATCTCATCACCTCTAGGTTCCAGGTTCTGGAAACCAGCCTACCACTCTCTATGATTCTTCGTGCGTGACGACCCCGTCGCCCTTTTCGTGCTGTTCGATGCCATCGGCGAGGGTGTGCCAGGCGAGCGTCGCGCACTTCACTCGCACGGCGAACTTACCGACGCCGTGCAGCGCCTCAAGATCGCCAAGATCCTCCGGGACCGGGTTCTCCGGGTGCGTGAGCATGTCCTTGAACTCGGCGCTGAGGCGGCGGATCTCGGTGATGCTCTTGCCCTTGACGAGATCGGACATCATCGAGCCCGAGGCCTGCGAAATCGAGCAGCCGCGGCCTTCGAGGCCGAGATCGGCAACGCGATCGCCGTCGAAGATGATGCCCATATCCACCTCGTCACCACAGACCGGATTGTAGCCCTCGGCGCGGACCTGCGCGCCCTCGGGGATACGGTGGTTCCGCGGCCGCTTGTAGTGGTCGAGGATCAGCTCGCGATAGAGTTCGTCGAGCTCAGGCTCGGGCTGTTGCTGTCGCATGTCCAAAGATCCTGTCGGCGGAACCCAGTGCGTCCACGAGCGCGTCGACTTCCTCGTTGGTGTTATAGATGTAGAAGCTGGCGCGCGCCGTAGCGACCACGCCGAGCGTCCGCATCAGGGGCTGCGCACAGTGGTGGCCCGCCCGGATGGCGATTCCTTCCTGATCCAGCACCTGGCTCAGGTCGTGCGGGTGCAGCTCGCCGTAGTTGAAGGTAACCGCGCCGCCCTTTTCGTGCGCCTCGTTCGGCCCGTAAATCTTGACACCTTCGACCCGGGACAACGCATCGATCGCGTACTGCGTGATCGCGATCTCGTGCTCGCGAACCGCCTCCATGCCGATGCCTTCGAGATAATCGATGGCCGCGCCAAAGGCGATCACGTCAGCGATATTCGGTGTCCCTGCCTCGAACTTGTTCGGCAGCGGGGCGTACGTGCTCGACTCGTACGTCACCTTCATGATCATCTCGCCGCCACCCAGGAACGGATCCATCGCGTTCAGGATGTCGCGTTTGCCATAGAGCACGCCCACGCCCGTCGGGCCGAGCATCTTGTGCGACGAGAAGGCGAGGAAGTCGCAGTCCAAGTCCTGCACATCGACGGGCATGTGGGGGACGCTCTGAGCGCCATCGACCAGCACGACGGCGCCGTAGCGATGGGCGACGGCGGCGATCGCCTTGATATCGTTGATGGTGCCAAGCACGTTCGACATCTGCGAAATGGCGACGATCTTCGTCTTCTCGCCGATCTTCGCCAGGACGTCGTCCCACACCAGGTGCCCCGTATCGTCGATGTCGATGTGGCGGACTCTGGCGCCCGTCTCCAGCGCGATCATCTGCCAGGGCACGAGGTTGCTGTGGTGCTCCATCGCCGAAAAGACGATCTCGTCTCCAGGCTTGAGGAACTTCCGTCCCCAGGCGTGCGCGACGAGGTTGATGGACTCCGTCGTATTGCGGGTGAAGATGATCTCTTCTTCCGGATAAGCGGCGTGGATGAAGCGCCCGGTCTTGATCCGAGCCGCCTCGTAGGCGGCCGTCGCTTCTTCGGCGAGGGTGTGCAGGCCGCGGTGTATGTTTGCGTTGTAGTACTCGTAGTAGTGCACGAGAGCGTCGATTACCTGCCGCGGCTTCTGCGTTGTAGCAGCGTTGTCGAGATACACCAGCGGCTTGCCGTGCACCATGCGCGAGAGGATCGGAAAGTCTTTGCGGATTTCGTTGGCGTTGAGAGTCACAGGGACAGGCACTTTCAGCTGATATCTACTCTTACATCGTCGCCGTCGACTTCGACGGGATATGTCTTCACCGGTCGGACAGCCGGCAGGACGACGGCTCGCCCCGTCGTTACGTTGAACTTCGCACCGTGGCGGGGACATTCGACGAGATCGCCCTCGAGGTCACCCTGATCGAGCGAGCCACCGTCGTGCGTGCAGACGTCGTCGATGGCGTAGAATCGCCCGTTGACGTTACAGAGGGCAACGCGCACCTCGCCGACCTCATGTACCGAGATCGTCCCGGGCGGTGTGTCGGATACTTTGGCGATGGTTGTGAATGCCATTCGATCCTAGCCGTTCAGAATGTCGTCCCAGGTGACAGATTCTAGACGCCCGCCGGCCTTCACCAACACGGCGTCGAGGACTCGCTCGCGCAGGCGTTCGCTGGGAATGCGGGCAATCACATCGGCGAAGAAGCCCTCGACGAGCATGTGCTCCGCCACTTCCTTTGAAATGCCCCGCGACTCCAGGTAGAACAGTTCGGTGTCCTCGACCGGCCCCACCGTTGCACCGTGACTGCACTTCGCGACATCGTAAGCCTGGATCTCCAGGATCGGGATCGGCGCCGCTTTGGCGTGCTCGCTGAGCAAGAGATTCCGCGAAGTCTGGCTGGCCTCGCTGGCGTGCGCGCTCGGGTTGATGCGGGTGATGCCGTACCAGACGAGCGAGGAGTAGTCGGAGAGGGCGGACTTGAAGCGGAGGTCGCTGATGGTGTTTTCGCCCCAGTGGTTCTGCAGGGTGTTGTAGTCGAAGTGCTGCTTCTTGTCACCGAAAGTGACGCCGAGCAGTTCCGTGCGGGAGCCCTTGCCCTGCATCTCGACATCGACGCGCATCTTGGTGAGGGCGGCGCCGATGCCGGCGGCCAGGGTCGAGAACTCGGCGTCGCGTCCGAGGGTGGCGCGGATGGTCTTGAAGTTCTGGACGCCGTCGCCCCAACGGTTGATGTCGTAGTACTCGACCTTCGCGCCGTTTCCGACGACCACTTCGACGACGCTGCTGATGAAGCCGCCGTTTTCGGAGGCGCTGTCATCGATGATCTGGACGCGGCTGTTGGGCTCGGCCACGACGAGAATGCGGGGAAAGGCGGCCTGACCGCCGGCGATGCCGGAGGCAGACAGGGAGACGGGCGCGGATGCCTCGACGCCGGACGGGATGTAGATGAACCAACCCGAAGACCAGAGGGCGGCGTTGAGGGCGACGAACTTCCACTCGTCGGGCTTCACGGTCTCGTACAGATGCTTGCGGACGATGTCCGGGTGCTCGCGGGTGGCAGAGGCGAGGTCCATGACGATCACGCCGTCGGTCCGCGCGGGCTCCGGTGCGGTTGTGAGCACGGTCGGGCGGACGGCGTCGAAGGTCATCTCGCGGAGGTTCGTGCGGCGCCACTCTTCGTCGCCGGGGTCGGGCAGGTCGAGGGATTCGTAGAGGCGCCAGGCGTCGCGGCGGCGATCGGAGAGCCATGCGGGCTCGTCGGCAGCGGCGATGGCCGCTTCAACGTCAGCCGCACTCAGCCCCGGAACGCCCGGTGCCAACACTTCGCTAGTCATCATGCCATTCCTCTTGACGTCGCCTCGGGGTCGGCTTCAGCAGCGCGCCTGCATTCCTCTTGACAGAAGGAACTCGTCCGGAAAGAACCCTTTGTGTAATAGTTGCGTCCACACCATTCACAAATGAGGAGACCCGCCGGCCGGTTCGAGCTATTGACCGCTATTCCAAACCGCTGGCCATTGCGTTGCGTCTCAGCAAGCGTGCGAGGATGACTTCCCTTCTTTCCCGCCTTGGCGCCGACCTTTCCCTTCTTAGCCAACGGCACCTTCCATTTGAAGCTCGATCAGCCGGTTCAGCTCGACCGCGTACTCCATCGGCAGCTCCTTGACGATCGGCTCGACGAAACCGTTGACGATCATCTTCGTGGCGTCGACCTCGGTGATGCCGCGGCTCTGGAGGTAGAAGAGCTGATCCTCTCCGACGCGCGAGACCGAGGCCTCGTGGCCGATGTTCACCTGCTCCTCGGCGATGTCCATGAGCGGGTAGGTGTCCGAGCGCGACTCCGGGTCGAGGAGGAGGGCGTCGCAGCGCACGGTGGCTTTCGAGCGGACGGCGCCCGGGTAGACGGTGAGCGCGCCGCGATAGCTCGTCCGGCCCGAACCCTTCGAGACCGACTTGGAAATGATCGTGGACGTCGTGTCCGGCGCGGCGTGCACCATCTTCGCGCCGGCGTCCTGGTGTTGACCATCGCCGGCCATCGCCAACGAAAGCACCTCGCCGTGCGCGTGGGGCTCCATCAGGTACACGCTAGGGTACTTCATCGTCAGCCGCGAGCCGAGGTTGCCGTCGACCCACTCCATCACCGCGCCCTCGTAGGCGGCGGCGCGCTTGGTGACGAGATTGTAGACGTTCGTCGACCAGTTCTGGATCGTGGTGTAGCGCACACGTGCATTCTTCTTCACGATGATCTCGACGACTGCGCTGTGCAGCGAGTCCGTCGAGTACGTCGGCGCCGTGCAGCCCTCGACGTAGTGAACGTAGCTGCCTTCCTCGGCGATGATCAGCGTCCGCTCGAACTGGCCCATGTTTTCCTTGTTGATGCGGAAGTAGGCCTGGAGCGGAATGTCGACCTTCACGCCGGCGGGGATGTAGACGAAGCTTCCGCCCGACCATACAGCGCTGTTCAGCGCGGCGAACTTGTTGTCGGCCGGCGGGACGATCGTGCCAAAGTATTCGCGGAAGAGTTCCGGGTAGTCGCGGACGGCGCTGTCCGTGTCGGTGAAGATGACACCAAGCTTCTCCAGGTCTTCGCGGATGCTGTGGTACACCACCTCAGAGTCGTACTGCGCACCTACCCCGGCGATCAGCGACTTCTTCTCCGCTTCGGGAATGCCCAGCTTGTCGAAGGTGTCCTTGATGTACTCCGGCACATCGGACCAGTCGGCCTCGGGACGGTCGGAGGCGCGTGCGTAGTAGTAGATGTCGTTGAAGTCGAGGTCGTAGTTCTGGATGCTGCCACCCCAGAACGCCGTAGGCATCGGCTTCTCGAGGAAGTGGTGGTACGACTTCACGCGGAAGTCCGTCATCCACTGCGGTTCCTGCTTCACGCGCGAGATCTCGCGCACGACGTCTTCGCTCAGCCCCTTCTCCGTGCGATAGGAATAGGTGGCGTTGTCGTTGTCGTTAAACCCGAACTTGTAGGCGTCCTTCTCGGCGAGCTCGGGCGTGACCTTCGCAACCATGATTAAGCCTTCTCTCCCGCGGGCGCCAGCGCGGGTCCGTACTTCGCGATGATGGGGTCGTACCCCTCGGCTTCCAGCATCAGGGCTATCTCCGGCCCACCTGATTCGATAATGCGTCCCTGGTACAGGATGTGGACGAACTCCGGTTTGATGTAGTTCAACAGACGCTGGTAGTGCGTGATGAGCACGATGCCCAATTTTGGCGTCGACAAAGCATTGATACCCTCGGCGACTGTCCGCAGCGCGTCGATGTCGAGGCCGGAGTCGGTCTCATCCATCACCGCGAGATCCGGATCGAGGATGCCCATCTGGAGGATCTCGGCGCGCTTCTTCTCACCGCCGGAGAATCCTTCGTTGACGTAGCGGCGGGCGAACTGCTCGTCCATCTTCAGCAGCTTCAGCGTCGCCAGCAGCTTCTCACGGAACTCCCGCACCGGGACGTCTTCCTGACGGACGGCCTTCATCGCCTGCCGCAGGAAGTTCACCATCGTCACGCCGGGGATGCTCGTCGGGTACTGGAACGCCAGGAACATGCCCCTCTGCGCCCGCACATCCGGCGATAGACCGAGGATGTTCTCGCCCTTGAAGATCACTTCACCACCCGTGACCTGGTACCGCGGATGGCCCATCAGGGCGTTCGCGAGCGTACTCTTGCCCGATCCGTTCGGTCCCATGATCGCGTGTACTTCGCCGCGGTTCACGGTCAGGTCAAGGCCGTTGAGAATCTGCTTCCCTTCAACGGCGACCGTCAGGCCGCGAATTCTCAGTAGTTCCTCTGCCATCGTGTATTCCTTCGCCATCTACCTTCTTGCTGCTCGTCTCAAGACGATCCGGCAGCGCGCCGGTCCGCATCAACTCGTCTGGGTGACTATCTCAAGGTCTCGCACCAGGTATTCACACATCTGGTGCCCATCGACGATCCGTGTCACCTGCTCGACGGGGGCCCCGATGAGCGCCTGCACGACCTTATGGTCGCCGTGGCAGGGCGCGTCGGTCACTTCCGCTGCTTTGCGGTACGGGCAACTGGTGTTCATCAGATGAAAGCCGTCGTCGTCCTGGCGCCAGCGGTCGACGATACCCTCGTCCTTAAGGGCCGCTGCCGTCTCGGCAACACGCTGCCCTACCGTCAGGCCACGGACCTGCGAGCGATGGGCATCCGTGACTTCATCGGCGACGCCATCGAAGACCTGCTCGAGCATGGGTTTGGCATCGGCACGGGCGGCCATACCCTTGACCAGGCGGTTCACAAGGCGCGGGTAGTGGGCGTTGAGCTCGAGCGCCCGCTCGGTTAGCCGGTACACGTATGCCGGCCGTCCGACCTCATGCTTCTCAATAGTTATGTCTACTAATCCCTCCGCCCGCATCACTTCCAGATGGCGGCGGATATTGGCCTGGTTCATGCTCAACGCGTCAGCGATCGCACCCACGGTGGCTTCGCCACGGGTGGCCAGCAGTTCGCGCATCTGGTCCCGAGTTGATTGCATCAGATTCAGACTAGATCGCCCGATAGCCAGTATCAAGACAAAACAGACTAAAAATGCATATTTGTATGGAAACTACGTCGGAATGGGCCCCAGAGCCACGCGTTGTGCCTGCTTCCTAGCTCAAAATGCCTAACCTAGGAAGCAGACCGCAGGCTCTCGTCGACTATATTTGCGAGGTCGAGATCATACATCTCACCCTCTAGGTTCTGAGTGTCAGCCACGCGCACCACGAAGCCGATGTAGCCTCCCCGAACGAACGTGTACATTCGCATCGAAATGTAAAGGTCCGCGAGACCGTCGCCCGAGGTGGATCCACTACGAAGTTCAATGGTCATTTCCAAGCCAATGGCGCCTTCACCAAGGCCGCTTGTTGCGTCCAGCACCTCCAAGCCAGCCAAGTGGGTACCTTCCACACTGCCGAAGCGACTCCTTAGTTCATTCGTCACGGCCTCAATCTCTTTCTCGATACCTTCGAATGAAGCCAGGACTCCCTCGACTGCAGACTCGTCATCTGGCTTGAGCACCCAGGCCGTGAGAAGTTCAAGGACAGGCGCCTCCGATTGCTCTCGACTGGCAAATGCAATAGCCATCTCGGTAGCGCCGAGGGATGGACACCAAGTCGCAGCTGCCTTGAATGCAATTGGCTCGGTATAGGTAAATCCCGCAGGGAAGTCCTCTGCCGGTGGAAGAAGCAAGACGAGGGTTTCGTCGCCGGGCTCCAGCCCCGCCCTCTGTTGCCCCCTTTCGAGACCCGTCGAAAAGACAGCGGCGACGAGAGATCCGAAGTCTTGCGTCGCGGCCCCAACGGATCCTGAAGGCTCCACCGACCCAGGTCGAGGCTTCTTATCGCCGTTGCCGCACGCCATCCCGAGCACCGCGAGTAGAGCGGCAGAAAGCAAGAGCAACCGTTGCACGAGAACCTCCGCACTCCCAACGTTGTCCGAGTATAGTCGGTTCTAGAATGGAATCCTTGAACAAGAGCACCTCGGTGCCCGCACCTAACCGACGAGGGCGTCAAGCGCGGCTAGCAGTTCCTCCCGCGAGAAGATCGCCTCCAGGAAGCTGACGACCTTGCCGTCCGGCCCCATGAAGAAGGTGATCGGCTCCGTCGGCAGCTTCCACTCCTGCGTGGCCGGCCGGTATTGCTTGAGCTGGAAGTCCTGCCACACCTCGATGTGGACGAAGTCGATGCGGTCCTGGTACACGGGCACCTCCTCCAGCAGCACGTCGAGCACGGGGCCGCAGAAACGGGTCTCGCAGAATGCCGGCGTGCTGAACTGCACGACCAGCGGCCGACCCTTGCCCAGCACGTCGGCGATCACTGTGTCATGCAGACTGCACGCCGGGACGCGGCTGCAGAGGCTGGCGGTGTTGGGGTTGGTCGCCGCCGTGTCGTTCTGACTGGCCGGCGGCACCGTGCCCACGCCCGGAATCCGGTACTGATCGTACACATCGAACGCCGCTTGCACGGTCGAGGCCTCAGAGGCGCCAGGCGGAGTAGCGGTGATCTCCACGGCCCACTTTCCGGCAACATCGAACGGCGTCGTAACGCTGTAGAACCCGACCTTCTCGCCCAACGCCGTGCCGACTGCGGACGCGTCCTCCGGCAATTGCAGCTCGAAGTAGGCGGCCGTGCCCTCGCCGCGCAGCTTCCCGGAGGCGCCATCCGCGTTCACGGTAAAGAACTTCAGATCCACCTTCGCGTTTCTCAGCAGCTCGTTGTCGGCATCGAGCAATCCGACGAGGAAGCGGCTGTCGCGGTTCGCCACGAACTCCCCCGTCAGCAGAACCGGCGTTACTCCGCTGGCAACAGGCGTTCCGGCGACGGACGTCGGCGTGAGGGCCGGCAGGCTCGCACCCGGCGTCGCCGGCGTGGCCTCATCGCCGCTACCGCAGCCGGTCACATAGAAGGCCGCCGCGCCGACGGACAGCGCCAGGCCACCCTGCAGGAAACCGCGCCGATCGAGCTTCTGAGCGACCAATTCATCAAGCGTGCGTGCCAATGTTGTCATCCTGTCTTTTGATACGAGCGCGACGCGGTGGACGATCTGCGATCAGGCACCACGCTCCAAACACATCAGTTGATACGCACCGCCCAAAACCTTCTCGCGGCTCCTCACGACCAGCGGCTGGCCAGCCAACATCGCTTCTACGTCTCTCGTGATGTCGGTGCCCAGTTGGCGGGCGACGATGTTGAGCAGGCGGCGCAACGATGAAATCTTACCCGGCCCGGCGAACTTGTCCATCACGGCGAGCCGACCGTTCGGGCGGACGGCTCGCGTTGTTTCGGAAAGGACCGCCCGCCCATCCGGAGCCACCGCCAGGATCAGGTGCAGCGTCGCCGCGTCAAATGCGCCGTCACGAAACGGCAACCGCTGTGCGTCACCAAGCACAAACTGGCATGGATTCACTCCATGCGCGGTTCGCGCCCGCCGCAGCATGTCCCGGCTCATGTCGATAGCGACGACCTGTCGCACCCGCGGCAGCAGCGGCAGATCCAGCCCCGTCCCAGCGCCGACGATAAGCACGCGATCTCGCGGCCCAAGATCCAGGCATTCGATGCTGCGTTTCCGCGCACCTCGATAGATGCGGCGGAACAACCGGTCGTACACCGGCGCGTACCAGCGATAGATGCGACGAAGACGCTGGTACTCATCTCGAGATCCTGTCGGAGCAGTTGCGCCAGTCACTCGCAGTCCTCGCCACAGCCTTCGGCCCGCAGCCCCTCCACGCCTTCCTTGAGGATCCAGGGCACCATCGCCAACGCTGCCGCGATGTCCGCCCACCACCAGCCGAAGAGCGCGTTCGCGCCGAGACCGACAAGCAGAGCAACCGAGAGGTAAGAACAGATCAGCGTCTCGGTCGATTCGGCCATAAGGGCGTGTGAGTGCATGCGCCGGGCGTTCCAGCGCTTCGTCAGCCCCAGCAGCGGCATCAACGCGAGCGATGTCACAGCCAGCGCCAGACCAACTCTCGACGGTTCTGGTTCGTCACCTACCGTTAGCACATATGCCGTCTGCAGCCCGATGTACACCGCAAGCACGACAAAGGTCGCACCGACCACTCTGCGAGCCAGGCGTTCACGGCCTTCCACCCGCGCGTCAGTGACGTGGAGCCCGAGCCGCCACAGCAGGATCGCCGCCGCTGTCACTTCGATGAAGCTGTCCAGCCCGAACCCGACCAGCGCCACACTGCCGGCGAGAAGGCCCGAAGAAACCGCAACGATCCCCTCGAACGTGTTGTAGAGGACTGTCAACCACAGCAAGACGACAGCAAGTCTCGCTGAACCAGCCCGGCGGGTGGCCGCGGCGATCATCGCGGATCTCCCTCACGCACGTGGCGCAGCGTATCTTCGAGGATGTGACGAATGTGCGTGTCCCGGAGCGTGTAGTAGACCATGCGGCCCCTTCGCTCGGCCGCTACCAGCTTCATCAGCCGCAGCTCACGCATCTGGTGCGACACCGCCGACTCGGAGATCCCGAGGATCGCCGCCAGATCACAGTTGCAAAGCGACGCCTCCGCAACGGCCTGCAAGATGGTCACGCGCGTCGGATCGGACACCGCGCGGAAGACGTTCGCAACGTTGCCGGCGTCGCGGCGGTCGCCGAGAACACGCAGCACCTTTTCGACACGCTCGCGATCAACGTAGCGGGCGTCGCAGGCATCATCGGCAGCGGCGTTTGGCTTTGTCGTGGCCTTTAGCATGGACCTAGTATAGTTGCACACTTGCTCAAGTGTCAATGCATTACCCAAGCGTTCGCAGCCCTTAAGCCATTGGCCAGCGTAAGATGGGAGGATCAGGAGCCGTTTGATGGGAAGTTCGATCAAGATTGGTCGGCTGTTTGGCGTCGATATCGGCGTCCATTGGAGTTGGATCTTCATCTTCCTCATCGTCACCTGGTCCTTTGCGACCGGTGTCTTCGATGAGTTCTATCCTGACTGGACCGACGCGCAGAAGTGGGTCGGCGGCGGCATCGTCGCCCTTATCTTCTTCCTGTCCGTGCTGGCACACGAGCTTTCCCACGCCATCGTCTCCAATCGGACCGGCCTTCCCGTCCGCAGCATCACACTGTTCGTCTTCGGCGGCGTAGCCAACCTCGACCGCGACCCCGACAACGCCAAACAGGAGTTCAAGATTGCCATCGTCGGGCCGCTGACCAGCCTGCTGCTGGGTGCCATGTTTGCGGGACTCTGGGCCGCCATCTATTCCTTCAACGAGGGCGTCGCCGGCATCTTCGCCAACCTCGCGCTCATTAACATCGCGCTCGCTATCTTCAACATGCTGCCCGGGTTCCCGCTGGATGGCGGCCGCGTGTTCCGGTCGCTCGTGTGGTTGCGAAACAAGAATCGCCTGCGCGCCACCAGGTACGCGTCGATGCTGGGCGAGTGGATCGCTTATGGAGTGATGGCAATCGGCGCCGTAGAGCTCATCCTCGGATACTTCACTGGTCTGTGGATGCTCTTCATCGGCTTCTTTCTGCGCAACGCCGCTACGCAGAGCTATCAGCAGATGCTCGTCGAAACCACGTTCACCGGCATCTTCGTGCGAGACGTGATGCGCGCAGACTTCGACACGGTCGGGCCAGAGACGACTCTCGAGGAACTAGTACAGGAGCACGTCCTCAGGAAGAACTCTCGCTGCTTTGCCGTCCTCGCCGCTGGTGATTTTGCTGGCCTGATCACCCTGACCGACGTCCGTAAACTCCCGCGTGAGCAGTGGGTGACCACGAGCGTCTATCGGGCGATGACGCCGGCATCGAAACTGCACACCGTCGCGCCTAACGAAACGCTGCTGACCGTCCTGCAACTGATGGCCACCCACGACGTAAATCAGCTTCCGGTGGTCGAGGGCCGCGGGTTGGTGGGCATGCTGACGCGAGCCGACGTGATGCGGTACGTGCAGCTACGGCAGGATCTTGGCGAGACGCCATCGGACCCGCCGGCGGCAGCTGCACCGGTCCCACCGCCTAACCCCAGGGCGTCTTGATTCCCTCGCGCTGAAACGCTTCCAGCAGCCGCGCCCGCAACGCCCCCGCCACTTCCCATTGTTTGCCCGGCGCCACCGTGCCGTTCACGTTGACCGCTACCCCGCCCATCATGTCGATGTTGTCAATGCGCAGATATTTCGGGGGCTGCAGGATCATCGGACCGTAGACTTCGTCCGCCGCCAGTTCGAGCCCGACCCTGTCCGCTACCTCACGTACCTTCTCCAGATCGCTCGCCGGCGCGACCGGAATCATCACCCGCACCTTGGCGAAGTCGCGCGTGAAGTTCGATGAAGTCGTGATAGTGCCGTTCGGTATCGAGTGCAGTACGCCGTCGATGTCGCGCAGCACCGTCCGCCGAAGCGTTATATCTTCGACGGTCCCTGTCACGCCCGCCACTGTGACGATGTCACCAACGGCGTACTGGTTCTCGCTCAGGATGAAGATGCCATTCAGCGCGTCCTTCACCAGGGACTGCGCCCCGAACCCAATGGCGATGCTCGTGATACTGACCCCGGCGAGCAACGCCCGGATGTCGAGCCCGAACTCCGGCAGGATCGTGAACACGGCCATCACCCCGAAGGCGAACTCGCCGGTACGGACAATCACGCCGCTCAGCGTCTGCACCCGCCTGTCGACCTCGACCTCCGGCCGCCCGACCATCTGCCGCGCGACGGCGCCGCGGACGACGCGGGGCACGATGATGCGCATCAACAGCACCAGCACCAACGCCCCGACGACCGTCACCAGGATTGGCCAGCCGTGATCGTCGAACCAGTCGTTAAGTCCGTACTCGCTGTTCGATGTCTGTAGTAGTGTGAACATGTCCGCGCAGTGTAGGCCGCGCGGCTTCGGAGGGGCTAGCAGAATGTTAGACACTCACGAGAGACTCAGAGGCCGGGAACAAATCGTGGACTGACATTTTGCGCACAGTCAGACACTGTCGCAGCACGAATACCTCACCCCCCGTCCCCCTCTCCACGCCTGTGGAGAGGGGGAGCTTGCTCAAAAGCGGTAGGCCGAAGGAAGGAACCTTCGGGATTGCTTCATCACTCCCATGCCAAACCCATCTGCTTCATCTGCTACATCTGCGGATAGCCCTTCTCTACCTCAACGCCTGCGCCAACCGCACGACCGCAGCGCGCGCCGATCGCTCGGGCACTGCCGCATATCCCAGCGCAAAGCCCGGAATCGGCGCCTCGCTAAGGTAGTACGACGACAGCGGCTGTGCCTCCACCCGATGCTCGCGCGCCCTCAGCGAAAGCGCGGCGTCATCCGCGCCGGCGGCGAGGCGGGCGACGATGTGCATGCCCGCCGGATCCGGCCGCAAATCGAGGACGCCGTCGAGGTGGCGCCGCGCCGCGTCGAGCAGCGCCGCCTGCCGGTCTGCGTAGAGCATGCGCATCCGTCGGATGTGGCGCTCGAAGTGGCCCTCCGTAATGAACTCCGTCATCGCCACCTGATCGATGGTCGGGGAGTGTCGATCGGAGACGGCGCGGGCGGCGACGAAGGCATCGACAACGTCCGGCGGCAGCACGAGGTAGCCGAGCCGGAGCGACGGCAGCATCACTTTGCTGAAGGTGCCCATGTAGATCACCCGCCCGTCGGCATCGAGGCCCTGCAGCGCCGCGATCGGCCGGCCGGCATAGCGGTATTCGCTGTCGTAGTCGTCCTCCAGCACCCAGGCCCCGGCCGTGCGCGCCCATTCGAGCAGGGCCAGCCGGCGGGCCAGGCTCATCGTCACGCCGAGCGGATACTGATGCGACGGCGTCACGTAGGCCATCGCCGCATCCGGCGCGCGGGCGACGCCAGCCTCGACATCGAGCCCTTCGCCATCGACGGGCACGGGCACGATGGTCGCCTCCGCACCGGCAAGCGCCGCTCGTGCGCCCGGATAGCCCGGGTCTTCGATCCACACACGGTCGCCCGGATCGAGAAGCACCCTCGACACCAGATCCAGCGCCTGCTGCGAGCCGCTGACGATCACCACCTGCTCCGCCGCGCAGCGCACGCCGCGCGCGACGGCCAGGTGTTCGGCGATCGCCGTCCGCAGCGGTAGGTGGCCAGCAGGGTCACCGTAACCCAGAAGGCTGAAGGTGGCGTCGCGCCAGGTCCGTGCGAGCAGACGCGACCACAGTTCGAGCGGAAACTCATCGACGGCGGGAAGGCCGACACGAAACGCGGCGGGCGCGGCGGGACGGACGACGGAGACGGGCGTCGCGATTAAGCGCGCTCCTCGTCCGGACACACCGCGTCCGCGAGGCGCGCGCTCCACAGCAGGAGTCGCACGCCGCGCCCGCAGCGCATCGTCTGGGAGCGTGCGTGTGACGTAGGTGCCGGAGCCGGTGCGCCCTTGCAGGTACCCCTCGGCGAGAAGTTGATTGAAGGCCGTCATCACCGTGTTGCGAGAGACGCCGAGTTCATGCGCCATCGTCCGCGTCGAGGCGAGGCGCGTTCCCGGCGGCAGGGCGCCCGCCAGCACGGAGTCTCGGAGGCGGTCGTAGAGCTGGCGGTGCAGGGCTTCGCCGGCCTGCGGATCGAGAGTCAGCGTGGGTGGAATGCGTTCGGAAACCATCAGGTAGTGCCTCCTAAGTGGCTCCATCACATTATCGCGATTCGGCTCTGGTGGCCATACCACTTCTCGGGCATGATGCGCTCATGGTCAAGAACCAGCTCGAAGCGCCGCCGAACGCCGTTCGCCGCAAAGACCGCGAGGTCACCGACGATGCGTGGATCCGCGACCTGCTGCACCGAGCGCCGATGGGCGTGCTGGCGACGGTTCACGACGGCCAGCCGTTCGTGAACAGCAACACCTTCGCCTACGACGAGGCCGACCACGCCATCTACCTGCACACGCACCGGTCGGGGCGCACCGCCTCGAATGTCGGCGGCGACGAGCGGGTGTGCTTCACGGTGACGGAAATGGGGCGGCTGCTGCCCGCGCCGCGCGCGTTCAACATGAGCGTCGAGTATGAAGGCGTCGTCGTCTTCGGCTCAGCGCGCCTGCTGCTGGACGAGGGCGAGAAGGCGAGCGGGCTGCAGAAGGTGGTCGACAAGTACTTCGGCCACTTGCGGCCGGGCGTCGACTACGAACCGCCGTCGCCTGAAGAGCTCGCCCTTACCTCCGTCTACCGCATCGCCATCGAGTCGTGGTCGGGCAAGCAGAAGAAGGTCGATGCGGACTACGCCGGGGCGTTCCGCTTCGGCACATTGCCGTTGAACAACGCGCAGCCGGATCGTGAAACAGCCGGGCCGTAGCCTGCTACGCTCGCTCCCCGAGCGGCGACGATTCTTCTCTCAGAACGGCGCCTTCGTCCCAAGATCTGTGACCTGTAAGCTGACAACTGTGAACTCTCCGACTGTTGTCTCCGTCAACACCAAACCGACGCCGGGCGTGGGCAAGGTCCCGCGCGAGTCCGTCACGCTGGTCGCCGGTCACGGCGTCGAGGGCGACTACCACGCCGGCGAGTTCGTCCGCCACCGCTCCCGCGCCGCGAAGACGCCGACGCTGCCGAACATCCGGCAGGTCCACCTGATGCACAGCGAGCTGTTCGAGGAGATGGCGGCGATCGGCATCACCGTCACCCCCGGCGCCATGGGCGAGAACATCACCACCCGCGGTGTCGCCCTGCTCGACCTCGCCCCCGGCACGAAGCTCCATCTCGGCGAGACCGCTGTCATCGAGATCACCGGCTGCCGCAACCCCTGCGCGCAGCTCAATGCCGTCGACGAGCGCCTCCTGTCACAGGTCGCCCAGAAGGCCGACGACGGGAGCATCACCCGCAAAGCCGGCATCATGAGCGTCGTGCTCGTCAGCGGCACCGTCCGCGCGGGCGATGCGATCGTAGTGGAAGCGCCGGTTGGTGCTGCCGCGCAGGCGCGGTTGGAGCCGGTGTAAACTCTTGGCATGAACGCGGAGTTGTACAATCTCGTCCTTGGGCTCAACCGTCTCCAATGGGATTGCCTCAAGAGCGACCTGCCTAGCGATGGCATCTACTTCTTCTTTGAGAAGGGCGAGCAGGTCAATCTACGTGGCAGGTTAGTAGAGAGAATCGTTCGAGTCGGTACGCATCGCGGCGATGGCAACTTCCCGGGCCGCATCCGCCAACACTACGGCCACATGAAGAAGCTCGGTGGCAACAAGAATGGGAGCGTGTTTCGGCGTCATGTCGGCGGAGCCCTTCTGCGCCGCGAAGCGGAAGGCCACCCCAAGCTGATCACCTGGGTTCCACAGGGTGGTCAGAGCGATCCGGTCGTAGAATCCCAAGTTAGCGAATGGATGCGACAGAATCTGTCGTTTAGTTGCGTTAGAGTTCCGACGAAGGACGGCCGCCTGAGCCTCGAGAGTGGCTTGATCGCTCTCCTGGCGCAGCAGCCTCTCAGTCCGCCGAGCGAAGGGTGGCTGGGTCGCCACGCGGTCTCGACCACAATCCAGACAACCGGCCTTTGGAACACGCAGGAAACCTCAGCGATGCCGCTCACGACGACTCAGCTGAACAGGCTGAAGGAGCTGGCGAACATACCATGAGCACTCTCGTGATCATCCCGTGCGGCAAGGCGAAGGTGTGGGACAAGAGCCCAGGAGTGGGTCCCGTCGCCGCAAAGGACGCTTACACGGGTGCGCCATTCAAGGTGAATCGCGAATACGCGGAGGCTACGGGTAAGAAGTGGATGATTCTCAGCGCCAAGTACGGCTTCATCGAGCCTGACTTCTGCATTCCCGAAACCTACAACGTCACATTCAAAAAGCGCGCGACCAGGCCGATTTCAGTGCCGGAGCTGATGGCGCAATCAAAAGCCCTGAACCTTCACGTCCACGATCGAATCATCGCTCTTGGTGGCGTCGAGTATCGCACTGCAGTCCGTGAAGCATTTGCTGGCACAAGTACGACAGTCGAGATCCTCTTCGAAGGCCTCCCACAAGGCCCTCTGATGAGTGCCGTGAAGAAAGCGACGGCAGAATTGATTGGCGGCCTGTCCTGAAAACTTTGAACGACCGACTCGTCCTTCGACTCGATTCACGGCTACGAGACAACTTAGTGGCGATTCTTGCCTTCGTCGGCGTACACAAAGGAAACGGTCATCGCCTCGTTGTTGCGCGTGAAGGAGTAGCCCAGACGTTAGCGTGTTCCTGCGGGATGCCTAGCGCGATCCCAACCGCGATTTCTGCGTCGCTGGCCGAAGAAGATGTTATTGACGGCTAACCAGCACCGGGCGCAGCTAAAGCTACGCAGCTACTTTCGATTTCACGCAAACAGCTTCTCCAACACCTGATCCCCAAACAGCGGCGCCGGCACTTTGTCCGGCCCGATCAGCGTCGCGATCAGCGGCATCATCAGCGTCGGGTCGGCGGCGCGGGCGGCGGTGCCGCGTTTGCGGCGGGNNATTCGTTCTGGAAGATCGACTGCATCTTCGCCGAGAACCGCAGCTTCTCCAGCCGCTCCTTCCGCTCCTCGCCGTACGAGGCGAAGATCGCCGGATCCGACCAGTCGTCGTTGGCGAGGAGGATGTCGCGGACGATGCGGACATCGCGGTAGGTGATGCTCAGGCCCTGGCCGATGATCGGGTCGTTGTAACCCGCCGCGTCGCCGATCAGGACGCCTCCCTGCGCGTATGGCGTGTCGGTCCAGGCGCTCTGGTTCGGATAGGAGTTGCAGGGCCCCGCCGGGGTGCTGGCGACGATGGCGTCGCTGAAGGGCATCGACTTCAACTTGAAGGCCTCGAGGAACCGCTGCGGGCCGCTTTCGCCGGAGAGCCGCGATGCCTGCTCCGTGGGGTAGCCGAGGTAGAGCCGGGCGCGGCCGTTCCCCTGCGGGAAGACCAGGAAGTGCACGTCGTTCTCGGAGCCGATCACCTGCAGGTCGTCGGGGAAGCCGTGCGCGTTCTCGACGAGCATCCCGGAGAACCAGTGGTGCTGCGGGTCGGTCTGCAGTTCGATGCCGAGCGCGTTTCGCACATGCGACCCCCGCCCGTCGGCGCCGATGATGATGCGCCCGTGCGCCTGGTGCCACGAGCCATCGTGCGAGTAGGCGACGCAGGGCGCATGGCCGGACGTGATCTTCACGTCGTCGACGCCGCGCAGAAG
>CXWL01120246.1_pt1 | contig 40146 bp, 39 predicted proteins | sample 590931 | NCBI WGS metagenome assembly CXWL01 (sample SAMEA3498368, study PRJEB10139) | groundwater metagenome | biome: water well; material: biofilm material | place: Germany | collected 2015-04-27 | reverse complement strand
CACGACAACCTTACCGGTCGGATTATGCAAAAATCTCTTGACCGGAAAGACGGTATCTACAGATGCGGCGCAACTATTTAAAGCCCGGCCTACGCACCGCGCGGCATCATTACCGGATCGCCAAAGTAAGGCGCCATGTTGAACAGATCCAGCACCTCCAGCGATGCCGGGCTGTGCGCCACCAAACGCAACGACTTGCCGGCGCGCGCCGCTTCGCGCTTGGCCAGCAGCAGCAACTGGAAGCCGGCGGTATCCATCTCGCTGACTTCGGACAAGTTGACTTCCACTTCCGCGCCACATTCGAGGCAGGACAGCAGTTCCCCCTTCATCTCCGCCGCATGGTAAATCGTCATTTCGCCCGCCACGCGGGCATGGCACACGCCACCGCTGGTTTCAATGCTGATCGTCATGATGATCTCCTCCTCACTGAAATTTAATGACATCGTCTTTCAATCCCCTCTACCGCTGGCGGGAAAGGGTTAGGGTGAGGGTTGTTGAGCATGAATAAGCTTTCATGCAACGCGCAGACCCTCATCCCCAGCCCTTCTCCCGCCAGCGGGAGAAGGGAGTATGTCTGCCCTCAATTCATGGCATCACCAACTTTGCCACCGCCGCCAGCATCTGGGCGGGCTGGAACGGCTTGACCACCCAGGCCTTCGCGCCCGCCGCCTGGCCTTCCTGTTTCTTCCCTTCCTGCGACTCGGTGGTCAGCATGATGACGGGNNTTGGGCATGTTGACATCGCTGATGACGAGATGCACTTTCTGCCCGGTCAGCTTGGCCAGCGCGTCCTTCCCGTCGCAGCCCTCGATCACATCGTATCCCGCGCCGCGCAGCGCGATGCCGACCACTTGCCGCAACGAAGCGGAGTCGTCCACAATCATGATGGTTTTTGCCATAGCCGCATCCCCTAGAAAAAAGTAATCTCCGCCACGTCCTGCGCCGCGCCCGCCTTGCCATCGCTGTGATTGTGCCGCTGCTCGGCGGTGGTGTAGCCCAGCGCCATTTCATCCAGCCAGGCGGCGGCGTCTATTTCCGGCGCGCCCCCGGCATCGCGCTCGGCGGAATATTGCCGGATACGGGCGTGCAAGCCGTCAAGGTTGTCGCGCACGTGGGCCAGTATCTGGCTGACCCGGTCCTGGAACTGGAGATACACCAGCATCTCGGAAATTTCCGCGCGGATGCCTTCGCTTTCGCGCCGCAGCATCCCGGAAGATTCGCTCAACCTGCCGGCAACTTCCCGGAAATTGCCCAGCACCCCGCGTATGGCTTGCTCCGCCTCCGCCGCCGAGCGCGCATCTTCCTCGCCGAATTTTTCGGCGACGGCGATGACCGACGCGATCGCCTGGTTGATGACCCCGGCCTTCTCCGCCATCTTTCTGCCGGTGTTGCTGGATAGGTTGGAGAGCTTGCGCACTTCGTCCGCCACCACAGCGAAACCACGCCCGGCTTCGCCCGCGCGCGCCGCCTCGATGGCCGCGTTGAGCGCCAGCAAATTGGTCTGCGAAGCAATCTCTTCCACATCCGCCGCCATCTTTTTCAAGTCGGCGGTATAGGCGATCAGTTTGCGCACGTCCTGCACCATCGCTGCGCGCTCGTGCCGCGCCGCATCCATCGAGCGGTTGACGGCGACCAGATCGGCCTCGCTGCGCGACAACACCGCTACCACACAGCCGCCTTCCGTTTCATCTCCGCCGCCCGCCGCCTGCTGCGAGGCGGCTGCCGATGCCTGCAAGCGCTCGACGATAGCGGCGAAACGCGCCGCCACCCCGGTAACGCCTTCTTCGGTCTGGCTGCGCGCGGTCTCGATCTGTTTCACCCAGATCGGCGCCGCCTTATCGCAAATTTGTTCCAGACCGGCGATGCCGCTTTGCTGGCGCAACGATTGTCTGGCCTGCTCCAGCAAATCCTCCGCCTCCCGTGCCAGCCGCGCCAGCGCGGCGCGCTGGCGGACTGCGCTGCCCCAGGCGCACAGCGCGGCAAACCCGGCTACCGCGAGGGCAAACTGCGCGCCCGCGCCGCCCAGCCAGGATGCCCCCAGCAGCGCGGCAACCCCGGCGCCACCGCTTGCCAGCGGCGACATCCACAGCCATGCATCCGCGTCCGCCCGCACCGTTATTTCCCCTTGGCTCATATCAGGTCTCGCTCCTAAATTCCTCAATTAGTGAAGAGAACTCTGGCGTTTCAATAGCAGCCTTATGTAGGTGCGAATTCATTCGCACATAACACGTTGAGCGTGCGAACACCCAAAGGGTGCAAGAACCTCTGCGAGGTGAATTCGCACCTACACTCCGGTCAACAGAAGATTTCAGGGCCATTTCCACTGACTACCGAAGCCGGGCGGCAATTTCCCCGCGCGTTTCGTTGCGGGATGCCAGTTGCTCCAAAGCCGCCCCGACCAGCATAAACTGGAAGGATTTATCGAAGAAATAATCTGCTCCGGCCCGCAAGCAATGGCTGGAGCACGCTTCGTTGGAGAAATTGGTCAACACGATGATTCTGGTCGCGGCGTGATATTTTTTGATGTCCGATAACACCTTCAACCCCGACCCGCTTTCCAGGTGAAGATCCAGAATCACGACATCGGGCGACAACGATTTCACTCCCGCCAGCGCGCCCGCCTCATCTACCGCGTGGCCGGTGACCGCGATACCGGGGATGCCGGACAGCATGGTTTGCAGCCTCGTGTACACCGACTCGGAATCTTCCACGATAAACACGTTCACCCTATCTCCTTGCAGCGGATTCATCCGCGAAGCCTTGGGCGAATACTGCCCCGTTACGCGCCGGAGGCGCATCGGGTTTTCCCCGATTGCCGCGTAAGCGGTGAGGGAATTTGCTGTCAGTGTTTGGCTGACATCGGAGGGTTGGGCGCGCTACGCTTTGCCCGACTTGAGCGCTGCGTTTCTTGGGATTATCCGGGCTCGTTTAGATGCTTTTCGACCGCATACTGCATCAGCTCGGCGTTGTTGCGCAGGCTCATCTTTTCCAGGATGCGGGTGCGGTAGGTGCTGACGGTTTTTCCGCTCAGGTTCAGCGAATCGGCGATTTCCGTTACGGTTTTTGCTGCGGCCAGCAGCCGGAAAATCTGGTATTCGCGGTTTGACAGGGTCTCGTGCGGAAGCTTTCCCTCCGGCCTGCCGAGCTCGTTGGCAAGCATCTCGAGCACCGCCGGGCTGAAGAATTTCTTGCCGCCCGCCGCTTCGCGCACCGCTCCCAACACGACTTGCGACGCGCACCCTTTGGTCAGATAGCCGGAGGCTCCCGCCTTGATGAGGCGCACGGCATACTGGTCTTCCGTGTAATTGCTGAGGATCAGCACCGGCAATTTCGGTTTTTCCTCGTGGATTTGCTTGAGCACCTCAATCCCGTTCCGCCCCGGCATGGAAATGTCGAGCAGTACCACGTCGCAATCGTTGCGGCGCAGCCAATGCAGCGCGTCAATGCCGTTGTCCTGCTCCGCCACGACCTCCATCCCCTCGGTCTTCTCGAAGATCCGCCTCAACCCCTGGCGCACCAGGTCGTGATCGTCAACAATCAGGATGCGTATCATGCTTTCCCCCTTTTTTTTGCCCGCAACTAATGCAGCGGCAATGTCACCGTCACGCTGAAACCGCCGCCGGGCGGGCTGCTGAAATGGATCCTGCCGCCCAGTTGCTCGGCGCGTTCGCGCATGCCCAGCATGCCGTAGGAAGTCGGAGCGATGGTGTGCCCTTCCGGCAGCCCGCAGCCGTTGTCGCAGATTGCCAGAACAACCTCCTCTTCGTCGCAACGCAATTCTATTTCCACCCGCGATGCGCCGGAATGCCGCGCAATGTTGGTGAGGGATTCCTGGAGAATGCGGAACAGGGCGATCGTTTGTGTCCGGTCCATACCCTCTTTGCAATCGCCGTCACCAAGGGAGGAAACGCAACATTGGATGCCGGTGCGTTTCTGGAACTGCCCGGCCTGCCATTCCAGCGCCGCCTGCAAGCCGAGGTCGTCGAGTATGGTCGGGCGCAGTTCGGTGATGACGCGCCGCATGACCCCCACCGCATCGTCGAGCAGATGCGACATCGCTTCGATGCGTTCGAGCAGCGGCGCCGCTTCCCGGTTTGCGTGCAACTCGTCCGCCAGCCAGTACACATCCATCTTGAGCGCGGTCAGCGTGCCACCCAGGTTGTCGTGGATTTCCCGCGCGACGCTGGCTTTTTCTTCTTCGCGCACGGTCTGGAGGTGCGCGGACAGCTCGCGCAACTGTTGCTCCACCCGCTTGCGTCCGCTGATGTCCTCGACGACTCCGATGAAGTATTTGACCGCGCCACCGGCATCGCGCAATGCGGAAACGGTCAGGTTGACCCATACCAGGCTACGGTCCTTGCGCACATAGCGTTTCTCCACTGAAAAAGTGGATATTTCGCCCGCGAGCAGTTGTTGCCTGTAGCGGGCGTTCTCGCCCACATCGTCAGAAAAAGTAACATCCTGAAAACTCATCTGAACCAGTTCGTCGCTGGTATAGCCTGTTATGTCGCAGAACTTCTGGTTGACCCGCTGAAAACGGCCATCCAATGCGGTATGCGCGATGCCTACCGCCGCCTGCTCCAGGGTGCCCCGGAAACGATCCTCGCTTTCCCGCAACCGGGCTTCTTCCATCCGCTTGCGCACGGTGATGTCGCGCAGGAAAGCGGCAAATTGCCGCGTTTCATGCATGAAGGTGACGGAAACCTCGATGTCTATTTCATGCCCGTCCTTGTGGCGGTGGCGGGACTCGAAGCGGTCGGAACCCTGCGCGATGATCTTTTCGATATGCGCCTTGGTATCAATGGGTTTCTCCCTGGCTTCCAGTTGGCTGATATGCATCTGCATCAGCTCTTCCACGGAATAGCCGGAGAAATTTGCATAGGCCTGGTTGGCCGTTAGCAGGTTGCCCGCCTCATCGGATATCCAGAAACCATCCATCGCGGTGTCAATCACTCCCTGGTGCAACCGTTGCGCCGCTTCCGTTTCCCGATGGGCGCGCTCCAGATCGCCGACGCGCTCCTTCACCCGCTGTTCCAGTTCCGCGTTGACCCGGCGGACATCCTCTTCCCGCTGCGACAGCTTGGCCAGCATAACTTCGAACGCTTTGGCGAGGCTGCCGATTTCGCCGCTGCCGTTTTGCGGCAGCAGCACATCATGATCACCAGCGGCAATTTTGTTGGCGGATGCCGTAACCTGTTCGAGCGGTGCAAATAGCCTGCGCAAAACAAACAGTGCAATGAGGCTGACCAGCAGCATCGCCGCGAAGCCGCCGGCAATTTGGTGGGTCGGTATCGTGGGAATTTGACGCGCCACCACGGCTTCGGGTATGCGATACGCCATCAGCAGGAAGCGCGCCGGATTGGCGGAATCAAAATGAATCCGTTCCGCCGCCAGATAATGGGCGTCCGTTTCTGCCGCCACTTTTTGCAAAGGGAGGTGTTCCGATGCCCGGTGATCGAATATCGTCTCGAGTAAAGGGAAATCTGCGGCGATGTTATCCTTGCCGCCCAGCTCGAAGCCGAAGGATCGCGCCGCATCCGGATGCAGCAGATATTCCCCTTTCATGTTGGTTATGTAGGCCATAACACCACCCGGCATGGCCGAGGCGGCAGATGCCAGCAAACGGCCCGCATCCATGTTGATCACTACCATGCCGAAAATCTGCCCGGATGGCGCAAAAACCGGCGCGACCGCACGCAACGTGGGCCGGTATGGTCGCTCGATGGCGCCCCTTTCGCGGTTGAGATTGAATTCCGATAGATAGGTCTCCCCGGCATGCAGACCCAGCGCCGCCTTGAAATAATCTCGGTCGCCCTTGGCTTGCAGCTCGGCCTGCGGCGTGAATTCGATTTTTCCGGCGCGGTTGTCAACCCGCACGATCTCGCGCCCCCCCTCGGCCACGCCGATGTAACGCACCTGGTAATACTCGGGGCGCGCGGCAGAGAATGCGGAGAATATCTGTTGCAGGTGCTCCTCCCATACCTTGCCGCGCTGGCCATGTTCGGGATCGTAGCCGCGGTTCAGGGAGGCGCGCATGATGCCCGACACCAGCGGGGTATTGGACAGGAACCGCACATCCTGGCGCAGTGCATTGATCACTTGAAGCATCTGCGATTTTTCGGCGTGGAGCTTTCTTTCCATGCCGATGCGCTGCTCGTTCAAATAAGCATCGCGCAGGCGCGCGTCTTCGATGAACAGCAACGCCGTGGCACCCGCAGCCACGAGGGCTACGGCGATAAGAGCGATCCGCGTGGAGAGGCGGGAATCGGGCAGTTTCATAGCAAAAACTTTTAAAAGCGCCGCTAGGCGCAATAACCCTGGAAAAGGCAGTTTAGCGTGAAATTCAATACGTTGGGTTGCTCTTGTGGGTGCGAATTCATTCGCACGCAACCCGTTATTCGGGCGAACACCCGGAGGGTGCGAGAACCTCTTCGAGGTAAATTCGCCCCTACCTCCCCCCCCCAACTGCTGTTTCTAGCTTGCCTATCCGGTTTGCTGCCAAAGTAGTTGAGAACGCCAAGAGGCGACATCAGCCTTCGTAGGGCGGATTAGCGTAGCGTAATCCGCCGAATGTGCGCCGCCATATGGCGCAATGCCCGTTGGTTATTGCGCCCTACAGGGGGTGGGATTTGGCAATTAACCGGATAAGCAAGGTTTCTAGGATGACCGGCACGCGCGGGTCGGGCTCAACAAGGTTGCGCAATTCTCTCTCAAAAAGCCAGCGCCGGTTCCCCGCCCTTGGGAAACAGCACCCACATCCGGCCCGGCTGCTTCATCCTGCCCGCCAGCGCGGCAGCGCGCTCGCCAAAACCCCAGAAGAAATCCGCGCGCACCGCGCCCTTGATGGCGCCGCCGGTATCCTGCGCCAGCATCAGGCGGTTGAGCGGGGCGCTGTCGTTCGGGTAGGTGGTGGCAAGATACACCGGCAGCCCCAGCGGGATGGTGCGCGGATCCACCGCCAGGCTGTATTCGCCGGTAAGCGGCACGCCCAGCGCCCCCAGCGCCGCCGATAGCCCGTTTGGCAGCTCGCGGAAGAAAACGTAGCTGGGGTTCTGCGCCAGCAGCGCGCCCAGCTTGTCGGGGTGTTGCTCGGCCCACGCCTTGATGCCCTGCATGGAAGCTTCTTCGAGCTTGAGCTCGCCGGCCTCGACCAGTTTCCTGCCGATGGAAATATACGGGTGTCCGTTCTGGTCGGCATAGCCGATTTTTACCAGGCTTCCATCCGGCAGTTCGATGCGCCCCGAGCCTTGGATTTGCAGAAAAAATAATTCGACTGCGTTCTCTACCCAGAACAGCTCGCGGCCCGCGAACGGGTTGCTCCCCGCATCAATTTCGGCGCGGCTGTAATAGGGTATCACGCGCTTGCCATGCAGCCGTCCGCGCAGGCGCAAATCCTTGAGTTGCGGGTAGGCCTCGCCCATATCTATTTGCAGCAGATCGTCCGGCGCGGCGTACACCGGGTAGCGGAAGCGTGGGGTCTGGGTGCGGTTGCCGTAGAGCTTGGGCTCATAGTAGCCGGTGATCGTACCCTGATCGCTGCCGTCGGCATTGAATACCTGATAGGGGATAAACCACTCTTCGTAAAACGCGCGCAGCGCAGCGCTGCCATCCGCACCCGATGGTTCGGCGCCCAATTTCTCGGCTCGGGCGCAGGCGGCCTGCAAGCGCGGCCTGGCTTTTGCCGCCCGGCAGCTTTGCTGGAATGCCGCCCAGGATGGGGCGAGATCGAGCGACTGCCACTCCGGCAACATTTCCCACTTGCTCACCGCAAACAAAGGGGTGGGCGGCGCCACCGCCTGCGGCGGGGGCGCGGGTGGTGCGGCGGGCGGCTTGGGGGGCGCGACACAGGCGGACAGCGCCGCACACAGCCCCCAGACCAGCCATTTGCCGATTTTCTCTATTGATTCGGCGCGAATAGAGTAGCAATTCCGTTCGGCCTGAGCTTGTCGAAGGCCCAGAATCCGCTCATGTTTCGACAAGCTCAACACGAACGGATTCATGTTTTTCCTGTGCCGGATCAATAGCGTCACGATTTTTCCTTTTGCAATTCGATCAGGCGGAACCAGCCGCGCGCCAGCGCGGGCTGATCCGACAATACGCGCAGTTCCGGCACGGCGTCCAGCACATCCTCGAACACCACGTCCAGACGGGTGACCAGTCGCCCGGCCAGCGGGCTCAAGCTGCGGCGCAACCAGGCGCGCTGCCCGCGTCGCAAAAACTTGTCGAACAGCAAAATGCGGCCACCCGGTTTGAGCACCCGCGCTGCCTCGGCCAGGCACCTCTGCGGCTGCGGCACCACCGCGAGAATGAGATGCAGCACCACATAGTCAAAGCTATGAGCGGCAAACGGCAACGCCATGCTGTCACCCAGCACGCCACGCATTTGTAGCCCGCGCATTCTGGGTTTTGATCGCGCCAGCATCGCGGCGGTCAAATCGAGCGCAGTGTAATCGTGGCAAGGCGGCAAAAAAGGAAAATCCAGGCCGGTTCCTGCGCCGCCGATCAGCACCTGCTCCGCACCCCGTTGCGGCAGTTTTGCCAGGCTGCGCCGCCGGATGTCGGTCGCGATGCCGCTTTCGATGAACGCATCGTAGAACGGGGCGATGAAACGGTAGCTGGTTTTTAGCGGCATTGGGTTGTATGCGGGCCGGGGTTCGCACCTCACCCCAGCCCGCCCATCCTGCGGTACTGCACCGCTTCGGCGATGTGCGATACCGCAATGTTCTCGTTCCCCGAAAGATCCGCGATGCTGCGTGCAACCTTGAGCACGCGGTGGTATGCGCGCGCCGAAAGGTTGAGGCGGGCGATGGCTTGTTGCAGCAGCGCGGCCCCTTGCGCATCCGGCGCGCACAGCGTTTCGATTTCGCTGACCGCGAGCTGCGCGTTGGGCTTGCCCTGGCGGGCGAGCTGCCGTTGCCGCGCGGCTTCCACGCGCCCTTGAACCGCATCGCTGGTTTCGCCGCTAGGCTGTTTGAGCAAATCTTCCTGCGGTACGGCGGGAACCTCGATTTGCACGTCAATCCGGTCCAGCAGCGGGCCGGAAATCTTGCCGCGATAGCGCGCGACCTGATCCGGCGTGCAGCGGCATTTGCCGCTGAAATGGCCGAGGTAGCCGCAGGGGCACGGGTTCATCGCGGCTATCAACTGGAACTGGGCGCGAAAATCCGCGCGGCGCGCGGCGCGCGAGATGGTGATGCGCCCGCTTTCCAGCGGCTCGCGCAGCACCTCCAGCACGCCGCGCTCGAACTCGGGTAGCTCATCCAGGAACAAAACTCCATGAAGGGCGACGGAAATTTCGCCGGGACGCGGGTTGCTGCCGCCGCCGACCAGCGCCACGGCGGAAGCGGTGTGGTGCGGCGCGCGGTAAGGGCGGCGTTTCCAGTTGGCGACGTCGAACATGCCGCCGAGCGATTGCATGGCCGCGCTTTCCAACGCTTCTTCCTGCGTCATCTGCGGCAGGATGCCGGGGAAGCGCGCAGCAAGCATGGATTTGCCGGTGCCAGGCGGCCCGCTCATCAGCACGCTGTGGCCGCCTGCGGCGGCAATTTCCAGGGCGCGCTTGGCTTGCGCCTGCCCCTTCACATCACGCATGTCGGGATAGTGTGGCTTGGCGTAGCGTACGTCGGGCATAAAGCGGTTCAGCGCATCGCGTCCGCCCAGATGCGCCGCAACCTGCAACAGCGATTGCGCCGGATAGACGGCAGCCTCATCCACCAGCGCCGCTTCCGCCGCATTGGCTTCGGGCAGGACAAAGGAGCGACCGCAATGCGCGGCGTGGTATGTCATTGCCAGCGCGCCGCGTATCGGGCGCAACTCGCCAGTCAGCGCCAGTTCCCCGGCAAACTCGTATGCCGCAAGAGATGCGGCGGGAATCTGGCCGGACGCGGCGAGGATGCCGAGCGCGATGGGTAGATCGAAGCGCCCGCTTTCCTTGGGCAGGTCGGCGGGCGCGAGATTGACCGTGATGCGGCGGTTGGGAAATTCGAACTGGCAGGTCAGCAGCGCGGCGCGCACGCGATCCTTGCTTTCCTTGACTTCGGTTTCTGGCAAGCCGACGATGGTGAAGCTGGGCAGGCCGTTGGCGAGATGCACCTCGACTGTGACCTGCGCGGCATCCATGCCGGAAAGCGCGCGGCTATATAAGACCGCAAGGCTCATGTTTGAGGTGGAGTAAGGTCAACACCAGCGAGGTGCGGGCACGCAGGTTCGCCGTTCGCCCAAAAACCGGGCAACCCGCGAGTGCCCGACTCAATCCGTGGGCAGGGTGAATTTTTGTTGTTCGCTGCGTTGCGCCTCGAGGGTCGCCACGCGCGCCTCAAGTGCCGCCAGCTTTTCCAGCGCGTGCGACAGCAACTTCGCCCGCACGTCGAATTCTTCGCGGGTCACCAGATCCAGTCTGGCGAAGCCCTGCGCCAGCAAGGCGCGCGCATTTTTCTCGAAATCCCTGGCCGGACTGCTGGCGAGAGCCTCATTCAGCTTCGCCGCCATTTCTTCAAAAAATTTTGGATTTAACATGGTGCAATCTCCTCCGCAAATGACGTGATCAGTTTAACAAATTTACCAGACGATCCCCAACTGTCCATGCTCCCAAACAGGCCAGTCTCTATTGGCCCGACACGGGGTTCGCGCTGCTTACCGGTCGCGCATGGCACTTCTATGTGGGCGGCTGTTTGTCAGCCCGGACCTTTGAGGCTGGCCCCGTATTTGAGGGGGTTGTGAGCGACGGCAATTCCGTCGCCTCTGCCGTTTCCGAGCCTGGAAGCTATGCGATGCTGCTGGCCGACCTCGCACTCCTTCAACATATCCCAATACCTGCGCCCGTTTCACTTCCCTTTGACGCATGAGTTTGCCCATTTTCAAAATATCCGCTGCTGCTTTTAGCAAGCGTGAGTTTAATCGCCAGCGGGCATTTCTATTTGGGAGAAAGCGGACATTACCACTTGCGGCCAACAGTTTGACAGTATTTTCCTGCCTTGTTAATATGCGCGGCTTAATTTGGCTGGCACCATGCGTGTTGAGTACATCCGTTTAGCCTGGTTGCAGTGCGCGATAACAATAACGGGTTCCACTCTCGCCTTTCTCGTCGTTACCCGTATCGCGGCTGGATCGGTTGCATATGGCGGCGGCATCGCGCTGGCAGGCACGTTATGGCTTGCCATGCGGCTGGCGCAGGCCGAGCGCACGGAAGATTCGGATGTGGCAAGAAATTTGCGGCACGCCTACCGGACAGCCTTCGAGCGTTATGTGTGGGTTTTTTTGCTGTTCGCAGCAGGATTCAAGGTTCTGGAGCTGGCGCCACTCTGGCTGCTGGCCGGATTTGTGGCAGGCCAGTCGGCCTGGTTGCTCGCACCGGTTTGGAAGAGCCGGCCAGAGACGAAAATTGAGAATGCAAAATGAGTAGCGAAGCGCTGACATCAACCGATTACATCAGGCACCACCTGCAAAACCTGACTTGTGGCTTGCAGGATGGGCATTTTCATTGTGCGCACAGCGCGGATGAGGCGAAAGCGATGGGTTTCTGGGCGCTGAACGTAGACACTCTGGGTGTCTCTCTGCTCCTGGGCCTGGTATTTCTGTATTTTTTCAGCCGGGTTGCCAAAAGCGCCGCCCAAGGCGTCCCGGGCGGGCTGCAGAATTTTGTCGAATGGGTCATCGAATTCATTGACGGCAGCGTGCGCGGGTCGTTTACCGGGCGCAGCGCGCTGGTTGCTCCGCTGGCGCTGACCGTCTTCGTCTGGATTTTCCTGATGAACCTGATGGATCTCATCCCGATAGACTATATCCCGTTCGTTGCCGAGCAAATGGGGGTCAGCCACTTCAAGGTGGTGCCCTCCACCGATCCCAATGCCACGATCGGAATGGCGATTGGCGTATTCTTCCTGGTCATTTTTTACAGCATCAAGATCAAGGGACTCGGCGGTTTTGTCGGCGAGTTGACGCTGCAACCGTTCGGCAAATTTGGGTTGCCGGTCAATCTTTTCCTCGAGGGCGTCAATCTCATCGCCAAGCCGATTTCCCTGGCGCTGCGTTTGTTCGGCAACATGTACGCGGGTGAAATGATATTTATTCTGATCGCACTGTTGCCTTTTTACCTCCAGTGGACGCTTTCCCTGCCTTGGGCGATTTTCCACATTCTGATCGTTACCTTGCAGGCTTTCATATTCATGACGCTGACCATCGTTTATCTGGACATGGCGCATCAGGAACACCATTAACCGACTCACCCAGCTTAAATTTAAACAGGAGACTACAAAGATGGAACTCGCAACCCCCCTGCTTTACATCGCCGGCGCATTGATGATGGGCCTTGGCGCTCTCGGCGCATCCATAGGTATCGGTATTCTGGGCGGCCGCTTTCTGGAAGGCGCAGCGCGCCAACCCGAGCTGATCCCCATGCTGCGCACCCAGTTCTTCATCGTGATGGGCCTGGTGGACGCGGTGCCGATGATTGCGGTCGGTATCGCCATGTATGTCCTGTTTGCCGTCGCCAAGTAATTCCCGGCGCAAGCCGCTTTATGCGGCGTATTAACAAGTAAGAGGATCCTGCATGAATATCAATGCGACCCTTCTCGGCCAGACGATCATGTTCGCCATGTTCGTGTGGTTCTGCATGAAGTTTGTGTGGCCGCCAATCATTGCGGCACTGGATGCGCGCAAGAAGCTGATCGCCGACGGCCTGGCTGCAGGCGAGCGCGGCAAGCACGATCTGGAGTTGGCAGCCAAACGTGCCGCCGAGGTGCTGCGCGAAGCCAAGGAAAAAGCCGCAGAGATCATCGCGCAAGGGGACAAGCGCGCTGCCGAAATCATCGAGGAAGCCAAAGCCAAGGCCGATGTGGAAGCTGGCAATATCCGGACCCGCGCAAATTCTGAAATTGAACAGGAAGTGTTCCGCGCCAAGGAGCAGTTGCGCACGCAGGTTTCTGCCATCGCGCTGGCCGGCGCGGGCAAAATTTTGAGCCGCGAGATTGATGCCAGAGCGCACAACGAACTGCTCGATAAGCTGGTTGCGGAAATTTAACGATCATGGCTGAAGCGATTTCTGTTGCACGCCCATATGCATTGGCCGCATTCGACCAGGCGCGCAAGCTCGGTGACTTGAAGGGCTGGTCGGATCTGCTGCAAGCGGCGGCGGATGCGGTAAACCACCCTGAAGTCCGGACACTTATTGCCAGTCCCCGCGTGCTCAAGAGCCAGTTGGAGGGTTTGATGCTGGCGCTGGCTGGAAGCAAGGCGGGCGTGGCAGGTCAAAATTTTATCCGCTTGCTGGTGGAAAGCCGGCGCTTGATATTGTTGCCGGAAATTGCAGCGATGTTCGAGATGATGCGCGCCGAAGCAGAAAAAAGCGTGGATGTCGTGGTGGCTTCCGCTTTTGAATTAAGCGAGGAGCAGAAACAGAAAATTGTTGTGGCGATGAAAAAACGTATGGGCCGCGAAATCCGCTTGAGCTGCGAAGTTGACCGCGAGTTGCTGGGCGGAATCGTTATCCGCGCCGGCGACAAAGTCATAGACGGTTCGGCGCGCTCCCATCTTTCCGGGCTGGCCAGCGCCTTGGCCTGATAACAGAATTAGTGTGAAGCTCGCGCAGCGAGACCTAGCCCCCTCTCCCTCCCGGGGAGGGTAGGGTGGGGGAAAACGGGCATGGCGAATTTTATAATTAGGGGTGGCGTTTGCCATGCCCGTTAACGAAATGTAAGGAACAGCAAGATGAAGCTCAACCCTTCCGAAATCAGCAATTTGATCCGCAGCCGCATCGAGAACTACGAAGCGCTGACGCAGGCGCGCACCGAAGGTACGGTAGTCAGCGTGACCGACGGCATCGTGCGCGTACACGGCCTGTCCGACGTGATGCAAGGCGAGATGCTGGAATTTCCCGGCAACACATTTGGTCTTGCGCTTAACCTGGAACGTGATTCCGTGGGCGCGGTGGTGCTCGGCGAATACGAGCACATCACGGAGGGTGATACGGTCAAATGCACCGGGCGCATTCTGGAGGTGCCCGTCGGCCCGGAACTGATCGGCCGCGTGGTGAACGCGCTGGGGCAGCCCATAGACGGCAAGGGCCCCATCAATGCCAAGCTGACCGACAAGATCGAAAAAGTCGCCCCCGGCGTGATTGACCGCCAGTCGGTTTCGCAACCTGTACAAACAGGTTTGAAGTCCATTGACTCGATGGTGCCAATCGGTCGCGGCCAGCGCGAGCTGATCATCGGCGACCGTCAGACCGGAAAAACTGCGGTAGCGGTGGATGCGATCATCAACCAGCAAGGTCAGAACATGACCTGCATCTACGTTGCGATCGGGCAAAAAGCCTCCACCATCGCCAACGTGGTGCGCAAGCTCGAAGAGCACGGCGCGATGAAATACACCATCGTGGTTGCCGCCACCGCTTCCGATTCGGCCGCTATGCAATTCCTCGCGCCTTACGCCGGTTGCACCATGGGCGAGTATTACCGCGACCGCGGCCAGGACGCGCTGATTATTTATGACGACCTGACCAAGCAGGCGTGGGCCTACCGCCAGATTTCCCTGCTGTTGCGCCGCCCGCCGGGCCGCGAAGCATATCCCGGCGACGTGTTCTATCTGCACTCGCGCCTGCTGGAGCGCGCTGCCCGCGTGAACCCCGAATACGTCGAGAAATTCACCAAGGGAGAGGTCAAGGGCAAAACTGGTTCGCTGACCGCGCTGCCGGTGATCGAAACGGCGGCGGGCGACGTGTCCGCCTTCGTTCCCACCAACGTGATTTCGATTACCGACGGCCAGATATTCCTGGAAACCGACCTGTTCAACGCCGGCATCCGCCCGGCGATCAACGCCGGTATTTCGGTGTCGCGCGTGGGCGGCGCGGCGCAAACCAAGGTAATCAAAAAACTCGGCGGCGGCGTGCGCCTGGCGCTGGCGCAATACCGCGAGCTGGCCGCTTTCGCGCAGTTCGCTTCTGACTTGGACGAAGCCACGCGCAAACAGCTCGAGCGCGGGCGCCTGGTGATGGAACTGATGAAGCAGGCCCAGTTCGCGCCGATGTCCGTGGCGGAGATGTCGGTGACCTTGTTTGCAATCAACAAGGGCTATTTTGACGGCATCGCGGTAAACAAGATATTGGCATTCGAGTCCGCTTTGCAGGCGCAGATGAAATCGCGCCACAAGGATCTGCTGGATGCCATCGAGTCGAGCAAGGATCTGTCTGCCGACAACGAGAAATTGCTGTCTGCCGCAATCGAGCAATTCAAGTCCACCGCAGCGTATTGATGAGACAACTAGCCATCCATTTAGCAGCCCTAAACGGTTGCCAAGTGCTGGTTATAAGCCGGAGCAAGAATAATGGCGGGTAGCAAGGAAATACGCACCAAGATCAAAAGCGTCGAAAACACGCGCAAGATCACGCGTGCGATGGAAATGGTGGCGGCGTCCAAAATGCGCAAGGCGCAGGAGAGGATGCGCGCGGCCCGCCCTTACGCGGAAAAAATCCGCAACGTCGCGGCACACTTGTCGCGCGCCAACCCGGAGTACAAGCACCCGTTTCTGGTCAAGCGCGACACCCTCAAGAATGTCGGTATTATTGTCATCACCTCCGACAAAGGCCTGTGCGGCGGCCTGAACACCAATATCCTGCGCTTGGTGATCAACAAAATGAAGGGCTGGGAAGCGCAGGGCCAGAAAATTGCCGTGTGTGCGATCGGCAACAAAGGCTTGGGTTTCATGAACCGGGTCGGCGCCACTGTCAAGTCGCACCTGACCGGCCTGGGCGATACACCGCACATCGAAAAACTGATCGGCGCAGTGAAGGTCATGCTGGATGCCTACGTGTCCGGCGAGGTTGACGCGATTTATATCAGCTACAACGGCTTCATCAACACCATGAAGCAGGAGCCGAGGGTAGAGCAGTTGTTGCCGCTTTCGGGCGAAGGGTTGCAAGCCCCGGCAGGTGCAACCTGGGACTACATTTACGAGCCTGACGCCAAAACGGTGGTGGATGAGCTGCTGGTCCGCTACATCGAGTCGCTGGTTTATAACGCGGTGACCGAGAACCAGGCATCCGAACAGAGCGCGCGCATGGTCGCCATGAAGGCTGCCTCGGATAACGCAAAAAGCGTCATCGGCGAGCTCAAGCTGGTTTACAACAAGGCTCGCCAAGCCGCGATCACCAAGGAAATATCCGAGATCGTGGGCGGCGCGGCAGCGGTGTGACGCAGGCATTGGTAGGGTGGATAAAACGCCTGAAGCGTGTATCCACCGTTGTTCTGGTGGATTCGCGCTCCGCGCTTAATCCACCCTACAAAAACTTCGCGGAATTTTTTTGGATAGGAAACTTAAGATGAGCCAGGGAAAAATTGTTCAGTGTATCGGTGCGGTGGTGGACGTCGAGTTTCCGCGCGACCAGATACCCAAAGTTTACGATGCGCTGATGGTGGAAGATGACAATACTTCCGTTGCCGAAAAAGGTTTGACTCTGGAGGTTCAGCAGCAAGTCGGCGACGGTGTCGTGCGCACCATCGCGATGGGATCATCCGATGGCCTGCGTCGCGGCATGGCGGTGGTAAACACCGGCAACCCGATCAGAGTTCCAGTCGGCCACGGCACGCTGGGCCGCATCATGGACGTGCTGGGCCGTCCGATTGACGAGGCGGGCGAGGTCAAGTGCGACGAGCGCCGCTCCATCCACCAGAAGGCGCCGAGATTCGACGAGCTGTCGCCGTCGGTTGACCTGCTCGAAACCGGCATCAAGGTGATTGACCTGGTTTGCCCGTTCGCCAAGGGCGGCAAGGTCGGCCTGTTCGGCGGCGCGGGCGTGGGCAAGACCGTGAACATGATGGAGCTCATCAACAACATCGCCAAGCAGCACTCCGGCCTGTCGGTGTTTGCCGGCGTGGGCGAGCGTACCCGCGAAGGCAACGACTTCTACCACGAGATGAAAGAGTCCAACGTGCTGGACAAGGTGGCGATGGTGTTCGGACAGATGAACGAGCCGCCCGGCAACCGCCTGCGCGTGGCGCTGTCCGGCCTGACCATGGCGGAAAAATTCCGCGATGAAGGCCGCGACATCCTGTTCTTCGTGGACAACATTTACCGCTATACCCTGGCCGGAACCGAAGTGTCCGCGCTGCTGGGCCGCATGCCATCCGCCGTTGGCTACCAGCCGACGCTGGCCGAGGAAATGGGCCGCTTGCAGGAGCGCATCACTTCCACCAAAGTGGGTTCGATCACTTCCATCCAGGCCGTTTATGTGCCCGCAGACGACCTGACCGACCCGTCGCCCGCGACCACCTTCCTGCATCTGGATTCCACCGTGGTGCTGTCGCGCGACATCGCTTCGCTGGGCATTTATCCCGCCGTGGATCCGCTGGATTCCACGTCCCGCCAGCTCGACCCGCTGGTGGTGGGCGAAGAGCACTACAACGTAGCTCGCGGCGTGCAGCAAACCCTACAACGCTACAAAGAATTGCGCGACATCATCGCCATTCTGGGCATGGACGAACTGGCGCCGGAGGACAAACTGGCGGTGGCGCGCGCGCGTAAAATCCAGCGCTTCCTGTCGCAACCGTTCCACGTCGCCGAAGTGTTTACCGGTAGCCCCGGAAAATACGTGCCGCTCAAGGAAACCATCAAGGGTTTCAAGGGCATAGTCAACGGCGAATACGACCACCTGCCGGAACAGGCGTTCTACATGGTCGGCGGCATTGACGAGGCCGTCGAAAAAGCCAAGACACTTTGAGCGGGTAAAGCATCATGGCAATGACCATACATGTAGATGTAGTGAGCGCGGAAGAATCCCTGTTCTCCGGGATAGCCGAAGTCGTCGTGGTTCCTGGCGAAATGGGCGAGCTGGGCATTTACCCGCGCCACGCCCCGCTGCTCACCCGCATCAAGCCAGGCTCGGTGCGGCTCAAGATACCGAACCAGAGCGCGGAAGAGCTGATCTACGTTTCCGGCGGCATGCTGGAAGTCCAGCCCAGCGTGGTGACCATACTGGCCGACACCGCCATCCGCGGTGCCGACCTGGACGAAGCCCGCGCGCTGGAAGCCAAACGCCTGGCGGAAGAAGCGCTGAAGAACCGCATTTCCGATCTGGATTACGCCCAGGCCCAGGCCGAACTGATCGAAGCCATCGCGCAACTGCGCGCCATCCAGCAACTGCGCAAACACTGACGGTCGAGCCTGCCGCGCAGGCGCATTCACCAGGCCTCTTTTCTCCGGCTCTCCTGTCCAGCGGACAGGCCAGCCTCTGCCGCACTTGTTCATTGCATAAGCATCAATCATCGCAATGAAAGCCCCCGATTTGTTTCAACCGCTACGCCGAAAAATATCGGGCTGGTCGGCATATTGACTGGCGGCTGGAATGCTGGAACACTGCATGCCATGGTATGAAGGTGTGCGGGCTGTCGGAGCCACCGGTGATGCCGCTGAAAAATTCGAGCTTGGCCCCTTTTCTTGTGGCACATTTGATGATTGAATTGCAGGGGTAGTACAAATATTGGATGCTGGCATTCAGGAGATTCAAAATGGGAACGGCATATAAAACAGACATTGTTGCTTGGGCCAACGAGCAAGCTGCGTTGCTCCGCTCTGGGCAGCTCGCAGCCATTGATATTGAACACATTGCCGAGGAGATAGAAGACGTGGGCAAAAGCGAGCAGCGAGAATTAGCCAGCCATCTGGCCGGGCTTCTGGCGCATTTGCTGAAGTGGCAATTTCAGCCTTCTCATCGTGGGGCCAGTTGGGGAAAAACCATCAAGGCGAAACGCATGGAAATTGAATATAGCCTGAAGGAAACGCCCAGTTTGACAACAAAACTGAATGATAACGACTGGTTTGGTGTTGTCTGGTCTAAAGCTGTTGCTCGGGCTGTCGAAGAGACTGGTCTGGATGTGTTCCCGGATGATTGCAGCTGGACAATCGAACAAATCAGAGACCCATTGTTCTTTCCGGTGTCGGATTTGGGTTCTGGGCGCAACAGTTAAGGGGGAGTGAGCCGGTGCTGCTATCGCTTGATAAATTTTAGCCTGGCCTCTTTAACCTAAATCAGAAGAGGATTTTTTATGCGAAAAATATTGCTGCTTTTGCTTTTGTTTCAGGTTGCAACAAGTAGCTATGCTCAAACAAAAACTCCCGCAGCTCATATAGACGCTCAATGGGAATATATCGTTGTCTCCTATGGCAAAACCCTATTTGACAGGCCCCAAACAAACTAAAGGGGCCAGGCTCGAATTGTTTGGCTTGATCCGCACGCTTCGGCAATACGCGCGAATTCGGCCACACCCAGATTCTCGGCGCGCAACTGCGGGTCTATGTCTAGCTGCCTGAAGCCGTTTTCATCCAGATAATTTTTCAAGGTATTGCGCAAAGTCTTGCGCCGCTGGCCGAAGGCGGCGGCGACAATTTTCCCGAATAATTTCTCGTCGCGCACCTGCACCGCGTTTGCCGCCAGCGGAATCATGCGCACCACGGCTGAATACACCTTGGGTGCGGGCCTGAAGGATTCTGGCGGAACATCCAGCAGTTTTTCCATCTGGAAGCGGTATTGCAGCATGACCGACAAACGACCGTAGGCGGGTGTGGAAGGCGCGGCCACCATGCGCTCCACCACTTCGTTTTGCAGCATGAAGTGCATGTCGGTGGTGCGTTCCGCATATTCCGCGAAGTGGAACAGCAACGGCGAGGAAATGTTGTACGGCAGGTTGCCCACGATGCGCAGCGGTGCGGGCAGTCGCGCCAGATCAAACTTAAGCGCATCCCCGGCGTGGATGACCAGTTTCTCCTGCGGGTAATCCTTCTCGAGCCGCGCGATGATGTCGCGGTCTATTTCCACCACGTGCAGCCGGTCGAGTTGCTGGAGCAGCGGGCGCGTCAGCGCGCCCAGGCCGGGGCCGATCTCCACCATGTTGTCGGCGGGTTCCGGGCGAATGGCGCGGATGATGTCGGCGATGATCCGCTCGTCAACGAGGAAATTTTGCCCAAAACGCTTCCGTGCCTTATGGTTCATAAGGCACGGAAGCGTTTCGGTGCAGGCTCATGCGCGTAGCGCGTGATGCCGGAGCCAAAACATTTTCTGGCTTTGTGCATCACGCCGCCTCGTGCCGCGCCATATCCGCCGCCACCCGGATCGCTTCAAACAGGCTGCCCGCGTCGGCCTTGCCGCTACCGGCAAGTTCCAGCGCCGTGCCGTGATCCACCGAAGTGCGGATGATGGGCAGGCCCAGCGTCACGTTCACGCCCTGGCCGAAGCTGGCGTGTTTGAGCACCGGCAGCCCCTGGTCGTGGTACATCGCCAGCACGCAGTCGCACTGCGCCAGACGGTGCGGCACGAACAGCGTATCGGCGGGCAGCGGCGCGCTCACGTTGATGCCCTGCGCGCGCAGCCTGTCCAGCAGCGGGATCATGATGTCAATTTCCTCGCGCCCCAGATAGCCGCCTTCGCCCGCGTGAGGGTTCAAGCCCGCCACCAGGATGCGCGGATCGGCAATGCCGAAACGCCGCACCAGATCGCGGTGGATGATGTTCAAGACGCTTTCCAGCAGCGCGGCTGTAATCGCGTCCGGCACTTCACGCAAGGCCAGATGGGTGGTGGCCAGCGCCACGCGCATTCCGCCGCCCGCAAGCATCATCACCACCTGTGCGGTGCCCGTCAGTTCGGCGAGAAATTCGGTGTGTCCGGTGAACGGGGTGCCCGCATCGTTGATGGTGCCCTTGTGTATGGGCGCGGTGACCATGCCGGCAAATTCTCCGGACTGGCACCCACGCGCGGCGCGCCTCAACAGTTCGAGCACGTAAGGGCTGTTGGCGGGGTTCAGCACGCCGGGTCGGGCCGGTTGCGCGATCGGCAAGTGCAGCACGCGCAGGTGGCCGGGTGGCAGAAAGGAAGGTTGCTGCGCGGTGTAGTCGTGCAACGTCACGTCAAGGCCGAGTTGCGCGGCGCGCTGCCGCAACAGATCCCGGTCCGCGAACACGACCAGAGACCGGCTCTGGTCATGCTGCGCCAGGTGCAGGCAGAGGTCAGGGCCAATTCCGGCAGGTTCGCCGCTGGTGACCGCCAGCACGTTTGGCCTATTCATGAGCGCGCAACTGCCGGCACGGCGCTATCGGGCGCTGCCTGCACTCTCGATGCGGTATTCCACATAGGCGCGGTCACGCAACTGGCGCTGCCAATCCTGGTAGGCTTCATCCGATTTGAGGCCGCGTATCGCCAGGCGCGCCTGCTGCCGTTTCTGCTCGATGCTGACGTCGGCGTTGCGCCGTTCCAGCACCTGAATCAGGTGCCAGCCGAAGCCGGATTGCACCGCCCCGCTGATTTGCCCATCCTGTAGCGCATTCATCGCACTTTCAAATTCGGGCACGGTGTCTCCCGGCGAAAGCCAGTTCAGCTCGCCGCCCTGTGCGGCGCTGCCGTCCTCCGAATACCGCTTCGCCTGCTCGGCAAAATCAGCGCCCCCCTCAATGATGTTCTGTCTGATTTCCAGCAAGCGGTTCTTTGCGTCGTTTTCCGGCATCAGTTCACTGGTTTTGATCAGAATGTGGCGTGCGCGGGTCTGGGTCAGCATCACGGGGGCCTCCATGCTGCGCTTTTCGATCAGCTTGAGAATGTGGAACCCGTTGGGGCTGCGCAGCAGCGGGCTGAGTTCGCCGGGACGCATTTTCTGCAGCGCATCCAGGAACAGCGCCGGTACCCGGTCGCTCGGTCGCCAGCCCAGATTGCCGCCTTGCAGGGCGTCCTGGGCATCGGAAGCGCCGGCTGCCACCTGCGCGAAATCGGTGCCGTCTTGCAGTTGCGACAAGGCCTGCTCGGCGCGCTGGCGGCTGGCCTGTATTTTCTCGGCACCCGCCTGCTCCGGCACCAGCACCAGAATGTGCGCCAGACGGTATTCATCCCCTTTCCCGGGCAACCGGGATTGCGTGGTGAGATAGTTATCCACCTCGCTGTCGGAGACCACCAGCCTGGTATCAACTTCGCGCTCGCGCAGGCGGGCAGCAGTGATCTCACTGCGGATTTCTTCGCGGAATTTCCTGAAATCCACGCCATCCTGTTCCAGCCTGGCGCGGAATTCTGCCAGCGAGGGGAAGTTGTTTTCCTGGGCAATGCGCTGCAAGGTTTTATCCAGTTGCGCGTCATCCACGCGTACGCCGGTCTCCTTGGCAAATTGTGCCTGCAACATTTCCGAAATCATGCGCTCCAGCAACTGCTTTTCCAGCACGTCCGGCGCGGGCAAGGGTACGCCCTGCTTCCGCATCTGCCCCGACACCCAATCGAGGCGGCTGACCAGTTCGAGGCGGGTAATCACATCCTCGTTCACGATGGCGATAATCTGGTCTATCGGCATGACCTGCATTTGCGGGTCAGCCTTCTTCTGCGAGGCTGCGGAGTGGGCGCATACCGGGTATGCCAGCAACAACAGGAGCATCCAACACATTTTGATGTGCGACATGGTTTCACTTTCCAATAAATTAACGCAAGCCCTGCACCGGCTTGTCGCCATGATGCTCGTTCGGTTTGGTATAGCCGGGAACGCTCTGGCGCAGCAGATTCAGCGGATCCGACCCCACCATCACCAGGTCGTGCAACTCGAGCTGGACGAAGAAGCCGGTGGAAGCCTGCTGGGTCGCCGTGGCAAACCGTTGCGCCACAAAACGCACCGTCCAGCATTTTTCATTATACTCAAGCCCGGTGAGCGATTCCAAAATGCGACCGTCCTGAATGGAATAGTTCCAGCGCGCAACCCCGTGCCAGCGCCCGGACAGCGGCCACTGCGCCGACAAATCCATTTGCCGGAGGCTGTTGCGTGTGTAGCGGTAGCCCAAATTAAGCACCTTGCCGCTTTCCGGCAGGTAGCGCGCAGACACGCTGAATTTCTCGCTGTGCGACTGGTTGGGGTTGTACTGGAGAGCGCTGTCCATGGACCACGCGGAAGTCATCCTCCCTGCGGCGGCAAACAGAATGTCGGACTTGTTGGGGACGACTCCAGCCGGGGTGACCAGATTGACCTGCGGTGCCTTTGCGCTGAAGCGCTGGCCTACGGCCATCCGGAACTGTTCCGTGCCGTTGCCCGGATCCAGCAGGCGTGAAGTCAGCGCCAGCGTAACCTGCTCTGCGTCGCCGATGCGGTCGCTGCCAAAAAACCGGTTTTCGGTGAACATCTGGGCAAAGCTGAAGTCGGCCAGTGCAGCGTCATAATTGGGCAGCAGGTTCTGGTCGCGATACGGGATGCGCACGTAGTATGCGCGCGGCTCCAGCGTCTGCACAAAATCCTGTCCGGGCAAACTCAAGGCGCGCTCGAATAACAGGCCGCCGTCCACGCTGAAAACCGGCACGGTTCGAACCGTATCGGGCAGACCCGGAGTATTGTTTGTGCCCATCGCATAGCGGGTATAGTGCAAGCCGAGCTTGGGGGTCACGTAGTACGCCGGGTCGGCAATCAGCGGGTAGCTTGCGCTGGGGTACAGCACCAGACGTTGCCCGCTGACCGAGGTGGGGTGGCGGAAGTCCACCAGTTCGCCGTTAAATGAAGCGTTCGCTCCGGCTACCGCCCGCTGGGCCCCAAAAGAAATTTGCGGCATGCGGCGGTACGGCACGGCCACCGGCGCAGCCGGATCCTGCAGGGTCTGAAAGCTTTGCACTCGCGCTGCCGCACCCCACCAATTGCCGTTATAGGCCAGCATCCCCTCACGTACCAGGTTGGTCTGCGAGGTGCTGCTCACCGCGCCCGCCAGGTCGCGGAAGTAGTCGTCGTCGGAAACACGGTTGAGATTCAGCGTGCCGGTCAGTCCATAGCCCAGGCCCTGCGCGTGAGTCAACGTCACCCGCGAGCGGGTGCGGTTAGCGAGCCGGTCTCCCGGCAGTACGTCATAATGCGCCTCGCCAGAGTAAGAGGGTTCCAGGTAGCGGAATTCGTTGTTGAGCTGCAGGCCGCGTTTGAGCATGATGCGCGGTGCCAGCGTGGCATCGCGGTTGGGGGTAATGTTCCAGTAATAGGGCAGTGTCACTTCGCTGCCGCCCTGTACCGTGCTGCCAAACAGCGGGCCGAGGAATCCCGATTTGCGCTGACCGGCAAGAGCAAAGTCCATCCACGGGGTATACAGAAACGGAATTCCCATGAATTCCACGCGGGCGTGGTGCGCCGTTCCGATCTGGCTGTTGCGGTCAATTTTCAGCTCGCGCATTTTCAGCAGCCAGTCGTCCTGCCCGGCGGGGCAGGTGGTATAGCTGACATTGTGCAGGGAGTAGTTCTGTTTGCCCGCCATATGCAGCTTGTCGGCAAAGCCACGCGCACGGTTGTCGCCAAGATAAAACTCCGGCTGTTCCATGTCTCCGGTGTTGTTGCCCAGGTTTAACTCGAGGTGCGGGCCGCTTATCCGGTTATTGTCCTGTTCGATGAGCACCGCGCCGTCAGCCGACACATCCTTGCTGTCCTGCAAATACCGCATGCGGTCGGCGGTGATTGCCTGCCCGCGCTTGCGCAGTTCGGCCTGCCCGCGCGCTTCAATCTGGTTGCCGCTCTTGCCTTCGATCTCGTGCGCCGAAATGAAAACAGGCGTTTCATCCTGGCTGTTCTGCGAATCTGCAAAGGTGCGGTCGAGCTGCAACCCGAGCGCATCATTTTCGGCGCGAGCCGTTGCGGCAAAGGTGCAAAGCAGGAGAAAGGCAACAGAATTGGGGCGCAAACTCATGGTGCGGGGTGGGCAAATTAAGCTGCTAAAATCGCATATATCCGGGATTAAAGCAATCCTGGAGCAAGACTTTCAGGACAATCGCATGCAACGTTTGCAACAGATAACCGAATGGCTCTACAGCCAGTTTCCCGGCGCGGATTTTACCCTCGCGCCCGCCTCCGCAGATGCCAGCTTTCGCCGCTACTTCCGCGCCACTTTTTCAGATCGCACGCTGATTGTGATGGACGCACCGCCGACACATGAAGACTGCGGCCCCTTTTTGCATATAGCCGGGTTATTCGAGCAGGCGGGAACGCACGTGCCACATGTCTATGCGCAAGATCTGGAGCGGGGATTTCTGCTGCTCTCCGATCTGGGCAACACCACCTACCTGCAAGCGTTAAACGCCGATAACGCGCGCGAGCTGTACGGCGCCGCCACGGACGCGCTGATCCGCATCCAGCTCGCCAGCCGCGAAAATGAGCTTGCGCCCTACGGCGAGGCGCTGCTGCTGCGCGAACTGAACCTGTTTCCGGAATGGTACGTCGCCAGGCACCTGAATCTTGTGTTGGACGAGAAACAAACCGCCACGCTGGGAACCGCCTTCCGCCGCATACTCGACAACAACCTTGCGCAGCCGCGCGTTTATGTACACCGCGACTACCACTCGCGCAACCTCGTGGCTCATCGAAAGCCCCCTCCTCAATCCTCCCCCGCAAGCGGGAGAGGAGGCTAACGAGAAAGGCGATTTTCTGATTTCGCCCGGCATTCTGGATTTTCAGGACGCGGTTTACGGCCCCATCACCTACGATCTGGTTTCGCTGTTCAAGGATGCCTACATCAAGTGGGAAGAAGCAGAGGTGCTGGACTGGCTGGTGCGCTACTGGGAAAAAGCGCGGTCGGCGGGATTGCCGGTGCGCGGAGATTTTGGCGAGTTTTACCGCGATTACGAATGGATGGGCGTGCAGCGCCATTTGAAAGTGCTGGGCATCTTCGCGCGCCTGTATCACCGCGACGGCAAAGATGGCTACCTGAAGGATCTGCCGCTGGTGATGGAATACCTGCGCCGCGCCTGCGGGCGCTACGGCGAACTGAAGCCGCTGCTCGATCTTCTGGACGAACTGGAGAGCAAGCAAACCATGTCGGGGTGCTCAAGTGCCGTGCGTTCTCCTCACCCCAACCCTCCAGGTGAAACAGCTAGCCATTCGACTAGGCCGCAAGAAACTGCGGCCAAGTCGCCGGTTATCCCGTTTGCGGGAGAGGGGGCGAACGTGAAAGACATAAACCCATGAAGGCCATGCTGCTGGCCGCCGGGCGCGGTGAGCGCATGCGCCCGCTCACCGACCATACGCCGAAACCCTTGCTGCTGGCGGGTGGCAAGCCGCTGATCGCCTGGCACATCAAGAGGCTGGTGCGTGCGGGCATCACCGACATGGTTATCAACCACGCGCACCTCGGCGCGCAATTTGAAAACACGTTAGGTGACGGTAGCCGTTTTGGCGCGCGTATCCAGTATTCTCCCGAGCCGCCGGGCGCGCTTGAAACGGCGGGCGGCATCGCCAACGCCTTGCCGCTGCTGGGCGGTTCCGGCTCTTCTGGGGCAAAGGCGGGAGAGCCATTCGCCGTCATCAACAGCGATATTTACTGCGATTACGATTTCTTCCGCTTGGCCGAGTTTGCCGCAAGGCTCGCATCCGGCAACGATCTTGCCCATCTGGTGCTGGTTGGCAACCCGGCGCATCACCCGCAAGGTGATTTCTATCTGCGCGACGGGCGCGTCATCGCGGGCGGGTGCCAGGCGGAAGGCAAATTGACCTTCAGCGGTATCGGCATCTACCGGCCCGCGCTGTTTGCGCCCATTGCGCGCGGGAGCGCCGCCCCGCTGGCGCCTTTGCTGCGCGCGCAGATCGCGCAGGGCAGGGTGGGTGGGGAACACTACACGGGCCGCTGGGTGGATGTGGGCACGCCGCAGCGCCTGGATGAACTCGACAAGCTGCTGCGCGCAACGCACAATGATGTCCATGTTTGATCCCGCTCCCTATGTCGGTCGCCGCGTGCGCCTCATCAGCCAGATGCGGCGCGGCATCGCCGTCATCCCGACCGCGCCGGAAATGGTGCGCAACGGCGGCACGCACCACCCCTACCGTTTCGACAGCCATTTTTTCTACCTTACCGGTTTCGAGGAGCCGGAGGCCGCGCTGGTGCTGGTTGCGGGTGATGACCCGCAGGCCATCCTGTTCTGCCGCGAAAAAAATATGGAACGGGAAGTCTGGGACGGGTTCCGTTTCGGCCCCGATGCCGCAAAAGAAAGATTCGGTTTCGCCGCCGCCTTTCCCATCGCCCAACTCGACGAGAAGCTCGTCGAACTGATGGGCGACCAGCCAGCCTTGTTTCATCCGATGGGGCGCGATGCAAGCTGGGATGCGCGCCTGCTCGGGCTGCGCGGTCGCGTGCAGGAAAAGATTCGCAGCGGCATCGCCGCGCCGGACGAAATCCGCGATGTGCGGGTCGCGCTGGATGAAATGCGCCTCATCAAGGGTGACGGGGAACTCGCCAGCATGCGCCGCGCCGCCGCCATCTCCGCCAGCGCCCATGTTCGCGCCATGCGCGCCGCGCGCCCCGGCAGGATGGAATATGAAATTGAAGCGGAACTGCTGCACGAGTTCTGCGCCAGCGGTGCGCGGTCGCCGGCTTACTCCTCCATCGTCGCGGGCGGGAGCAACGGCTGCGTGCTGCATTATGTCGGCAACAGCGCGCCGCTCAAGGATGGCGACCTTTTGCTGGTGGATGCGGGCTGCGAAGTGGATGGCTATGCCGCCGACATCACGCGCACGTTTCCGGTGAACGGCAAATTTGGTGCCGCGCAGAAAGAAGTGTACGAAATGGTGCTGGCCGCGCAGGCGGCCGCCATTGCGGTTGCCCGCCCCGGCGCGCGCTGGAACGATCTGCACGACGCCGCCTTGCGCGTCATCGCGCAGGGGTTGATTGACCTCAAACTGTGTGCGGGCAGCGTGGACGGCGTGCTGGAAAGCGAGAGCTACAAGCGCTACTACATGCACCGTACCGGGCACTGGCTCGGTTTGGATGTACATGACGTGGGAGCCTACAAAACGGGGAGCGAATGGCGCGCGCTGCAACCGGGCATGACTTTCACCGTCGAGCCGGGCTGCTATATCCGCTCTGCGGACGACGTGCCGCAAGCGTTATGGAATATCGGTGTCCGCATCGAAGACGATGTGGCCATCACGCCGGGGGGGTGCGAAGTGCTGACTGGAGGCGCGCCGAAAACAGTTGCCGCAATCGAGAACCTGATGAAGCCTTGACCACACAAATTACGAACTGCTAGAATTCCCGATGTAATTGCTAAACTAATTTTGGAGCGACGACAATGAGCGTACAAGAACTGATCAAGCAACAAGTAACCAGCCATCCCGTGGTGCTTTACATGAAAGGGTCGCCCAAGTTCCCCCAGTGCGGCTTTTCCGCGAATGCGGTACGCATCCTGAACTCGCTAGGAGTGGCGGATTATTTCAGCGTGGACGTGCTGCAAGATGCAGAAATACGTCAGGGAATCAAGGACTATGCAAGCTGGCCGACAATTCCGCAGTTGTACGTTAACGGTGAATTTATCGGCGGTTCGGACATCATGACGGAAATGCACCAAAACGGCGAATTAAAGAGCCTGCTGAAGATATAGGCAAAAAACAGGAAAGATATAGGCCGGTATCTAGATATGTATATAGGCCATTTGGCATATAGGAATTTTCTGGGGAGGGTGCTAGAGTCTTGCTGGGGCCGTGAAAAAGCCCCAGGGTTTCTAATGAAACTCTCCTCTTTACGGGCAGCCTTGCGGCTGCCCGTTTTTTTTGCCAAGCTCAACCGGCCAGATATTTTCGCGCGCGCGCGATGGCGGCCTCCACTTGTTGCGGCGCGGTGCCGCCAGGGTGGTTACGGCTGGCCAATGAACCCTCCAGCGTTAGGACACCGTAAATATCGTCCGCGATACGGTCGGAGAATTGCTTCAGTTCATCCAGATCGAGATCGCTCAAATCGCAGCCGCGCTGCTCGGCGTGGCGCACTGCCAGCGCCACCGCTTCGTGCGCATCACGGAATGGCAGGCCTTTCTTTACCAGATAATCGGCCAGGTCGGTAGCCGTGGCATAGCCTTGCAAAGCCGCGCTACGCATGGCGTCCGGCTTAACGGTCACGCCGCCCATCATTTCCGCGCAGACGCGCAGCGTCGCGGACAAGGTGTCCACGGTATCGAACAGCGGTTCCTTGTCTTCCTGATTGTCCTTGTTGTAGGCCAGCGGCTGGCCTTTCATCAGCGTCAGCAGCGCCACCAGGTTGCCGTTGACGCGACCGGTCTTGCCGCGTACCAGCTCCGGCACATCAGGGTTTTTCTTCTGCGGCATGATGGAAGAACCGGTGCAGAAGCGGTCGGCGATGGTGATGAAGCCGAAACGAGGGTTCATCCACAAAATCAGCTCTTCCGACAAGCGCGACAGGTGCGTCATGATCAGCGCGGCGGCGGCGGTGAATTCGATGGCGAAGTCGCGGTCGGAAACTGCATCCAGCGAGTTCTCGCATATACCGTCAAATTCCAATAGCTCGGCCACCATTTCGCGCTTGATCGGATAGCTGGTGCCGGCCAGGGCTGCCGCACCCAGCGGCAGGCGGTTGGCGCGGCGGCGAACGTCGGCGAGGCGCCCGGCATCGCGTTTCAGCATCTCGAAATAAGCCATCAGGTGGTGCGCGAAACTGACCGGCTGCGCCACCTGCAAATGGGTGAAACCCGGCATCACGGTGTGCGTGTGATGCGCCGCCAGATCAACCAGCGCGGCCTGCAACGCCTTGATGAGAACGAGCAGTTCGTCTATGGCATGGCGCAAATACAGGCGCACGTCGGTCGCCACCTGATCGTTGCGCGAGCGCCCGGTATGCAGGCGTTTTCCGGCGTCGCCGACCAGCGCGGTCAAGCGCTTTTCGATGTTGAGATGCACATCTTCCAGCTCGATGAGCCAGACAAAATCGCCGCCGACGATCTCGTTCTCGATCTGTGCCATGCCACGGCGGATGTCGTCCAAGTCTCGCGCGGAGATGATGCCGCATGCCGCCAGCATCTGCGCGTGCGCCAACGAGCCACGGATGTCGAACAGCGCCAGCCGTCGGTCAAATTCGACCGATGCGGTATAGCGCTGCACCAGCTCCGCCACTGGTTCGTCAAAACGTCCCGACCAGCCCTGTTTGTCTTGCATCGTCATCGTCTCTTGTCCAGAATGTGCGGTATTTATGCGAACCCCCTCAACCGTGCGGAGTATAAATCAAAATATCCGTCCCGATGCGCTGCCCGACTTCCGCAGCCTAGGTGTCATGCTGCGCATCGTGCTGCTGTCAAACGCTGTGGCGTTGCTGGCGGCGCTCGTGCAGGCCTCGTCCTGGCAGGGCATCGTGCAGCGCGTGATCGGGATTTCCGCCCTGCTGCAACCGGTGCTGCTGGCCGTCCTGCTGCTGCTGTTTATCGTTAGTCCGCTACTCAAGCGGTTACCGTACTGGCCGGGCGCAGCGGTAGTAGTGCTGGCGGCGGCGGCAATTACGCTGGCCGTAGATCGGTTGGGTGAAAAGCTGTACGCCCCCTTCGCCGGCTATGGCAGCTTCCACTTGTTGCAAGATGCACTCTTGGCCGCCGCCACCGCCGCTTTGCTGCTGGCATATTTCAGGTTGCGCGCGCACGCGCTTTCCCCGGCCCTGCACGAGGCTCGCTTGCAGGCTTTGCAGGCGCGCATCCGCCCGCACTTCCTGTTCAACAGCATCAACGCCGTGCTCGGCATCGTGCGGGCCGACCCCAAGCGCGCCGAAACCGCGCTGGAAGATATGGCAGACCTGTTCCGTGCCGCGATGGCGCTCGGCGGCGATCTGGTGCCGGCGCGACAGGAAGTGGCGCTTGCGCGCCAGTATCTCGCGCTGGAACAATTGCGTCTGGGCGAACGCCTCAAGGTGGTCTGGAGCACCGAAGAAATGCCGGGCGATGCGCTGATGCCGCCGCTGGTTCTGCAGCCGCTGCTTGAAAACGCCGTGTACCACGGCATCGAGCCGCTGGCCGCAGGTGGCGCTATCGAGGTCAGGCTGTACCGCAGCGGCAGCCAGATACATATCGAAATGCAAAACCCGAAGCAGGAGCAGCCCGGTCGTCACGAAGGCAACCGGATGGCGTTGTCCAACATCCGCGAGCGGCTGGCCTTGCAGTTCGACGTCGAAGCCGGTTACGCGGTGGAGTCCGGCAAGGATTATTACCGGGTGCATATCATGCTGCCCTACGTCAAGGAGAACCCCGATGAGCACCGTTGAACTTCCTCTCGCCCTGTTCCTGGTGGACGACGAACCGCCCGCGCGCAGCCGCTTGAAAGAGCTGCTCGCCGATTGCGCCGAGCAACTGCCTCTCGAAATTGTCGGCGAAGCGGGCAACGGGCAGGAAGCGCTGGACAAATTGTCCGATGTCCGCGCCGATGTGGTGCTGCTGGACATCCGTATGCCGCAAATGGACGGCATCGAATTGGCGCAGCACCTCAACAAATTGCCGAAGCCGCCAGTAATCGTTTTCACCACGGCTTACGACAAATACGCCATCGCCGCTTTCGAGCAGCACGCCATTGATTACCTGCTCAAGCCAATCCGCCTGGGACGGCTGTTCGAGGCGCTGACGCGCGCGCGCAACTCAGTGCCGGTGCGCACGGAAGTGCTGCACGAGCTGCTTCCCGAGCCGCGCAAAAACCTGTCCATCCACGAACGCGGCAAAATCCACCTCATTCCGGTCGAAAAGGTGTTGTATCTGCGCGCCGAAATGAAATACATCACGGTGCGCACGCAGGAGCGTGAATACCTGATCGAAGAAGCGCTGTCCGCACTGGAGAAAGAATTCGCCGTACGCTTTGTGCGTATTCACCGCAACTGCCTGGTGGCAAAAGACGAAATCGAAGGCTTCGAAAAAGTGGTGGACGAAGAAGCCGGGGAAGCGCACTGGGCGGCCAAGCTGAAAGGGATCAACGAGCTGCTGCCGATCAGCCGCAGACAGCAGTCCATCGTGAAGGAATTTGGGTAGGCGGGAGTGATGAGCAAGCCAGTTACGGGGCTACAGGCTCATGCTAAAATACGCCGCAACAAAATCTCAACACATCCCGGAATACTCATGAACTCCAAACTTCGCGGGCAGACCGCCCCGGCAACACTGGTCATCGCATCGCGCGAAAGCGCGCTGGCAATGTGGCAGGCGGAACACATCCGCGACCGGCTGCGCGCGCTGTACCCGCAAACTGCCGTCAGCATCCTGGGCATGACCACTCAAGGGGACCAGATACTGGATGTCACGCTGTCCAAGATCGGCGGCAAGGGCTTGTTCGTGAAAGAGCTGGAAACCGCGCTGGAAAACGGCAGCGCCGACATCGCCGTGCATTCGCTGAAGGACGTGCCGATGCATCTGCCGGAAGGCTTCATGCTGGCCTGCATCGGCGAGCGCGAAGACCCGCGCGACGCCTTTGTTTCCAACAAATTCGACAATCTGGCCTCGTTGCCTGCGGGCAGCGTGGTGGGCACTTCCAGCCTGCGCCGCGAGAGCCAGTTGCGCGCGCGCTTTCCGCACCTGAAAATCGAGCCGCTGCGCGGTAACGTACAAACCCGGTTGCGCAAACTGGACGAAGGCAAATATGCCGCCATCATCCTCGCTGCCGCCGGCCTGAAGCGGCTGGGTCTGGGCGACCGCATCCGTAACGTTATTTCCAGCGAGGACAGCCTACCCGCCGTCGGCCAGGGCGCGCTGGGCATCGAATGCCGCAGCGACCGGCCCGACCTGCAAGTCCTGCTGGCCCCGCTGCACCATGCCGGCACTGCCGCCTGCGTGCTGGCGGAACGCGCCATGAGCCGCGCGTTGCAGGGCAGTTGCCAGGTACCGCTGGGCGGCTTTGCTGAAGTCGCGGGCGACAAACTGCGGATGCGCGGCTTCGTCGCCACTCCAGACGGTTCGCGCCTGCTGCGCGCCGAGCGCGGCGGCAGCGCGGACGACCCCGAAGCGCTGGGCAATGCCGTGGCGCAAGACCTGCTGGCGCAAGGAGCGGGCGAAATCCTCGCCGCGCTGGCGCTGTGATCGGCGGGGGCGGATAAGGCGCAGCAAGCGCACGCCCTCCCCGCAACATCAATGACCTCGCCCCTCGCCGGCCTGAACATCGTGGTGACCCGCCCGCGCGAGCAGGCGGTGCAGCTCTCGCGGCACATCGGGCAGGCAGGCGGTAATGTCATCCTGTTTCCCCTGCTGGAAATCAGCCCGATAGACGACCCGCAACCGTTGCGCGATCTCGCGGCGCGTTTGCACGATTTCGATCTCGCTATTTTCATCAGCCCCAATGCGGTGCGCTACGGCATGGAAGCCGTCCGCGAAGCGGGTGGCCTGCCGCCCGCCCTGAGAATTGCCGCCGTTGGTCAGGGCAGCGCCAAGGCATTGCGCGGACTGGGTGCGGGCAACATCCTCGCGCCGCTGGATCGTTTCGACAGCGAGGCGCTTCTGGCATTGCCGGAGCTGCAAAACGTAAATGGCTGGCGCGCCGTGATCTTTCGCGGCGATGGCGGGCGCGAGTTGCTGGGCGATACCCTCAAGGCGCGCGGCGCGGTGGTGGAATACGCCGCCTGCTACCGGCGCGCGAAACCGCAGCAGGACATCGGCGCGCTGCTTGACGCCAACCCACACGCGGTGACGGTGACCAGCAGCGAGGCGCTGGGCTATTTGTGGGACATGCTGGATGGTGCGGCCAGAGCGCAGCTTGTCGGGGTGCCGCTGTTCGCCCCGCATCCACGCATCGTCGAAGCCGCGCTGCGCCTGGGGTGGCGTGAAGTGACGGCGACCGCTGGCGGGGATGACGGGCTGTTGGCGGGCTTGTTGGCATGGGCCCATCAGAGGACTGAAACCAGAGGGCCGAGGACAGCGTGAGCGAACCAGCGCCTTCGCCGGAACACACCCCGCCTCCCGCCGCTACGCATCACAACCCCGTGGCAAAATTGATTTCGCGCATGAGCCTCGCGCAGATGGTGCTGGCTGCCATGCTGGCGATATTTCTGTGGCAATGGTTCGACGCGCATCGCCAGATCGGCGCCATGCAGATGGAACTGGCGCGCCGCCTGGCCGAAATGGAAGGCAACAACAAGGCGGGTCAGGTGCTGGTGGCGCAGGTGCAGGAAGCGGTGCGCGAACAGTCTGCCAGGGCGGCACTGCTCGAAGCGCGTTACGCCGAAACCCAGAGCCAGCGTGCGGCGCTGGATGCGCTCTACCAGGAGCTTTCCGGTAGCCGCGATGAGACGGCTCTGGCCGAGATGGAGCAGATGCTGTTGATCGCCGGGCAGCAGTTGCAGCTATCCGCCAACGTGAAAGCCGCGCTGATCGCCATGCAGCAGGCCGACGAACGCTTGAAGCGCATGGATCGCGCTGCGCTCAACGGCTTGCGCAAGGCCATCGCGCGCGACATGGACAAGCTGCGCGCGCTGCCGGACGCGGATGTGCCGGGCATCAATCTCCGCCTGGATAACCTGGTCGCCGCAGTGGATGCATTGCCGCTGGCGCAGGAAACCCGCATCGCGCAGGAGAAAGTTTCGCCCGCGCACGCCGCCGCGCCAGACCTGACAGCCTGGCAGAAATTGCTGCACGAAATCTGGGCCGAGGCGAAGCAGTTGGTGCGCATCGAAGATATGGAAAAACGCGAGCTGCCCCTGCTGGCTCCTTCGCAGGCGTTCTTCCTGCGCGAAAACTTGAAGCTGCGCCTGCTGTCCGCGCGCCTCGCGCTTTTGTCCCGCGATGAGGCGAGCTTCAAGCGCGACCTGCAAGCGGCGCAGGAGTGGGTGGCGCGCTATTTCGACACGAAATCCGGGCAGGGAGCGCAGGCCGTTGCCGCCTTGCACAAATTGCGCGAGTCCAGCATCCGCATCGAAATTCCGGACATCGGCGCCAGCCTGGAAGCGGTGCGCAATTATCGCGTAACCAGAGAAAAAGCGGCGCGATGAAATTCCTGTTCTGGCTGCTGTTGCTGTTTGCGCTGGCCGTGGCGGTGGCGCTGGCCTCGCACAATTCCGGCTACATGCAGTTGGTATATCCACCCTACCGCATCGAGATGTCGCTCGCCCTGTTCCTGTTGCTGCTGCTGGCGCTGTTCGCGCTCGCCTATTTTGCGCTGCACCTCGCTTTGGCCGCCGCTCGCCTGCCCGCAACGGTGCGCCGCTATCGCGCCGAGCGCGCGCGGGACAAGGGGCGCTCGGCCATGATGGAAGCGCTGTCCGCTTTTTTCGAGGGGCGCTATGCGGCGGCGGAAAAAGCGGCGGCGCAAGCCATGGAGCTGGGCGAGCCATCCGGCATCAACCCCATCATCGCCGCGCGCGCCGCGCACGAGATGCGCGAATTCGACAAGCGCGACGCCTACCTCGCGGCAGCAGAAAACAAAACGATGGGGGAAGCCACCATGCGCCTGATGGCCGCCACCAGGTTCAGGCTGGACCAGCACCAGCCGCAGGCGGCGCTGGATTCTCTGAAGGAATTGCACGATGCGGGCGTAACAAACCATGTCGGCGCGCTGCACCTGGAGCTCAAGGCGCAACAGCAGGCGCGCAACTGGGACGCGGTGCTGGATACCGTGAGCCGCCTGGAAAAGCGCGACGCGATGGATGCGGCAGCCGCAACGCAGTTGCGCCAGCAAGCCTGGCTGGAAAAAATCGGCGCGGGTGCGCAGGACGCTGTGGCGCTGCAAAGCGCGTGGAAAGCCGTTCCCGGCAAATTCAGGCGGCGCGGCAAAATTGCCGCTACGGCAGCGCGCGCTTTCATCGCGCTGGGCGACCGCGAAAATGCCCGCCAGATTTTGACCGACAGCCTGGACGAGCAGTGGGATGGCGATCTGGTGATGCTGTACGGCGATTGTTTTTCGGGTGAAGTTATCCGGCAGATCGAGCAGGCCGAGCGCTGGCTCGCGCAGCACCCGGACGATGCCGGGCTGCTGCTTGCGCTGGGCAAACTGTGCCTGCACCAGGAGCTGTGGGGCAAGGCGCAGAACTACCTGGACGCCAGCATCAGCGTGAACCCGACGCGCGCCGCCTATACCGCGCTGGGGCAACTGGCCGAGAAGCTGCAAAAACCCGACGAGGCGTTCCGGCACTTCCAGAAGGCGATGGAGTTACCGTAGGTGCGAATTTACCTCTGCGAGGTAAATTCGCACCTACGAAACCTTCAACTTCCACTCACAGGATAATTCCAGATGGCCCGAATCCTGATCGTCGGCTGCGGCGACATCGCGTTGCGTGCAGCCCCGCTGCTGAACGGGCGCTACCGGCTGTTCGGCCTGGTGCGCGGCAGGGCGCGCCATGATGCATTGCGGCAGGCGGGCATTGTTCCTGTGTCCGGCAACCTGGATGACGCGCGCAGCCTCTACCGGTTGGCCGGACTGGCGCATATCGTGCTGCATTTTGCGCCACCTCCCGGCAATGGCCCGCAGGACAGCCGCACGCGCAATCTGCTTGCCGCTCTGTCGCGCGGCGCGCTGCCCCGGTGCCTCGTTTATATCAGCACCAGCGGCGTGTACGGCGATTGCGGCGGTGCGGCCGTGGAAGAAACGCGCCCGCTCAACCCGCAAACGCTCCGCGCAAAACTCCGCGCCGATGCCGAGCGGCAGATACGCGACTGGGCGAAGCGCAACGGGGTGAGCGCCTGCATCCTGCGCGTGCCCGGTATCTACGCCGCCGACCGTTTGCCGCTGGAGCGCCTGCGCACAGCGACTCCCGCCATCGCACACGAGGAAGACGGCTACACCAACCACGTCCATGCCGACGATCTGGCGCGCATTGTCGTGGCGGCGCTGCGCTACGCAAAACCGGGTCGCGTGTACCACACCAGCGACGACAGCAACTTGAAAATGGGCGAGTACTTCGATGCGGTGGCGGATACGTTCGGGCTGCCGCGCCCGCCCCGCCTGCCGCGCGCGGAGGTGCAGCGCTCCGTGTCTCCCGCGCTGTGGTCGTTCATGAACGAATCGCGGCGGATGACGAATGAAAGAATGAAGCGGGAATTGAAGGTGAAGCTGCGTTATCCCACGGTGGGTGATGCGCTTAAGCCCGGGTTGTCCATCAGGCCGCAAACTCCTCCCAACCTCCTCTTGTCAGGTTAACGTAAACTCGCGTAGCGAAACCCCGTCCCCTCCTCCTGAAGTGGGTCAAGCAGGCAATCCGCAAAGCGGATGCTCGCACAAGGGGAGGTAGAGGGGGTTTTGTGCCGCTCCGCTTGGTGGGGTCAGGCTATCTATGCTTGAGAAACTCATCAAGCGCGAGACCGATGTCCTTGGCTATTTGGCGGAGCAAGATTGGCGAGATGTCTCGGCCTTGATGGAATGGAACCGTTGTGCAGCGGCCCGTCGTATCTCGGAATTGCTTGTGTGACCCGCGCTGGCGGACTTCGGTGAAGCCGAGTTTGATGAGAATGGCGATGACTTCGCTGGGTTTGAGGACGGGGGTATTGCCCATGACTCAAGCAACGGCGACGTTTTGAACCCCGACAAACTCAGATTCCAGCACGGGTTCGCCGTCTTCCAGAAGCATGGTGATGACATCGCGCAGGTTATGGTTGACTTCATCCAGCGTTTCCCCCTGAGAATGTGCGCCGGGAAATCCGGGCACGAAACCAACGAACAAGCCAGTTTGCGGGCATCGTTCAATTACAGCCGAATAGATTTTCATGGCCAACTCCAAAATCGCACCGATGTCACGATTATCATTCTATGCCATGTAATAAGCAATCTGCTGGTAGCCCGGCTTCGAGCGCTAACTCAATCCGACGTGTCGGGGCGGCGGGGAAATTGGCGGCTTTGTCGCAGGCGAACGGCCATAATTTTGGTAGGGCGGAAGCCCCCTTGCGTACGCAAGGGGTACACCAAAGATAGGCAATCCGCTACCCGCTAAAGCAGGTGCGGAATTGACACCGCCGGCGGGCACCCGGCAGCTTCTCTGCCACCCTTCCGCTACGGGGAGTTCCGCCGCAATTCAAAGACCATCCGGCGGTGGCCTGCAACGCAAAACGGGAGCATGAGCTCCCGTTTTGCGTTGATTGAATGTGAACCTGGATTACGCGGCGGGATTCTTTTTGCGGCGGCCCGTAAAACCCAGCAAGCCCAAACCGGCCAGCAGCATGGCGTAGGTTTCGGGTTCGGGGACGGGTGTCGTGGTCGTGAAGGTTAAATTATCCATATAGGGCATTTGAACTCCCGCAAAGTTATGTGCATTGGCGTAGAAAGTGATAGAACTGATCCCCTGATAGCCAAGTGTAAACGTCTGCATGGGTATGTCACCATAAGTTGCGATCATCCCCTCGCCAACTGCCCCCAACCCTACATGTGAAGCGTTGTATGCAGTGGCCGACCAATCACCCAAGATAGTTCCGCTTGTTGAACCAGCACCGAGAAACCCCGATCTAGTGAAGCTAAAATCACTGACTGAATTCGTGAAATTTAGCGTAAAAGAACTGCCGTTGCTCGGTCCATACAAAGTAAACATGTTGGGTGAGCTCGGTGCTACCCACCAGCTTCCGCTGCTTATCCCGTAAGGTGAAGAATCCACGGCAAGGAAGGAGCCGGTAGTTAAATTCGAGGCGGTGATACCATAACTTGCCAGGTAATTCGTAACTGGCGCACCAGTTATGTATCCTCCGGACGTATCGAGCGAATCGAAGTTCATGACTATCGTATCCGCGTATGCGCTTTGTGAACACAGAGCGGCGGCGAGCGGTAAAGCAGTCAAGGCAAGTTTTCCGCGATGGGAAAGATTAAGATGGTTCATGATATTCCTCCTGATATGTAAAAGAATGGGGTATACCCCAAAATACGCGAGACGCGCCAACCTGAAGTGCAATGCAACAAACGACACGGGTATGCTAAACGGCAACTTAAAAATTCGCCTCTCCCATTCGGGAGAGATTTGAGAAAATTATCAACCTGTTTCGCCTCCCCCTTTAGAAAATGGTGAATGAGGAGGAATTGAAAATGCTGTTGGCGAGTTGGCAGGTGCGAATAAATTCGCACCCACAAATACGAAACGGGATAAGGGGGCAACCCGGAATTACGGCAACTTCAGCCTGAGCACCGGATCGGACAGCGCGTTGCGGACGAGGTCAACCTGGCGGTGGCAGCCGGTTTTGTCGAAGATGCTTTTCAGGTGGGTCTTGACCGTGCCTATGCCAACCTGTTGCGCCTCGGCATAATCGGCGAGCTCCTAGCCTGCGATCAAGGCCGAATACAGGCGCGCTTCGGCAGCCGTCAAACCGTAGCATCGGGCGAGCACCTGCTCGGAGATGGCGAGGTTTCCATCGGGCAGGGAGAAAATTACCATAGCGGCGGGAATCGCCGGGAACAAAACAGCTTCTCCCGTTTTCATCGGCGAAACCAGAACGGGCAGCTTTGCATTGCCGGGCAGCGTCAAATAGAGCATGCCGCCAGAACGGGTTCCCTGCCCGGCACCGGTTTTGGACGCTTCCAACACCATCAACCGGAATGCGCGCGCTTCGCCGGGATCGAGCGGCTGCAGCCGGGATTTGCAAACCTTGAAACCATGTTGCGCGCACAGCGCAAGCTCGGCGGTCTGGTTGGCAAACAGGATGCGGCAGTCAGCGGCAACCAGAACCACGCCTACGGTGAGCCCGTCGAGCACATCAAGCGTAAGGGCGCTACGCTGCCCGTCCATGGCCAAGCGCTCGCGGAGCTGCAAGGCGCGCTGGATGTGCGGCACCAGCATGGACATTTTTTGTTTGTCCTGCTCATCAAATGGTTTGCGTCCTGGCGGGCGATGGACGCCGACTGCCCCCAGCAGATCGCCGGCAACAACAAACCGCGCGCCGAGACAATAAATAGCATCTGTCATCCGCAGATAATCTGACCACTCCGTGCGCAGCACCGCATTGGTCGAGATCAGCTCCTGGCCCAATACGATTGTTGACAAGCCATTTTTCAGGCTACGGCTATACCATTCATCATGTTCGTGGTAATAGCTGGCGTAAGCCATGCGCGCCTTTTCATCGAAGTTGTCCGTTCCAGACAAGAGCCCGGTTATCGGCGGCATCTTTGCATTACCGACAGGCTTGTTACGGCAGAAAAAAACCAAGCAACTCTCGCTATCGAACGCGCTTGCAATTTTGAATGCGAGATCATCGGCGCAGGCAGCATCCGTGCCGGCCTGATAAATCTGCCCAATGATTTCGGAAAACTCCTGTTCCCCTGACATGATTGTCTCCCCTGCTTCCCTGCCTGACTTGAATCATCCGCCGAACGCGGGAGAAATGGAATAAGGATAATTCTTAAAATGCGCCACAGCGAGGCCGGAATGACGAGATTTAAATTTCTTGGAGCCCGTAGCCCGCAGATATTTTTCGGCGCAGCAGCACACAAGGGAAGCAAGAATATCAGCCATGGCGGGAATCATGCCGGTTGTTGCTTTCAAAACGGCGGGTCGCAGG
>CXWL01005193.1_pt1 | contig 40172 bp, 26 predicted proteins | sample 590931 | NCBI WGS metagenome assembly CXWL01 (sample SAMEA3498368, study PRJEB10139) | groundwater metagenome | biome: water well; material: biofilm material | place: Germany | collected 2015-04-27 | reverse complement strand
TGGCGACCCCACAAAGCTTGTACTGAGCCTGCCGAAGTGAAGACGGTGGAACAATATGGCGCGCTCGTGGAGCAGGTAATGTTTCATTCGGCTGCTGTCCACTACCCGCTTCGGACGGAATCTCTGTTCTTTCCTCCCGATGAAGATCAGAGACTCCATGTTTTCAAAATCTTCCGTGGCGTAGCCCTTTACTGCCACACGCCAAAAAGAGCGGAGGAAGTTTGAAGAAAGGCTATGACTTTGTCAGTTATAATGGGGAAAAAAGTGAGTAATCTATGACACGCTATGTATTAGACCTTCCAACAAACCTCAAACAGGATGCGGAACGGCTTGCAAAAGAGCAGGGTGTTTCCCTCGATCAATTTGTCCTTTGGTCTCTTGCCGAAAAAGTGGGCGGACTTTTAAGAATGCAAGACGACCCGAATTTTCCTAACATCGTTTATCGGCGCGGAGCGTCGGGGTTGCAGAGACCTATTTTGCGCGGAACGGGGATTCGCGCACAAACGATTGTTCTTGCCGCGCGCGAGTTTGCTCCCGCCGCGCTTGCCGAACAATATGATATTTCCGAAGCGCTAGTACAAGAGGCTTTGAATTTTTATGCCGCCCATCGCGCCGAGATTGACGCTTATATTGAAGCCGAAGCCGCAATGGGACCTGCAAATGGCTAAAAAACTGCACCTGCATTTTGACGCGGACACATCGCAGAAAGCCATTTACCGCGTTTTGATTGAAATGGGACATGACGTCACGCGAACGCCCAATGATTGGATGCCTTTTGACGCAACTGATGAACAACAATTACTTGGCGCAACAGAACAGGGACGTGCGATCTTCACCTACAATATCCCTGATTTCACAGAACTGGCAAAAAAATATCCAAATCACGCGGGGATTATTCTTGCTAAACAAAAGAAGTTAAGTATTGGCGAAACCATCACCGCGTTGGACAATCTTTTGCGCGAAGCTGAAGCGGACGCCTGGCGGGGTCAAGTGCGCTGGCTGAATGATTGGACATGATCTTTTCGTGTCAAAGATTATTAACTCACCTTACGCGAAACGTCCCGAAGGTTCTCGCAAATCAAGCTGGTTTGTAGCCCAAACCTTCGGGACGGCGCGTAACATCAGTTAAATAAAACACCCCTGGCTATCTCAAGACTTGCTTGAGAAGACTACCTCATGTGGCAGCCTTGTCGCCAGGGGCGGGTAAAACGGTCGAACCGTTTTATTGGTAAGCGCATTATAGTTCCATCTTAGCCTCAAGTCAAATGTTGTTTTATTCATACAATGAAAATCATTGTTGGGGGAGAATCAGTAAAAAAAGTTAACAAAACTCAAATTCCCCCTCCAACCTGCCCATGCTATAATCCCTGCCTTGAAAGGGATTTATATGCTTAAGAACTTCGTAAAACTATTCAGTGGCGACCCCACAAAGAAGACGGTCGAACAATACAGCGCGCTCGTGGAGCAGGTGAATGCTTTGGAAACAGAGTACGAATCGCTCAGTGACGATGCCCTGCGCGCGAAAAAGGATGAATTTAAAGCGCGGGTAGCTGCGGCAACGGAGGGTTTCAACCTCTCGCTAGTCGGAGAGCCAGGGGGCGATGATAAGGAATTCCGCAAAGCGGAACAGGATGCATTAAATGAAATCATGCCCGAAGCCTTCGCGCTGGTACGCGAGGCTTCCAAGCGCACGATCGGTCTGCGTCACTATGATGTGCAGATCATCGGCGGCGCGGCCTTGCACAGCGGCGAGATCGCCGAGATGCGCACAGGCGAAGGCAAGACCCTCGTGGCGACCTTGCCCGTCTACCTCAATGCGCTGACGGGACGCGGCGTTCATCTGATTACGGTCAATGATTATCTGGCGCGGCGCGATGCGCGTTGGATGGCTCCCATTTATCAGGCCTTGGGCTTGTCTGTGGGCGTGCTGCAAATGGCGGCGGTGACGGAGAACGGCAAGAAAGCCTTCCTCGTGGATTTCGAGCGTGAGTCTCCGCACGAAGACCAGGAACATCTCCGCATGGTGGAAAGGGTGGAAGCCTATGGTGCGGACGTCACCTTCGGCACGAACTCTGAATTCGGTTTCGATTACCTGCGTGACAACATGGCCATGCGCCTTGAAAATCGCGTCCAGCGTGGGCATTACTTTGCCATCGTCGATGAAGTAGATAATGTGTTGATCGATGAAGCGCGCACGCCGCTCATTATTTCAGGCCCCGCCTCCGGTGATTTGGAATGGTACGGGCGCATGGCCCTGGTCGTTAAACAACTGAAGCCAGAAGATTACGAAATGGATGAAAAGAACCGCAGCGTTTCGTTGACCGAGATCGGTGTCAGCCGCGTGGAAACCATCTTGGGATTGACCCTGCTCGACCCAGACCGACCCGAGGATTTAACTCCCGAACAGGCGCGTCTCACGGGTTATCTCGAACAAGCCTTGCGCGCGCAATATCTTTTCCATCGCAACAAGGATTATCTCGTGCAGGGCGGCAAGGTTGTCATCGTGGATGAGTTCACGGGCCGCCTTATGCCCGGCAGGCGCTGGAGCGATGGTCTGCATCAGGCCGTCGAAGCGAAGGAAGGCGTGAAGGTCGAACCTGAGTCTGTCACGTATGCGACCATCACCTTGCAAAATTATTTCCGCATGTATCAAAAGCTTGCAGGCATGACCGGCACCGCGCTTACCGAAGCCGAAGAGTTCAATAAAATTTACAAACTCGAAGTTGCGCCGATTCCGCCAAATCTTGAATATCAATCCTTTGGCAAGGGCGCGCCGCTGACGGAGATCAAAGCAAAAGATGAAGACGGGTATGGGTATTCATTCTTTGCAAAAGCAGGTGAGAGCGAGCCGTTATTTTATCGCCGCAAAGATTATCCCGATGTCATTCATCGAACGGTTGAAGCGAAGCTCCGCGCAATCGTGACCGAGATCGTCCGCTATCACGCGTTGGGACGCCCCATGCTGGTGGGTACGACATCTGTTGAATCTTCCGAGCGTCTTTCCAATCGGCTCAAGGCCGAGCCTGTCCGCCGTTTGATGCAGTACGCCCTCGTCCGTGACCATTACTTGCGCGCAAATAATTTAGAGGAAGACGGCCGCCTCATAGTGGACCTTGTGCCGTTCAATGAGCCGATAGACAAAATCTCCCCTGACGCATTGCGCAGTTTCATCAAGCCGCACGGCATGTCCAGCATCAGTCTGGAAGATGATAATAATTTAAATGCGGTGTTGGATATTCTGAGACTGCCCGAAACTGCAAAGAACCGACTGAAGTCGGTACTACAGGGTGGGGTGGCACATCAGGTGTTGAATGCGCGCAAGCATACCGAAGAGTCGCAGATCATTGCGGGCGCGGGCGCATTCGGCGCGGTGACGATTGCCACGAATATGGCAGGCCGTGGTGTGGATATCAAACTCGGCGGTGAGATCGCGGAAGAAGTGATCTCGGCGGTCAACCGTGTCTTGGGCAAGGCGGGCATCAAAGACCCGTTCGATATGACCTTGCAGGAACGCCGCGAAGCTCTGCAAAAGACAGACCCATCCAATTATGGAATTTATGATGCGGAAGTGCATCTCTTCCTGCAATATTTTGAAGAGATGGAAAGCGTGAAGCAATTGGGCGGATTACACGTGATCGGATCGGAACGACACGAAGCGCGCCGCATCGATAATCAACTGCGCGGTCGTGCTGCGCGTCAGGGGGATCCCGGTTCCTCGCGCTTTTATCTTTCGCTGCAAGATGACCTGATGCGCCTGTTCGGCGGCGAGCAGGTCAGCGGACTGATGGAACGCCTCAAAGTGGACGACTCGCTCCCGTTGGAAGTGCGCCTCGTCAGCAATATCATCGAAGGCTCACAGACCCGCGTGGAAGGCGCGAACTTTGACGTGCGCAAGCATTTGCTGGAATATGATGATGTGCTCAACAAGCAGCGCGGACAGATCTACAGCCAGCGTGACCGTATTTTTGTCAAAGAGGATTTGAGCGAAGATATTGCGGAAATGCTCGAAGCCGAAGTAACCAAACGCATCGACATCGGCCTGACCGATGAAGAAGGCCCGTGGAAGTTGATCGGATGGCTCGATCAGGTTCAGCCTGCGTTTGAATCGAAGGATGGATTATTCCCATCCTATGGGTTTAAGTTATTGCTTAATCAAATTGATGAAAACGTTCAATCTTCAACTTTGAACCTTGTCTCTAAATCCATTGAAACTGAATACGCCCATGCCATGCGCGCGATTGAAGGCTTGATCGAAAAAACCGAGGAAAGCCTCCAGTCTCAAATCTCTGAGCGTGAAGACGCGCTGGATGCCTACTTCCAGGGGTTGCGGGATGTGGAGGAAACTCCCCGCCCGCAGAAGATTCAGGAAGAAGTGAATGCGCTCGTCCGTTTGCCGCTAAAGTTTAATAATGAAATCCAAAAGACTTTGAGCGATGACCCCGAAGATGCGAAGGATGATATTCAGCAGCTTGTTTCCAGCCAGTTGACGGTCATCAGCGCGACGCGTGTGATCGGCGCGATCCAGAACCGCATTGGGGAGCAGATCCAATGGCCGAGTCCGCTGCCTGCGGAGTGGGAGGAGCTGGCTGGGATTTTAGTGAACACTGCGCGCGATGCGTTCGACAAGAAGCGCGAGAGACTCAATGCCCAGATCGCGCATGATATCGATGCCCTGTTACTGCGCGAACCTGCGAACGATGAATCGGGCAAGCTGCGTTTGTTGTTGACGCTTGCGCAGGGAACGCGTACCGCCTTTGACCAGAAAACACACAAGCAGGTTAAACAAGTATTCAATCGCTTCACGTATATCTTTTATGCGGCGCAGCTGCTGGAAGGCGGCGAGGCGGAAACCGTCGTTGAAGATGTGATGAAGCATCTCGATGCGGCGGAATTGGCCTTGCGCGAAATTTGGGGCGAAACCGAGTTCAAACACATCAGCCAGAATGCCGCGAAACTTGCAGACTTCGGCCCCGCGGCGCGAATCGCTTTCGGGGAGGATCGGCTCAACGAAACCGTATCAACCCTCAGTGAGTCTGACGCGGCGGCGTTAGCCGCGTCGCTTGGGAAATATATGATGAATGAAAGCCATCGCCGCCTGTTGTTGGGTGCGTTCAGCGAGTTGTGGGTGGAATATCTCACCAAGGTGGAGGCTTTAAGGATTTCAATCGGCCTCGAGGCTTACGCCCAACGTGACCCGCTGGTACAATATAAAGGCCGCGCATCGGAAATGTTTGCACAACTTCTTGAGGATGTACGCGGTTTGGTGATTGGCCGTGCGTTTGCATCCAGGCCGCGCAGAGTGGAGATTACGCCGATCGAGACCACAGAGGTGGCAAGCGCGCCCAGCGAGACAGCGGTGCAAATTGACGGCAATAAAAAGAAGAGAAAACGTCACTAAATAGTGATTCTCAATATGTCGTTGCGAGGAGGGCACTTGCTCTTCCCGACGAAGCAATCCCCTCGTCTATTTGGAGACTGCTTCGGCAAAGAACAAGTGCGCCTCGCATGGTCCCGGTCACTGCACGGGAGCGACATTATTTATTGAGAATTGCTGTCACTAACTTTAGAGGCAGAGATTGTTCAAAGACGAAACCGCTCCCCTGAACAAATATTTTGCCCTTCCGAAGGTCGATCTGCATCGCCATCTGGAAGGGTCTCTGCGGCTTGCGACGATGCTCGATATTGCAAGACAGCACGGGGTAACGGTTCCCGTTTCGGTGCTTAATCTCAGCGGGCTGGTGCAGGTTCAAGACCAGGACCCGATGACGTTCTCGAATTTTCTCGAAAAGTTCAAAACCCTGCGGTTATTTTACAAATCACCCGATGTTATCGACCGCGTCACACGCGAGGCGGTGGAGGATGCCGCCAGGGATAATTGCCGCTACCTCGAACTGCGTTTTACGCCCGTGGCTCTGAGCCGCGCAGAGGGCTTTCCCCTGCATGATGTGATGGACTGGGTCATCACCAGCGCGCAGGCGGCCGCGAAGAAACATAAAATAAAAGTCGGCCTGATCGCTTCGGTCAACCGCCATGAAAGCCCCGAGCTTGCGGAGCAGGTGGCCTGGCTGGCGGCGGAACACATCACAGATGGGTTGACGGGTTTGGACCTGGCTGGCAATGAAGCCGAGTTTAAATCCGAGCCGTTCCAGGGGATTTTCAGGGAATCAAAGCAGGCTGGTTTGCATGTGACCATCCATGCTGGCGAATGGGGGCCGGCGGAGAACGTCCGTGACGCCATCGAGAATCTGGGCGCGGAACGCATCGGCCATGGCGTGCGCGTGCTGGAAGATGAATCTGTGACCGCGCTTGCGAAGGAACGCGAAACGGTCTTTGAAGTGTGTGTGACGAGCAATTATCAATCGGGCGTGGTCAAGTCGCTGCCGGAGCATCCGCTTTCCCGCATGTTCGAAAAGGGATTGAAGGCCACGGTCAACACAGACGACCCGAGTGTTTCGAGAATTACGCTTTCGCACGAGTACCAGCATGTTGTGGAAGATTTGCATGTGCCGATGGACAGGTTGAAAAATTCAGTGATCGTCGCGGCGCAGGCTGCGTTTTTGCCCGATGTGGAAAAAGAGAAATTGGTTGCGTCGCTTAAGAAGGAATTGAAGGTATAAGTTCATGTCGTTGCGAGGGCGGCGCTTTTTCGCCCGAAGCAATCTCCAATTCGCTGGAGAATTGTTTAGTCTGTGGGGGATTGCTTCACCGCCAAAGAGCAAGAGCGGCGGCTCGCAATGACATAAAATCGTTACCCCCACCACATTTAAATCAAGGATAACAAAGGCGCTCCTTTGTGTCTTTCGCAAAGTTGTGGTGTGAGTGTATGGATGGGCCTTGCGCCTGTCCGTACGAAATCCTCATCACCAAAGGAGTGTCCCATGCAAGACCTATTTAAGTCCCGTGATGTATTGAAAGTGGGAAAGAACGAATACGTCTACTATCGGCTCGATGCGTTGGAGAAGGCTGGTTTAACCAAACTCAGCAAGCTGCCTTATTCCATTCGGATCGTGCTCGAAGCCGCCCTCCGTCAATGCAATGACAAGGAAATCACGCAGGATGATGTGAAGAACATCGCCGCGTGGACTCCCACCCCCTCCCAACCTCCCCCATTTTCGCAGAAAATGGGGGAGGCGAAGGTGGGGGTCGGCATTCCATTTTTGCCAGCCCGTGTCGTCATGCAGGATTTCACGGGCGTGCCCGCAGTCGTTGACCTGGCTGCCATGCGCGCGGCGGTGGCTCGCCTTGGCGGCGACCCGAAGAAAATCAATCCGCTCGTGCCGGTAGATTTGGTTATTGACCATTCTGTTCAAGTTGATTTCTTCGCCACAGCCGATGCACTGAATCGCAACACCGAAGTCGAATTCACGCGCAACCGCGAGCGCTATGAATTTTTGAAATGGGGACAAAAGGCATTCACCAACTTCCGCGTTGTGCCGCCAATGACTGGCATTGTGCATCAAGTGAACCTTGAGAATCTTGCCGAAGTTGTCATGATAAAGGAGACCTCCGAGGTTTCCAAAACCTCGGAGGTCTTGGCATTTCCCGACACTGTCGTCGGCACCGACTCGCATACCACCATGATCAACGGTCTCGGCGTTGTCGGCTGGGGCGTGGGCGGCATCGAAGCCGAAGCTGTTATGCTCGGCCAGCCCATGGACATGCTGCTCCCCGATGTGATCGGTTTCAAAATTTCGGGCAAGCTCAATGAAGGCGTCACCGCCACCGACCTCGTGCTCACCGTCACGCAGATGCTGCGCAAAAAAGGCGTGGTTGATAAATTCGTCGAGTTCTTTGGCGAAGGCCTCGACAACATGTCGCTGACGGATCGCGCCACGATTGCGAACATGGCCCCCGAATATGGCGCCACCATGGGCTACTTCCCTGTGGATGAAGAGACGCTTCGCTACATGCGTCTAACGGGTCGGCCAGACGAAGTGATTGATCGCACCGAAGCATACATGCGCGCGCAGGGACTCTTCCGCGACGCGAACAGCCCCGAACCCGAATTCACCGACACGCTCGAACTTGACCTTGGAACTGTCGTCCCCTCTTTGGCAGGCCCCAAGCGACCACAAGACCGCGTCGCGCTGACCGATATGCAGGATACATTCCGAAAAGCATTGATCGCCCCGATTAAAGATCGCGGCTATGAACTTTCCGCTGAGGCCTTGAATCGCGAAGCAATTTTCGGCGCGAACGGCGGCGCACAAAAAATGAAGCACGGCGCGATTGTGATTGCGGCGATTACATCCTGCACGAATACATCCAATCCATCGGTAATGATCTCGGCGGGGTTTGTCGCCAAGAAGGCGGTTGAGAAAGGCTTGAACGTGAAGCCGTATGTCAAAACTTCCCTTGCGCCCGGCTCATTGGTTGTGACCGAATATCTTAAGAGCGCGGGCTTGATCGAACCGCTTTCCAAACTTGGATTCAACGTGATTGCTTATGGCTGCACAACCTGTATCGGTAACTCTGGCCCATTGCCCGGTGAAGTTGCCAAGGCTGTCACAAGCGGTGACCTGGTTGCGGCGGCGGTGATTTCTGGCAACCGCAACTTTGAAGGCCGCGTGCATCCGCTGGTGAAGGCAAACTATCTCGCGTCTCCGCCTTTGGTGGTGGCGTACGCCCTCGCTGGCACCGTAGACATTGACCTGGTCAACGAGCCGCTTGGTACAGACAAAAACAATCAGCCTGTATATCTCAAAGATTTGTGGCCCAGCCAACAGGAAGTCAGCGAAGCGATTGAGGCGCATGTCAAAGCCGAAATGTTCAAATCCAAATATGCGGACGTGTTCTCCGGCTCCGATATGTGGAAAGCGATCAAAGTAAAAGAAGGTGATCTATTCGAGTGGAATGATGAGTCAACTTACATTCATCATCCGCCCTACTTCCAAACTTTGACGCTCGATGTGCCGACCATTCAACCCATCAAGGATGCGCGTGTGCTTGGCATGTTTGGCGATTCCATCACCACCGATCATATTTCCCCAGCGGGCAACATTGCCGCAGATTCTCCTGCTGGCAAGTTCCTACAGGAGCGCGGCGTTCAGCCGAAGGACTTCAATCAATACGGCACACGCCGCGGCAATGATTTGGTCATGGCGCGCGGAACGTTTGCAAATATCCGCTTGAAGAATGTGATGGTTGCGCCGAAGGAAGGCAACTTGACAAAATTCTTTGACGACGGACAACGGACGACGGACAATGGTCACGAGATGTCTATTTTTGACGCCGCAATGAAATATAAAGAGGCTGGCATTCCCACGATTGTTTTGGCTGGAAAAGAATACGGCACAGGCTCCAGCCGTGACTGGGCTGCGAAGGGTCCGATGTTGCAGGGCGTGAAAGCGGTCATTGCTGAGTCATTCGAACGCATTCATCGTTCCAACCTCGTCGGCATGGGTGTGCTTCCGCTGAGATTCACGCTGGGGCAAAACGCCGAGTCTCTCGGTCTGGATGGAGGCGAAGTGTTTACCATCGAAGGGCTGAACGACGAGATCAAGCCGCAAAGCAAGATCACGGTCAAGGCGAAGAAGTCGGGCGGTAATATAGTTGAGTTCAAAGCCACCGTGTTGTTGAACACGGATGTGGAAGTGAATTATTACCGCAACGGCGGCATCCTGCATACGGTGTTGAGAAATTTGGTGAAGTAAATTAAGAACAATTATAGACCTCTTGCAAAAGTCTTTTTGCCACAGAGACCGCAGAGAAGAAAGAGTTTCAAAGGCTCATTTCAAAAAGTTCTGCGTGCTCTGTCGCTTAATAGCCCTCTATTTATGCAAAGGGGTCACATGACTCACCCGCGAAAAATTAATTTCGGGGTGAGTCATGTTTATTATTTATTGGGAAGAATCAATTCCCAGGTATCGTTGAAAACATCCCCTTCGTTATGTCCACCAAAGAGCAGCACACGTTGGCGGACATGATCGTACCAGATGACCATATCTGAGCGAGCAGTGGGCAGAAAACTTGTGGCTGTGAACGGTGTCCATTGTTTTCCATCGTAAAGCCAAGTATCGTTCAATATATTACCCTGTGAGATGCCGCCAAAAGTGACAAACAACTTTCGGCTGGAATCATAGGCTAGGCTTGTCCAGGAGCGGTGGCTTGGTTGTATTTTGAGCGGCAGCCGCGTCCAAGTGTTTTCTTGGAATGACCACGTTCCACCTGGGTAGCTGCTCCACAAGCTAAGGGCATATTGTTTATCGGGATTGTATGCAAGGGCAAAGAAACTGGCAATGGGCGACTCGCCTTCAAGTTCAATCTTCACCCAATCGGCGCCATCCCATTCCCAGGCATCGCTGAAACATGTTTTGAGATCGTGATAATAACCGCCATATAATACAACTTTTTTGCGGACAGGGTCATAATACATCTCATGTCCATAACGTGCAGGGGGGGTGCTGTAATCTTTTTTAGGAATCATTTTCCAGCGAACGCCATCCCACTCCCAAGTATCTTCCAAGGGACCATCGTTATCTCGCCCACCGAACAAAACCACAACTCCTCTGTCTTCATCATAGGCCATCCCAGTTCGCGAACGTGGTGAGGGACTGTGCTTCGGCGAAACATTGTTCCAGTTGAAACCATCCCATTCCCAGGTATCATTCTTAAATTCCCAGTGATCGTGACCAAGAAATCCAGTTGTACCGCCAAACATTATCAGTTTCATCTGCTGGGTATCATAGGCCCCTTCCGCTTCTTGCAAAGGCAGAGGGCCAGAAGCTGTTTGAATGGGTAACCAACCATAAGTCGGAGAACGAACGGACCACATTGTTGCCGAAATCAGAAGCAGAAACCAAGTGATAGCCGCAAGGGAAAGACCACGCGTTATGTAATTTTCCGCTGTTGAATTGGAAAAAGCTGAAACAGACGGTTTAAGATAGGCGGTAAGAACGATGCCAAGCAGGATGGCGGATAAAAACCAATAAACGCTGTCGTTGAAGGATTGGCAAAGTAAGCCAAGTTTGTCAGACCAGCGGCTGAAATGGCAAGCCTGCCACCAAATCTGGACGCCGTAGAGATGCGAAAATTCAGCCGTTAGCCAGCCGATGAGGCTCCAGCGAATATTGACGAGGTTCAGACACAGAATTGCGAGGATAAAATAAACGAGCCAAGCGCCGATAACCTGCGCGGGGCCGATCAGCATCCAAGTGCCAATCGCTGCAACTCCCGCACCATCCGGGTTGCCATTCCAAAAGGAAAGTGGCTCGTTCATAAGGATAAGCGCAAGATGAGTAGCGGCAGTGGTAATGAAAACGGCAGTTAGGGTAAAGGGTAGGTAAGGCGCGCCAAGAATCTTGCCTAGGAGAGCCTTGACAAGTTCGCGGAAAGAATCCATGCGGGAAGGAGAAGTTGAAGTTGGAGATACAGGTTCCATTATTCCTCCGGCAAAATCAATTCCCAAGTGTCATTGAAAATCTCCGAACCGTTATGTCCCCCGAATATCATGACGCGCTCGCGGATGTAGTCGTACCAGATGATATGATCGGAGCGGATGGATGGTTGGAAACGAGATTCGGTATACAAGCTCCAGTTCTCGCCATCAAACAACCAGGTGTCATTCAGCACAGTTTCCTTTGAGATTCCACCAAATGTGACAAAGATTTTTCGCCTAGGGTCGTACGCCAGTCCTGTCCAACCGCGATTACTTGGCTCTATGTCAGGAAATAAATGCGTCCAGGTGTTGTCTTTGAAAGTCCATGTGCCGCCCATCCAACCACTTAACAGGCCGAAGGCGTAATTTTCGTTCACATTATAGGCAAGGGAATAAACACTGGCTGTGGGGGAATCCCCTTCGAGTTCAAGTTTTGCCCAGTTATTTCCATCCCATTCCCAGGCATCGTTAAAGAAGTTTGTGTTATTGTAGCCGCCGTACAGCACAACTCTCTTACGAATAGTATCGTAATACATCTCATGCCCATATCGCGCTGAGGGACAATCAAGCGGATATTTTCTTTCCCATAGCTTTCCATCCCATATCCAGGTATCGCATAACGGACCACTTGGCCCAACCCCGCCAAACAGAACAACGACACCCCTTTCTTCATCGTAGGCCATGCCCGATTTGGTGCGCCCTTCGGGGCTTTTTTCGGGCGAGACATTAATCCAGTCTTCCCCATCCCATTCCCATGTATCGTTTTGGAAATCCCAGCGGTCATTGCCTAGGTAACCGGATGTGCCGCCAAATAACACCAGCCGGTTTCGTTTTACATCGTAGGCGGCTTTCGCCTCTTGTAACGGGCCTGGGCTATTTTGCGTTTCAATGGGCACCCAGCCATAAGTAGGAACACGCGCCGACCAGATTATCAGGCTGAGCAGCATCAAAACCCAGGCAACAGGCACAAAGATGATTGCGCGTGGAACCAGTCGTCCAATCTTTTGATTAGCGAAACTAGGTTGTGTAGGTAGGAAATAAATCGAAAGCATAGTTCCCATTAGAATAGCCGCTATGAACCAAAACGAACTTGGATCGAAGGACTGGCAAAACGCCCCAAGCCGTAAGGACCAGCGGCTGAGGCGGCAGGTTTCCATCCAATATTGAATTCCATAAAGATGAGCGACAGCCCCGGTTAACCATCCGATCAGGCTCCAGCGGATGTTGAACACACTCAAGCAAAGAATAGCAATGAAAAGGTAAATCAACCATCCACCAATCATTATCATTGGCCCGAAGGGTGGTTCATCGCCGTTTAAAGCCACGCCTTTTACATCTGGTCCACCTTGCCAATAGGAAAATGGCTGGCTCATTAAAATTAATGCCAATTGAGTTATGATTGTGATAATTAAGAAGGCTGTGAGCGCAGTGGGTAGATATGGTGGAGAGAAGACGTTACTGGCTTGCACGCGGACCCATTGACGAAATCTGTCCATAATTGTTAAAGTTGATGTTGTTGAGTTGTCGTGCATGATTTCCTCCACAAAGTATTTTTACTTTCATGGCGATGAAATGATTGTACAATAAAATCTTATTGGTATACATTACAATTGTGAAACTTCAAAATTCTTGCATCCGGAAAAAGGGTCGATATCCCACTTGTAGCATTGGAGGATTTCATAAAGTTTATAAGCTGCCCATGCAAAACGAGACTGGTTCATCACCAGTCTCGTTTTGCCTTACTTATTACTCAAACCCTTACTTCTTCTTTTCCATATCTTTCCGTATCTGTTCCCTCAAAGCGTCAGCCTCAGGAGAACGTTTGGTTTGCGAGGCTTCATTCGTCAAAGCGCTGAAGCGGTCTGATAACAACATGGTCAGCAGGCCTTCCATCACGTTGCTGGAGGCGCTGCCGCCTTCGGCATTGTTGCCGCCAACGACCACACGCGGCACCACGTCTACACCGGAGGTTTGAATGGCTTCGGCGAAACGGTTGAGCACTTGCTGAGTCACCTGGAATTGCGGGCCGCCATAAGCGCGGACTTGTTCTTCGGTGGCAAGCGCCTGCGCGATACCGATGCGGGCGATCTTTTCAGCTTCCGCTTCTGCCAGCGCGCGGATCTGCTGAGCCTGTTGCAGGGAGCGTTGATACTCCGCTTTACCCTGATCGGTTTGGATGTTAATGTTCAACTCCGCTTCGGTCAGCTTGGTTTGCATTTGAGCGCGTGACTGGGCTTCCTTTAGCTCACGTTCCTTGACAGACGCTTTCTCCTGCTGGGCGTAGGTCTCGACCTGTTCGGTAGCCACCTGACGCGAGCGCAACTGATTCAGGATCGTCTCAATTTGAGTATCTCCCGCCGGCGAAGAAGGCGTACCGATCAGCACTTCCTCCAGCTCAAGATTGTAATGCTCGAACTTTTCCTTCATCTCCAGGCTGGACTGCTGTTGAATGGTACTGCGTTCTTGCAAAAGTTGAATCAACGTGCGCGTCTGACCGACGTTCTTGAAATAAGCGGATACCATCGGGTCGAGGGTTTGTTCCACCAGTTTTTTGATATCACCGAACCGTTGGATGACGAGTGGCGCCTTCTGATAGTCAATATGGACAACGACCGATAACGGCAGAGACGGTTCGAACGCGTCCTTTGTGATGAGCGAGACTTCGGTTAGATTCTCATCGAATTTGTGCGCGCCAACATCCGCTCGGATCCACTTTAAGATGAAGTTGGTCGTCGGGACGGAAATGATCTTACCCGCATATGTGTTGAAGGCATATTTGCCGGGCAGGAGCGGCTCATTCCAAATACCACGGTTACCCTTGGAGGCCAATTCACCGTGACGATAATCTTTGCCCGAAAGATCAGCTCCCATTTCACCTGTGTAGGAAACAACTACGCCGACGTTACCGACTTCAATGACCGTCTTCTGGATCATTTCAATCGTGCCGAACAAACGGTTGACGTAGTACGTACCTTCAACCAGCACTTGCAACTGACGTCCGCGCAGTCCGCCGGCGCGCAGGAAGTTATCGGCATCCTGGAACTTGTTATGGTATGTCTCTGCTTGAGCAGGTTCATCACCGACGACAGGGGCGATGATCTCGCCTTGTGAAAGTGATGGCCCGTCATGGACGGTCACAACGCCGATCGTATCATCCGTATCCTTGATCACCACAGGACGAAAGCCCCCGCGTTCCGCGATCACTTGCGCCATGCCGCGGATGGTGTCGCCTTCTTCCTTGCTGAGGGACAGTGTGTAAATACGTTCTTCCGTGATGACGATGAATTGCACAAGATTGAACGCATACGTACCTTCACGCAAAATGCGGCGCTGCGGGCCGCGCTGTCCGCCGTTTTTTAGAAAACCTTCCACATCCTGAAAGTCCGTCACAACTGCGTTGGATGCCAGTACTTGAGCGGGGTCTAATTGTTTGCCGTCACGCGCGAAGACGTATCCGATCTTGCCCTGGGAAATGGTCACCAACGGCATCATATGCACAACATACTGGATGGGCATCAGATAATGCAAACCACCGCGCAAAATACGCGGCTGATAACCAGCCTCGCCATTCATCGCGATAAAGCCTGATTTTACAGAGCCTTTACCGCTGAAGCGCTTTTCAATAACACCGATACGGTTGTTGGGAATGAACCGAATACCAGAGAGCAGGATGAGAAACACAATCCCACCCACTGCATAACCTATTAAAGCTAGTACAGACATTTTTTCTCCTTTGCGCGCCGAATTACGCACAACCATAAATACGGATTTGCCCCATCAGGGTTTCTATATTTTACTCTTCGGATGGATGGGATGTATCACTCTTTCGTGCTATGGGAAATCGAAGCCTAAACATTCCCTACTCTGTCAGGCGTTCAATGCCGACCTGACAACTGGTTCTGCTTCGATAAAATTTTCTCCCCCTTGATATGGTTATTTATCACATTCTGGCATGATGCCTTTCTGCAAAGATCCGCCTACTTCTACAAGTGAGCCATCATCAGCATTGATGACCATATATAAGCAGCCACGAAATTGCGAAGATGGCACCATTTCAGTAGGGAGGGGGACGGTTTGACCCTGATCATTAATGTACTCTGTAGGATCGGGCAATGTGCTCTGCCACTCGTTATTAAAGTAAACGATAAACCACACCGGCAAGTCTGTCGGGTTATTAAGCGGCTGATTTACTCGTTTGGCATATTCTCCATAGCTTAACCGCTCAACTGTGACAACAGTTAGCGGCTCAACATAAGTGTAGGCCGTTCTTAAACCTGATTGCGCCGCAATCAATGCATGTTCTTTGCTTTCAACGGGAACGCCAAAACGAAACGGCTGTGCAGTTTCTTGTGGCATATTGGTAGATGTTTTTCCTGTGGAAGTCGCCACAACTTCACCGTTTGAAGAGGGGATTTGTGATCTTTGCAAAATGTAACTTAAAGCTGCTACCAGCATAATTAACGCTGCGAAGCCTCCGATTGTTTTTAACCCAACATAAATTCGGTTCGTCATAATGATCCTCCGTGATCGTGATTGAATCGTTGTCATCACATTTTCGGAAGGACCGTCATTTGCATCCCATCTTGCCTGAAAGTTTTTTTTCAAGCGCGCTTCGAGCGCCTTCAACTCGTCCGCTTCGGCGCGGCAGGAGTCGCATTCGCGCAGGTGCGCGTCGAGCAGGGCGCGCTGATTCTCGCGGAGCAATCCGTCGGCGGCGGCGCGCAGATAACGTTGGGCTTGTTTATGGTTGATCCCTGTCATCTTGGCTCTTCTTTCAATAGGGCGCGTAATTTTTCGCGCGCATGGTTCAGGCGGGAGTGGACTGTTCCGGGTGGGATGTTTAACATCGCGGCGATGTCAGCTATCGGCAGGTCATGATAGTAGCGCAGCACAATTGGGACGCGGTGTTTTTCGTCGAGAGTTCGAATCGCATTCCAGAGTTCGGCATCCGCTTGATTCTGTATCGTCGTTGATTCGGGATGCTCAACCTCACCGCGCAGGTGAAACAGACTCAGCAGAATCTGCTGCAACCGACCGCGAGTTTTTCCGCGCTGCAAACGGGAACGGCATACATTGATGGCAATGCTGAACAGCCAGGTCTTGAAGGCCGCATCCTCGCGAAACGAGGAGAGGGCGCGCAAAGCGGCAAGGAAGGTTTCCTGCGTGCCGTCTTCCGCTTCATCGGGGTCGTCGAGAATGGAGAGCGCCAGGCGGTACACATCCCATTGATAGGTATGCACCATTTTTTCGATGGCGAGTGCATCTCCCTCCCGGCATTGTTCAAGCCAGTGGCTGTTCATGACGGTCATTCTAATGGATTAGACATGGCCCGGGGCGAAAACCTTCATTTTCGGAAGGATGAAAAACGTTCCAACGTTGAAACGTTATAACGTTCAAACGTTCATAATCTCGGTTATACTTCCGTCGCTTATGACCGACCACATCCGTAACTTCTGTATCATCGCCCATGTTGACCATGGCAAATCCACGCTTGCAGACCGCCTGCTTCAATTAACAGGCGCCATCTCTGAGCGCGACATGACCGAGCAGACGCTCGACAGCATGGACCTCGAACGCGAAAAAGGCGTCACCATCAAGTCCTCCGCTGTCCGCATGTTTTACACTGCACAGGACAATCAAAGATATGAGATGAACTTGATCGACACCCCCGGCCACGTAGACTTTGGTTACGAAGTCAGCCGTGCGCTCAAAGCCTGTGAAGGCGCCATTTTAGTGGTGGATGCGACTCAGGGAATCGAGGCTCAAACCCTCGCCAACCTTTATCAGGCGCTCGATGCCGACCTGACAATTGTTCCTGTTATCAATAAAATTGACCTCCCCTCAGCCCGTCCCGACGAAGTGGCTGAAGATGTAGGCTCCCTGCTCGGGGTCGATCCTGATGCGGTTATCCGTATTTCAGCGAAAGAAGGCCTGAATGTGGAGCAAGTCCTCGAAGCGGTTGTCCAGCGCATTCCTCCTCCCCAGGATGTGGACGACAAACCCGTTCGCGCGCTGATCTTCGACGCGCATTACGATTCCTATAAAGGCGTGATTGCCTATGTGCGTATCGTGGAAGGCAAGATCAAATCCACCGATGTTCTGCGTATGATCGTCACAAAAACAGACCTGCGCCCCGTGGAAATTGGCATCTTCGTCCCCGGCATGAAACCTGTGGATACACTTGGCTCCGGCGAAGTTGGTTACATTGCCACGGGATTCAAGACCGTGCATGAGTGCCGCGTGGGTGACACGATTACGCTCGCGTCCGCGCCTGCGCTTGAGCCTTTGCCCGGTTACCACGTCCCCAAGCCGATGGTCTTTGCGGGCATCTATCCCGTGGAAGCGGATGATTACACCACCCTGCGTGAGTCGCTGGATAAATTGCAATTGAACGACGCTTCATTGACATTCCANNTTGATGATCGGCGATCAAGTTGTGAAAGTGGATTCGCCCGCGGAATTGCCCGACCCCAGCAAGATCATCGAAGTCCGCGAACCGTGGATGAACATCGAGATCATCACGCCCACCGATTATTACGGCCCCATCATGGAGTTGGTCACCAAACGCCGCGGCATTTTCAAACAGCAGGAATACCCCGCGCCTCACCGCGTTCAGCTTGATTTTGAAATTCCGCTTGCAGAAATTATCATAGATTTTTTTGACTTATTAAAGTCCCGCACCAAAGGCTATGCCTCGCTTGATTATCAATTCCTCGAATATCGCGCCGACAAATTACAGAAGCTGGAAATCCTCGTCAACAGCGAACCGGTGGATGCGCTCGCGGCCATCGTCCATGAGAAGGATGCCTTCCACAAGGGACAACGTCTCATCACCAAGCTCAAGGAATTGATTCCGCGCCAGTTGTTCGATGTTGCCGTTCAGGCTTCTTCGGGCGGCCGCATCATTTCGCGCGCGAACGTCAAAGCCACGCGCAAGGATGTGCTTGCAAAATGTTACGGCGGCGACATCTCGCGTAAGAAGAAATTGCTCGAGAAACAGAAGAAGGGCAAGAAACGCATGAAGATGGTCGGCAGCGTCGAGATCCCGCAGGACGCTTTCATGGCTGTCTTGAAATTGGATGATGATTAAAGAGCAGTAATCAGTGAACAGTAATTAGTGAACAGTAATCAGTAATCAGTAATCAGTGAGCAGTCTACTTGACCGTAAATCGTAAATCGCCAACCGTGGTCTCGATACGGCCTCGAAGAGCGCTCGGCCTACTCGACCAACAATCGTAAATCGTAAATCGTAAATCGTAAATCGTAAATCGTAAATCAAAATGTCCCAATTCCTCAAAAACTCAAAACGCTGGCTCCCCGGCGCGCTGATCAGCATTGCGATCATCGCCGCCATTCTGTATTTTGTCGATTTCCAAACCATGTGGAATTCCATCCGCGCGGCAGACTATCGTATTCTGGCTGGCTCTGCGGTCTTATCCTTCGTTTGGATGTTTAACCGCGCCAAAGTCTGGCAGACCTTGCTGCGCGATAAACCCAAATATATGGATGTCTTGTTTGCCGCAAGCGAAGGATATTTGCTGAACGCATTTCTTCCGTTTCGTCTTGGAGAGTTGGGACGCGCTTTTCTTCTCAGCCGCAAATCAGGGATGACCTTCAGCGAGATATTGCCAACCATCGTCATCGAGCGCGTAATGGACTTGGTGTTTTCTGCCGCATTTTTGATCATCGGGCTGACGTACGTGTCTGATACTCAAGGCTCGGAGAAGATCGGTTATATCGTCGGCGGCATCATGATCTTCGGAATAGCCATGATGTATATGCTGGCGCGCAACCGTCAATGGGCGTTGGATGTATTTCACAAATTCAGCAAACGCTGGACTGCCGTGCAAAAATTTGGCGGCAGTTTTCTCGAATCATTTCTAAGCGGTCTTGGGGTATTAACCGATGGCTGGCTTTTCCTGCGCTTTATGTTCTGGATGACGCTCAACTGGTTTGTGGCGCTGGTGGCTTATTATCTGATTACGCTTGCGTTCTTCCCCCAGGCGCAGCCGTATTGGATGTTCTTCGTTCTTGGCGCGGCGGCGTTTGGCGGAGCCGTTCCCGCTTTGCCCGGAGGCGTCGGAACATTTGAAGGCGCAGTGAGTGCGGCTCTGTTCGTTTTTACAAAGGATCAATCCACATCCCTGGCGGTAGCGTTGACTGCCCGTTTATACAATTACCTCAACAGTGGCGTCATCGGCGGCATTGGCCTCCTGCGTGAAGGGCAGACCCTTTCCGGGATTTATCAGCAACTGATGGATTTAAGAAATAAAGAGCAAGTGGAAGACAAGGAAAGGTAATTATTCGATGGACAGGCAATATCTAATCACCGGTGGAGCAGGGTTTATCGGTTCGAATTATGTGTACCGCCTGCTGAAGCGCGGTGAGAAGGTGACGATCTACGATAACCTGTCCCGCGCGGGGGCGCCGCGCAACCTGGAGTGGTTGAAGCAGGAATTCGGCGATAAGGCCTTCAACGTAATTGTTGGGGATGTGCGTGATGCCGATAGAATAACAGAAGCAGGCCGGGGCGCGGATGTGATCGTGCATTTGGCGGGTCAGGTTGCAGTGACCACGTCGGTCATCAATCCGCGTGATGATTTTGAATCCAATGCGTTTGGCACATTCAACGTGATGGAGGCGGCGCGGCTTTCGGGGAAAAATCCAATTGTGATCTATGCCTCCACGAATAAAGTGTACGGCGGCATGGACGATGTGGAGCTTTTCGAGGAGCCGACCCGCTGGCGTTACAAGGATTTGATTCGCGGCTGCCCCGAAACCCAACCGCTGGATTTTCATTCTCCGTATGGCTGTTCAAAAGGGACGGGCGATCAGTACGTGCGTGATTACGCGCGCATGTATGATTTGCCGACAGTGGTTTTCCGACAAAGTTGCATTTATGGCCCGCGCCAGTTTGGCATCGAAGACCAGGGTTGGGTGGCGTGGTTCATCATCGCCGCCGTGATGGAAAGACCGATCACCATTTATGGCGACGGCAAACAAGTGCGCGATATTTTGCATGTGGATGATTTGATGAATGCCTATGACCTTGCAATTGAAAAAAATGACATGGCTCGTGGAAAAGTTTATAACCTGGGTGGCGGGCCTGATAACGTCATGTCGGTTTGGGCGGAGTTTAGCCCGAAGCTCGAAAAATATATTGGCGCATCCATTGAAGTGGCGCGCGGCGATTGGCGCCCCGGCGACCAGCGTGTGTTCTACGCCGATATTTCGAAGGCCGAAAAAGAATTAGGCTGGAAACCAAAGATCGGCGTGGAAGAGGGCGTGCGGATGTTGTTTGAATGGGTGCAGGAAAATAAGAATCTGTTTTAATTGGTAACCATTCAGACAAACGCCTGCGCATTCCCTGCCCGCCTGGAAGTTTACTTCCAGGCGTCCGCTAAAGCAGACTAGTCGCCTTTAGGCGGCTTTGTAAGCATAGCCGCGGGCTTTAGCCCACGGCGGGGCAAGCTGAGCAGTTACTTTAATTTTGCTAATAAATTTGGCTGACAGACGGCTGACCGTGGTTTATGGTCAGTCGTCCATCGTCTGTCATCCTTCCTCCGCGTTATAATTCGCCAACTTGATTGGAGAAAACCATGCAGGAATATTTTTCTACCCTTGCTGAAAATATTGTCGCTTCCATTCCCAACATCATCACCGCGTTGACCATTTTTCTTATCAGCCTGTATGTTGCCAAATGGCTGAGTAATGGAGTGAAGCGGGTCTTGTTACGCCGCGATGCGGCCTCCGGGGTCACCCACCTGCTGGCAGACATTTTGCGCTGGACGATCATCGTCTTTGGCGCGATCACAGCTCTGCAAAAATTCTTCAATGTGACCGCCTTCCTGACGGGGTTGGGTATCCTTGGCTTTACAATCGGTTTCGCGCTTCAAAACGTCACCCAAAACTTTGTTTCGGGCATTATCCTGTTGATTCAACAGCCGTTCAAAGTGGGGGACGAGATTAGTGTCATCGGCTTTGAGGGCGTGGCGTTGCAGATCGACCTGCGGACTACCGAATTACAGACGCTTGATGGGCGGATTGTCATTCTCCCCAATGCGGAGGCGCTGGCCCATCCCATCGTCAACTACACCCGCGCCCACCGCCGCCGCGTGGATCTGCCGATGGCGGTCTCGCACGGGAAAAATCCCGAGAAAATCCGCGCCGCTCTTTTGGAGGCGATGAAGGATGTTCCCGGTTTTGTAACCGCACCCGCGCCTGTGGTAACTTTTACCAATTTTGGAGTCACTACTATTGAACTGCTTGCTTCATTCTGGGTGGATACATCCCTGACCACCGTCCACCTCGCAAAAGACGCCGCCCTGCTTGGTGTGAAGGAAACCTTTGTCTCCAAAAAACTGGGGATTCCAAATCCCATTGCAAAAATAAAAGAATAAAAAAGCCGCAGGGTTACATAAAAAATTTAACGCAAAGACGCTGCGACGCAAAGAAAAAGTTTAAATCCTGGCGTTTTGGCGGCTTTGCGTTAAAAGCCTCAGCGCTGGCGGCTTGAAGACAATGGCGGCAGCTTGAGTTTGGGTGTGTGCAAGCAAAGGTTGTCAGGATTACCCTTTTCCCTCACCCCAATTAGGAAGACTTTTCNNGTGAGGGCCTTTCACAGCCCAGCGAACCCTCTGCCTCCCCTGACACCTTTTGCTTGCACACGTTTGGGTAATTTACTTGCTCAGAATATATTTCTTTACAAAATAAATTACCGCCATGGTAAGTACGATCGGTCCCAAATAGAACGAAAAGCCCATGAAGAAGGCTGTGGCATAGGCCACAAATTCCGATTCGCCGGGCAGCGAGCGGGCGGCGGCGCTGAAGATCATAAAACGCAAGCCGACGTTGATCAGGTCATCTGAGCTGAAGTAGAAAATGCCAACGATAACGCCAATGACAACCGACGCCCAGATTAAATTACCGGGGATTTTGAAATCCGGGTTGATGGCAAGCGCATTCACCGCGCCTGTGGCAATGCCGCCAACGATGAAAAGCCATTTGAAAATAAAATTCCAGTTGGTTGCCGCGAGGGCATCCGGTGTTGCCTCAGATTGGACTTTCTTTTTTTGTGCCATGATTATTCCTTTTTGAGAATTGATTTTTTCCTGCAAATTATTTCCCCAATTAAACCACAAAGTTTCTTCAAACCGCTCCATCTGGAGTCCATCAGCCTGCTGATGGACAAACTTCGTGTTTTATATACTTGGCACGCTCACTGATTGCGGTTTTCTCGATTAACGCAAAGGAGCGGAGGCACACGTTGCCCCGTTGTTTTTCGGGAAAAGGAAAACCATTTGAATCGTTAAATCTTTGCGTCTTAGCGGCTTTGCGTTAAACCTGCTTCGCAAAAGCGAAATTTTTACTCGCGCGAAGTATGGCTATGTTCAAATACTCCGACAGCAAGCTGTCCGACTCCAGAGTAATGAAAGCCGCTCTTTCCGTGCGCGAAACGCCCGTGTAAAAAAGCCAGTACCAATGACAAAGAACGCCCGTTTTGCCTGCGGTATAATTTTCCCCGCTCATGAAAATACTCACCGTATTAACCTACTACCGTCCGCACACCAGCGGACTGACCATCTATGCCGAGCGCCTCGCGCGCGCCTTCGCCAAACGCGGGCATCAAGTGACCGTGATGACAAATCAATACGACCCGTCCCTTCCACGTGAAGAGATGATGGACGGGGTCAGGGTCATTCGCATTCCCGTTGCGGCGCGGGTCAGCAAGGGCGTGCTTGCGCCAACCTTTGGCCTCGTTGCCACGAAACTAGTCGCTCAACACGATGTCGTTCAATTGCATCTTCCGCAATTCGATGCGCCCGGCGTTGCCCTCCGCGCGCGCCTTTTCGGCAAGCCTGTCATCCTCACCTATCATTGCGATGTGCAACTGCCGCAGGGATGGTTCAACCGCTTCGTCAATTTTGTGCTGGATTTTCAAAACAACATGGCGGGACTTTTGGCGAGTCACATCGTCACCTACACTCGGGACTACGCCGATCATTCGCCCTTTCTCTCCCGCTACGCCTCAAAACTGACCCCGATCCTGCCTCCCGTCGAAATGCCTCTTCCTACGCCTCAAGCTGTTTCCGCCTTCGCGGACAGACACCGCACAAAGGAACGCAAGCCTGTCATTGGCATGGTCACTCGTTTTGCTTCTGAAAAAGGCGTGGAAATTTTGCTGGAAGCATTGCCGATAATTTTGAAAAAATATCCCAAGGCGCAAGTCTTGTACGCAGGCCAGCACCAAAACGTGATGGGTGAACAGGCCTACTTTGACCGCCTCGCTCCTCAAATTCGCGAATACGAAAACTCCGGACATTGGACATTCCTCGGCAACCTAGACCCCATTCAACTGGCAGCGGTCTATCCCAACCTCGATGTGATCACCGTTCCCTCCCTCAACTCCACCGAAGCCTTTGGCCTCGTACAAATCGAAGCGATGAAGAATGGCGTGCCGTCGGTTCCATCTGCTTTGCCGGGCGTGCGCCAACCCGTCAAAATGCATGGCATGGGCGAAGTCTCCGAGATCGGGGACTCCGTAAGCCTTGCCGCCGCCATTTTGAAAGTGCTGGACAACCCCGAAAAATATCGCGGCGATGTCGAAGCCATCCACACGGCGTACAACCCCGACTCCATCGCGCAGGAATACGAAAAATTATTTGCCAAACTCATGAGGAAGAAGTGACCAACCCAAAATCGTCAATACCCTTCGGGTACGATGTCGTCAATCGTCAATCAAAGGATTTTCTTTTTCTCCAACTACAAGACCTGCCCTACTTCCGCGCGTTTTTGCGCGCGATTGAATCTTCCTATTATCAAGACCTGCCCATGCCCGCGCCCATTTACGATGTGGGCTGTGGTGACGGGCATTTCGCTTCCCTCACATTTGATAACAAGCTGGATGTGGGCCTCGACCCCTGGCATGGACCGATCCACGAGGCGCAGAAATTAGGCGCGTACAAATCTCTCGTGGAAGCAGATGGCGCGCAAACGCCTTTTTCCTCGAATCATTTCTCCAGCGGATTCAGCAACTCGGTACTGGAGCATATTCCGCACATTGACGATGTCTTGAAGGAAACCGCGCGCGTGCTCAAGCCGAATGCGCCTTTCTATTTCTGTGTGCCGAACACGAGATATTTCAGTGAGCTTTCCATTTCCAAAATTCTTGGCAAGCCGTACGAGAATTGGTTCCGCAAAATATCGCGCGTTTCTCACGCGGATGAACCCGATGTGTGGGCGCAGCGCCTCGAACGCGCAGGCTTCAAGCTCGAACGCTGGTGGCATTACTTTTCGCCCTCTGCAATGCGCGTGTTAGAATGGGGACATTATTTTGGGCTCCCATCTGTGGTGGCGCGGGTATTAACAGGCAAATGGATCATCTCACGCACAAAGTGGAATTTGGCTCTCACGGAAAGCTACGTGAAGAAATACTCCTCGCCTGACCCAATCGAGAATGGGACGTTCACTTTTTATATCGCTAGAAAGAGACCATAGACGATAGACCGTTGACCACGGTCCATCGTTCATTGTTCGTTGTCTAAATATGCCCTTCGACGAAAAATACTTCTCCACACACACATACGCAACCATCACCTTCGCCAAATACAGCATGTATTGGTGGTCGAACCGATTCTTCGGCATGTTGGCGCGCAGATACGGCCAACGCGGAGCGCGTCTGCTGGAGGTGGGATCAGGCATGGGGCATTTGGTGGGGCAATTGTCGGCTGGGTTTGAAGCGTACGGCATGGACTTGAATCATTGGGCGGTCAATCAATCCAAAAAGTTTGCTGAAGCCGCATCCCTGCAAACCGCATCGGCGCAGGAACTTCCTTATGACGATGGCGTCTTTAATGTCGTGATCATCAAACATATTGTGGAGCATTTGCCCGACCCTGCGAAAGCGATTCGTGAAATTGGGCGCGTAACTGAAAAGGATGGCATTCTCATCCTTGCCACGCCGAACCTCGGTTCTTTGCTCAAGCCGTGGAAGGGTGACAAGTGGATTGGCTACCAGGACCCGACGCATATTTCATTGAAGCCGCCGCAGGAATGGCTTGATCTGATCAGGAGTGCGGACTTCAGTCCGCTAAAAGTTTTTTCAGATGGCTTTTGGGATGTACCCTACATTCGTTTTATGCCGAAGCAATTGCAAAAATTATTTTTTGGTTCGCTCGGCGGTTTGCAAGCCATCAGTGGGATCGTCTTTTTACCGATGACATGGGGCGAGAGCATCGTCATAATTGCAAGGAAGAAATAACGAAAATCGTATAGAATTGCCGTTACGAATTACGGATGACGTCATCCGTAATTCGTAAAATACCTTGCCGAGAAATTAATGGAACAAGACACAAACACTCCCCCCGATCATGAACCCACCGTTCTCGACCTGTACAAGTCTGTAACCAAAGACTGGCTTTCTTTTTTTAATTTCATCCGCTCGTTGTGGGATGCAAGAAGACGTGCAGAACTCAACAGCGCGCTTGTGATGGAAGTGGCTCAGCCTGTGGAGGAAAAAGTTATCGAGCCGCCGCGCGCAGGAACCTTCCCGTGGCGTTCGATGCTTGCCTTGCTGATGGCGCTTGCCGCACAGGGATTCGTGGAGCCTCCGAATCGCCAGGGCGAGTTTGCTTTTGCGCTTTATCTGCTGGCGGCAGGCGTGACGGTTTGGGCGTATTTCAAGGATGAATGGCATTTGCCAGCCCTGCCTGCCATGCGGCAAACCGCAGACCCGCTTTCCACCCGCCTTTTGCCAATGATCCTTGCTGTCATTTTTGCATTGATCGCTTTTGTTGATTTTGGCGAGGGGAAATTCACCATGATCAACACCCTGTTATGGACATTGTCCATCGGTCTGCTGGCTTATAGTTTGTGGCTGCCCATGCCAATGGGGATTACTCCAGCCGACCCTGATGCCCGCCGTAAAGCATGGATCAGGAACGGGTTGATTCTCGTTGTGCTGGGGATTTCCATTTTTTACCGCTTGAATAAAATCGATACCGTGCCCATTGAGCCGTTCAGCGACCATGCCGAAAAAATATTGGATGTGTACGAGATCACAGAAGGGGATACCCTCATCTTTTTTGAGCGCAACACCGGCCGTGAAGCCTTTCAAATGTATTGGACTTTGCTGGTGATCTATGTATTCAACACGGGCTTTTCGTTTTTGAGCCTCAAACTCGGCACGGCGCTGCTCGGTTTGTTCACACTCCCCTATGTGTATTTGCTGGGCAGGGAATACGGGAACGAACGCGCCGCCCTCTTTGCGCTCTTCCTTTTTGGAATTGCTTCCTGGCCCAATATCATCTCGCGGGTTGGATTGCGCTTTCCGCTCTATCCGCTTTTTCTTGCGCCCACGTTCTTTTATTTGATCCGCGGCCTGCGTACCCGTACCCGGAACGATTTCATCCTCTGCGGCATTTTTCTCGGACTCGGCTTGCATGGGTACAGTCCTTTCCGTATTGTGCCTATTTTTGTGGTGGCGGCGTTCTTCATTTATTTCCTGCATCTGAAATCAAAAGAGACCCGCCAGCAGGCGCTTTGGTGGCTCTGCATCATTGTGGTGGTTTCCATTTTTGTGTTCTCGCCGCTGATGCGCTACTGGATCTCCCGCCCGGACCTGTTTGGGTATCGCGCCTTTTCGAGATTGAGCAGCCTCGAAACGCCTTTGCCCGGACCCGCATGGCAGATTTTCCTGTCCAATTTGTATAACGGGCTGTTGTTATTCAACTGGGATGACGGAGTCATCGGCGCGCATTCGGTGACGCACCGCCCCGCACTGGACCTGGTGACTGCCGCGCTCTTTGTGCCTGGGATTCTTCTGTTGGTTGTTCGTTACATCCGCCAGCGGGATTGGCGTGATATGCTCCTGCTGGTGTCCATTCCCGTTCTAATTATGCCATCCGTGCTTTCGCTGGCATTTCCCAATGAGAACCCAGCGCTAAATCGCGCGGGCGGCGCGGCTGTGCCGGCGATCCTCGTCAGCGCGTTGGCGCTTGAAGGATTTGTATCAGGCTTCGGCGTGGAGAAGAAGCGGCAGTTTATCGCCTACGGATTGACGGGGCTGCTGTTCGCCGCATCGGCTTATTCCAATTATGATCTCGTCTTCCATAAATTTGCAAACGCATACGCTCTCTCGTCTTTGAATACTTCGGAGATGGGCAGGGTGATAAGTGAATTCGACGATCAATACGGGCAGACGGATTCTGTCTGGATCGTGCCGTTCCCGTATTGGGTGGATACGCGTTTGCCCGGTGTGTGGGCGGGCATCCCCAACCGCAATTTTGCGCTCTTCCCCGACAAGCTGGCGGAGACGTTGACCATCCCTGCGCCAAAGATGTTTCTCTACTGGAATGTGGATGTTGAAACTGAGAAGATTCTTAAGGAACTCTACCCGAACGGCAAACTTAGCCGATATACTTCGGCGTTTGCAGGCAAGGACTTCTTTATTTTTATGGTTGAGGAATGATCGTCATTGCGAGGGCGCTCTTGTTCTTCGCCCGAAGCAATCTCTTACATAGCGCCAGGGATTGCTTACCCATGCGGGTACGATGTCGTCGGGAAGAGCGCCCTCCTCGCAATGACGTGAGGTGATATGAACGAAAAACGCTCATGGCTGTATGATCTGCTTTTTATTCTCGTCCTGCTGATGGCGGGATATTTGCGTTTGGCTGGATTCAATTGGGGCGAAGGCTATCACCAGCACCCGGACGAATTGTTTCTGACAGGCGTGCTGGATAATTTGCGCGCGCATGTTTGCGAAGACCCGCTCATCCCTGTGGATGTGTGTCCGCTGGAGCAGCAGCGCTGGATGACTCTCGGCGAATATTTTGATTCGGATACATCCACGCTCAGCCCGTACAACCGCGGACACGCCTTCTTTGTGTATGGCAACCTGCCCATGACTCTGGTGCGTGTTGGCATGGAATGGACCGCCAATGAAGATATTGGTAACTCCAAGTTTTTTGCGCGGCAGATGTCTGCGCTGGCGGATCTGTTCACGATATTCCTGCTTTACTTGATGGTCTCCAGCTTATACGGGCGCAAGGCCGCCCTCTTTGCAGCGGCTTTTTCCTCGTTGACCGTGATGCAGATCCAGCAGTCGCACTTCTTCACCTCGGATTTGTTCGTGAACCTGTTCATGTTTCTGGCTTTGGCTTTTGCGGTGAAGATTGTGGGGCAGGGAGTAGAGACTGGGGAACAGAGACTGGAGACTGGAGAACAGAAATTGGGGGAACAGGCGAATCCTGAGGAACGAATTACGAACAGCGGAGTGGGCGCAACACGCAACACGCAACACGCAACACACAACACGCAACACGCAACACACAACACGCAACACGCAACACACATCATCCGCAATCCGCTATTCTGGTTAAGCATCGGCTTTGGTCTTGCCCTGGGTATGGCCATGGCATCCAAGATCAACGCCGCGGCGCTGGCAATCGTCTTACCGGGCGCGTTCGCAATTCGCTATCTCATGTATGACCGCAAGAAATCACTGACTACTGACTACTGGACACTGATCACTATAGTACTGGCAGCCGGCGGCCTCGCCACAATTATCTCCTTCCGCATCTTTCAGCCCTACGCCTTCGATGGCCTTGGCTTGAACGAACAATGGGTGAAGAATATTTCCGAGCAGCGCGCGCAGGCTTCCGGCGAAGCCGACCTGCCGTGGAATTTGCAATGGGCGCGGCGCACGCATTTATATTCCTTTGTCAACTTAACCGTTTGGGGGCTTGGGCTTCCGCTTGGCATTCTCGCCTGGGCCGGCTTCCTGCTCATGAGCTGGAGAATCTTCAAAGGTGAGTATCGTCATCTTTTGCTATGGGGCTGGACCGCCTTTTACTTCGGCTGGCAATCCATGCAGTTCAACCCGACCATGCGTTATCAATTGCCGGTCTATCCGCTGTTGTGCATGATGGCGGCGTGGGTTATTTTTGAAATGCCGAAAATAAAACAGACCATGGACGATGGACCGCAGACCGGGGTCAGTCGTCCATGGTCCATCGTCGCGGCCATCAGCGGCGCCATGGTTCTCATTCTCACCGCTGTCTGGGCCTTTGCCTTCCAAAGCATTTACCTGCGCCCTGAACCGCGCATGGCCGCCTCGCGCTGGATCTTTCAGAATGCGCCAGGCCCTGTCAACCTCCGCGTCGAAACCGCGGAAAATGGCAGGTACAACCAGCCGCTGTCCTTTCCAACAGAACTGACGATTCAGGCAGGCGCGCCATACAACCTTTCCTTCGTTCCCAATGTGGATGGACAACTTACGGAAGTGACGCTCGGCCACGCCATAGACTCTGTCCCCGGCGCGGTTGTGGTATCCATCTCTTCCGCCTCACAACCGGACCTGATACTTGCCCGGGCTTCCAAACTGCTTGACCCCACGCTGACAACGGATCCGCGCGGCCCTTCGCTCACGTTGACATTAGACAAGACCGTTCCAGTCGCCAAAGGCCAGTTGTATGTTTTGAAAATTGAAACTCTGGGCAGCGCGCTGACATTGAGCGGCTCCAGCCTCGCGAACGAAACCGATTATGACTGGGGCCTGCCCTTCCGCATCGACGGATACGATGCCTTCGGCGGCATCTATCGCGGCGACATGATTCTGCAAATCTACTGGGCGGATGATGCCGCAAAACTCACCCGCTATGTGGATACCCTTTCCCAATCGGATTACATCATCATCCCAACCAATCACCAGTACGCGCAGGTCACGCGGTTGCCGGAGCGCTATCCACTGACAACTTTGTATTACCGCGAACTGCTTGGCTGTCCTGCAAATGAGAACATCATCGAGTGCTATCGCACGGCACAGCCCGGCCAGTACAAAGGCAGTTTGGGGTTTGAACTGGTGGAGGTGTTTGAATCGTACCCGACCCTGGGGCCGCTGGTGATTAACGATCAGGCGGCGGAAGAGGCATTCACGTTCTACGACCATCCCAAGGTCATGATCTTCAAAAAGACGGATGACTTCAACTCGGCGAAAGTGTTTGGCGTGTTGAGTTCCGTTGACCTGACTAGCGTCGTCCAGCTTACGCCGAAGCAGGCCGCAGATTTCAAAGATTTAATGCTGCCCGAAACACGCCTTGCTCAGCAACGCGCGGGCGGCACATGGTCCGAGTTGTTCGATTACGATTGGATCCAAAACAAATATCCATTCGTTGGCGCGCTGGTCTGGTATCTGTTTATTTTTACGCTGGGACTCTTCGCCTATCCAATTGCGCGGCTGGCCTTGCCAGGCTTGAAGCAGTATACCTATCCATTGGGCAGGATTGTCGGTTTGGTTCTGCTGGCATGGATGGCGTGGATGGGCGGCTCGGTGGGGATTCCGTACACGCGGGTCTCCATCAGCGTGGCGTTTGTCATCGTCGTGCTGGCAGGCGTCGGGTTGTGGATGAAGCGCAGAGACCAGTTCAAAGAGGAGTGGAATGCCAACCGCAGATTCTTCGTCATTGTGGAGATTCTATTTTTCGTCTTCTTCCTGATCGATCTGCTCATTCGTTTGGGCAACTCGGATATGTGGCATCCCGCCAAGGGCGGCGAGCGGCCGATGGATTTTTCGTATTTCAATGCGGTTTTGCGGAGCGAGAGTTTCCCGCCGTATGACCCGTGGTTTGCGGGCGGTTATATCAATTATTACTATTACGGTTTTGTGCTGGCGGGCACGCCGGTGAAACTACTCGGCATTGTGCCTTCGATTGCCTACAATTTTATTTTGCCCACCTGGTTTGCGCTGGTGGCCGTGGGCGCGTTTGCGATTGGCTGGAATTTATTGGACAATGGACAACGGACGACGGATGATGGTCAATTGTCTATCGTCGATGGTCGTTTATTTGCTGGCTTGGCTGCTTCCTTTATGACCGTTCTGCTCGGCAACCTCGGCACGATCCGCACGGTGTTTTGGGGATTCCAACGCATGGCGGCGCCGGGCGGGGTTATCCCTGTGGACGCCACTTTTGTTCAAAAATGGATCTGGGGGGCGCAGGGATTGTTCATGTCGTTCAGCGGATCGCTTCTGCCGATTGGCCGCGGCGACTGGTATTGGTTCCCCAGCCGCGTCATCCCTGCGCCGAATGATGTGGAACCGATCACGGAATTTCCTTTGTTCACTTTCCTGTACAGCGACATGCACGCGCACATGCTGGTGATGCCGATCACCCTGTTTATCATTGCCTGGGCAATATCGTTTATCAAATCGCGCGCGCAGTTATCGCGCAGTGAGTGGATCGCCGCCTTCGGCATCGGCGCGTTGATGGTCGGCGCGTTGAANNGTGGCTTACACTTTGTATCAAAACTTTCCCCTCACCCTAACCCTCTACCCTACGGGCACGATGTCCCGAAGGGAGAGGGGACTCCCTTCCCCCCTCGGGGGAAGGGCTGGGGATGAGGGTTGGTTGTGGCGCGCCGTTGTTGCACTTGGCGCAGTTGTCTTCCTGTATCTTCTCGGCTCGCTTTTGTATTACCCGTTCGATCATTGGTACGGACAATCCTACGGCGCAGTGGATTCGTGGAAGGGTTCGCACACGCCCATTTCATCCTACTTTACGCAATGGGGTTTGTTCCTCTTCATCATCGTTGCCTGGCTGGCATGGGAAACCCGCGAGTGGATGGCATCCACGCCTGTTTCGCATTTGAGCAAACTGCGCAATTATGTGCTCGCCATCGAAATTTCAATTGCGGTATTTATTTCCCTGTTGGCCTTCTTCGCTGTGAAGGGCGTGCGCATCGAATGGCTGGCCTTGCCGCTTGCCGCCTGGGCAGGGACGTTGATCCTGCGCCCGAACATGCCCGACGTCAAACGCGGCGTGTTGTTGATGATCGGCACCGCGCTCGCGCTCACCCTGGCCGTGGAAGTGGTGGTGCTGGTTGGCGATATTGGCCGCATGAACACGGTCTTCAAGTTATATCTGCAGGCGTGGATGCTGCTGGCCGTCAGCGCCGCCGCATCGGTTGGCTGGTTGTTGAATGTCTTTCCATTCTGGCGGCTGCGCTGGCGCGCGATCTTCCAGGGCGGCGTGTATCTTTTGCTGGCGGGCGCCTTCATGTTCACCCTCACCGCCACCAGCGACAAGATCGCCGACCGCATGACCCCATCCGCGCCGCACACGTTGGACAGTTTGGAATATATGAAATATTCCTACTATTCAAGTTATGGGAATGATTATCCATTGGATGAAGATTATTACGCAATCCATTGGATGCAGGAAAATATTGAAGGTTCGCCTGTGATCGTGGAGGCCGCTCCTGCCGGCAGGCAATACGAATGGCACTCGCGCTTTACCATTTACACGGGGCTGCCTGGCGTTGTCGGCTGGCAGTATCACCAACAACAACAGCGCGTTACATTTTCAAATCAAGTCATCCAACGCGGTGTGGACGTGGATAATTTTTATAATTCTCCAGATAAAGATGCAGCAGTGAATTTCATCCGCAAGTACGATGTGCGTTATATCGTTGTCGGAAAGTTGGAGTTCGCCAAATATACGCCGATTGACCCGGGCATCCCCGATGGTTTGTTGAAATTCAATCAGTTCAACGGCATTCTCTGGAAGGAAGTATATCGTTACGGCAACACGGTAATTTATGAGGTCTTGCCATAGTTTACGGATCACGCAGTACGTAATCCGTATTGCATAAGGAGAAGGATTTGATTCTGCACATCACTTCAAAACAGGAATGGCTCACAGCGCAAGCGCGCGGCGAATANNNNTCGTGGACTTTGTGCCTGATCCCGTTTCTGGAACATTCACCCTCCCCCCACTGACAACTGATCACTGACTACTGATTACTGGAATCTGATGACTGCCTTCCTCACCTGGTACATCCTCCTCACCCTGCTCGGCTGGCTGACCTTCCCGCTGACCTATACCCTTTTCCCCGCGCTGGCAGATCGCGGCTACACACTCGCGCGCGCCGCTGGCCTGTTGATCTGGGGATATGCTTTCTGGCTGCTCGCCTCCCTCGGCATTGCCCAAAATGACATCGGCGGCATCTTATTTGCCCTTGTTATTTTGATTGGTTTGAGTATTTTTTCAGTCGCCAATCGTGGTCTCGATACGGGCTGGGAAAAGCGCCCAACCCTACTCGACCACCAACAAACGCAACACGCAACACACAACACAATTTCAGACTTCTTAAAGGAGAATAAGTCTCTCATCCTCATCACCGAAATTCTATTCTTCGTTGCCTTTGCATTCCTGGCCTTTGTCCGCTCTGCCAACCCCGACCTGACCGGCACCGAACGCCCAATGGAATTGGCTTTCATTAATGGAATCTTACGCTCGCCCACCTTCCCCCCGCAGGACCCGTGGCTTTCAGGCTATGCCATTTCCTATTATTACTTCGGCTATGTGATGACCGCCATGCTGGCGCGCCTTTCAGGAATTAATGGCAGCGCCGCGCACAACCTGATGACCTCGCTTATCTTCGCGCTCGGCGCGATCGGTTCGTATGGCATTCTCTACAACCTGTTGAATGCAGACCGCAGACGACAGACCGCAGACCATCGTCCATCGTCCATCGTCCATGGTCTATTGGCTCCCCTCTTCCTGCTCCTCGTTTCCAACTTTGGTACACTGCTTGAAATTATGCATCAGGGCGGATTATTTTGGGTGAAAGACCCTAAAATGGGTGAATACTCCAGTCGGTTTTGGACATGGATGGATATGAGAGAACTTTCCCAGCCGCCTGCGATTCCATTTCACTGGATTCCCCTGGATCGTTACTTGTGGTGGTGGCGTTCCTCTCGTATTGTTCAAGATTATGACATGCTTGGTAAATGGACGGGCGATGTCATTGACGAATTTCCCTTCTTTTCCTTTCTGCTCGGCGACTTGCACCCGCATGTGCTGGCGATTCCCTTTAGCCTGCTTGCCATATCCGTGGCGTTGAATCTCTTCCTCGGCGGCTGGCGCGGAACAATCAATTTATTTGGCGCAAAGTTACACATCAACTTCCAAGGCTTTTTATTCTCCGCCCTTGTCATCGGTGGACTCGCCTTCCTCAACACCTGGGACATTCTCGTCGCCGCGGCATTGATCGTCTTTGCCTATGTCTTCTGGCGCGCACATGAAGATGGCTGGAATTGGGTTCGCCTCGAAGATGTGTTTGTGCTTGCCGTCCCGCTTGGCCTTCTTTCCGTGCTCATGTATTTCCCGTTCTACCTTGGCTTTTCATCCCAGGCGGGCGGCCTCCTGCCGAACTTCATGTACCCCACCCGCGGAGTCCATCTCTGGGTGATGTGGGGCACGCTGCTTATTCCCATCTTTGCCTGGCTTCTTTATTATTCTGGAGTGAAGCAGTTAGATGCTTCACAAACGGACAGCTTGCTGTCCGACTCCAGAGTTGTAAAACCCAATTGGAAACTCGGCTTCTCCCTTGGGCTTGGCTTCACCCTCCTCCTTTTCCTAACCACCTTCATCATCGGTTGGCTCGGAACATTCGTAGAAAAGGAATTTGTAGAATACTTCCTCTCTTCCCAGGGAATGACCGCCCCCCAATACATCGCCGCCACGACCCTGCGAAGGTTAACATCCATCGCCAGCCTCGTCACTTTGCTTGCAATTCTGATTCCAGCCCTGACTTTCCTTTTCCCTCGTCACGAATTACGAATTACGGGTCTCGATACAGCGGACGAACACCGCCTACTCGACCACCAAATACGCAATACGCAACACGCATTAACCAATTCCTCAACCTTCGCCTCCCGCCTCGCGAAGCGGCCTTCTGCTTTTATCCTTCTCCTCATCACCCTCGCCTCCATCCTCGTCCTCGCCCCCGAATTCGTCTACCTGCGTGACCAGTTCGGCTACCGCATCAACACCGTCTTCAAGTTTTATTATCAAGCGTGGATGTTGTGGAGTCTTGCCGCGGCTTTTGGCGTGGCTATCCTTTTGCAAAACCTGCGCGGAGTAGTCAACATCCTCTTCCGTGTCTTGATCGGCATCGTCATTTTCGCAGGCTTGTTGTATCCCGTCTTTGGCCTGATGACCAAGACCAACAACTTCAAACCTTTCTACGGCTTCACCCTCGATGACTTTGACCGCGTCAAACGCGAAAACCCCGATGAAGCCGCCGCCATCCAATTCCTGCTCACCGCCCCGGATGGAATCGTCGCCGAAGCCATCGGCGATGGATACAGCGGCTATGCCCGCATTTCCATGTTCACCGGCTTGCAGACCGTCCTCGGCTGGCCCGGTCACGAAGCCCAATGGCGCGGAACCTCCGCCCCGCAAGGCTCCCGCCGCGAAGACATCGAGAGACTCTACACCACCCCCCGCTGGGAAGAAGCCCAGTCCATCATCGAGCAATACAACATCCGCTACATTTACGTTGGCGTGCTTGAGCGCGTGTCCATGCCGGTGAATGAAGAGAAATTCCAACTGCACCTCACGCCTGTATTTCAGCAGGGCGGCACGGTCATTTACGAAGCGCCGTGAAGTATGAAACTTAAATTTGCGTATGTAAACATTGAAAACGAAATTGATGTATGCAAGCTCGTTTTCTTTAATTCAAAGATCAAACGAGTATAATTTGGCGTATGAAACAAGTTAAATCTCGTTTATTTCTTGGTGATTGTCGTGAAGAACTTAAAAAGCTCAAAGATAATTCTGTTGACTTAATATTTACATCGCCACCGTATGCTGACAGCCGCTCGAATACCTATGGTGGAGTCCGTCCAGAGAAGTATGTGGAATGGTTTCTGCCTATTTCCGCAGAATTATTGCGTGTCTTAAAACCAACAGGAACTTTTGTTTTAAATATAAAAGAAAAAGTGGTAAATGGAGAACGACATACTTATGTGATTGAACTCATTCTTGAAATGCGAAAGCAGGGCTGGCTTTGGACGGAAGAGTTGATTTGGCATAAAAAAAATTCTTACCCTGGCAAATGGCCGAATCGTTTTCGAGATTCATGGGAGAGATTATTGCAGTTCAATAAAACCCGTAAATTTAACATGTATCAGGAAGAAGTTATGGTTCCAATGGGAGATTGGGCCCAGAGAAGGCTAAAGAATCTAAGCGAAACTGATAAGGTAAGAGACCCGTCTCGCGTTGGCAGCGGCTTTGGAAAACGAATTGCTAATTGGATCGGAAGAGAAAAAGCTTACCCTACAAACGTGTTGCATATGGCAACTGAAACTAAAAATAGAAACCATAGCGCTGTTTTCCCGGAAGATTTACCTGAATGGTTTATTAAGTTGTTTACCAAAAAGGGAGACTGGGTTTTGGATCCATTTATGGGTTCAGGTACAACTGCTTTTGTCGCTCAACGCATGGAAAGAAATGCAGTTGGCATTGAGATTTTGCCTGAATATTTCAAGCTGGCTCAAAAGAGTATAAAACCTGTGGTCGAGACGCGCCCCGCGCAGTTAGCACTTATGGAAGGGAAAGGGAAATATGCGGCCAATAAATCTAAATGACGTCGTTAATTTTGTTGAAGGAAATATTGGAGAATTTCATGAGAGACGTGCCGATAGCCTCAAAAGTTTGAAGTTGACTCAGGTTTTGAAACGAAAGAATCCTTATCTTTTCAAAGCCAAAAACATAAATGACGCGCACGATTTAGTTAAATTAATTCTTGATGCCCATTTGTCCTCACAAGAAGAAACTATTTTTGGTGAGTTCTTGGAAAATCTTGCAATATTTGTCTGTGGGGAAGTGTTTGGAGGTAGGAAATCAGTTGCTGAAGGAATCGATTTGGAATTTAAGCGAGATGATATTCTTTATGTTGTTTCAGTAAAATCCGGGCCGAATTGGGGCAATAGTGGTCAAATCAAACGTATGGTTGATGATTTCAAACAAGCCAAGCGAATCCTGCGAACAGGTAATAATAGAGCAAATATACAAGCAGTAAATGGATGTTGTTATGGGCGGGAAAATAAACCTGATAAAGGTGATTATCTAAAACTTTGTGGTCAGGAGTTCTGGGAATTTGTTTCTGGAAACAACCGCTTATATATTGAAATTGTTGACCCTCTTGGTTATCGAGCAAAAGAAAGAAACGAAGAATTTCTTGCTGAATATTCTCGAATTCTAAATTTATTCACCCAGGAATTTATGAGTGAATTCTGTGTTGAGGGAAGAATCGATTGGGATAAATTTGTCAAATTTAATTCTGGAAAGAAATAATAATTTTCCCCACCCTTAATAACCGATTACAATTGCCCTCATGACCCACCGACATTTCAAATACGAAGGCTGGCTGTACGCGCTGGCATTCCTCCTCGCCCTCGGCTTGCGCCTCACCCAACTCGGCGCCATGCCCCTCACCGACGCCGAAGCCGCCCCCGCCCTGCAAGCCCTGCGCATCGCCCAAGGCCTCAAGCCCGCGCTCGCCCCCCATCCCTTTTACATTTTATCCACCTCCATCCTTTTCTTCCTCTACGGCGGCGGGACAAATTTCCTCGCCCGACTCATTCCCGCCCTCATTGGAAGTTTCCTCGTTTTTACCCCTCTTCTCTTCGATGAAAAACGCCTCCGCCCCCGCCCCGGCTTGCTCCTCGCCTTTTTCATCGCCCTCGACCCCGGCCTGACAGCGCTATCAAGACAAGCCGCCAGCTCCATTTTTGCAATCGTATTTTTAACTTTCACGTTTGCATCTCTCCACAAAAACAAACCCAGCCTCACAGGCTTCTTCGCCGCCCTCTTCCTCCTCAGCGGACCCTCCATCTGGCCCGGCCTGCTCGGTCTTGGAATCACCTGGGCCATCTTCCAAGCCTTCAACTCCCGCCGCAACTCGCAGCCCTCAACCGATGATCTACTTTCAACCACCAACCTTCAACCTTCAACCTTCAACCTTCAACCACCAACCTTCAACCTTCAACCTTCAACCTTCAACCTTCAACCTTCAACCACCAACCTTCAACCTTCATCCTTCATCCTTCATCCTTCAACCTTTCTCCCCTTCCTCATCACCCTCCTCACCGCAGGCACCCTCTTCTTCATCGCCCCCAAAGGACTCAGCGCCGCGCTCGCATCCATCCCTGCATTTATTAATTCCTGGCTCACATCTTCGGACGTCCCTGCTACAAGAGTTTTCTTTTCACTACTTGCCTATCAGCCGCTTGCATTCTTACTTGCATCCATCGCCATCGTCCGCGGCTGGGTCAATGGTGGGCGGCGCATCATCTTCCTCAGCATTTGGTTTCTCGTCTCCCTGCTTCTCGTTGTCTTCCTTCCCTCCCGCCAAATCACAGACCTTGCGTGGGCTCTCATTCCACTGCTTGTGCTTGCTTCAATCGAGCTTGCGCGCAACTTCAACATCTTCCCCGAAGAACGCAGTGAAGTCGCTGGCGTGATCTTCCTGACGGCTTTCATCTGGGTCTTCGCCTGGCTGGATTTCTCAAGCATGGTCTGGTTCCCATCCGATTCGCAGGAGTATGTTATCCGCTTCTGGCTGTTGATCGGCTCATTGTTCCTGCTGGTGTTGAGCCTCATCCTGGTTGCGGCAGGCTGGTCGATTCGCACAGCGCGGCTCGGCGGCGTGTGGGGACTTGTGCTCGCGTTGGGCGTGCTTGGCTTCGGCGGCGCACTTGGCTCCGCAGGTTTGCGCGGATTGACTCACCCCGAGCTATGGTGGTCTCCTTCCATCCCCATGCAGTCGCATCTTTTGGAAGCCACGGTCAATGAAATGTCTAATTTGGGCGTCGGGGATGATACCTCCGCCCCGGTGATCATCGTCGGCCTGGATTCCCCCGCCCTCGAATGGACTCTTCGCGAGCATCAAGTGCAGGTTGTGGACACGTTGGATGCCAGCAGTTCCCCGTATTTTGTCGTCACATCTTTTGAATCAGACCCCGTCCTCATCGCCGCCTACCGTGGACAGGATTTCTCGTGGCGGCTCACTCCCATGTGGGATACCACCCTGCCCGCAGATTGGATCCGCTGGATTACCTTGCGTGAAATGCCGCAGGCTGGCGAGACCATCATCCTCTGGGCACGCGACGACCTTTTCCTCGATAAATAAAATGACAAAAACAATCCCTCTTTCCATCATCACCTTCAGTAAATGCTCCTTGCGCCGTCCTCGGCGCAAGGTCATGCTTGCAGCCGCCGGGGACGGCGGCTTGAGCTTTTGAGTGATAAATAAACAACATGACAAAAAACTCCCCTCCTTCCATCATCGCCCTCGACGGCCCAGCCGCATCGGGAAAATCCACGCTGGGCAGCAAACTTGCCAACTCGCTGGGTTATCTTTTCTTCGACACCGGCATCATGTACCGCGCCATCACCTGGATCGCCTTACAGCACGACATGAACCTGCGTGATGAAGCCACGATCACCGAACTCGCCCAAAAAGCGCAAATTGATATCCGCCCACCTTCCAGGGAGGATGGCCGTTCCTGTGACGTGCTCATCGCCGAAAAGGATGTCACCTGGGACATGCGCGGCGGCGATGTGGATGCGAACGTCTCCGTCGTTTCGGCGTATGTGGGCGTGCGCAAGGCATTGTCTGAACAACAGCGCCGCATTGGATTGCGCGGCAAAGTGGTCATGGTTGGCCGGGACATTGGCACTGTCGTTTTACCCGAAGCAGACCTGAAAGTCTATTTAGATGCGAGCGCCGAGGAACGCGCCAGACGCCGCTATGATGAACTCATCGCGCGCGGTGAAAAGNNGACCGCATCGACTCCACCCGCGCCGTTGCGCCCCTGCGCCCCGCGGATGACGCCATCATCATCGACTCGGACAAACTGGATGCCGAGCAGGTCTTCGTGCGCGTGCTGGAATTATGCAAGGAATAGACTCGCAACCACGTGGTTTTAATTACTCACTCACCTTACGCA
>CXWL01003520.1_pt1 | contig 40200 bp, 36 predicted proteins | sample 590931 | NCBI WGS metagenome assembly CXWL01 (sample SAMEA3498368, study PRJEB10139) | groundwater metagenome | biome: water well; material: biofilm material | place: Germany | collected 2015-04-27 | reverse complement strand
GCCTTCGAAGACATGCGGGCGAGGGGGACGGATGGGCTCAGGGTCCAGATGGGTGTCACCGAGTGGGCCTACAGGAACAGGGTGCTTCGACCAGACCGTCGAGCGAACGCCACGACCTTCTGGTGAACCGGGAGCGCAGCACAACCCTTGGCGGTGAGAACGGCTCGCTCGCGATTAACGATCCAGCCCGACCGCAGCCACCTCCGAAGCGTGGACCGGCTCACCCCCTCGGGCCGAAGCAGCACGTCCCCCGCACGCGCCGATCGACCAGCACCCAAACAGCGATAAATCCGCTCGGCCGTGGCGAGTGGCATCGCGAACGAACCGCTCGCAGCCGACCGCCCTTCAGAACCGCGGCCGAGCTCGGAGTCCCGACAGCGCCCCGCCGGCGACTGCCGCAAGGATGACGAGTGGCAGGGCGAAGAGAATGAGCAGGACTCGGCCGACCGCTCGAGCCCCACCGTCACTGAATAGCTTCGATCGTTGTCGCACATTGCGCCTCCTGGCGAGAGTTCTCCCGACTCAGCGGTCGAGAAGGAATGGGATCGCGGCCTTGGTCCTCTGAAAGGGACCAGCAGCCCTGTCGCTTCGGTGCTTACGCTGCGGCTTCTCCCGAGCCCGCGGCCCGGGTCAACGCCTGCCAACTCTCCGCGATCACCTCGGTGCGGAAGTGCTTGCCGCTCTCGTCCTCCCAGGACCGCGTCTGAATCCGGCCCTCCACGTAGACCAGCCGCCCCTTGGCGAGCACCGATGCCACGTTCTCAGCGGTCTTGCCCCAGAAGACGACGCGGTGCCACTCCGTCTCCTCCTGGCGGTTGCCTTCACCGTCGCGCCAGTAGCGGCTCGTCGCCAGGCGAAGGTCGGCAACCTTGGTGCCCTGCGGCGTCTCGCGAATCTCGGGGTCCTGCCCGACATGGCCGATGAGCTGCACCTTGTTCAGCATGGGAGATCTCCTTTCGGTCTCGTTGTCAACGTTTGTTGACACGCGGACGCTACCGGGCCTCGTGACGCAGAGTCAAGCTGCTTCTTCCTCAGGGCTCCCCTCCACCGAGTGGGATTCCGATTCCTCGGCGGACCGTGCGACGCGGCCGAGGATGAAATCGGCCGCCCGCTGCGCCTGCTGCGCGGCGGTGATCACCAACCGCGAGTCGCGCGAGAGCTGCCGGCGCCAGTGGTCGATGTAGGCCGCGGAGTTCGAGATGTCGGGATCGAGGCCGGCCTCGCCGCACAAGAACGCGGCGCCCAACTCCGCCACCAGTTCCTCACGTGCGTAAGGCTCGGAGCCGAACGGCGAGGCGTGGTTCTTGTCGAAGCCGGGCCGCGCCAGCCGCTTGGCGTGCCCGGTTGCGTGCGTGAGCTCGTGGAAGAGCGTGGAGTAGTAGCCCTCGGCCCGCTCGAACGCACTCCGCGGCGGCATCGTCACGCTGTCCGTCGACGGGCGGTAGAAAGCCCGGGGTTGCGCCAGGTGCTCGATCGCCGGCGGATCCGGGAACCGAGCGACGATCTCCTCGGCAGTCGGCACGTCGCCGATCGCCGAAGCATCGACTGCGGGAATCTTCGCCAGGTCGATTCCCTCGGTCTGGTCGAGGTTGAACACCGAGTAGTAGCGCAGCACCGGCAGGCGCTCGCGCCGTCGCTCGCTGCCGGAGGACGTTTCGTCGATCCCGCGCTCGGTGCGGTCGACCCAGCGCCAGAAGATCACCGGCGTCGACCGCTCACCCGCGCGCACGCTGCCACCGAGCGCCTTTGCCTGGCGGAACGTGAGCCACCACGGCGTCGACGCCGCGCGGAAGCCGAGGAGAAAGACGTTGATCCCGCGATACGGCCGCCGCGAAACCAAGTTCGACGGGGCCAGCCCATCCACCTTCCACGGCCGCGCCCACGGAACCACCCCGCGCTCCAACTGCTCCACGATCTGACCGGTGATCACCTCGTAGACCTTCGACATCGCCGCTCTCCTCTCGGTGCCGTTCTCGGTGGATTCCGAGAACCTGAGGGCTTCCCCTCAACGCACCTGAAGAGCCAGTCCGGCCGCGAGGAAGCGTCAAGGCTGGCCGCAGGCCACCCGGAGGGCTCGGCCTTGACGCCCCGCAGGGGCCGATGAGACTGCTCGTGCGTTGAGGGGGAGAGCGCAGCGTCAAGCGGATCCCTGGTCTCGCGGAGCCCGGATCTGCCGTTTTCCGCAGCCGCCGTCGCGCTGCTACTAGGAGAGCTAGAGGAGTATCTACAGGGAACTACAGGGGGGCGGCGCAGGTGCAGCGGAGTGAAGGACTTGCACCCAGATCGCGTCACCGAATCATCGGCCCGGCGTCACTTCTTCATCGGTGGCGGCCTCGCCGGCGTCACAGTTTCATCGGCGAGGGAGTCACCGTTTCATCTGGAAAATGTCGCGAACTCCGCGGGCTTCTCCGCAGCCACCGCGCAGGCGACGGCGTCACAGTTTCATCGGTCGCCAGGTTGCCACTGGCGCTCGCGATGCCCGGCCCGCGGGGCTCGCCGCTCAGAGGACGAAGGTGAGCCTCTGCGGAGCGCGGTGGCCTGCGCGCTTGGCAACGTCGGCGCAACGCTCGCTGCACCAGACGGTCTTGGAGTCGCGAGACATCGGCTCGAGGTGATAGTCGCCCACGCGGAGCGGGTGCCGGCACTCGGAGCACACGGTCTCCTGTGAGGGGCGGTAAATTCGAACGAGGCGGTGGCGGTTCATCGGATCCTCCCTTTCGTGTCGCTGTCGACCACGGCGAGGGAGGGACCGGCGAGAGAAGACGAGCCGTCAAGGGCGCGAAGCGCCGCCAGGGAACCCTTGACGGCCGGCGCGCCGGTCTAGGGTGAGCCAAGGGGTCGAGGAGACAGGGAAGGAAGAGGGCCTACAACTGCAGAACTCGCTAGCGGCGTACTTCAGCAGCCTCCCGGCTTCTCCTCAGCCGCAGCGTCCTGGCTTGCCGGGGCACCGGTCAGCACGACAGGCGTCGCCATGATCTGGAGCGAGCCCGGCCTTGAGCCTGTGATAAGCCAATCGGCACCGGACTTCCTGACAATGAGGAGGACGGGAGGTGGCTCGCCGCGGTGCTCGGCCCTTCGCGCCAGTCTCGCCAGCGAGCGCAGATCGAGAGAGGACGGCCCGATGTCGCCGGGGTGCGAGTGCCAGTCCCCAACATACCCGAGACGGGGATCGCTCAGCCGGGCTTCCGCGACGATGGAGTGCGTCGCTCCCTCCGGCAACTTGTACTTGGCCGGGTGTGGGCGGACCGGCGGAACCTCGATCACTCTCGTCACCCAGGGCACGTCGTCGCTCAAGACGCCAAGGAGAATGCCGCCAGTCTCGAACGGATCCCGTTTTGCGGCGAGCGCCTTCAGTCGCTCCGCCTCGGACTCGACCACGAGAACATGATCGATCATGCCGGCCGGTAGATTCTGCTGCCGATGACGTCGAAGGGAGAGTCCGCACGCGGCCGGTAGATCTCGATGACATCTAGATCGCCCGTCTCACGTTCGCAGAGCACCTCCACGGCTAGGCGCGCGGCCGCCGCAGCTGCGGACGCAACGGCAGGCGGCGGGGCCTGGGCGATGGGCGCGCCGCACCCGGCCTCCCAGGCGGCCTCCGCCTCCTCAACGTCGGGAGGGATATTGGGGAATCGCGTGTCCGTCGCGCGGCCAGCCAGATTGGCCCCCGTCCTTGCGATCTGAAGGCGAACCCGGCCCACATCCCCACGGCGGTAAAGGGCCACCGACAGCAGTCTCCGCGACTCGACCTCACAAACCCGAGCCAACTGCACAGTAAAGCTCGCCACCCCGACCGCATCAACCACTAGGTCCACGTGCTTGGCGATCTCGGCAACCTGCGAGGGCTCCCAGTGGGAGTGTTCGCTGGTGTTCACCTTCGTCCAGGGTGCCTGCATGTAGATGCCGGTCTTCAAAGACGCGACCTTTGATTTGCCAACGAACAAAGATGAGCTCGCGTGGCGGACGACGTCACCGGGCCGCAGCCGCTGGGAGTCGAAGAGCGAAAGAGTGCCGACGCCGCTTCGTGCAAGCAGAAGTGCTACCTGGGATCCGACCGCGCCGACTCCAAACACGGCGACGGTTCGATCGCGTAGCTGTGATGCGTCCGGCCCGGCGCGCAATAGAAGGACCGCGGCGTCAGCCCGTGCCGCCTCGAAGCTCATGGCAGTCACTGAACCATTAGTTCGCTCGAGCCAGAGGATGAGGAGGTTCGGGCTCGCCGCGTTTTTCCAGACCAGCACGAGGAACGACACCCCCTCGGGCAGACCCACCGTCCGGAGAGCCCTTTCGAGGTCCTTTCGCTGGCGGCGACGCAGCAGATTTCGTACGCCGTCGAGGTTCTTGGGTGGGGTCTGGACCGCCTTGACCGTATAGATCCGCCCGCGGAGTGGGCCCTCGCCAATAGTGAGCAAGTCGTCCTTCAGGGCACCGCGCGCCTCTCGCGCACCCCAGTATCGGATGTCGATACCAGTGAGGTCGATGGTGGCGAGACCCCTGCGGGCCACTTCGAAGTACCGGTGAGCATCAAGGGCCGGATCGTCGGCCGTGGCGGTCGAAGGCGCCTCGGCGGCCCACTCTCTGACCCGATGGGCAATGCCGTCCCAGGTCAGCCAGGCCAGACTCGGATCGCCATCGTCCCAGAGGCAGATGTCTCCATGGTGGTTGCGGTGCAGTCCCGCAGCGAGGCCCTGGACGTATACCTTCGGGTGCAGGTACGGCCAGCCGTCGCGCACCTCGACCCGCATCGTCCGCTCGGTCGTCAGGTGTTCGAGCGCCGGGTGCAGCGGGCCAACCCACGAGCGCTGGTCGCCGACCGGATCGAAGCCTGCGGAGAGCAGGCTGCCAATGAAGGCGTCAAGAGACGCCGGCTCAAGGGTGTCAGGAACGGGCAAATCCGCGGCCCTCGTTCGAGCCGATGGCGCCGAGGGCGGTCGCTTTGCGTGCCTTACCGGTCTCGTCGCAGTCCTCCGGAAGTGGGAAGGCCCAACCGTTTTCGTTCTGTCCGAAGATTGCGCGCCAGGTAGCGGCGGCGGGGCAGCGCTCCATGTTCAATGCCGCAAGAGCCTTGCTCGCCAAGCCGCGCATGACCTTCGCCGCCTTCTCGAGCTGATCCGCCGTCGGAGGCGGCTCATAAGACCGCTCGAGCGCTGGATCGCGCACCACGTCGCCGGACTCCAACTGCCCCGCAACGTGGTCGAGGGTATGCGCCAGGAGCTCCGCGAAGCTGTCGCCGCTGAGCCCAGCCTCGAAGGCCCAGTAGGTCAGCATCTCGAAATACAGGCCGCCTGGCCGGGCCTCCTTGAGATGGTGCCGGCGGATCTGACGCACCATCTTGACGATGGGCTTGTACGCGCCCTGACCTCCGACCTTCGGTTCCTTGTTCCGCTTCTCGGCCAGATCGTTGAGGCGCTCCGGGTCGCTCTCGTCCCACTTCGTCCGCTTGCCGTCGTCGTCGAGCGCCGGGATCCGCCAGTGGTCGCGGGCCAAGGGGGCGGCGCCGACCACGTCGACCGAGAAGTCCTCGCCGAAAGAGACTGTCAGGGCGTGCGCGCCACTGTCGTCGAGGCGGTCGCCGTACTTCTTCTTGAGTGGCTTGCGTACGGCCTCGTGGAGAGTCTCGGGGTCCGCGTCGAACTCGGGCAGCTTGCTGAAGACATCGACATCGTGACCCGGTTGAATCGCCATGTTGCGGGCGTAGCTTCCGATCAGGATCGTGTCGACGCCGTATTCCTTGAGGCCAGGGTCCGCTTCAAGAACTGCGCGGACCTCCTCGTGAGCGGCCTTCGCCTTCTTGACCTTTGAATCGCTCAGGTTGATCCTGGCGAGCGCGTCCTGGAACTGCGTGGCAAGCGTTTCCATTCATCCTCCTTCAGGCTTAAGTAGTGGGCATATGGATGTCGGTGAGCGGGCGGCAAAGACCGGAGGCGACCGAGATCGTCTTAACGTACCGCGGCTCGAGCAGAGTGTTGTCCCACTCGTAGAGGGTCGCGCTGACTGTGTTCAGAAGTGTTCCAAGGAGCGCGGCAGCGGCCCAGGGTGTTCGCAAGAAGAGATGAACATGCTGGCCGTGCCGCGCCGCCAGCTCTCGGATCCGCGTGGCTACCTCAGCCACGACGCGCGGACCCGAGTCGCCGTCCAAGGTGCGGTTCCCATCGATGATCACGCCCGTGCTGTACGACTCGCGCTTCTCTTTGAGGTGCGCGATGAAGGTCGGGGGCGCCGCCGTCGGCACGAGATCGACGAGGACCGCCAAGGCGCCCCCCTCGCCACGCCACCGCAGACAGTGAGTTGAGAGCCGAGGTGCGATGAGCCGTCGCCAATCCCAGCGTGGTGCTGCCGCGGCAACACGCCAAGTCTCACCGCTGGTAGCCCGCACAGCGACTGGGATTCCGCTGGTGACTGGGAGCGCCGCCCCCACTGCGAAGGCCACGGCGAGGTGAGCTCCTCCGGTCAGCCGCACCTCTGGGGGTCGTTCATTGGCGACAACGTCGGGCAACCAAGTAGTGAAGGTCGCAAGATCCTCCCAGACGACTCGAGACGGAACCCGGCTGTCGACGGGCGGGACCGTCCGGAAGACGAGGTCGCCATCAGAGGTAAAGCTGGTCGCTGCGCGCCTCGTTTGAACGTCGATGACAAGAGCCTCGTCCGAGCGGTTTAGGCGGAGCCTTCGAAGCCGTTCCCGAGCAAGGTTTCGGCCCATGTCCTCCAGCCCGTCGAGCGGGCTGTACTGGGTGTATGACGAAACGTCGGTGCGGTCATAGAGAACGGCCGGTGCCTTGCGATTCACCTTGCCCGCTTTGTCCACGGCGGTGTTGAGCACCACCACCAGAGCGCCGGCTGGAACCAGCTTGTCGAGGATTGTCGGTATTTCAAGATCGTGGATGTAATCCTCAGGAGTTTTCCGCGGCGCGATCCTGGGCGTAGCTACGAGCAGCGCTCCGGCGACGCCAGACTCAAGGGCTTCCGTTAGACGCGTCGCAGTCTCGCCAGGCGGAAGGTCGTCTCGATCTAGCCAGACGGGTACGCCGGATGCGCGCAGGCGGCGCGCAGCATCGAGGGCAGCGTCGGAGCCGTCAGCCCATCGGTAGCTGATGAAGGTTGGGCCGGCCGGGTTTACTAGGGGCACCAGCAGAAGCCCTCTTGGAGCAGCGTCTTCCAGGCGTAGAAGGCGACTACTGCAGGCTTCACGAGCAACGCGGGGGTCATCATCGCCACGCCCAGTTGCCGGGCTCCCAGCGGACAATCTCGCTCTTCTGCAGTACTGGGTTCAAGAAGGCGGAGACAGCTTCGGTGACAGCGCGAAGTGTCATCCAGGACAACTCGTCGGCAGTTGCCATGGCACCGTATGGAGCTTCCCAGAAGTCAGGCGGAACAGGGACAGCCGCCGGGACCGAGTGCGTGCTCCGAAAGGCGAAGGTCGTCTCAATGGCCCGCCGAAGCTCCGCGCCGTCGATCGGGCCGGTGGTCGCCAAGAGCGCGATGTCGGGGAGGTCGCGGACCCGGGAATTGGGCCGCGGTCGAGGCATCGTGAGGGCGTGGAGCTTTTCGGCGATGTGCGAGACGACGGGGTACAGCCGGAGAGTCGGAGGTGCGATGCCGGCGAAAGCGAGCGTGTCCTCCGCCGTGATGACGTCGGGCTCACCGATCAGCGGGTCACCGAAGGCCACGTCGACGCCGAAGGGCCGACCGTAGATGATTCCGGCGAGCCGGCACTCGGCTCGGTAGCGGTAACCCCCGTAGCGCATCCCCTCGTTCTCAATCTCGGGATGCTCGTCGTCAGGCTGAATCTCGAACCTCATGTGGTCGCCGAGGTCGAGCCGGCCAGCCTCCTGGAGAAGCTCCAGCACGTCCGCCGGCGAGCCCATCATCCGCAGGTCGACGTCCTTCGTCGTGCGAGCTCGTTCTAGGCGCAGTTCGAGCACGAGCCCGCCCTTCAAAGTCACGGTATCGCCGGCGACTCTTCCGAGCCGCGCGAGGAAGCGGTCGAAGACGAGCAACTGGCGGCGCCGGCCGAAGTCCGCGCCGGTCGTCGACGAAACCCTGAGCCGCTGTTCCAGCGCCTGCTTGAAGGCGAGCGGCGTTGCATATTGGCGAATCGTCATCGCACCGTCGCTCGGCTCTTGCGCCGTTCGCTGCGGAGTCGAGCTTCATCGGCGGCCGAAATGAGCCCGCGGCGCCGTGCCTGGGCGAGTGCCTGATCAAGAAGTCCCGGCGCGACGTTCGCATCGATACAGTCGCTGAGCGTTCGGAGCGGCGCCGTAACGGGCACGGCCCCGAAGCTCGCGCGGTCCCGCTCGTCGACATCGGCGAAGTGGAGCGCGAGGCCAGAGGGGACCTTGAGGCGCCGCCGGCGCCATGGAGCCGGGAGCGTTAGATGAGCCCTGCCGGGAAGAGCATCCGAAAGATCATGGAGCGCCAGCGCCGTTTCATGCGAGAACACGCCCGTTTGCTCGCTCCAGAGCCAGAGGACGACGAGATCCTCGCGGTCGCTGGCCGGGAAGTGCACGACCCGGTAGATTCCGCGGCGGACCCGCACCACCTTTCCGCTCGCCAGGTACTTGTGCAGGAGGGGGCGCGAGTACCCCGCCTGCGCGGCCTGAGCCGTCGTGAAATAGCCATCCTGCCCTTGGGCCACCTCAAAGAGACGGTCCCAGTCAGGAGGTCGTTGAATCTGAGGGGTACGCACCACGCACAAATGTTAACCCTAGGTTAACTTTCGCGCAAGTCCCATGGACTCGAGAAACTTTACCAATCCCTTCGTTTACCCTCACTTGAAGATGACACCGATCGCAAGCACGCCTCCAGCAGCGCAGTTCGTCGATCCGAGAACGAATCCCTCCCCGGCCGGTCCGCGTGCCCCGCTGCGAGTCACTGCAGACGCCGCTGAGCTCGCGCAGCTCCACGAGCTCTGCGGCTCCGGCCGCCTCTACGACGTCGAGCGCTGGATTCAGACCGGAAGGCCGCTACAGCTCGCCGTTGGAGCCACGGAGCGCAGGCGTCAAGGTACGGCGCTCGAAATCGCGCTTGAGCGCCAAGACCAAGCTCTGATTCTGCTGCTCGTGGCCAACGGGTACGACCTCACGCTCGAGCCGAAGAACCCGTTGGACACGGTCTTGTCGATGCGCCGACGGGATCTTCTCGACCTGCTCCTTGCATGGGGAGGTGATCCGCGTGCGGTGTGCGTGGACACCCTGCTCGAAACCTACGACTCGCAGCTCTTCGAGCGCTTCCGCGGGCTTGGCCTCGATCTCACCAGGGACCACGCGATCGCTCATGCGCTCGGCGACCACACGAGCAACAAACCGCTCTTCGGCTTCGTGAAACGGCATCGAGGCGACGACCCGAAGATGCAGGAGGCGCTGGACATCGCCCTGGCGCATCACGCGGGAGAAGGGCACGAGAAGGGCGTGATGCTCTGCGTGTGGGCCGGCGCAAATCCGCACACCAAGGTCCCGTGGCTTCGCTACCTCGGATTCGGGGAGGTGGATCCGGAAGACGAAGACAGGCACAGCGCAGTCGAGGCGGCCTGCAGCGCAGGGAACGCGCCAATCCTCGAGAAGCTCGGGCCGAATCCGGCGGTCGACGACTTCGACGAGCTGTACCGCTCGGCCGCGAACGAGAAGGTGATCGCGGTCCTGCTTCGCCAGAACCTACCGACCGACGCTGGGCATATCGTTGCGATCCAGATCGCTCGCGCCCAATTTCGCTTCGGCGAGTACCGCCCAGTGGAGGCGCTGCGGGCGCTGTTCGCGGCCGGCGTGCGCTGGCAGACGAGCCCTGCCCAGGAAATCGCGAACGCGCGACGCGACCTCCTCCGCTGCGGCGACTACCTCTTTGCCGACCTGATGAAGCTCCTCGCGGCGGCGGACCACTGCTCGCGGGAAGTGCTCACCGAGCTTGCACGCACACCGAGCATGCGAGAGCGCATGACGAAGGTCGGCCTGATCCCGGTAGCGCCGCACTCCCGAAGCGCGTTCGACCGAGTACGGCCAGCCAAAGCTCGAGAGGTGCTCGACAAGCTGGGGATCGAGCGACCAAAGCCGAAGACGGAGAGGCCTCCGGCTCGGCTCTATCCAACCGAGCGGATTGGGGGGTGGCGCCGAGATGGGCGCGAGCTCCGCCTTGACCGCTCGGCACTCTTCGAGCGCGTCTGGACCGTGCCGGTTGAGGCGCTCGCGAAGGAGTGGGGGCTGTCAGGTCGCGGGCTCGCCAAGGCCTGCCGACGCCTTAGGATCCCCGTCCCGCCGCGCGGATACTGGGCAAGGGTGGCGGCTGGTCAGAATCTCGGCCGTCCGCGCCTCCCGAGTCTGCCTCCCGGGCAGGCCGAAGTAATCGTTATCCGAGCACCACGGCCAGCGGGCGGCGAGTAGGCGCCGGGTCTTCGCCCGTCACAGTTTCATCGGTCGCTTGCCGGGGTCTGACGCTTGGGTTTCAGGCAGGTTGAGCTAGATCGGTCGCGGTAACGGGCACTGGTCCGGTACGCCAAGTAGGCGCCTCTTCAAGAACCGCTCGACCTCGCTCCGCTGCTCGAGTTCCGGCGCAACCTGCAGACCCTCGAGCTTACCCGGCAGGCGGCGTAGCCGACTCTTACCGGGGCCCGAAGCTCGAGCTCAGCCGGCTCGCTCGGCGCCTACCTCTTCGAGGAAACGGTGCTCTCCGTCCAGGGCGCCCTGGTCGCACGCTCGCGGGGCTGACGCTCTTGTGGCGCGCGCTTGGCTGAGCGCGCCGCTGACCTATTTCGTTGAGCAGGGAGTTCGGCGCGTCAACTCAACGAATATCGTTCGTTCGGTCGGTCGCCCGCACCACAACGCCGGATACCACCTCGATTGATGTAGGGCGCGATCCACCTCAAGCAACCCCTCTCGCGAGATCGCCTCACGATTCAAAGAGCGTTCCGTACCAGAAATCCGAGCTTCTCTCACCCTCCCGGTCGGGTCCACTGTAACGTCGAAGTAGCGGTGTTCCGAGACACACCCCTCGCCTGAAGGGGTTCCGATTCGAACCTCCGGCGGAAGTTCAAGTTGTAGTGGCACAGACCGATATGGACGGCGGTGGCCCGGGCTGCAAACACTACGCTCTGGCCAATCGCTACTCTCGACCTCTGCCGCGATTAGTTCGATCTCCGCCGGAGAAAGAAGCGTCGCGCCGTTGAGCAGATCGCGCTGGGACTTCATGAGCGGAGATACCGGCGCAGCGCCGTACCTCTCCCGTTGTCGCCTTCGCGATTCGAGATTGGAGTGCATCGCCCATATCGCAACCTTTCGCTCTCGGATTCGACTCGCCTCCGATTCTCTTAAGGTCGTCGTACAGCGAATTCGCTTGACCTTTACCGGGTATGACGGCGGCGGCTGCAGACCCAGATTGTCACTAAAGTTTGTCCCTGTGGCGTCGAACCCTGAGCTCGATTTCTTCATCGTGACTGAAAGGCCACCCAAGCCAGTGCTCCATCCGAACGCAACAGTCTCGCCATCGCGAGAACCCCAAGTAGCTTGAAGCGGGGACTCCGGGTCGAAAAAGGAAGCAAAGGAAGCGGCGGTTTCGCCTGGCGATCGGGATAGATAGACGTCAAGCGTCGAGGATCCGCGGACTCGCAAGGGATCAGGAAGTTCAAGTCGGTAACACCCGACGAACTGGGAGGAGAGCTCGAGACTCTCCGCGGCGATGCCGTTTCTGCGGTCGTACTCGCGCGGGGGCGCTGGATCCGCTACCCGGATACCCCAGGTTGCGATTGAGGGCGCGGCTATCGTTGCCGAAAGGATCGCGGCCGCGAGCCAGATGGCAGTCATGGCTGGCTGAAGCTTACCCGCTCAGCCAAGTGTCTTAGACGGAGTCTGGAGCTTGACGCTACGTCAGTACCCAGGCCCGCAACCCCAGTTGCCCCAGAGATCAGCGCTCTACGAGCCGTCAAGGAAGATCGCGAGTCCGCCGTCGTCAGACTTGCGGCCTGCCAAGCCTCGCACTTCACCTGTTCAGGCCTTCTGCGGGCTCGAAGGAGGTACTTTTCCGCCGCACCAAGGGTCTAAGATGCGGGAACGCTGGAGCTCCCTCGATCGGCTCGGTGACACGATGGCGAACGTGATGAGAGGCTGCCGGGTGCGGGTAAGGGCGCTGTTACTAGCTGGGGCGTGGGCTTCGTCGGCGGTTGCCGCCGCTCCCACGCTGGAACCCGAGTTCGTGGTGAGCCCCACCGGCCGCTTCCCTGTGGTCGCCATCTCGGCAAGCGGAGACTCCGCGGTGGGCTGGGTCGTGCGCGCCGCCTATGCGCGTGTGTATTCGGCGCGGGGCGATTCGCGAGGCCCGGCCTTTCTGCTGAGCGAAGACGCGAATCAGTTTGCCGCCTGGTTGCGGATCGCCTCCAACGATCGGGGTCAGTTCGTCGCAGTCTGGGCGGCAAACGTCGCCGAAGGCCAAGGTAGCGCCAAGCTGAGAGTGCTCGCCCGTCGCTTCGATCGTTTTGGGAAGCTGCAAGGCCCGCCGTTCGCCGTCAGCTCGACGACCGAACTCCCTCCCGGTGCACAGGAGCAAATGCCGGCCGTCGGCATGGACGATCGCGGTGGTTTCGTTGTGGTCTGGTCGCCCGATCCGGCATCCGTGGTGGCGCGACGGTTCGACCGCAACGGCGTTCCTCTCGGGTCGAACTTCCAGGTCCATGCGGAAGGGGATGCTCGCCTTGCGCGAGTGGCGATGCAACGCGATGGAAGCTTCTTGGTCTGTTGGAGCACGAATTTGGGGGGCCAACTCGTTGCGGGCGCCCGGGCTCGAGCCTTCCACCGAAACGGCGAGCCGCTCTCGGGCGACATCGTTCTCAACTCTGCCGAAGGCCAGCAGGGCTGTACCGATGCGAGTCGCAACGGTGGCGGCGGGTACACCGTGCTCTGGACCGGCAGAATGGGAGCCGAGCGCGGATCCTTTGCTCGCGAAGTCGATGGAAGCGGCAACCTTGTCGGCGATCCCGTTCGCATCATTCCATTCGAACCCGCCGGGGAGCTCCCGCCGGTTTTCTCCTCGGGCGGCTCGATCGCAGCCCTTCCCCGAGGTCGCTTTCTTCTTGCCTGGGCAGGACTCGATCCGTTGCAGCTCGAGGATTCCGACTGGGCGATACGAGCGCGCCAGTTCTCTTCGGACCTCTGGCCTATTTCGCCGCCAATTCAGGTCAATAATTCCGTCCTCTTCGGCCTGTCCCAGCCCGTGGCGGCGTGCGCGCCCTCCGGAGCTTGCATCGTCGTCTGGCAGCGGGAGTGGGACCCGAACCAGGATGACCTCCCAGAAATCCGCGCTCGAAAGTTGAACTCGGGAAGACGGTAGCCACGCAAACGTACGGTGATTCCGGCCTAGTGCCCCAGACCGCAACTCCGGTAGTCCTAGAGCCCGGCGCATTCAAAGCCCGCTCAACGCTTCCCAGGCCATTGCTCGATGTGCGTCGGGCAATCGAGCCTCGAGGAGTATCGTGGCGAGCGTGAGGAAGCGCGTCCTGCTCGCGGCTCTGGCCACAGTGCTCCTGGCAACAGCGTTCATCCGACTCGACGGACAACAGTGGCTCCAAGATCGGCTTCGGGAGCCCGAGATTCTCCGCGCGTTCGAGCTCGAGAAGGCCGCCTGCCTGGCTGATCGTCGGAGCGGTCGACCGATCCATTCCTGGACCCACGAGAAGCTCGTGGCGACGATTCGCGAGCTCGGCCGCTTGCGAGTCGACGAGGTCGTTCCGGAGCTGATTTTTCTGCTCGACAACGAGATTCTTCCAGATGCCTGCATCGAGGCATTGGGAGAGATCGCGGACGACCGGGCGATCTTCGCGCTCGCGGGACGAGCGTTGTCAGCCAGCGGCTCGGCGGGGGAAGAGAAGGCCGGCCAACACCTGCGGCGAATCGCCGTCCCGATCTACCCGATTCTGGTGCGAGCCCTGTCCGCCCCGAACCCGCTCCTGCGCCGACGCGCGACGATTCTCCTCGGACGGCTCCCGTACGGGTTCCGCATGCTCCGACAGTCCGTCGCGGAGGACGCGACTCTGTTCGAACTGCCGTCGGGCGGAGCGGAGGCTCTCCTGCCGCGCTTCGAAGACCCGAGCCCACAAGCCCGGTTCGAAGCCGTTCGTTCCTATCTGAGCCTCGGTGGCGATCCGAGCACGCCCCGATCGATTCTGGCGCGAGAGTCGAACCTCTCGATTCGCGATCTCCTCGACGGCATTCCGGGTGTGCTCGCGAGTCGCGAGCATCCAAACTGGTACCCGCGAGTCCCATATAACTACTTCGCGGTGCGTTCGGCGGCAGCTCATTGGAAGCATCGGCCAACGAGCGCGGACTATCGGCACGTTTCGGACTGGCAAGCGTTTCGCGACGGCTTCGAGATTCGTGTCTCCCTTCCGGAATCGACGCTGACACTGCCTGAGCCGCAATTCGAGCTGAACCGCCCCGTCTGGATACGAGCCGAGATTCGCAATCCGGGGCCTGCGCCGCGGGCGTTCCGAGGCGCCGGCTCGGATGCGCCCTTCGTGACTCTCTGGCTTCGAGACACCCACGGGCGCTTCGAACGCATTCGTAGGGCAGAACTGGAAGTCGTCGCGGATCGTATAGGCGGAAGCGGCGCAGCCGAAGTCACCTTGGACCCGGGTGATGTGGCGATCGTCGAGCTCAACCTCATTCGCGGTGTGTCGCTCCGGTTCAATGGCAGCTACGGGATCGCGGTAACAGCAAAGGGCGAAGAGCCCCCCATTCTCGAGTTCTCGGTGCAGGGCCTGCCCGAACCAGCCTGGCTCACGCAGATCCCCAGCCCACTGGGTATCGACCCATCGAGGCTCTACTTCGAAGGGGTGGATGTCAGCCTGCCCTCCGTGCCGCCAGGACGTCGCGATCGTGCACCGGCAGCGTCACCTTCAAGTGGCATCAACGAGAGACTCGTGCCCGAGACGGAAGCCACGCTTCGGAGATTCATCGCGACCCAGGATCGTCGCATGCTGTACGACCTGACCCGGCTCCACTCAGCCAAAGAGCTTTCGACGAATCTCCAGCAGCTTCAGCTGACGATTGCGCCCTCCAGCAGGGCCGAACCGCGACGACTGATCGATCGTCAGGCCACGGAGCCGAGTGACGACCTCGTGGACCTGCGCGTGCTGCGAGGCGACGCTGAGACCCACCACGTTCTGGTGGAACGTCGCTTCCTCGTGCCGATTCCTGATCGCCTCGGGAACAAGCAAAGCTGGAAAAGTCAGATTCTGTACTCGACGTTTCATGATGGCGCACTGTCCGAACCAGTCGTCGTGTGCGAGGGCTGCTCGAACCCGGCCCCGTCGATTGCCCCTGACGGAGATTTGTGGCTCGTTTCCGCAGAAGACGGCGGGCTCAGCGTCCGCCGCCTCTCGGGGAAGCGTGAATGGAGTCCTGCCGAACCGATACTCGACGAATCCCCGCGCATGATGCACGGCTTCGATGCCACCATCGACGGCCAGGGGAACCTGTGGGTGGTTTGGACGGCCTGGAACGGAAACGACCGACCCGTGAAGTTTCGATGGCGAGTCCGCGACGCGACTGGTTGGCAACCTGCCGAGTCGGCCCCGCTCCCTCTCGGCATGGCAGTCAGGAACCCCCATGCGCGGTGGCTCAACGGCAAACTGAGCATCTTCGCTACGACGCAGGAGAAGCAAGGTAGCGCGACTCGAACCTCGCTCTTTGTGCGCGAGAAGAGTGGCCTACTCGACTCTCGAAGATCCGATGCGAGCGGCGGGGATCTCGAATTCGCCCCCCCTGGAGAACCAATCTTGTTGGTATCCCACTACTACAATTCGGCCGGGACGGACAATTTTGAAGAGCTACGAGCCTTCGGCACGACGCAAGGAGGTGAAGTGGCAGATCTTGGTACTCTCGCAGCGCCCGAGGGTGGATATCGACGTCTCGGCCTTGCGACCGACAGCACGGATCAACCGATCATCCTGGCCGGGTGGAATGGCCATGCCCTTCTTCTGCGGCGGGCGGAGCCGGGTCGCACCGAAGCCGCGTTATTGACGCTGGCCTCGAAGTCGGACGTTGCCGATTTCCTCGGTTCGCCGAAGCCTCCGACGATCGGCCACCCGCAGCTGTTCGTCACGGGAGATCGGTTCGTGGCCTTCTGGCTCGAAACGCTCTGGCGCGTCGAAGGAACCCAGGCCAGGCCCCGAGAAAGCCGGCTCTTGTATCTATCGGGCAGTCTCTCCGACCTGGAGTGGCGCGATGTCACGGAACTTGCGATTGCCTTGCGCCCGACGACGGGCCTTCTCCGCTCGGATCTCGGCTACCTGGGGCGCATCGCAATCGCCGAGGCGCTGGCGGCAGACGAGCGTGGAGAAACACTCGCGGCGATGGAGCGGTTCGTCTGGCTAATCGAGAGCTCGCGCGACCTTGGTCACTTCCTGGAACCCGAGAGTGCCAGCGTCCCGTCAACCTGGATACAACAGCGATTTCGAAACGGCGACGCCGAGGTTCGCGAACGTCTGTGGGCGCTCGCGGCGGAACGCCCGCTCTTCTTCGCGCTCGGTTCGTCACTCCTCGGGCTGCTGGCCGAAGAGATTGGTCCCCAGGAGAGGGTCGAGAGCTCGAAATCGGTATCGAGGCCCCACTGACCGAAGGGGCGCTAGTTTGGAACAGATTTGAAGTGGTCTCGACGAGCGCCGAGCCGGAAGTTTGGCTTTCTCTGTAATCAAGTTGCGGACCTCTGGCTGGAATTCCGGGTGGCTGGTCGTTGCTCGACGTGCGTTGGCGAGGGCTTGAGCAGCAAGCCGGTGGCCGAGCTCTCGAGCCTGACGTCAGGGTAGTAGTCGATGACGCTCCGGAGGTAGCCGAGGAACCGCTTCTTGAAGTGCCGGGGGTTGGCGTAGCCGCAGCCGAACTGGAGCGCCAGCGAGGCCCAGGGGATGGTGACCGGCTTCCGCAGCCGGAAGAAGCGCCAGGTCAGCCAGACGTAGATGTCGATCTCGAACGGCGACCGGAGGGCGCGAAGGACCCGCAAGTCGAGCGGGACCGGCGCCTCCGTCGCCTCACGATAGAAGCGATCCGAAAGCACGACGTGGGAACCCCAGGCCGTCTCGCCCTTCCGCGGCCGCGGGTCCCACCAGAGCTCCCGCTTCTCGGCGATCAAAAAGCCGTCGCCAGCGTGTCTCCCCTGGCTCTCGTCGTGGAAGATGCACTGGAAGGTCGAGGCGAAGAGACGCTGGAGTTGGTCGCGGAGCTGCGGCAAGGAGCCACGCGGTCCCGTGGTCGGCGGGATCCCGAGGGAGGCACAGAAGTGCGAGAAGTGGCTACCGAGCTCGATGTCCGGGCTCTTGCGGCGCACCGCCTCGGTCGTCAGGTAGGCGAGGACGAGGCGCGGATACCGGCCGTACGGCAGCCCGACGTCCTTCGGGGCAAGGATGGACAGGGTGAAGTGTCCGTTCCGCCGGACGAACTCGTTGGCCTTCGGGTCGCTGTGCGGAAGGGTCGCCTGTACCAGCGCCCGGGCCAGGAAACCGACCTCGCCGGCGGCGTAGGCGTCCTCCTGGTCGAGGTAGAGCGCCTGCCGGATCAGGCTGCTAGCGCGCCTGGACTTGCGGGATCCGATCTCAACATCTGTAGAATGACACTGTGACGCCGGGGCGCCAGGGAGGACCAACGAGAGCTGCGGGGTCGCGGACTTCCAGGCGGTCTTTCCATGCATACTGCCCCTCCGCTCCGCTGCCTTGCAGCGGATACCAGAGAGGGACGCCGGTCCCGGCGAGGCGCCCTGCCGGGCCCCTGCGGAGACGGCGTACGGAGCCCGGAGACAGGCCCTTCACCGGCATGGATCTCATGCCGCCTGCCTCATTGCCGCGACCTCCCGAAGCCAGAAAATCAGGGTGTTCGAACTTCCTGGGGTGTTCGAACTCAGAGTGATTTGGTCCACCAACCTTTCGCCTGCGGCTCAGGCTGGCTGCGCGGAAGGTCTTCTCGGGGTCACGCGAGCCGCGCCAACGGCGCGGCTACGCGAGCACGAATCCCTTCTTTCGACGAGGACCATGCCCATGGCCGCGGCTTCTTCGCCTTCGGCTCAGGCTGGCTGCGCGGAAGGTCCTCTCGGGGTCACGCGAGCCGCGCCAACGGCGCGGCTACGCGAGCACGAATCCCTTCCGCTCCACCATTTCCGATCTCACTCTGCAGTAGAGACTTACGCTTCGAGCTCCGGATCCGGCGGTACAGCCGGCCGAGTTAAGTCTCGGAGCTTCAACGGGTTGAGAGAGTTCGATTCTCCTCTGCTCGCCCGACCGCGGGCGTTTACCGCTTGACCCACTCCTTGCGTCCGCCTAGAATCTTACCCGTAAGATCGGAGGCGCCATGGAGTCACTCGCAACAACCAAGCTCTCCTCCAAGGGACAGGTCGTCATCCCGGAGGAGATTCGTCAGCGACTCGGGCTCAAGGAGGGGACACAGTTCGTGGTCGTCGGGGATCGCGATGTCGTGATCCTCAAGACGATCGCGCCGCCGGCGATGGCGGAGTTTGACGAGCTCGTGCGCACGGCTCGCGGCGCTGCACGCAAGGCGGGCATGCGGCCGGCGGACGTGAGACGCGCCATCGCGAAGGTGCGCGCCTCTCGGTGAGGATCGTCCTCGACACGAATGTCTTCGTCTCGGCCGTCTTCTTCGGCGGTGTCCCCGGACGGATCCTCGAGGCGTGGCGCGATGGTCGGCTTCAGTTGGTTCTTTCCGCCGCCATCCTCGACGAGTACCAGCGCGTCGGCCAAGCTCTGAGCGCCCAATACTCCGGCGTGGACCTCGAGCCGATCCTCGCGCTCCTGACGGTCGAAGCCGACATCGTCGAGGCTCCGGCCTTGTCAGCACCGGTCTCCGCCGATCCGGACGACGACAAGTTCTTCGCTTGCGCCAGTGCTGCTGGAGTCGGCGTCATTGTCTCGGGTGACAAAGATCTTCTCGATCACGACGATTGGCACAAGGTCAGGGTCCTGCGGCCACGCCAATTCGTGGACGAGTTCCTCTCTGACGAGTAGCGCCGAAGCTCGGCGTCGCGAGCCTCACGCGCCGCTATCGAGCGGCTACCCTCCTACCGCTGCACAGCCGAGCAGACCAACCGTGCGGGAGAGCATGACCAACTTCGCAAAGCCGCCGCGGTGGGACCGCGCAAGCCTCGCAGTCGTGGTGAGCCTGTGCGCCGTGAAAGCGCTGCTGCACCTCGCACTCGTAAGTCGGTACGGCTATCACGGCGACGAGCTCTATTTCCTCGAGTGCGGCCGCCACCTGGCATTCGGCTACGTCGACCATCCGCCGCTCATCCCCTGGATCGCGAGACTGGCCGACGAGCTCGGCGGGAGCCTGCTCGCACTGCGACTTCCCGCGATCGCCGCCGGAACGGCGACGATGGCCGTCACGGCGCGCCTGGTTCGCGAGTGGGGAGGCGGCCGGCAAGCGCAGCTTCTCGTGATGCTCTGCTTGCTCGTCGCGCCGGCCAACCTTCGGATTGCGGCGATGCTCGACATTCCGGTCGTGGAGGTGTTCCTCTGCACGCTCGCCGCGTATCTCGTCGCACGTGCGCTTTCCAGGGAGGAGCGCTGGACGTGGGTGCTCGCCGGCGGCGTGCTCGGGCTCGCGATCCTCGCCAAACACACCTCGGTCTTGTGGGGAGCAGCACTCGCGCTCGGCATCGTGGCGACACCGAGCCGGCGCGTACTCGCGAGCCGCTGGCCGTGGCTCGGGGTGGTTGTCGCGTTCCTTCTCGCCCTCCCCAACCTCGTGTGGCAGGCGGAGCACGGATTCCCCACTCTCGAGTTCATGCGCACCCTCCGCCATGAGGTGCTCGCCGAGCAGGGACGTGGGCTGTTCGTCGCGGGTCAGTTCCTCTACTTCCATCCGCTCGCTACGCCGGTCTGGATCGCTGGCTTGGTGTTCGCCTTCAGGGGCCGGGATCGAGTCGCGCGTCCGTTCGCGCTGCTCTTCCTCGCGATGTTCGCCTTCCTCCTCGTCGCGGGTGGCAAGCCGTACTACCTCGCGAGCGCTTATCCGACCGTCCTTGCGGCGGGCGGGGTCGCTCTGGAACGCCGGCTCGCGACGCGCGTGGCAGCGCGGCGCGCGCTCGTCGCTTCGCTCGTGGCGACCGGCGCGGCGATCGGGTTCCTCACGCTGCCCGTGCTGCCGATCCAGTCGGTCGACGCGGCCGTCGAATCCGTGCTCGGGTGGGCGGTTCCACCGATGGCGCTCACCCACGACCTGCACGGCATGCTCGGCTGGGAGGAGCACGCGGCCACGATCGACCGCGTCTACCACTCGTTGCCGGCGGGCGACCGGGACCGAGCGAGCGTGCTCACCGGCACCTACTCGCAAGCCGCCGCGCTCAACGTGCTCCGCCGGGATCCGGTCCCCCGCGCGGTGAGTGGCAACATGTCCTACTACCTGTGGGGGCCCGACGGCCAGCGGGGCGATGTATTGATCGCTTACGGCCTGCCGCGCGAGCTCCTCGAGCGCCACTACCGAACGTGCGCGGAGAGCGGGCGCATCGAAGCACCGCTCGCGCGGCCCTGGGACAAGGACTTGGCCGTCTACGTGTGTCGCGAGCCGCTGGGAACGATGGCCGAGCTCTGGCCCGACGTCAGGCGGTTCGGGCACGCGCTGCCTGCCGCGCGCCCCGCGCGGTAGCTGCAGACGGCGGCCAGCGCTCGAGTACACGAGGTCACGCCGCCAACGGGGCTCAACTCACCGCGCGGTCTGGGACCTAAAACCACCGCCAGAGCCAACTCTTCTCGAGAAGCACCTTGCCCGCGTGCCAGCGCCACGCGGGCCGGTGGAGCGAGACCTGAGGCAGCGGCTCGGCGTAGAAGTCGCCCGACCCGAACCCTGCCCGCCCACCGCCGGTCTCGACAAAGCACTCGCCATGACCGTTGAACGCGGCGGGCGCACCGCGACCCGTGACCTCGCGCGCGATGGTTCCGGGCCACGACTTCGGAGCCGCCTCGCACGGTTTGACGGCCCATCTGGCAGCCAGCCGGGCTCTTGCCGGTTAGACCGTAGGGTCCCCATGGAATCGCTCGCCACGAATGTCTTCGTCTCGGCCGTCTACCTCGGGGGCGTCCACGGACGGGTTCTGGAGGCGTGGCGCGACGGCCGGAGCTGAGATCATCGAGGCTCGGGCTTTGCCGGCGCCGGTTTCCGCGGACCCGGACGACGACCGATTCCTCGCGTGCGCCCGCGCTGCCGGACTCGCCGGCATCGTTTCGGAAGACTGGTCTCCTCCTCGATCGGGCCCCACTTCAATCCGCAGCAGTGAACGGCGCCGGCGCCCCCGCCGATCCCCCGGAGTTGCGCCCCTCGCCCTCGGTCTCCAGAGTCCGACCGTCGCGGATCTGGTAGATGCGCTCGAAGGTCGGAATGATCTTCTCGTCGTGGGTGACGACGATGATCGCGGTCTGGTACTGACGGGCCATGCGCTCGAGAATGTGAATGACGGCGAGCGCGCGTTCGCTGTCGAGCGGTGCCGTGGGCTCGTCGGCGAGGATCACCGGCGGCCGGTTGACCAGGGCGCGAGCGATCGAGACCCGCTGCTGCTCGCCGCCGGAGAGTTGTGCCGGCATCGCCCGGGCGCGATGCCCGACATCGAGGGCGGTCAAGACCTCGAGGGCGCGCGCGCGCGCTTCGGCGTTCGACCTTCCCGCGAGCATCGGCAGGAGAGCGACGTTGTCGGTCGCGTCGAGAAACGGAATCAGGTAAGGCGCCTGAAAGACGAAACCGATCTTGTCTCGTCGCAGCGCGCGCAGGTCGCGGATCCTCCAGCCGTCGTCATAGATCACCTCGTCGCCGAGCGTCATGCGACCCGAGCTGGGCTCGATCACCGCGCCGAGACACTTCAACAGCGTGCTCTTGCCCGAGCCCGACGGTCCGATGAGACCGACAACCTCGCCGGGAGCCACCTGTAGGTCGACGCCCCTGAGCGCGTCCACAGCGGTTTCTCCCTCGCCGTAGCGCTTGTGCAGAGCCTCGATACGGATGCCCGTGCCCTGCATATCAGCCACCGATGGCCTCCGCCGGATCCACCTTCAGCGCCGCACGAATCGCGAGCACACTTGCCAACACACAGATCACCACCACCGCGACGAAGCCGCGCACCGCATCGCCCGGCACCAACAGGACGTATTTCGGAAAGAACGGCGCCCACAGAGTGGCGGCAATCTTGCCTACGACGAAGCCGATCACTCCCAGTGCCAGCGCCTGCTGCAGGATCATGCCGGCGATGGTGCGGTTGCGGGTGCCGATGAGCTTGAGTACGGCGATCTCCCGGATCTTGCCCAGCGTCAGGGTATAGATGATGAACGCGACGATCGCCGCGCTGACGACGGCGAGGATGACCAGGAACATGCCGATCTGCTTGGCCGAGGTGGCGATCAACTTGCCGACCAGGATCGCTTCCATCTGGACGCGGGTATAGACCTGCAGACGCTTCCAGCGACGGATCGTCGCGGCGACTTCCTCGGGGCTGGCGCTCGGGCGGACCTGCACCAGAACGGCGTTGACCGACGAGTTGGTGTTCTGCGACGCGATCACCGCATCCAGCAGGTCGGGTACGCCGGGGCGGTTGAAGGCCGGATTGGCGGCGGTACGGCGGCGCTGTTGAACGATGGCGTCGCTGTCCTTGAGGAACTGGGCCTCTTGCGCGTCCTGGAGCGGGATGAAGACCATCGGATCACCGCTCGAGGAGACCATGCGGCGGGTCAGCCCGACGACGCGGTAATCGTTGCGGCGGATCCGGATGCTGTCGCCGAGCTTCAGGCCCGCAGCGGCATCTGCGACGGCTTCGTAATGGCTGCGCGTGATCTGGCGCCCGGCGATCAGGTAGCCCGGTTGACCCGGCTCGCCGGGGCCTCCGGGCACGATTCCGACGACCATGGCGCGCACGTCGCGCTCCCCCCGACGCACCTGCATGGTGAGGTAGGTGACGTTGGCGGCGCGAGCGACCCCGGGCATGCCAAGGATGCCGCGGTAGAGATCGTCCGGCAGACTGGAGGACTCGGCGTAGGGGCCGAGGGTGTCCTGCTGCACGACCCAGAGGTCGGCACGGCTGTTGTCGAGCAGCACCTTGGCGTCGTCCACCATGCCGCGATAGACGCCGGCCATGGTCAGCGTCACGCCGATGAGCAGGCCAAGACCCAAACCGGTGAAGACGAACCGACCCCAAGCGTGCAGAATGTCGCGCCCGGCCAGGGAGATCATGGCGCCCCACCTGGCAGCCGTTCGACGACTTTGACGCTGCTGCGAACGCCGAGCGCGCGCTGGCTGTAGACCACGACCTCGGCACCAATCTCGAGACCGTCGAGGACCTGCACCTGCCCGTCGAGGTCGTGTTCCCCGATCCGGACCGGCGCGAAGCGGAGCTGGCCCTGCTCGATCACCCAGACCCCGGACCGGTCTCCGAGGCGCTGCACGCTGGCGTTGGGCACCACCGCCGCCTCGTGCAGAGGGGGAAGGGCGACGGTGACCTCGGCCAGCTCGCCGATCGAGGGCAGGGGATCGGGTAAGGCATCGAAGACGACCTTGGCCAGGCTCTCCTCGGTCACAGCATCGGCCAGGGGCTCGAGGCGCAGCACCGTTCCGGGCAGCGCTTGCGAGCTTCGGGAGCGCAACACGATCCGCACCGGCAGACCGGCACGCAGTCCGGAGGAGAGGAGCTGTTCGAAGCGCGTCTGGATCCACAGGCTGTCGGGAGCGATCATTTCGACGACTGCCTGTCCGGCGACGGCGGTGGTCCCAGGATCGACGCTGCGTGCCACGACCAAGCCGGCGACCGGGGCGACGAGCAGCAGATGGGCTCGTTGGCGGATCAGCGCCTCGCGCTCGGCCCGCGCGCGGGCCAGCTCTTGCCGGGCCGCTTCGAGATTCGCGTTGGCCGCGGCGCCGCCGGCGGCGGACATCTGGCTCTCCTGCCGTCGCGCTTCGACCGCCTCCTGGCTCACCACCTGTTCGGCCGCCAGCTGCTCGTAACGTCGCTCCTCGGCCTGGGCGAAGGTTCGGCGCGCCGAGGCGTCCAGGATCCGTGCCTCTGCCGCCAGCACCTCGGCCCGTGCACGCCGGATCGCCGCCTCCTGCCCCGCGAGGCGCTGGTCGAGATCGACGGCGTCCATCTCGCCAAGGGTCTGACCGGCCTGAACGCGATCGCCAACCTGGACATCGACGCGCAGAACGCGACCGGCCACGGTCGGGCCGATCCGGTAGACGTAGCGGGCCTCGACCGTGCCGATGCCGAACAGGGCGGGAGCGATCGACTGGCTCGAGACCGTGACCACCGTCACCGGCACCGGCGCGAGCGGACCCGAGCGCAGGGCGACCCAGACGAACAGTGCGGCGAGCGGCGCCAGCACCGCGATCAGCGCCAGAGACCGACGACTAATCCCAAGGCGGCTCATCGCACCCTCACGATTCCGCGGCGATAGATCTCGAAGGCGTTTGGCGCGCCGGTGCGCATCCGTTCGGGCTCCCCGGCCAGCGCCGACTGCATCACCTGGCCCTGAACGGTGCCGATGAACTGGGCGACCGCCGCCGCAGTGCTGATCTCCGCGGCGAGCTCACCCTCGGCTTTGCCGGCCTCGATCAGCCCGGCCAGTCGCGCCCCGTACTGCGTGAGCAGTTCTCGCACCTTGCGCTTGGCCGCACTGTCTTCGGCACGCTGCAGTTCGCTGAACAGAATCCTCGGCACGCCGGGATAGCGAACGACGAACTCGACGTGGGCCAGAAACGCCGCCTCGAGAGCAGCCAGCGGTGAGACGTGATTCTCGGTCGCCTGATCGACGCGCGCCAGCAGACGCTCGGCGACCCACTCCATGACCGACTCCCACACCGCCTCCTTGCTCGCGAAGTGCCGAAACAACGCGCCCTGAGTCAGGTTCATCCGGCCGGCGATCGCCGCCGTCGTAATCTCGCTGGGATTGTGCTCGGCGGCCAGCTCGATCACCGCCTCGACAGTGACGGCTCGGCGTTGATCGGCTGGGAGGTTCCTGGGTCGGGTCTTCATGGGTCGCCTCGTAAGTGAGTAAGCAGTTACTATCTTTCACGAGAAGCGACTCCGCGTCAAGAGCCTTCTTCCGTCCGGTCCATCCAGCGCGAGACTCAGGCCCTGCGCGTGATCGGGCGACTGGGCATCGTGCGCGCGGCGGAGCTCGAAGCGCACGGGATCCCCCGCGGCCAGCTCTACCGCCTCGTGCGCAAGGGGCTCGTCGAGCGGCAGGCGCGCGGGATCTACGTTGCCGGCAATCACCCCATCACCGCCGAACACACCCTCGCACACGTCGCCAAGCGGGTCCTGGGTGGTTTCTGCCTGCTTACGGCGCTTCGCTTCCATGAGCTGACGACGCAGGCCCCGGCCGAAGTCTGGATCGCGCTGCCCGAAAAAGCGCGCCGGCCGAAACTCGACTACCCGCGCCTGCGGGTCGCGCGCTTCTCGGGGCCGGCGTTCACGGAGGGTATCGAAACCCATCGGCTGGAGGGCGTCGAGGTGCGCGCCTACTCGGCAGCCAAGACGGTCGCCGACTGCTTCAAGTACCGCAACAAGGTGGGCGTGGATGTCGCGATCGAGGCACTGCGCGATTTCGGCCGGCTGCACCGGGCTCCAGGCCGCCGGCGTGCGTCCGGACGCCTCCGGCGCCGACGCTGGGACCGGCGGAAGGACCACCTGCTCCAGGAGAGCGGGTACGTGGTGCTCCGGTTCCTCGCCGAGGACATCGGGAAGAACGGAGACCTCGATCCGGCGTTGCCCCGCGGCCACGAGGCGCGTCCTGCGGGGCCTCCCCGCTATCGACCCTGGCGCTGCGACAAAATCGCACCGCGCCTGTCACAGTGCCTCGACGCTCGTGTCTAACGCAAGTATGAGGCACGCGAACCCACTTGCCGACGATGCACCGACCGACGCCGAGGACGTTGAGCTCGCTCGGCTCGCCCAGTCTGGCAGCAAAGAAGCGCTCGAGTCGCTCATCGTGCGACACCAGCGCTGGATCTACAACATCGCCCTGCGGATGCTCGTTCAGCCTCAGGACGCCGAGGACGCTTCGCAGGAGATCCTCGTCAAGGTCGTCACGCGTCTCTCCACGTTCCGGGGCGAGAGCCAGTTTCGAACCTGGCTGTACCGAGTCGCGGCAAACCACCTGCTGAATGTGAAGCGCGCCGGCAGCGGGGTCGAGCGGTGGACCTTCGACGAATACCGTCGCGAGCTTCACGACATCGCCGACGCTGACTTGCCCGATCCCAACGCGGTTTCGGCCGAGTCCCAGCTGCTTGTCGACGAGGCGCGAATCGGGTGCACCTCTGGAATGCTGCTCTGTCTGGATGCCGAGCAGAGGCTGATTTACGTTCTCGGCGCCATCTTCGGCGTGTCCGACCGGGTGGGAGCGGAACTGCTGGAGATTTCACGCGACAACTTCCGTCAGAAACTGGCTCGCGCCCGGCGGGACTTGCGCGCGTTCATGAACGACGAGTGCGGATTGGTCAAGACCTCGAACCCGTGCCGGTGTGCCAAGAAGACGCAAGGATTCATCAAGGCCGGGTACATCGATTCGCGCACGCTCCTGTTCGCTCGCGACCGGACCGCCCGCGTGCGTGAGCTCGCCGAGAGCCGCAGCGATGCGATCGACGAGCTCGACGCCGCCTACGCGGAGATTCACCGAGACCATCCCTTTCAACAGTCGCCAGATTTCCTGGCATCGCTTCGCGCACTCATCCAGCAGAGCGATTTCCAGTCATCACTGAAAGCATAAAAGAGCGAGCGCCATAACATGGATAACAAGAACACGGACGTCGCAAGAGCGTGCTTTCAGGCCATTCAGATGGGTGACATGGCCACGTTGGGGAAACTTGTCGGCGAACACGTCGTCTGGCACCAGCCCGGATCGAACCAGTTCTCAGGCGAGCGGAGGGGGCGCAGCGCTGTCTTCGAGATGCTCGGCGCGATGATGCAGGCCACCGCTGGGACGTTCGCCATCGACAAGGTCCATTCGATCATGGGCAACGGAGAGATGGTGGCTGCATCGATCCACTTCTCTGCCCGTCGCGACGGCAAATCCATGAGCATGGACGGCGTAGACGTCCTGCGCATCAGAGACGGCGCGATCACCGAAGCGTGGCTGTTCTCCGGTGACCAGGCAGCCGAGGACGAGCTCTGGGGTCGATGAGGATGGCCGTGCGTAACCGGGAGAACGACATGCACATGAAGCACCCGGCACTCGCGGGCATGTCGCCGGAATCTGCCGAGGCGCCGCAGACGTGAGCGAGGTCGACAACGAGGACGAGCGACCCCGCGGTGTAAAGCCGGTCAAGATGGAGGCGAAGACGCTGCCTCTTCTCAATTTCGAGTGTGGTCCAGCCGACATCGCGTGAGTGCGCGGTCGCAGGCAGCGAGCCGTCCTTCGAGCATCACGTCCTCGTGCCGCCAACGTTGTTCCAATCCCGCCGGCCGCCGGACCCCGGCCGGCAGGGGACGGACGCCGGGCGATCTTGGCTCGCCGGCTGCCCCTTGCACTCTTCGCGGCGCCGCGTATGATGCGCATCATATGAAGGACAACGCGCGACGATCCGCCCCCGGCCGCAAGGAAGCCACGCACGAGCGCATCGTCGAGGCCGCGGCGCGCGCCATCCGGCGCGGCGGCTACGACGGCGTCGCGGTCGCCGACATCATGAAGGAGGCCGGCCTCACGCACGGCGGCTTCTACGCTCACTTCGCCTCGCGCGAGGCGATGCTCGCCGAAGCGGCGGACCGCGCTGGCGCCGAAGCCCTCGCCGCATCGGCACGAATTGCAGCCTCCGCGCCGTCGGCGAATGCGTTGCGGCCCCTGCTCCAGGCCTACTTGTCGAGGGAGCATGTGCGGGACGCCGAGAACGGCTGTCCGGTCGTCGCCCTCGGCTCAGAGATGCCGCGCCAGGCGCCCGCGGTACGCCGCGCCGCAACGCGCCGCATCAAGGAAATGATCGACCTCGTCGCCCGCCAGTCGCCCGACTGGGGGGAGCCGGGGGCGCACGAGCGCGCGCTCGCCACGGTCGCGACGATGGTCGGCGCGTTGCTCCTGGCACGCGCTGTCGACGACCCGAAGCTCTCCGACGCGCTGCGTGAGGCGGCGCTCCATCACCTCGCCCCGGCCGGGGCCTGATCCCACTCTCTCGTTCGAGAACTTCGCGCGAGTTAGAATATGATGAACATCATATCAACAGGAGCAGCAGGATGACTTCAAGCAAGGTTGCGATCGTGACAGGCGCGTCCTCGGGTATCGGCAAGGCCACGGCCGAACGGCTGGCGAAGGCGGGCTACAAGGTCTACGGCACCAGCAGACGGTGGGCCGGGGCGGAGCAGCGATCGTTCGCGCTGCTGACTCTCGATGTGACCAGCGATGCATCGGTCGCAGCAGCCGTCAACACGGTGCTGCAGGCGGAGGGTCGCGTCGACCTCCTCGTCAACAATGCCGGCTTCAGCGTCGCCCCCGCGGCGGCGGAAGAGAGCTCGATCGAACAGGCGCGCTCGATCTTCGACACGAACTTCTTCGGGGCCGTTCGGATGACCAGCGCCGTCGTGCCTCACATGCGACAACAAGGGGGAGGCCGCATCATCAACATCGGCTCCGTGCTGGGCTTCCTGCCGGCGCCCTACATGGCGCACTATGCCGCCACCAAACACGCGCTCGAAGGCTATTCGGAATCCCTCGATCACGAGCTACGCACGAGAGGCATCCGCGTCTCGGTCATCGAGCCCGCGTACACGAAGACGCAATTCGACGCGAACTTGCTGGAGCCCGACGCGAAGCTCGATGAGTACGGCGAAGCGCGCGCGACTGTGACCGGCCAGCTGAAAGCGGCCCTCGAGACCGCGGACGAGCCGGACGTCGTGGCCGACGTCGTGCTCGCAGCCGCCAGCGCGGCTCGTCCGAAACTTCGATACACGGCCGGTCGCCTCGCCAGCCGGCTGCGACTGCTGCGCCGCTTTGCACCTGCCGGCGCGGTAGACGCCGCCATCCGAAGGGACTTGCGACTCGATGTCCCCATGGCGTCGCCGCGCGCCGCCAAGGCCCTGGCATGAAAGCGCTCGCGATTCGTCGCTACCAGGCTCCGATGGAGATCATGGAGCTGCCGCGGCCTGAACCGGGCCCGGGCGAGCTGCTGGTGCGCGTGCGTGCCGCCGGCGTCAACCCGGTCGACCACAAGATCCGCGACGGCGCCGTGAAAGTGCTGCTCCCCTATTCTTTCCCTCTGATCCTCGGCACCGATCTCGCCGGCGACGTGCAGGCGATTGGCCCAGGCGTCACCAGATTCAGGCTCGGTGACGCGATCTACTCGCGCCTCGACAACGATCGTATCGGCGCCTTCGCCGAGTATGCCGTCGTGCGCGAGAGCGCCGCAGCGAAGAAGCCCGCGAGCCTCGACTACACGCAGGCGGCATCGCTGCCCTTGGTAGGGCTCACCGCGTGGCAGGCGTTGATCGACCTCGCGCGGCTGGAGGCCGGCCAGAAGGTCCTGATCCACGCCGGCTCAGGCGGCGTCGGCACCTTCGCCATCCAGCTGGCCAAACATCTCGGCGCGGAAGTGGCGACCACGGCGAGCGCCAAAAACCATGCGTTGGTCAAGTCGCTCGGCGCGGACGTGGTCATCGACTACAAGACGACGCGCTTCGAGAAGGTGGCCCGGGATCAGGACGTGATCCTCGACACGCAAGGGGGAGACACGCTGCTCCGCTCCTTCGAGGCGGTCAGACCCGGCGGGATCGTGGTGACGATTGGCGGCCGGCCCGACGGCAAGTTCGCGCGCGCCTGGGGCCTCGCCTTGCCACTCGTCTGGATCCTCGGCTTCCTCAATCGCAAGGTCGATCGCCTGGCCGGGGAGAAGAACGCGCGCTTCGAGTACCTGTTCATGCACGCGAGCGGCGAACAACTGGAGAAGATCAGCGCGCTGGTGGACCGAGGCGCCATCAGGCCCGTCTTGGACCGGACCTTTCCGCTCGAGGCTGCTGCCGAGGCCATCTCTTACGTGGAGTCCGGCCGCGCCGTCGGGAAGGTGGTCATTCGCGTCGCGGACTAGCTGTCCTGAGCCCGCGGCGCTCACCTTGGATCGCGCCGGCTACGAACCGTCCGGTTGACGACATCCAGACCTGCAGCTCCCCCGATCCGGACCGGGTCTTCCGCGCGTGACACGGCCGGCGCTCGACCGGCTCAGGGAGCGCACGGCGACGTGGGTCAGCCGGACCAGGCCGAGGTGTTGCCAGACTCGAAGCCGTCCCGCAACAGCGGCACGCCATAGACGATCTGGATCGCACCCGCCCCGGCCTGGCCACCGGCGTTCGCTCCCGGAATCCCGATCGCCAGGTCATCGTAGCCGTCGCCATCGAAGTCACCCGCGGCAACCGCGGCACCGAAGAGGTCGGAAGGTAAGGCGGTGTCCCCGAAGTCGGTCGCGCCGAACAGCTGGAAATGGGCTCGGCCCTGGGCAAAGTAGTCTCCGTAGACAATTTGGACCACTCCAGCCTCGGGGGCCAGCCCCAAGGCCTCATGCGGCACTCCGAGAACCGCGTCGGCGCGGCCGTCGCCATCGAAGTCTCCGGAGCCCAGAACCCCTCCGGCGCGATCGCCAGCCTCGGCGGTTTGCGGGAAACCATTCCCTTGCGTCACGGCGATCGGGAAGATTCCGAGCCCATAGAGGATGGCGCCACCGGCAGACGCCTGACCGGAGACCGAGGCCCCCGGAAGCCCGACCAGGATCTGGGGATAGCCGGCGCCCAAGAAATCGTCGACCACCAGGGCGGCGCCGAGTTGGGCATCCGCCGCCCCACCTTCGATCGTGGTCACCGCATCTCCGACCACAGAGACGATTCCCTCGTTCGCCGGACCCCCAACCTCGGCGAAGGGTGCCCCGACCACGAGCTCCGCATCGTCACCGTCGGCATTGACGTGCCCCAACGCCACGGCCGCGCCGAAGCGATCTCCCTGGTCTTGGCCCGTGCCCTGAGTCGGCGTGTCGAAGGCCAGACCCGCCGCGGTTCCAAAGAAGAGAAAAACGGCGCCGATATCCGCTGTCGCCGGGAAGATGATCCCCCAACTCGGAAACCCAACCAGAAGCTCGTCGAAAGGATCTGCGTTCACTGGCCCCGCCGCCAGCACGACGCCAAAGCCCCCGAAGACGCTCACGCTGTTGTACGCGATCTCGTCACCCGCCGGGTCGATCCCGGTCGCGCTGCCAGGGAACACCTGGATCGCCCCAAACCCCGAATCCTCACCGGGGATGCCGACGGCCAGGTCGTCGTAGGGGTCGCCGTTGAAGTTGCCGACCGCCAGCGCCGCTCCGAAGCGGTCCTCGGCTTCGGCGGTGTCGTCAACACCCGCCTGGTCCTGATGCAGGAGCAAGGCGGGCCGCCCTCCTGCTGCGTTGAGCCCCGAGGGAGAGCCGTAAAGCACATAGACCGCGCCGGCATTCGCGGCCCCCGGATTGTCGTCGGGAGCGCCGACCGCCAGGTCGAGGAATCCGTCGCCATCGAAGTCTCCGCAGGCCAAGGTGGCGCCGAGCTGATCACCAGCCGTGTTCACCCCGCCAACCTGGCTCTGGACGATGCGATGTTCTCTGGGCAAGCCCAGGTTTCCCGACGCCGGAGTGGCAAGCACGGCTGCCGCCAAGAGGATCGCGAGACTGCGTGGTGAACGGCGGCCACGACCGCTGGCAAGGATCGTCCCAAGCGGGCAGCGGTCGGTAAGCTTCGAGGTCTGGGTCGGCATGGTGTCTCCGCGGGTGCCGCACGGCGGGTCCGAACGAGTCGGGTGCGGGCCACCCCAGTTCGCCTCGGTCCTGCAGTGCCACTGCTCCTGGAAACACCTAAATGGAAAAAACCCGGACAGCGGACCGTAGAGCCCGCCTCGGTCCAGGGAATCCGCACCCTCGCTGCGGCTCAGGAAGTCAGCGGGCGGCGCCGCCGTGGCGGCGCAGAAACGCCTCGAGCGCTTCGCGGGCCGCCGTCACGTCGCTCGGATCGATCCCGGCGGCAGCGGCGTCGCGCAGCTCCACGGCACGGCGCAGCAGGCTCTCGGCGCGGTCGAGCTCGCCGCGGCGCTCGGCAAGGTCGGCGAGATAGAGCTGCGGCCAGGAGAGCATCACGTGGTCGGTACCGAGCTTGGCGCCGAGGTTGGTGAGGCTCTGCTCGAGGAGCGGCCGTGCCTCCGCGGTCTGTCCGAGGGCCAGCAGCGCCTCGCCGAGGTTGAACGCCGTTTGCGAGATCGCGAGGTGATCCTCCGGCAGGGTTCGCCGCAGCTGCTCGAGGGCGCGGCGGTAGAGCGCGGCCGCCTCCGCGGGCCGGCCCAACTCCCATTCGATGGAGCCGAGATTGCTGAGGATCTGGCCGACGTCGGGATGATCGCCGCGCTCGCGCTGATAGCCGGCGAGGGCACGCTCGAAGTACGGCCGGGCCGCGTCGTGCTCACCGAGCTGGTTGTGGGCCACGCCGAGGTTGTTGGCCACCGTGGCCACTCGAAAGTCGTCGGGCCCCAGGCTCTGTTCGAAGATCGCCAGGGCGCGCTCGAGCAGCGGGAGAGCGAGCCGATGCTTGCCCTCGAGCGTGTGCAGATCGGCGACGCCGACCAATGCAGTCGCCACCGACGGGTGCGATGGACCGAACTGCACCTCGATCAGCGCCAGCGCGGCCTCGCGATGGGCACGAGCCTCAGCGCCACGGTGAGCCTTGCTGTGCACGTTGGCGATGAACAAACGCAGGTCGGCCTCGCGCTCCACGACCCCGAGCTCGCGCCATAGAACGAGAGACTCGTCGAGGGTGGCGATCGCGTTCGGCTCGCCACGTGCGTTCGCGAGGTTGCCGCGAGCCTCGAGCGCCGAGGCGAGACCGCGACGATCGCCCAGACCGCGGAAGTCGGCGACCGCGCGGTCGAGAAGACTCGCCGCCGCGTCGAAACGGCCCCGCTGTGTCTCGTGTCGGCCGAGCGACAGTCGGCTCTCGGCGAGATCGGCTGGACGGGTGCCGGGCGTGTTTTCGCGAAGTCGGAGGCTCTCGCGCAGCAGGGGCTCGGCTGCGTCGAGCAGGCCGAGCTGACGGTAGATCCGGCCGAGCTCCGACAACAGGCGAGCCCGCACCAGCGGTTGGTCGGGCAGGGCGTTCTCGAGCCGCGAGCTCGAGCGGTCGAGCAGCTCGCGGGCGCTCATCTCCGACGCCTTCGTCGCGCCCGAGCGCGCATAGGGGTCGGTCGAGCGAAACAGGTCGGTGAGGAAGACGACTACCTGCTCGGTCTCGAGCCGAGCCTGCTCCGCGTGCTCGGCCTGCTGTCGGGTGGCGTCGCGTTCCGCCGCGAGGCGCACGGTAAAGGCGACGGTGAGCCCGATGACCAGCGCCGCCACCGCAAGGCTCGTCACGGTCGCCAGGCGGTGGCGGCCGACGAACCGCCGCAGTGCGTACCCACGGGTGGGCTGTCGCGCCAGCACGGGTCGCCCTGCGAGCAGGTTCAGAAGGTCCTCGCCAAGGCGGTCGGCGGACAGATAGCGATCGTGCGGATCGAGGGCGAGCGCCTTGGCGAGGACGGCATCGAGATCAGCGAGTGGAAGGTCGCTCACCAGGGCCCGAGCGGACTCCTCCTGCGCGATGGCGGAGAACGGGGACGAGGGACGCACGCGAGTCGAGTCGGCAGGTTCCGCCTCGAGGCGCACCGGGCGCCGCCCTGCGAGCAGCTCCCAGGCGAGGAGACCGAGCTGGAAGACGTCGGACGCCGTGGTCACCGGTCGGCCATCCAGCTGCTCGGGACTGGCGTATTGCGGGGTGAGCCAGGAACGTCCGTGAGTCTGGGCCATCGACGGCCGGGGCAGCCGCTCGTCGGTCGGCCGTGAACCTGGTGTGTGCGCTTCCGCGTCAGGCAATGCCACTGCCGACCCTTCGAGATCGAGCATGCGCGCGATGCCGAAGTCGAGCAGCTTCACCGCGCCTGCGGCGTCGACCAGGATGTTCGCCGGCTTGATGTCGCGGTGCACGATCAGGCGCTGGTGCGCCGTCGCAACCGCGGCGCAGACGTCGACCAACAGGCGCAGCCGGTCACGGGCGCCGAGCGCGAGGCGCCGGCAGTGCTCGTCGATCGCTTCGCCGGCGACGTGCTCCATCACCAGGTAGGGCGAACCGGCCGGAGTCAGGCCGGCGTCGTAAAGCTGGGCGATGTGCGGGTGAACGAGCTCGGCTAGGATCCGCTGCTCGCGCCGCAGGCGCTCGAGGTCGGCAGACGCGTGGTCGAGGTGCACGACCTTGATGGCGACCTGCCGTTCGAACAGGCCGTCGGCGCGCTCGCCGAGGTACACCCGGCCCATGCCCCCTTCGCCGATCCCCGCGACGATGCGGTAGGCCCCGAGCTCGGTGCCCGGCGGCAGCAAGGTCTCGTCCTCGTCGAGCACCGCGTCCAGGAGGTCGGCGCGCAGGGCGCCACCGGGGCTCAGAAATGCGTCTTCGTCGAGCGCCGCCGCGAGCAGGGAGGCGAGCGCGGCTCGCTGCACGGAGTCCTCGATCTGCTCGAGCCGGCGCGCCCGCGCATCGGGCTCGAGACCCAGCAGCTCGGCAACAACGGGATCGAGCGCGCTGACCGCAGGCTTGCCGGGAGCCGCCGACCGCGGGCCGTTTTCGCTCACGGCTCGCTCGGCCCGGTAGACCCCGGGATCCGCCCGAGCTCCTGTTTGAGCCAGGCGCGGGCCCGCAGCCAGTCGCGCCGCACGGTGCGATCCGAAACGTCGAGGGCGACCGCTGTCTCCTCTTCGGTCATCCCGGCATAGAAGCGACACTCGACCACGCGGCAGAGGCGGTCGTCGAGGCTACGAAGCTGCTCGAGCGCCTGTCCGACGGCGAGGATCTCGGCGTACGGCACGTGCTCCTCGGCGATCTCGTGGCCCTCGAGCGAATCCGGGCTACGACCCCCGCCGTGCTTCTCGGCGAGCTTTCTCCGCGCCGCGTTGACCAGGATGTGACGCATCGCGCGGGCCGACGCGGCCAGGAAATGGGCGCGGTCGACGAACTCTCCACCGCGCACCAGCTTGACGTACGCCTCGTGCACGAGGCTGGTGGTGTCGAGCGTCCGCCCCGGGCGTAGCCGGCGCAGCTGGGCACGGGCGATGCGCCGCAGGTCCGGGTACAGCGACTCGACCAGACGGTCGATGGCCTCCGGCTCTCCGGAACGGGCGGCGGTAAGCGCCGCCTGGACGCTCGACGCAGCAGGCACGGGCAGGGGTGACTCCTCGCTTGCCGCGCAGCCTACACGAGGTCCGTCCGATGCGCCTGCTGCGCGGCCATGACGGTGACGCCGAGGATCCGAGGTTGCGTTGATTCTGGCCTACACCTGCATCCTCCTCGACATCGCGCAGCCCGACCCAGGCGCCTTAGAGAGGCGATTCAGTCTCTGCCCTCGCAAGCGTCCGCCCGCGTCATCCAGGTGTAACCGGCCCCGCGGGAGGCGCGAACGCTCAGCCGCGGGCAGGGATGGCGCCACGCAGCAACAGGATGGCGATGAGCACCCCAAGCGCGATGTCGATCGACCCGCAGAACGCCGGCCAGAACACCGGCATGCCCGGGTTCGCGATCAGGTGGGGGTGCACCACCCAGTCGAAGACGCCGTGACCGGCGATCCCGGCCGCGACCCACCACAGGCTGGTACGGAACCCGACAATCGCGACAACGATGAACACCGTCGCCGCAATGAGCTCGCTCGGCAGTGCCTGCGCTCCACCCATGGTCGCGAACAGAACGTAATACGCCGCGATCACGATCAGCGTGACCGGATAGAGAGCGCGATCACGGTCGAGGCCCGATAACCGTCCCAGCGCGACGATGGCCGGTGCGAGCGCAATGCCGATGAGTGCCGGTACAGTGAACATTGCAGCTGACGTTACACCCGGTTACCGTGTGAGCTCCGCAGCCGCGGCGTGAGAACCATGAGGATCCGTCCCTCGAGCCCAGATGGTCATGCCGTGAACGCGGTCGTAGTCACGAACACGACCAGGCTGCCAAGAACCCTGGCTCAGAGCTCCAACAGGTGGTTGCGAGTGGCACCGGCCGAGATTTCGAGCTCGGTCTCCTGCTGCGGCCCGGCGTCGCCGAGCGGCTTGACCACCACCCGGTAGCGGCCAGGTGACAACTCGAAGGACTTCGGGTTGGAGCTGGCGCTCGAATACGTCCGGCCGGCGGCGACCGACGCGCCGCCGGCCAGATCGAGGACGGTGACCACAGCGTCGATCAGGACGGCACCCTTGCGCACCCCCACGCGCAACGTGCCGCTCGGCATCTCGTGGGCACGCTCGGCGCGCGCACCAGGCGCAACCGTCACCCGCTCGAAGCGGTACGTCGGCCGATCGGCGACCTCGACCGAGACGATCTCGACGTCATAGTCCCCGGGGGTTAGCGCGAAAACCCGAGGGTTCGAGGTGGCGGCGCGGTAGGTACGGCCACCCGCGACGTGGTTCCGCGTGCCGGCGGCGTAGACGGTGACGCTGGCGTCGGTGAGCGCGCCATTGCGCGTGACCTTGACCGCCAGCTCGCCAGCGGTGAAGTCCGCCACCAGCTCGGTGACCTTGCCATCGGCCACTGCCACGTCCTGGAAACGGCGACCGGGCTCACCCGCAAGGCGGACGGCGGTCGCTTCGACGTCGTAAGTGCCGGCCGCCAGTGGCAGGAAGCGAGGATTGGTTTCGGGATGCTCGTAGGTCCGTCCAAACCCCAGCTCATCGCCTCCGGCCGCGGCGCGCACGCGCACCGCGACGTCGGCCAGCTCGCCGTTGCGCACGGCGCGCAGAGAGATGCCGCCGGTGGGTGGAGGCCCGGAGTCGGCCACCGTCTGCTCGAGAGCGGCGACCAGGGCGCTGGCATCACGGGCATCGAAGTAGCGACCGCCGCCCGCCTGCGCCGCGCACTCGAGCTGCGACGCGTCCTCGCTGCCGACGTCGAAGCCAACCACGTGCAGGACGAAGGCAACCCCGGACGCTCTGGCCTGGCGGACGGCCGCGCATGGATCGCCGCCGCAGGTCTCGAGCCCGTCGCTGACCAGAACGACGGTGGCCGGGCGCGGTCGGGCCCGCACCGTGGCGATCGCTTGTTCGATCGCAGCGGTGATGGGTGTCTTGCCCTTCGGGGTCAGCTCCTTGACCTGGATCTTGACCGCGGCTGCGTCGAGGGGCCCGAGCGGCACCAGGGTCTCGACATCCGCGCAATCACCCTCGCGTCGATGGCCGTAAGCAACCAGGCCGAGCTCGGCGGCGGCAGGCAGGCCGTCGATCAGGTTGCCAAGTGCTCGTCTCGCGATGCCGATCTTGGCCTCGCCGCCGACCTGGCCCCACATCGAGCCGGAGGCATCGAGAATCAGGAGCAGATCGGCGTGCGCACCCAACGACGACTGGGCCAGGCCAGGCGGGACCGCGCCGACGGTCCAGATGAGCACAGCGCTTGCGAACCAACGTAGCAGCGGGCGATCTCTGCACATGTCCTTCCACCCCTTCGGTCGCGAGAGTCGATACGGTTCAACGTACCATTCTCATCGGGTGCCGTGTAGCGCCCGGCAGGCCCGGGGCGGTGTCCGGTTCGGGAGACGCCTTGTCGTCGAAGCCACTTCGCCGTCAGGACGGCCCACAGGCCATGCGCACAGCGCAGAATCAGTCGAGACTCAGCCGATGACCTCCTCGCACCAACACGCTGCCGACCGCCACGACCTGATCCGCGTCCACGGCGCGCGGGTGAACAACCTGCGGGACGTCAGCGTCGAGATCCCGAAGCGGCGCCTGACGGTGTTCACCGGCGTCTCCGGCTCGGGCAAGAGCTCGCTCGTCTTCGGCACGATCGCCGCGGAGTCGCAGCGGATGATCAACGAGACCTACAGCGCCTTCGTGCAGGGCTTCATGCCGACGCTGGCCCGGCCGGACGTCGACGTGCTCGACGGGTTGACGACGGCGATCATCGTCGACCAGGAACGTATGGGCGCCGACGCTCGCTCGACGGTCGGCACCGCCACCGACGTCAACGCCCTGTTGCGGATCGTGTTCAGCCGACTGGGCAAGCCGCACATCGGCCCACCCAGCGCGTTCGCCTTCAACGTCGCCTCGGTCGAGGCGAGCGGCGCGATCACCGTCGACCGCGGCGGCAGGACGAAGACCGAGAAGGCGACCTTCAGCCGCACCGGCGGCATGTGCACGCGCTGCGAGGGTCGCGGCGCGGTCACCGACTTCGACTTGTCGGCACTCTACGACGACAGCAAGTCGCTGGCGGCGGGCGCGTTGACCATTCCCGGCTTCAGCATGGATGGCTGGTACGGCCGCATCTTCCGCGGCTGCGGCTTCTTCGATCCCGACAAGCCGCTCGGCAGGTACAGCAAGAAGGAGCTCCACGACCTGCTCTACCGCGAGCCCACCAAGATCAAGGTCGACGGCATCAACTTGACCTACACCGGGCTCATCCCGACGATCCAGAAGTCGTTCCTCGCCAAGGACGTCGACGCAATGCAGCCGCACATCCGCGCCTTCGTCGAACGCGCCGTGACCTTCTCCACGTGTCCCGAGTGCGCGGGCACGCGGCTCAGTGCCGCCGCCCGCTCCGCCAAGATCGCAGGGGTCAGCATCGCCGACGTCTGTGCCATGCAGATCAGCGACCTCGCTACCTGGGTCCGCGCCCTCGACGAACCCGCCCTGGCTCCCCTGCTCGCCAAGCTCGTGCACTCCCTCGACTCCTTCGTCGAGATCGGGCTCGGCTACCTCTCGCTCGACCGCCCGGCGGGCACACTGTCGGGCGGCGAGGCGCAGCGCGCCAAGATGATCCGCCACCTCGGCTCCTCGCTCACCGACGTCACCTACGTCTTCGACGAGCCCACCGCCGGCCTGCACCCACACGACGTCCAGCGCATGAACGACCTGCTGCTCCGGCTGCGCGACAAGGGCAACACCGTGCTCGTCGTCGAGCACGAGCCGCAGACCATCGCCATCGCCGACCACGTCATCGACCTCGGCCCCGGGGCCGGCACCGCCGGCGGCACCGTCTGCTACGAGGGCACCGTCGAGGGGCTGCGCAAGAGCGGCACCCTCACCGGCCGCCACCTCGACGACCGGGCCACGCTGAAGGCCACGGTGCGCGCACCCACCGGCATGCTCGCGATCCGCGGCGCCACCTCCCACAACCTCCAGGGCGTCGACGTTGATATCCCGCTCGGGGTGCTCGTCGTCGTCACCGGCGTCGCCGGCTCCGGCAAGAGCTCGCTCGTGCACGGGTCGCTTCCCGCCGGCGCGGGGGTGGTGTCGATTGACCAGACGGCGATCCACGGCTCGCGGCGCAGCAACCCGGCGACGTATACCGGGCTGCTCGACCCGATCCGTAACGCCTTCGCGAAGGCGAACGGCGTCAAGCCAGCGCTGTTTTCAGCGAACTCCGAGGGCGCCTGCCCCACCTGCAACGGCGTCGGCATCATCTACACCGACCTCGGAATGCTGGCCAGCGTCGCCACCACCTGCGAGGAGTGCGATGGGAAGCGGTACCAGGCTCAGGTCCTGACCTATCGCCTCGGCGGCAAGGACATCAGCGAGGTGCTGGCGATGTCGGTCGCCGAGGCGCGGGAGTTCCTGGGCGCCGGGGATGCGCGCACGCCGGCGGCGCGGGCCATTCTCGATCGCCTCGCCGACGTCGGGCTCGGTTATCTCAGCCTCGGGCAGCCGCTGACCACCCTGTCCGGCGGCGAGCGACAGCGTTTGAAGTTGGCCACGCACCTGGCCGAGAAGGGCGGCATCTACGTCCTCGACGAGCCGACCACCGGCCTCCACCTCGCGGACGTCGCGCACCTGCTCGGACTCCTCGACCGCCTCGTCGACGCCGGCAAGTCCGTCATCGTCGTCGAACACCACCAAGCGGTCATGGCCCACGCCGACTGGATCATCGACCTCGGCCCCGGCGCTGGGCACGACGGCGGCCGCATCGTCTTCGCGGGCACCCCCGCCGAGCTCGCCGCCGCCCGCTCGACGCTCACCGGCGAGTACCTGGCGGCCTACGTCGGCGCCTGACTAGCCGACTGCGCTCGCGGCCCGGCCCCGGATGCGCTGGGGAATCCTGCCGCAGGTGGGTGGTGGACGGCGGGGCAGCAGGCCCATCGTGGATCAGAGAGGCGACCGCCGGCGGAACATCGACGCCAGCGACCCGAACTGGCGGAGAAATCTAGCTCTAGTTTCTGTCCGCGGCGGAGCTAAACCGCTGAAAATAATGGAGATATGAGCCAGAAAAGGC
>CXWL01102462.1_pt1 | contig 40221 bp, 35 predicted proteins | sample 590931 | NCBI WGS metagenome assembly CXWL01 (sample SAMEA3498368, study PRJEB10139) | groundwater metagenome | biome: water well; material: biofilm material | place: Germany | collected 2015-04-27 | reverse complement strand
CACTTTAACTCTCAGCAACACAAATATTACAAGCCATTAAGCAGCTTGATCCGGTTTCGTTCCTCAATATCTTCGAAATATTTTCCGTATGTCATCACGATGTTTTTATCAGGGATACGCTCGCGATAGTTACGCTCCATTCAAATTCATTCCGCACTAATAAGACATAAAGTGCCGTATCAGGTGCAACCCCATCTCACCGCTCCGCTCCGGGTGAAACTGCGTTGCCATTACATTTTCGCGTTGAACGGCAGCGCAAATCCGATGCCCGCCATAAACGGTATCAGCAAGGCGGATATCAGGATCAAGCGGCTGCGCTGCAAATGAGTGTACAAAGTAGAAAGCCGGATGCTTGCCCTCAAACTCTTCCAGCAAAGTACTTCGCCAGCTTCGCCCCGTTTCAGGTGTCGCCAGGTGGTTCCAGCCGATGTGCGGTACCCGCTGCGCCACGCCGTCGGTGGTCAACCTGGGTATCGCCAACACACGCCCCGCCAGTACGCCCAACCCTGCGTGTTCGCCAAACTCTTCACTCACTTCAAACAACATTTGCATGCCAACACAAATACCAAGAAATGGCCTGCCCGTCCCGATAAAGCGTTTGATGGCATCGCCAAAGCCTCTAGCTTCTATCTCCCGAATACTGTCGCGGAACGCGCCCACGCCGGGCACTACTAATTTTTCAGCCTCCTGTGCAATTGCTGCATCTTCGGTGATGATGACTTCAGCACCGCAATGCTCAAAAGCCCGCGCAACATTGAGCATGTTGCACATACCGTAGTCCAGCAAGGTTATCTTATTGCTCATCATCCAGTCTTCGTACCGCCAGCCCAGCCTTTATAGCCGCCTTGCGAATCTCATTCAAACCCAAGCGGTTGTAATGCAGCACATCCGCCATGGCAACCGCGTCAGCCAAGCCCTCGCGCGCAGCAGCAATAAAATCATCCGTAGAGCCCATGCCGCCGCTGGCAATGACCGGCACAGATACGGCCTGGCTCACCTGGCGAATCAAGTCCAGATCAAAGCCCTTGCGCGTACCTTCCCGATCTACGGAAGTCAGCAAAATCTCGCCTGCACCCAACCCAACACCGCGTTGCGCCCATTCGACCACATCTTTCCCGGTACGCTCGCGGCCGTTATCCGTGTACACCTCCCACTTACCGGCAGCAACTTGCTTGGCCTCAATGGATAACACCATGGCTTGTGATCCAAAGCGGTGGGCCACTTCAGAAATCAATTCAGGCCTGGCCACCGCAGCCGTGTTGATAGCCACCTTGTCAGCACCAGAGCGAAGGATATGCCGCGCATCCTCAGCCGAACGGATTCCGCCACCCACGGTAATTGGAATGAAAACATTTTCAGCCGCACGGCTGATAATGTCGCTGAGGTTATTCCGGCCATACAGGCTTGCCACAATATCCATGTACACAAGTTCGTCTGCCCCCGCCTTGTAATACTTGATCGCATATTCTTGCGGGTCGCCCATAACGCGCAATCCCTCAAGGCGTATGCCCTTAATCAGGTTCGGTCCCTTTATATCAAGCCGTGGGATTATCCGCAGGTTGCTCATTGAATTTCTATTACCGCTTATTTCGGCAGGCTCTGGTCGTGCCACACCGCATGACGCAGCTTCCACTGCCCATCTTCCCACTTCCACAGATGGGGGGAACGGAAGTTATCAGCCAGATTCATAAAGTAGGCTCTGTCCATGATGGGCTGCACAAACATCTTGCTGGCCTCTGGAAATTCGGCGGCGGGGATGCTCAGATACTTGAATATCTCATCGGCAAACCGTTCCGGGAACTCATGGTCATACCGTTTAACCAGCGCCACCCCCTCTTCCCGAGTGATGTCGCGCGAGCGGATTTCCTGGGCAGCATCATAAGTAGCACGCCCAATGCCAAACTTGGCGCCTGTGGTGTAGTAATGAAAATCGTCAATACGGTCATCAATGCTGTTGTACTTGCTGTAAGTGCCTGGCGTGCGCTCCGGCGATGCCTCAAAGCCGCCGTGTTCCACAGCGTAGTAGTAGCAAGCCTGAGGATGCCATTTAAGGTAGTAGCCCAAATAATGCACCTCGATATTCTTCTTTTCTATTTCATCTGGATTGGCCGGCAGATAGGGGGCCAAATCGCATTGCTCAACACCAAAATTGTTCTTTAAATCGGTCACCGATACTCCACCAAGATGCGCCTTGGATTGATCCGCAGTAGTAAAGTACGACCAGTCACGTTTGGCAGAATCGGTATCGCCAATCGGGTTGCCATATTCGGCTTCATTCTCACCGTAAAAAACCAACGGAATATTGAACATCAACGCCATTTTTGGTGCCAGTGACTTTTGTCCAAACATGAAAGCCTGGAATGGGTGGAATAGGTTATCTACAGCCAAACGCGTCAACAAACGATGAATACGGCCATTGGGCGTCATCAGGTAGTTGTCATGCCCGGCATGAATCCATCTCTGAAAGTTCCTCCACCCCCACTCTGTGTAAATGTGAGGAGCCCACGTTACAGTGAGCGGGTGCATGCCGTATTTGGTGCGCAGGATATGCGATGCGTAAAAACTGTCCTTGCCTCCAGACCCGGGCACGATACAATCGTAGCTGCCATCCTTGCTGCGGTGCTTGTCTAGTAGTTCGCGCAAGTTTCTTTCGCGCTCATCCCAATCGATCTGACCATGCTTTTTCTCGGCAAAATTGCAGGCATCGCAAACACCATTTTCATCGAAGTAAATGGTTTTTTTCTTCGATTCTTTGGTGTGGTTATATTCCACTGCCGAGTTAGGGCGTTGATTGGAAATCACGCATTTTTTGCAAAATATCACCTCTTCAGGAAGGCCATATTTAGCTTCAAGATTCCGCGCACCCACCGCGAATTTTGATTTGTCTATTTCCTTCGGAACCTGGATACGGTCCATCACTGACACTCCTTAATTAACGATTCAATCACGTTTATAGTCCATCGCTTCAACAGCCTCGCACACACATATCGCTCATTCTTTACGCCGCGCCATGAGCAGACGGACAATCTCAAAATCCAATTCGCTGTCAATATCCTGCGAACGTTCTTCGGGCATTTCGAACAGCCTTGTATCTGTGTAGAAAATTTTTGGCTCCGCAACAAAGGCCTCTCGCCGCCAAACATAAATAGAGGCATTCATGTCGAAGCAGCGCGGGCTGTCTTGCCTCCGCACAATTGCATCGGGCAGGGGTTTCGATAGCTGCACATAGCCCTGCGGGTTCAACTCGACCAGATTAAAGTAAGGTGAACGGCGTGCGGGCGTGCCGGTGATTACATTTGATACCCCCGTCTCTTCCAATAAGGAAACCGCACCAACGATATCATCGGCCAAGCGCAACGGGGATGTGGCATCAAGGTCAACAAGCACCTCAAACGTGGCCCCCAGCATCCGCTCTGCCTCTGCCATGCAGTGGTATATAACCGGCACCTTGGGCGCTGTGTCAGTCGCCATTTCATCGGGCCTCCGAACCAGCACATGGGCGCCGAACTGCCTGGCAGCCTCAAGAATTTCCTCCGAATCGCTGCTCACTGCCACCGCATCGAATAGCTTTGATTCAAGAGCCCGCAGAATGGAATGGGCGATTAACGGCTTGCCCTGCAGAATGCGAAGGTTCTTTCCCTTGACCCCTTTGGAGCCGCCCCGCGCGCAAATTGTGCAAAGGCGTTTCATCGTTCCACCCATTCGCCATGCCTGGCTGCCAGTTCAGCCGCCTCAATCAGACGCAAGGTCTCAACCCCTTCACCCAGCGAGCAGAGAGTGCCCGTGCTACCGGACAAAATCGCCTCGTGCATCGCCCGATAGGTGTCATCCCGCCCGGTGGTAAACGATACACTATCGCGGTCTATCATGATGGTTCCCCTGATGAGATCCGCCTCAATCGTATGTTTCGATGTATTGATGAGCATGAAACGGCGCGCCATGCGATCCAGGTAGTTTAATTGCAACGTGACGATTGGGCACAGCGGGGTAACCAGCATGAGCGCGAAAATGTCGTCGCTCGTGATTTCCAGAGAGCTAAGGTGGCCGCCAAGCGCGCTTACCCGTTCCCATTTACCCAGCATCCAGGTGAGGTAATCCAGTTCGTGGCTAAGATCCCGGAGCACCCCGCCGCCTTGTTCAGCGCTGGCGGAATAGGATGTGCGGTAATCGGATGCCGGTCTCCAGTCGGGGAGATACTGCCCAACGTAGGCTTGCACGGACAATATTATTTTCTCTCCCTCCAGTAGAGCTTTGAGCCGCTGAATGATGGGATGAAACCTGAGGTTGTATGCAACGAATATATTACGGAAGGGCAGCGGAGAAATCTCTACCCAATTGTTAAAGAGTGGCTTCTCCACCAGCACAGTCCCCGTGTAGCCAAGCCGGGCAAGCGTCAACAGTGTGTCATGGTGTTGATTGGTCGCATTGGCAATGACGACGTAATCAGGATGTTCAGCCGCAAGCGCTTCTGCCAAGTCTTGATATGCCACCGGAAAATCCACTTCACGCCTGCTGACCACCGCCGTATGGCAGCCGAGTTCCGCCAATAGCCGCGCGTGCCGCGCCCCGATGGAGCCATAGCCGATGACCAGCACATTCACAAGAAAATATCCCGATACTCGCCATTAGCCCGGTCGTAATCAGCTAATTGCCCGACATCAAGCCAATATTCCCGGATAGGGAAAACCGCCGTTTCTTTTTTCAGTGCTATCAATTTCTCAAACAGCGTGGGCATATCAAAGTAAGTGTTTGGGGCAATCAAATCCAATGCTTCCGGTTCCAGCACATAAATACCCGCATTAACGAAAAATCGCTGGATTGGCTTTTCGTCTATGCTGGTAATGCGGTGCGCATCAATCTTGACCACACCATAAGGAACCTGAAAGTCATATTCCCGCACACACATGGTTGCCTGGGCATGATGTCCGGTATGAAAATCGAGCAACTGTTTGAAATTCACTTTTGTCAGCAGGTCGCCATTCATAACCAATAGCGCTTCCGTCGGTTTTTCCGGGAGCAGGCTCAAAGCACCGGCTGTTCCCAAGCGCTGATCTTCATGAAGATAGCCAATATCAGCGCCCCAGCGGGAGCCATCGCCAAAATAAGACTTGACGACATCGGCCATATAATTAACTGAGATATAAAACCGATGGAAACCGTACTCGATGAAATTTTCCAGGATGGTTTCAAGCAGAGGCTTATTGCCGACCTTGAGCATCGGCTTGGGGCACTCGTCAGTCAGGGGACGCAAACGACTGCCCAGCCCGCCCGCCATCAACACGACCCGATTTTCTCTGGCGCGCGGCTGGATCAACTCGTCAATTGTTTCCAAACCCATCACACGATGATTTTCATCCACTAGCGGTATGTGATGCAGCCCCTTGCGTTGCATTGCGGCCAGAATGCTCTCCCGGCTTTCGTCTATCATCGCAACAGTCGGGGCGGGATTCATGATTCTTTGTATCGGCTCATCCAGCGACATCCCTTTCAGAATACCGCGACGAATATCACCATCCGTGACTGTTCCAAGCAAGCGATGGTTTTCGTTTACGACCAGAACAATCTGCAGCGAGCTTTTGTCCAGCACCCCAACAGCTTCTCGAATGGATTTCTCCGGTAACACCAGAATTTCTTTCCAAGCGCTCATTTCTACTTTAATCCCTCTTTCGCCGGAACCCCCGCCACTGTCGCGCCATCCGGCACATCGCGAATCACCACGGCGCCGGCAGCAACGAGGCTGTTGCGTCCAATTTGAATTCCTTGGATCACTGTTGCCCCTGTTCCAACATGGGCGCTCTCTCCGACCCTGACCCCACCGGAAAGCGTTACTCCTGGAGCAATGTGTGCGTGATCACCAATGTGGCAATCATGATCCACTATGGAGCCGGTGTTAACCACAGTGTTCATCCCTACATGGCATCCGGCCTGAATGACGGCGCACGCCATAATCTGCACCCCTTCTGACAAAACAACATCGCCCGCAATAATTGCTGACGGGTGGACTACGCTGGCGAACTGGTAGCCTTCGTTTTTAAAATATTCAAATAATTTCTGCCGCTTCAGATTGACATGCACCGATCCAACCCCATTCACCAAATAAATTTTTTCAACCGGGTATTTCATTACTTCTTCATCGCCGCCCAGTACCGGCACGCCAAGCAGCAACTGGCCTTTCCTGCCAGGATCAACATCAGCAATTCCTAACAACTCTATAGAATGCAGCCGCAAAGCATCAATCAGTACCTTTGCGTGCCCTCCCGCCCCCAGAATGATCATGGGGTAATTCAAGATTGAACCTTGTCGTCCTGCTGATAATCCCTGTCAGCAATTTTCCCGATCCACTCCCAGTAGCGGATTGGGTTGATTCCATCGCCAGGCCGCTTGATCGCAAGGTTATCCTGCGTAAATGTTTCACCCTTGCGAACATCCCGGGCAGTCACCAGGCTTTTCCGGGCAACCGGCCTGTTTTTCAGTTCCGATGCGACCGGTTGCTTGATCGAAGATCCCAGCGCCAATTCCACTTCGCGGATGGATCGCACCATTTTCTTCAATCCGTCCGGTTCAAGCGATGCCTTATGGTCCGGGCCTGGAAGGTTTTTATCCAGTGTGAAATGTTTTTCAATTATTACGGCACCCAAAGCAACGGCGGCAACCGGAATCGCGATACCCTGAGTATGGTCGGAGTAGCCCACAGGCAAGCCGAAGGCTTGCTGTAGCGTAGCCATGGCGCGCAGGTTGATATCAGTGAAAGGGGCGGGATATTCTGTCGTACAGTGCAGCAACGTGACCTTATCCTGAAGTGCGTTGCGGCCCATTGCAGAGCCGTATGCCTTCTCGAATGCCGCATGAGATGGGGGCTCGTCCCTTACGGTATAGCCAAACGCCAAAACCCCCAACGCCATTTCGATTTCCCCCAAGGTACTCATGCCAGTGGAAAGAATCACAGGTTTTTCGGTGCGCGCCGCTTCGAGCAAAAGCGGTGCGTTAGTAATATCACCAGATGGAATCTTGATTCTGGATAGATCGAGTTTTCGCACCAGCATTTCCAGACTTTCCAAATCAAAAGGGGTGGAAAGAAATTCGATGCCCTTGGATTTGCAGTGCGATGCCAACACAATATGCGCCGCCTCATCCAACTCCAGTTTCCTGATCATTTCGTGCTGTGTTTCATAAGCTCCGGTGCACTCAATCTGGTATTCAGCCTTGGGCGCGGCACGGCTAACCAGTTTATCAGCCTTGAATGTCTGGAATTTGACCGCATTTGCGCCAGCCTCGGCGGCAACTTCGATGAGCCTTTTTGCTAAATCAAGCGAACCATTATGATTGACGCCAGCCTCGGCGATGATGTAAACACGGCTATTCATGGTCAACCATCAGATCGAAGAAATGCTTTTTCAATAAAGCGGATGGTTCGGCAATTTGCTTCAAACGATCCTTGATGCGGGAGGAACTGTTTCCATCGCCATATGGGTTTACCGCACCCGAGCAATCCGAGGCCAAGGCCTGCAAAATAGCTTCTGCTATCGCGCCTGACTCCTGCACACAATTGATTACCGATGTAGCTTGAAGCCTGCCTTTTTGCCGATCACCGATGTTGACAGCAGGCTTTCCAAAGGACGGAGCTTCATACAGGCCGCTGGAAGAATTCCCCACCACCGCGTCAACCTGGGACATGGCGCTTAAATAACGAACTTGGCCTAAAGAAGTGTAAGCACTGGCGTTAGGATGTGTTGCCACATAGCTGCCCATCAGCCGGATAATAGCGCGGCCATCAGTATCAGAATTAGGCTTGGTAAAAATAATGCCGACATCTTGCCCAAGGCTATCAATAGCCGTTAGCAGTTCCTGGAACTGCGTTTCTGCGGGCTGCATTTCCAAAGTAGCGGGGTGAAAAGTAACCAGCAGATTTTTTTCCTTGAATTTGAAATCCAGGGCTTCTTCCAATTCGCTGCGGCCAAGTAATTTCATCCGTTTAATGCAGTCCAGTCCAGGGCTGCCGACATTAAAAATGTGCGCCGGGTTTTCCCCCAATTGCCGAACCCTGCGCGCAGATGATTCATTGGTCACGAAATGCAGATGCGCCATTTTAGTGATGCTATGGCGGATCGACTCGTCAAAAGCCCCTTCGGTAACGTCGCCTCCAGCTATATGCGCGATGGGTATGCGCGCCACCATCGCCGCCTGTGCCGCCGCAAGTGTTTCATAACGATCACCGAGCAACACCAGCATATCCGGGCGCAAACGATCCAGCGCATCGGCAAAGCCGATCACACCCAGGCCCATGGATTTGGCTATCCCCACAGGCGTGTCACTGGACAGAAGCATTTCAACCTTGGCGGCTATGGTGAAGCCGTCTGTCTCAATTACCTTGTAAGTCAGGCCAAACTCCGGCGACAGGTGCATGCCAATGGCAGCAATCTGAAGCTGCAAATCCGAATCGGCCTGAATTTCCTTCATCAGCCAATACAACAGACCATAATCAGCCCGGCTGCCAGTGACGATGCATATTTTTCTCATTTGCTTTTCTTCTTTATCGTGTGCTTGAACTTTAAAGCCGCGAAGTTCAGTTCGATAGATGTTTCGGTGTCGCTTGCTTGCAAATCATCATCAAAGATTTCGGCGATCAACTCTCCACTTTTGTGCATGAGCGACTTTTGCCCGGCCTTGTCTTGGACTGTTGATAACTCTTTGATGCTTCTGGACAGCTCTCTGATTTTTGAGAACGTCTCAACTATAGCGATGGTTGCCTGGGTTGCCTGTGGGCTTTTGAGTATTGTGGCAAGCATATACAAGCCTTTTTCTGTAAATGCGCTTGGGAGCTTTACTTTCCCCCCCTTTATTGAAGTCGAAAATTTCGACTTCAATAAATCCCACTCGCTTTTATCAAGCTCCATGATGTAACCGCCAGGAAACTTGTCAGGGTTATTTTTTACCGCCTCATTGATTCTTTTTGTCTCAACCCCGTATATCACCGCCACATCGGCATCGAGCAAAACCTTTGCGCCTCTGATCTCAATAATCAGCTCTGTCAGATTTTCAATTTTCACTATATCCATCATGTCGCTTCATGCGCCTATATTGCCGGCCATACTCAGCCCGGCGTCCGCTGACGACACAAATCTTTGCTTAGGCATGCGGCTCTCCCAATTTCGCACTGCTGGGGATATTGATCAAACGCCGTTCGATATCCTCCGCAGCGCTCAAGCTGTCCATCTTCGGACAGGCTTTATAAATCTCAAGCTCATGCATCAGTATCCATGCAGGACGCGTCATAATTCCCTGACTGTTGCTTGCTTCCAGCAACGAATCACGCTGAGCTGCAAAACTTTTGTTCAGCAGCAAAACATTCAGCCAGTAATTGCTTTCGGCGAAAACGGGTTCGGTAAAAAAGCCAACGCCCGCAACTTCTGCGAATGCCTCGCGATATTTCGCTGCCAGCGTACGCTTGCTCCTTATGAAATCCGGTAATTGCTCCAACTGCGCACATCCAAGGGCAGCGTTGATGTTCGGCAGGCGATAGTTGTAGCCGATCTGGTCGTGAATGAACGACCATTTGTGCGGTACTCTGGCAGTGGTTGTCAGGTGCTTGGCCAACTTCCCGATTTGTTCATCATTAGTCAGGATGGCGCCGCCACCGCCCGTAGTGATGACCTTGTTGCCATTGAAACTCAGTGCCGAAACCCTGCCCCAGTTTCCCGTGTGCCTGCCTTTGTAGTACGACCCCAATGACTCTGCGGCATCTTCGACTAGTTCAAGCTGGTAACGGCGGCAAACCTCCACCAGCGGATCAAGATCAACCGGATGACCGAAAGTGTGCATAGGCAAGACCGCTTTGATGCGGCGTCCAGTTTTTTTATTGAAACAACCTTCTGGCCGAATTTCGGCGATTTCTTTCAGGTACCGCTCGAGTTTTTGCGGGTCAAGCCCCAGGGTGGCTTCGTCACTGTCCACAAAGTGGGGAACCGCCCCGCAATAACTGACAGCATTCGCCGTGGCGATGAAGGTCAGAGTCGGGATCAATACTTCGTCGCCCTGCTCTACACCAACCAGCTTGAGGCAAACATGCAATGCCGCTGTTCCATTGACCACTGCGACAGCACGCTTGACCCCGGTGTAATCGGCCAATTCTTGCTCGAAACGATCAACGAACTTCCCGACCGAGGATACCCATCCTGTATCGAGGCATTCTTTCACATACGCCCACTCATTGCCCCCAAAGCTGGGTTCGTGCAAGGGGATAGGCCCACCCCCTGCGGGCAACACGGCCTTCAGTGCATTGATGACTGCGGTTTGGTTAAAGCTGGGCATTATGTTCGGGGTTGGCGTAGTTCTATACGTTGTAAATATCCGCCTTGTAACTTCCAAGGTTCTCGGGGTTGGTAAACCAGGCAACCGTTTCCGCCAGCCCGCGCTTGAATCCTTCCCGGCCACCATAAACAGGTTCCCACCCGGTCAAATTTTTGGCCTTGCTGTTGTCCGCCCAGAGACGATCCACCTCGCTTTTTTCCGGACGCAAGCGCGCCTGTTCGGTTTCGATCTCGATTTCAACGCCCATTACTTCTGCTATCAACTGCACGGTGTCGCCAATGGATATTTCAAAATTACTGCCAACGTTGATTACTTCGCCCACGGATTTGTCAGATTCCGCGACCGCGATAAAGCCGCGTACCGTATCCATGACAAAATTGAAATCGCGTGTAGGGTGCAGCGCCCCCAGCTTGATTTTGCGCTTGCCACTGGCAATCTGGGTAATCACCGTGGGAATGATCGCCCGGGCAGACTGGCGGGGGCCGTAAGTATTGAAAGGCCGAATGGTGGAAACTGGCGTATCGAATGCATTGTAGAACGACATGGCAATCTGGTCGGCGCCGATCTTGGTCGCCGAGTAAGGCGATTGCCCTTGCAGGGGGTGCTCTTCGGTAATGGGAACAAACCTGGCTGTTCCATAAACTTCGCTCGTTGATGTATTCACCACCTTTTTCACCCCAAGCTCGCGTGCCGCCTGGACGACATTCAGTGTTCCCTTGACGTTGGTATCCACATAAGTGTCGGGTGAATGGTATGAATATGGAATGGCGATCAAGGCCGCCAGATGCAATACGGTGTCGCATCCCTGCATTGCCGTTTTGACGCCGTGAGGATCGCGGATGTCCCCGGCGAATACTTCAAACCGGCCAGCCACATCCGGCGCACAGCGATCCAGCCAACCCCATGAGTTGAATGAGTTGTAAAGGACAAACGCACGCACATCATAGCCTTGGCGGACTAGCGTTTCCGTCAGGTGGGAGCCAATAAAACCATCAGCTCCCGTTACTAAAACCTTACCTTTGTTTATTGCGCTCATGTGGCACTCTGGCTATTTGGTTTCATTGCTCCGGAGGAGTGGTGCTGTTAAGCAGTTTTGCTTCTTGCTGCAAATGTTCGATTTCTGTTTTCAAGGCTTGATATTCCGCCATTTTATATTTTAAAAACTGTAGGGTAATGCTGGCCTTTGCCTCTATTCCTTTGGGTGTAAGGTAATACATATAGGCTATTTTATTTTGGCTATTCCGGAAATTATTGGCTTTGATAAAGCCCCTTTTAATGAGCGCTTGAATACAAAAATTCGCCTTGCCCAAGCTGATGCCGAGCTCCTTTGCCAAATCCCGCTGAGTCATTTCCGGGTTGGCTTCCAATTGCCTCAATATCTTGTATCGGTATTCGTCTGTCAGCATGGTTCATGCAGTCAATTTTCGTCGTTCAACGATTGAACGCATGGAATTTGAACAGGTTTTCATGGGGATTGCAAGAGGCAATAGCAATACGCGCGCCCCAATACTCGCTACGTTGTGCAGAAGCCTTTTAGATACAATGACGACAAATGAAAAGCTCGCCCAGTATCATTCTGATCAAAACGTCCTCTTTGGGTGACGTGCTGCACAACCTCCCGGTCGTGACAGATATTTGCATGCATATCCAGAATGCAAGCATTGACTGGGTGGTGGAAGAAAATTTTCTATCTCTCCCCATGCTGCATCCGAAGGTCAATCAAGTCATCCCCGCTGCCATGCGCCGCTGGCGCAAGTCATGGTGGCAATCGCGCGACGAGATGCGAGCGGCCTGCCGCGACCTGCGAGCCCGCCACTATGACCTTGCGCTGGATACGCAAGGCCTGCTGAAGAGCGCGCTGATCACCCGCTGTGTATCTGCCCCACGCTGCGGCTTTGACCGGAGCAGCGCGCGCGAACCGCTGGCCAGCATGTTTTATGGCCGCACCTATCACGTTGCCAAAAACCAGCATGCGGTGGAACGCAACCGGCAACTGGCCGGGCTGGCCTTGGGCTACACGCCGCAAGGCGCGCCGGATTACGGCATACGCGCGCCCGATCTCATGCTGCCCTGGTTGCCGGCTGAACCCTATGCCGTGTTGCTGCATGCCACCAGCCGTGACGATAAATTATGGTGTGAACCTAACTGGGTTGCGCTTGGACAGCATCTAAGCCAGGCAGGAATACGCGCGGTGCTGCCCTGGGGCAATGAACAGGAAAAGACGCGCGGCGAACGCTTGCGCCAGGCCATCCCCGGCGCGATCTGCACTCCGCACATCAACCTGAACGAAGCGGCGGCGATGCTGGGCCACGCCCGTGCGGTGATCGGTGTGGATACCGGCCTGAGCCACCTCGCTGCCGCACTCGGCATCCCGACCGTAGGCATTTACACCGCCACCGATCCGGGGTTGACCGGACTTTACGCGGGGGCGCGCGCCGTCAATCTTGGCGGAATGAATTCACCTCCCACCGTTGCCGAAGTCAGTGTTGCGCTTGAGCAGGTAACCGCTCATGGCTAAACCCCGCATCTTTTATACCCTCGGCCTGTGGCTGTTGCTGCCCTATGTTTTTTTCCACCTGCTGTGGCGCGCGCGCAAGCAGCCGGAATATCTGCGGCATATACCCGAACGTTTCGGTTTTTATTCTGTTCACAGCAGCAAGCCGGTGATTTGGCTACACACCGTATCGGTCGGCGAAACGCGCGCGGCGGCCAGCCTGGTGCGGAGATTGCGGGAAAGTTACCCGGGCCATCAACTGCTGCTCACGCATACCACGCCCACCGGACGCGCCGCCAGCGAGCAGCTTTATGGCGGCGATGTGCTGCGCGTCTACCTGCCTTACGACTACCCCTTCGCCGTCAGCCGCTTCCTCGACCATTTCCGCCCCCGCGCCGGCATCCTGCTGGAGACCGAAATCTGGTTTAACCTGATACACGCCTGCGAAACAAAACAAATTCCCCTGCTGTTGCTCAATGCGCGCTTGTCGGAGAAGTCTGCCGCGCGTTATGCGCGCTACCCGAACCTGGTTCGCAATGGAATGAAAGGATTGCGCGCCATCGCCGCGCAAAGTGAAGCCGATGCCAAGCGGCTGAACGCCCTGGGAGCAAATAATGTTTCCGTGATGGGCAACCTGAAATTCGACATCGAACCGCCGCCCGCGATGTTGAAACTGGGCGAGCAATTACACGACCGCTTTGGCGGCGACAGGAAGATTTTTCTCGCGGCCAGCACCCGCGAAGGAGAAGAGGCGCTGCTGCTCGATGCGCTCATGCAGCTTGCTATTCCGCACCTCCTCACCGTGATCGTGCCGCGCCACCCGCAACGGTTTGATGAAGTGGCCGCGCTGCTGGCACAGCGCGGTTTCCGCTATCAGCGCCGGAGCGAGGAGCGCCCGGTTGCGCCGGACACGCGTGTGGTGCTGGGCGACAGCATGGGGGAAATGTTCGCCTACTACGCGGCGTGCGACCTCGCCTTCATCGGCGGCAGCCTGCTGCCGTTCGGCGGGCAGAACCTGATCGAAGCCTGCGCCGTCGGCAAGCCGGTGCTGATCGGCCCGCACACCTACAATTTCGCACAGGCCAGCCAGCTTGCCATCGCCAGCGGGGCAGCTTTGCGTGTGCAGGACGCAAGCGAACTCGCGCAAACCATGAAAAACCTGCTATCCAGCCCCGACCGGATGGCGGAAACCGGTGATGCCGGGCTACGGTTCGTGAGCGCCAATCGCGGCGCAACCGGACATGCGCTGTCGCACATCGGCCAGTTCATAACAAAATAGGCTGCGGCTTCCCGCCACCAATCCATAGCCAGGCTGTTTTTCAGGGATAATGTGCCCATCCATTTTCCGTAACACCATCATGCGTTCCCACCCCGCCTCACCAGGACACACGCCGCGCAGCGACTGGGATACCATCCGCACCCTCGCCCCCTACCTGCTTGAATTCAAGGGGCGCACCGCGCTGGCGCTGGCGCTGCTGGTGCTGGCCAAGCTGGCCAATGTGGCGGTGCCGCTGGTGCTCAAGGAAATTATTGATGCGATGAACAAACCCGATGCGATGCTGGTGGTGCCGGTATTCCTCGTGGTTGGCTATGGCCTGTTGCGCCTGTTCAGTACCTTGTTCGGCGAATTGCGCGATGCGGTGTTCGCCAAGGTCACGCAACGCGCCATCCGGCGCGTTGCGCTCAAGGTGTTCGATCACCTCCACAGCCTGAGCCTGCGTTTCCATCTGGAGCGTCAAACCGGCGGCGTGTCGCGCGACATAGAGCGCGGCACCAAGGGCATCAGCTTCCTGCTCAACTTCATGCTGTTCAATATCCTGCCCACCCTGCTGGAAATCGGCCTGGTCGCCGCCATCCTGTTCGGCAAATACAGCCCGTGGTTTGCCGTCATCACTCTGGTAACGCTGGTGGTGTATATCGTTTTCACCCTGTTCTTCACCGAGTGGCGCATGGTGTTCCGCCGCACCATGAATGACATGGATTCCAAGGCCAACACGCGCGCCATAGACAGCCTGCTCAATTACGAGACGGTGAAATATTTCGGCAATGAGCGCTATGAGGCGCAGCGCTACGACGAGCATATGGGCAAATGGGAAATCGCCGCCGTGCGGAACCTGAACTCTCTTGCCGTGCTGAATGCCGGGCAAAGCATCATCATCGCCATCGGTGTCACCGCGCTGATGCTGCTGGCGGCGGACGGTGTGGCCAAGGGTTCGATGACGCTGGGTGATCTGGTGCTGGTCAACGTGTTCATGTTGCAGCTCTACATGCCGCTGCATTTCCTCGGCTTCGTCTACCGCGAGATCAAGAATTCGCTGGCGGACATGGAAAAAATGTTCCGCCTGCTCGACGAACACCGTGAAATCGAGGATGCGCCTGATGCGGTTCCATTAAGGCAGGACAAGGCCGCTGTGCGTTTCGATCAGGTGGGCTTTGCCTACGATCCAGAGCGGCAGATACTGTCCGATGTCAGTTTTGACATTCCGCCAGGGCATATCGTCGCCGTGGTGGGGGCGAGCGGGGCGGGCAAGTCCACGCTATCGAGGCTCCTGTTCCGTTTTTACGATGTGGGCGCGGGCCGCATCCTGATTGACGGGCAGGACATCCGCAAAGTGACGCAGGCCAGCCTGCGCGCGGGCATAGGCATCGTGCCGCAGGATACCGTGCTGTTCAATGACAGTATCTACTACAACATCGCCTATGGCCGCCCCGATGCCACGCGCGAGGAAGTGTTGCAGGCGGCGCGGTCGGCGCATATCCACGCCTTTATCGAATCGCTGCCGCAGGGCTATGACACCAAGGTGGGAGAGCGCGGCCTGAAGCTGTCGGGCGGCGAGAAGCAGCGCGTGGCGATTGCGCGCGCCATCCTGAAGAATCCGGCTATCCTGATTTTCGATGAAGCAACCTCGGCGCTGGACTCCAAATCGGAGAAAGCGATACAGGACGAGTTGCGCGTTGTCGCGCGCAACCGCACCACTTTGGTCATCGCGCACCGCTTGTCCACCATCGTGGATGCGCAGCAGATTCTGGTGATGGATAAAGGGCGGATTGTCGAACGCGGCACGCACCGCGAGTTGCTGGCGCGGCAAGGGATGTATGCCCAGATGTGGGCGCTGCAGCAACAGGAAGAAGGAAGACCTTGATTTTTCCCGTGTTATTGGTATTCTTGCCAGCGTGGTATTGCTCCGGGAGCGGGAATGCGTAACAAACTTATACTGTTGATGTTGCTGCTGGGCTATGCGCTGACGGCGCAGTCAGCGCCTGCTGACGGGGCTGCGCCCGGCAATGAAGCGGTGCAAATTCAGGATGACGAGCTGGCCAGCACGGTGCTGAAATTCACGTCATCGCCCAAGTTGCGCTCGTCAATCGCCCTGATTTACGACGAGCAGGGGCAAAGCACGCTATATGCCAAGAATGAAGAAGAGGTTGCGCCCATCGCCTCCATCACCAAGCTGATGACCGCCATGGTGGTGCTGGACGCGCAGTTGCCGCTGGAAGAAGAAATCAGCATCAGCAAGCTGGATATGGACAAGCTCAAGGGCACCCGCTCGCGCATGAACCCCGGCATGAAACTGACGCGCGGCGAACTGGTCCGGCTGGCCTTGATGGCTTCCGAAAACCGGGCCGCCGCCGCACTGGCGCGCACCTACCCGGGCGGAACCGAAGCGGCCGTGGCGATGATGAATGAAAAGGCGCGCGAACTGGGCATGAAAGATACGCGCTTCCGCGACCCCACCGGCCTGAACAGCGGCAATGTCTCCACCGCGCAGGATCTGGTAAAAATGGTTCAGGCGGCGCAACGCTACAACCTGATCCAGGAATACACCACCACTTCATCCTACACGGTGAATTCGGGGCGCAGGCCGATGCGTTTCAGCAACACCAACCCGCTGGTGAAGAACGCCTCATGGGATATCGGCGTCAGCAAGACCGGCTACATCAGCGAAGCGGGGCGTTGTCTGGTGATGCAGGCCAGGATCAACCAGCGCCCGGTAGTGATCGTGCTGCTCGATTCGTGGGGCTTGCGCTCCCGCATAGGGGACGCCAACCGCATCAAGAAGTGGATGGAAAGCGCCTACGCACGGGCGCGCAGCACCCGCCGCAGCTAACCCCAATGCTGTTCACTTAACCCGGATATTTCATGAGTTAACGTGCGCCCTCGCTAGTCTTTTGTTTGCTATGCAAGATTTTGTTCCGTCGGGTGTATGAACCCGGAAAAAGCAGTTGTCCGCAGATTACGCAGATTAACGCAGATAAATCATAAGCTTGCACTATATCGCCCATTCACCCGCCGGGTGTGATATAAAAAACAAATAACCATATGAAAATCTGCGGGAACCTGCGTAATCTGCGGATTCAATCGCCGTTTTTAGGATGAATAACTACACCGCTCCTTCACAAAATCTGACGCCCGCTACACGTGCTACATCAAACAAAATCCTGCGCGATCATCACACGAACTCATGAAATATCCGGGTTAACCGTTCGTGGTGAGCCTGTCGAACCACCAGCCCGCAACCAGAGCCCCTCGACAAGCTCAGGGCGAACGGAAATTACCTTTAAGTGAACAGCATTGGGGTTAATCTTTCTGCTCCAGCGCTTCAAATCGTTGGATTCTGGATCACCTGTGCCATCCCAATAATTCAAACTGCACATACCACACGCCCAACGACACGAAAAAGTTGGTGAGGATCGCTGGCAGAAATTTCAAATGCGTGCCGAAGCTGTAGCTCTTGTCCAGCGACATCACCATCACCCCGGCGGCGGAGCCGATCACGGTAAGGCTGCCGCCTATGCCCACCATCAGCGCGTTGAGCGCCCATTGCGACTCGCTTAGTTGCGGGTTCGACATCAGCGCGGCGGCCTCCACCGGAACGTTATCCAGCACGCCTGAAATCACGCCCAGCACCACGTTTACCGTGGTCGGCGAGAGCGTCTCGAATAGCCGCGAGATGTAGGTCAGCCAGCCGACGTGATTGAGTGCCGCCACGCCGCTGATGATGCCGATGAAAAACAGCAGCGTATTCCATTCCACCTTTTGCATTTGCGCCAGCAGCATTACATTCTGCCCGCTGCGCTTCAGGTGCCAGGCATACATACCGAGGATGGACAGCCCCATGCCCATGGCATAGGCGATGTCTATGTGCAGCACGATATTCATCACCACGGCGGCACTGACGGCTGCAATGCCGATGAAGATCATGCCGATCCCGCCGCGTTTGATATGCACTTCATCCGGCGTGGTGTCTATCAATTCGCCTTGCAGCCGGTTCAGGTAGAACAGTTGCAGCACGGCGGCACTGGCTATCCAGCCGATGATTCCGGCGGGCAGCAAAGTGAGCAAGCCGACAATGGTAATTTTTCCCGCCAGCACCACCATCAGGCTGGTGGCGGTACCGAGAAACCACACGCCGGAATTCGAGGCGATGATCAGGTTGCACAGCGCAATGTGGCGATAATCCTGGTTGCGCGAAATCTCCTTGATGGATTTTCCAAAGATCATCGCGCTGGTGATGTTGTTGATGAACGGGCTGAGCAGGGCAGCCAGCGCGCCAGTGGCCCAGAACATCGCGCCAGATTTCAATCCGCGGCCGATGAGATAGCTGTTGAGCGCGCTGAATACCCCGCGTTCGCTGAGCATTTCCACGATCATCCACATGAGGGACATGAAAATGATCAGCGAAAACAGCCCGACATTGTTCTCCTTCTGCATCTCCACGAAATGCTCGAAGCGTTGCGGGTCGTCTCCTGAAAGCCAGTAATAAACCCCGATCAGAAGGAAAGACGAGAGCATGAACAGCGCGGGCTTGGACTTGTCCATGTGCAGCCTGGCTTCGAAGATGATAAGCAGCATGCCGATGCTGAAAATCAGCAATACGGCAATGCCCAGCCATGAGGTCGGTTGTATCGGCATAGCGGTTAGGGGGCCTCTATAAATCCAAACTCCGTCGCGATGCTGCGTTGCTCAAGAAATTTTAACGCTTACATATCAAACATATGCTGCGCACTAAAATTTCTTTCGCGCCTTGCCTCGCTTAGGATTTTGGATTTATAGAGGCCCCCGTTATTTTTACGATTGTTCGGGGATTCTGAATTCGCCATTATGCTAACACGAAGCCAGTCCTTGGCGGACTGCGCGCAGGTACGCATGGATTAAAATGATGTTCGCGTGAATGGCGGGGCTTCATCTTCCAGATCGTTGTACCATTCCATCAAATCACTGCCCGGCTGAAAGATTACAACCGGCATCGAAGGGCGAGAATGAATAAACTAAGCCGGACGAGCCGGAATCAAAAAGGTTAAAATCCGCGCGGCACACACATCCAAAACAGGCTGACGGTTCGCTGTACTATTCCGCTGTCCACCCGGCAAGGAGATGCCTGACATGATGCTCTGGTTGCAACTTCTGCTTTGCCTTGCCATCATCGGTTACGCGGGTTACTTCCTCTCCCGCTACGGCGATATCATCGCCATACTGGTTCTGCTGGACACGTTGTACCGGCGCGAGACCCCGTATAGCCGCGCGGCTCAGGGGCACATCCTGTCGGCTGCATTGGGTGCGCTGCTGATCGCGTTCGCCGGTTTCAGCCTGCTGCTGGATCATGCGGGGATGAGTCCGGCATGGGGGCATGTGGGGATTTACTCGCCGTTCATCGTGCCGGTTTATCTTGTCGCGATGCGCGCCGTTTACAGCTACGAACGCCGCACCCTGGCCGAATACGCCGAGGCGTCCGCCGAGCGTTATCCGGATGTGACGCTGCGCAGCGCCATCAAGGGCTACGCGTGGGCGGTTTTGGCGGTAGTGATCGCGGTTTCCTGGCTGCCGTTTGTCGCCAAGAACATCTCCGGCTTGATGGGCTGGGGACAGAGCTTTGTCGGAACCTTGCTGGTGGCGGCAGTGACTTCCGCCCCCGAAGCTGCCGTCACCATTTCGGCGCTGCGCATCGGCGCGCTGGATATGGCCATCGCCAACCTGCCGGGCAGCAATCTGTTCGACATCATCATTCTGGCGGTGGACGATCTGTTTTATACCAAGGGCTCCCTGCTTGCGCATGTCGATGCCAGCCACGCGCTGGCCGCATTCACTACGGTCATGATGAGCGCCCCGGTGATCGTCGGCCTCATCTTCCGCCCGCAAGGTCGTGTTGTTCTGGGGCTTACCTGGGTGAGCCCGGGACTGTTCCTGCTGTATATCCTCAACACCTGGATTCTCTTTCAGCATGGACATTGACGAACGCCCTTGGCACACCCTGTCGCCGGAAATCGCCGCCGCAACACTGGGTGTTGACCCTGGGCGCGGGTTGGAAGAAGGCGAGGCCGCCGCCCGCCTTGCCCGCCTGGGCGAAAACAGGCTGATCGAGGCCGCGCCCCGACCTGTCTGGCTGAAATTCCTCGACCAATTCAGAAATTTGCTGGTGATTGTGCTGTTATTCGCCGCCGCTCTGGCTTGGGCGATCAGCGACATCAAGGATGCGATAGTAATTCTCGTCGTGGTGTTGTTCAACGCCAGCCTGGGGTTTTATCAGGAACACCGGGCGGAACAAACACTGGCGGCGCTAAAAGGCATGCTGGCGGCGCGCGCCCGGGTGCGCCGCAACGCGCGCATGGAGGAGATCGACGCTGCGCAACTGGTACACGGCGATATCGTGCTGCTCGAAGCCGGCGACCGCATTCCCGCCGACGGTCGCCTGCTGGCCGCGCACAGTCTCGAAATCGAGGAAGCGGCGCTGACCGGCGAATCCCATGCCGTAGGCAAATCGGCGGCGGCGCTGGACCAGGCCGAACTACCCTTGGGCGACCGCGTCAACCTGCTCTACATGAACACGGTGGTGACGCGCGGGCGCGCCGAAATGCTGGTGACCGCCACCGGCATGGCCACCGAAATGGGCAAGCTCGCCGGGATGATCGCCAGCGCCGGGGAATCGGAAACCCCGCTGCAAAAACAGCTCGACACGCTGGGGAAAAAACTGGCGGCGATTGCGGGTGTGGTGGTGACGGTCATCTTTGCGCTCGATTTTGCGCGCGGCCTGCCCTGGACAGAGGCCGCGATGACTGCGGTGGCGTTGGCCGTCGCTGCCATTCCAGAGGGCCTGCCGGCGGTGGTGACGGTGACGCTGTCCATCGGCATGTGGCGCATGGCGCAGAACCGTGCCATCCTCAAAAAACTCTCCGCCGTGGAAACGCTGGGCTCCACCACGGTGATCTGTTCGGACAAGACCGGCACCCTCACCCTGAACCAGATGACCGCGCGCGCCGGCTGGTTCGCCGGGCGGCGCTTTGCGGTCAGCGGCGAGGGCTACCGGGCGGATGGGCTTATCTCCCCTCTCCCGCAGGCGGGAGAGGGGCAGGGGGTGAGGGTGATGGAGAAGATGCACTCCTTCCTGCTGCCCATGACACTCTGCACCGATACACGCGTACGCGACGGGCAACTGATCGGAGACCCCACCGAGGGCGCGTTGTGGGTGCTGGCGCAGAAGGGAGGTCTCGACCCGGAGGCGGAGCAGGAAGAACAGCCGCGCATCGCCGAGATTCCTTTCGATTCCGCCCACAAGTTCATGGCCACGTTCCACCATGCCGGCGCAACGGTGGAGATGTTCATCAAGGGCGCCCCCGATGTGCTGCTGGCGCGCTCTGCCCATAGCCTGGCAGATGGCGAACTGCCCCTGGACGCGGCGGCGCGCGCCGCCATCGAGGCCGAGAACGAGCACCTCGCCGCTCAGGCGCTGCGCGTGCTGGCGGTGGCGCGCAAGATCATTCCCAGCGCCGATTTCGACCCGGCGGGCGACCTGTGGTTATGGGCAGAGGGTTGGACTTTCCTCGGCTTGGCCGGACTCATGGATCCGCCACGGCCCGAGGCGAAAGCCGCCATCGCCCGCTGCGCCCGGGCCGGCATCCAGGTCAAGATGATCACCGGCGACCACAAAGTTACCGCCGCCGCCATCGGTCGCGAATTGGGGCTTGCGGGCGAGGTGATCGAAGGCCGGGAACTCGACGCCATGAGCGAGGCGGAACTGTCCCGCCGCATTGACGGCATTTCCGTGTTTGCGCGCGTCGCCCCCGAGCATAAGGTGAAAATCGTCCGGGCGCTGAAAGACGACGGCCACGTCGTCGCCATGACCGGCGACGGCGTGAACGATGCGCCCGCCCTGAAAGCCGCCGACATCGGCGTGGCGATGGGCATCACCGGCACGGCGGTCACCAAAGAGGCGGCCGTCATGGTGCTGACCGACGACAACTTCGCCACCATCGTCAAAGCGGTGGAAGAAGGCCGCGTAATCTACGACAACATCGTCAAATTTGTGCGCTTCCAGCTCTCCACCAACATCGGCGCCATCCTCACCGTGCTCGCCGCCACCCTGCTGGGGTTGCCCGCACCTTTTACCGCGATCCAACTGCTGTGGATCAACATCATCATGGACGGCCCGCCCGCGATGACGCTGGGGGTGGAACCGGCGCGCGCCGGCATCATGCGCGAGCATCCGCGCCGCCAGGCAGCGCAGATACTCACCGGCTCGCGCCTCGCCAGGCTGGTGCTGTATGGGGCGATCATGATGGCTGGAACGCTTTACCTGTTCCGGCAGGGTCTGGAAACGCATGGCCAAACTTATGCCCTGACCCTGGCCTTTACCACTTTCGTGTTGTTCCAGTTCTTCAACGTGTTCAATGCACGCGCCGAAAACGGCAGCGCCTTCAACACGCACTTCTTCCGCAATGGCAAGCTGTGGCTGGCGCTCGCGGGTGTCCTGGTGCTGCAAGTTCTTGTGGTACATTGGCCGCCGGCACAAGGCGTGTTCGGCACGGCTGCACTGGAGCCTGACGATTGGATCAAGGCGGTTGCCGTGGCTTCCAGCGTGCTGCTGTTGGACGAATTGAAAAAATATATAGTTTCGTTGGTTCGTAAATTTTGACGCGGACTCACCGGCCAGCGCACGACACAATGAAAAATAGTCACCAACCACCCGCATAGCGGGTGGCTTGAGGTAAGCCCCTAAAAGGGGCTATTGGTTAAACAAGTCTTCTTGACGATCTGATTCTTCTTGGCTCCTGACATACGCACGGATCATTTGTTCATCCAACCCAACCGTGCTTACGCAGTATCCCCTCGACCAGAAATGCTTGCCCGTAAAACCCTGCTTCACGTTCATCGCTTCCCGGTGAATCTGAATCGCCGATTTCCCTTTCAAATACCCTACCACCATCGCCACACTAAACTTCGGCGGTATGCTCAGCACCATATGCACGTGATCGGGCATCACATGCCCTTCGACCAAACAATCTCCTTCTGCCTACATAACTGCTGGAACAGTTTGCCTATCCGCTTACGCACATGACCAAACATTGTCTTGCGACGATATTTCGGCACGATCACAACGTGATACTTACATTCCCATTTTACATGGGCTAAACTTTGCCACTCTCTCACGACGATTCCTCTCTTCTGCCCCAACGGGGCTTACCTCAAGAGGAATCGTCTCTTTTTTCCGCCGTAACGGCATAGCCTTTTCAAGTCTCACCGGCATAGCCGGTGGTTTACTGAACTGCCTAATTACACTATTACCAACCGGTCTCACTTTTTAATCCGCCTGCTTGCGCAGAAAAGATGGGATGTCCAGCATATCCACTCCGGACTGCTTCATCGCCTCAATCGCCTCACGGTGGCGCCCGCTGCGTATTACGGCCGGTTTTTCAAGCTCGTTATAATTGATGGCGGGCGCCGCTTCATCGTGCGTGCCGGTGCGCAACCCATAGACCAGTTCCGGCTTGGCCTGCTTGCGCCCCACCGGCGAGCCCAGGCCCGTCGCCACAATGGTCACGCGCAGGTCGTCGCCCATGCCATCATCGAATACCGAGCCGACGATGACAGTGGCATCCTCGATGGCAAACTGCACGCTGTTGGTGACCTCCCTGTATTCCCTCAACGTAAGGCTGCTGTTGGAGCTGATATTTACCAGCACGCCGCGCGCGCCCGCCAGATCCACGTCTTCCAGCAACGGGCTGGACATGGCGCGCTCTGCGGCAAGCTTAGCGCGCTCCGGCCCGGACGCGGTGGCCGAACCCATCATCGCCATGCCGTTTTCCGACATCAGGGTGCGCACATCGGCAAAATCCACGTTCACCAGGCCGGGCACGTTGATCACCTCGGCAATACCCGCCACTGCGCCCTGCAACACGCTGTTGGAGGAGCGGAAGGCATCCAGCAGGGTGGTGTCCTCGCCCAGCACGGACATCAGCTTTTCGTTCGGCACGATGATGAGCGAATCCACATACTCGGACAGCGCTTCGATGCCTGCCTGCGCCAGGCGCATGCGCTTGCCCTCATGGGCAAACGGTTTGGTCACCACCGCCACGGTGAGTATGTCCATTTCCCTGGCCACCTGGGCCACCACGGGCGCCGCGCCGGTACCGGTGCCGCCGCCCATGCCGGCGGTGATGAACACCATGTTTGCGCCGCTGACCAGCTCGGCAATGCGCGCGCGATCCTCTTCGGCAGCGGCACGCCCGACATCCGGAATCGCCCCGGCGCCCAGCCCCTTGGTGATGTTGGCGCCGATCTGTAACTGGGTTGGGGCCTTGTTGCGCTTGAGCGCCTGCGCATCGGTGTTGATGGCGATAAATTCCACCCCCTGCACACCCTGTTCGATCATGTGATCCACCGCGTTGCCGCCGCAGCCGCCCACGCCGATCACCTTGATCACCGCATCCTGAAGTTGTGCATCCATGATTTCAAATTTCATTATTTTCTCCTTCATCTTAGATTAAAACCGCAAACCAGCACCCTGAGCCAGACCTAAAAAACCAACTCCTAAAAATTACCCTGAAACCATGTTTTCATCCTGCCCATCACATCGCTGAAGGAACTCGATTGCAGGCGCGCCGCCTGGTGGCGCTGGTGCTGCTCCATGCCGTAGAGCAGCAACCCGACGCCGGTGGAAAAACGCGGCGTCTTAACCACATCGGACAACCCGCCCACATAGCGCGGGAGCCCCAGGCGCACCGGCATGTGAAAAATTTCCTCGCCCAGCTCCACCATGCCTTGCATGGCGCTGCTGCCACCGGTAATCACCACGCCCGAGGACAACAAGTCCTCGAAACCGCTGCGGCGCAATTCGGCCTGCACCAGCGAATACAATTCTTCCACGCGCGGTTCAATGACTTCCGCCAGGGTATGCCGTGACAGCATGCGCGTCCCGCGCTCACCCACGCCGGGCACTTCTATCGGCCCATCGTCGGACAACTGGCGCAAAGCGCAGCCATATTTAATCTTGATGTCCTCGGCATCCTTGGTCGGGGTGCGCAAGGCCATCGCGATGTCATTGGTAACCTGGTCGCCCGCAATCGGGATCACGGCGGTATGGCGGATCGCCCCCCCGGTGAAAACGGCCACATCGGTGGTTCCCCCGCCGATATCCACCAGGCATACGCCCAGGTCTTTCTCATCTTCGGCCAGCACCGATTTGCTGGATGCCAGCGGCTGCAGGATCATTTCGCGCACCTCCAGCCCGCAACGGTGTACGCACTTTATGATGTTTTGCGCCGCCGCTATTGCGCCGGTGACGATATGCACCTCGACTTCCAGGCGCATGCCGCTCATGCCAAGCGGCTTCTTGATGCCGCCCTGCCCGTCTATGCTGAACTCCTGCTCCAGGACGTGCAGCGGCTGCTGGTCGCTCGGCAGGCTGATCGCGCTGGCGGCTTCCAGCACGCGGTCTATGTCTGCCTGCGCCACTTCCTTGTCCTTGATCTTGACCATGCCGTTGGCGTTGGAGCTCTTGATGTGGCTGCCTGCAATGCCGGTATAGACCTCGCGTATCTTGCAGTCGGCCATCAGCTCCGCGTCGCCCAGCGCGCGCTGGATCGCGGACACTGTCGCATCTATGTTGACCACCATGCCCTTCTTCATGCCGGACGATTCATGCATTCCGACACCGATCACTTCCAGCGTCCCTTCCGGCTTGATCTCGCCGACGATGGCGACAATCTTGGAAGTGCCTATATCCAGGCCGACAATCAAATTTTTGGTTTCCCTGTTTTTGCTCATTGCTTGCTCCGTTTCAGAAGACAGAGGACAGAAAATCTGCCTTTGTTCATCAGCCCACCACCCCCCGATCTTCCTTCCTGCTTTCCTGTTTTTTAACCGCAAATCCATTGCGGTAACGTAAATCCACATACGTCACCGTGTTCCTGACCTCTGTCATCTGCCCCGCGCCTTCCGCCTTCTGAACAGCCACAAAGCGTGCCAGGCGCTGCTGCGGTTGCTCGCGCCCCAGCTCCAGAACCGTGCCGCTGTCCAGGCGCAATTGCCAGGCGCGGCGCGGCGATAAACTGATTTGCACAATCTCCTGCTGGAGCGGCGCAAGCTGTTCGCTGAATGCCCTGTACATCCGCATTACTTCGGCTGCGGTATCAGGCTGCCCGATAAATTTCGGCAACACCCGGCTTGTCTCCGCAGCAAATACCTCTCCATGGGTGTTCACCAGATCCACGCCGTTCCACCGCGCCAGCACCTCGTGCTCTTCCAGTTTCATCTCCAGCCGCCACGGGAAATGGCGCCGCACGCTCACCTTGCGCACCCAGGGCAACTTTTCAAAAGCATGCCGCGCATTTTCCAGGTCAACAGTGAAAAAATTGCCCTGCACTTCATTGCGCGCCACAGCCTCGATCTGCGCGGGATCCACCTGCTGCGGCGCGGCACTCAATTGAAACGTATGCAGCGGAAACACCGGCAGATGCAGCGCGTAGTGCAGTGCGCCATACAACGCCAGCACGAGGCTGATACCGAATAGCGTGCTGGAAACCATGCGCAATTGATCCGGTTTATCCCACATGAGCCAATTCCAATATCCGCAGCACCAGTTGCTCGAAACTCATTCCTGCCTGGCGGGCCGCCATCGGCACCAGGCTGTGATCGGTCATGCCGGGCGAGGTGTTGATTTCGAGCAGATAAGGCTTCCCCATCCCATCAACCAGAAAATCCACCCTCCCCCAGCCCGTGCCGCCTACCAGCGCAAAACCTTGTCGGGCCAGCCGCTGCATTTCCGCTTCCTGCGCCGGCTCCAGCCCACAGGGGCATAAGTAACGCGTATCGTCGCGCAGGTATTTCGCCTCGTAGTCATAAAACTCGTTGGCCGGCTCGATCTTGATCACCGGCAATACCTGTTCGCCGAGAATGGCGACGGTGTATTCGCCGCCACCGATGAACGCCTCCGCAAGCACCAGCTTGTCATGCCGTGCGGCCTCCGTATAAGCCGCACGCAACTCGCCCGCCCGCTCCACCTTGCTGATGCCCACGCTGGAGCCTTCGTTGGCCGGCTTGACGAATAGCGGCAACCCCAGGCGCTGTGCCACCGCATTCCAATCGCTGCCCCCGGTGAGCAATTCATACGCGGGCGTTGGCAACCCCGCTGCCTGCCATACCAGCTTGGTGCGCCACTTGTCCATCGCCAGCGCACTGGCCAGCACGCCGCTGCCGGTATAAGGCATACCCATCAGGTCGAGCGCCCCCTGCACCGTGCCGTCCTCACCAAAACGCCCGTGCAGCGCTATAAAGGCGCATTGATAGCCCTCATCCAGCAGCCCATGTATATCCTGTATGGCGGGGTCATAGGCGTGCGCGTCCACGCCGCTTTTTCGCAGTGCGGCCAGCACCGCCGCCCCGCTCTTGAGCGATACCTCGCGCTCGGCGGAACGCCCGCCGGACAAGACTGCAACTTTGCCGAAATTTTTCACTTCGCATCTCCGGTGATGCGCACTTCACATTGCAGGCTGATGCCGATTTTTCCCCTGACCACCGCCTGCACTTCATTTATCAAATTTTCGATGTCAGCCGCCGTCGCCCCTCCAACATTCACGATGAAATTGGCATGTTTTTCCGACACGCGCGCCCCTCCGATCTGGCGGCCTTTCAACCCGCACTGCTCGATCAGCCTCGCCGCATAGTCGTTAGGCGGATTGCGGAATACCGAGCCGGCATTCGGCAAGTTCAATGGCTGGCTGGCGATGCGCTTATTGAGCAGCGCTTTGATCTTCTCGCGCGCTACCGCACCGTCGCCTTTCTCGAACCTCAACCATGCCGCGACAAACCATTCATCGCTCTGGCTGACAGAAAGCAAATCACTCCGCGCCACGAAGCGGTATCCAATCTCATAATCCGCCGCAGTGCGTTCATGCAGCGCACCGCTGCGATCCATCACCTGCGCCCGCATCACTTTTCCCCATGTTTCGCTGCCGTAACAGCCCGCATTTATCGCCAACATGCCACCCACCGTACCGGGAATCCCGGCGAAAAATTCCGCCCCCGCAAGATTGTGCAAAGCGGCAAAGCGCGCCAGCTTCGCACCCGGAACGCCTGCTTGCGCGTGTATCAATCCATCCGCTTCCATGTGCAATTCGCCCAGCGCACCGTGCAGCAGCAGCACTGTGCCGCGCAGGCCGCCATCGCGCACCAGCAGATTGCTGCCCAGACCCAGCGCGAGCAGCGGCTCATCTGCGGGCAAGGCGCGCAGAAACACCGCAAGATCGGCCAGATCGGCGGGACGATACATACGCTCCGCGCGCCCGCCCGCGCGCCACGTGGTATGACGGCGCATATCCACATCGCGGAGCAGTGTCCCGCGCAAACCTCCAGCGACGAACTGTTCTGGTTCCGTCATGTTCATGCATCCCCCTGAGCCAAGCGCTTGACCATTGCCGGCACTCCGCCAATCGAACCCGCGCCCATGGTCAGCACCACATCATTGGGCTGCGCCATGCCCAGGATGGCCTGCGGCATGTCCCGTATCTGCTCCACGAACACCGCTTCGTTCTGCCCCGCCACGCGCACCGCATGCATCAACGTGCGACCGTCTGCCGCCACGATGGGCGTTTCGCCCGCCGCATAGACTTCCGCCAGCAGCAGTGCGTCCACTCCGCCGAGCACCTTGACGAAGTCCTCGAACAAATCGCGCGTCCGCGAATAACGATGCGGCTGGAACGCCAGCACCAGGCGCCGCCCCGGAAAAGCGCCGCGCACTGCGGCCAGCGTGGCAACCATTTCAGCCGGGTGATGGCCGTAGTCGTCGATTAAAGTAAAGCTCCCTCGCCCGCTTGCGGGCGAGGGAGCATTCGCCTCCTCTCCCTCCGGGAGATAACCAGCGACTTGGCTGCTGCTTTTTGGCAGCCTAGTCGAATGGCTAGTAGTCCCATCAGGATTGAGGTGAGGGTGTTTTTGCGTGGAAGAGCCAAGTAATGGAGCATTGAGCACCGGAATCTCGCCATAGCGCTGAAACCTCCGCACCACGCCCTGAAACTCGGCCAGTGCGGCGACGATGGCGTCTTCCGCCACACCCACTTCCAACCCCACGGCAATCGCAGCCAGCGCGTTCAGCACGTTGTGGGTGCCCGCCAGATTCAGAGTGACATCGAGGTCAACCGGCGCGCTGTTGTGGCGGCACAGCGCGGTGAAGCGCATCTGCCCGGCCTCGTGGCGCACATTGACCGCGCGGATTTGCGCATCCTCGCTGAAGCCGTAAGTGGTCACCGGCTTGCTGAGGCGCGCCAGCAGCTCGTGTATGTTGGCATCGTCCACGCACAGCATGGCGCGGCCATAGAACGGCAGGCGCTCCAGGAAATCCACGAATGCCTGCTTGAGCCGGGCGAAATCGTGGCCGTAAGTTTCCATGTGGTCGGCGTCTATATTGGTGACCACCGCCAGAATGGGCGTCAAATGCAGGAAAGAGGCGTCGGATTCGTCCGCTTCGACCACGATGAATTCGCCGGTTCCGAGTTTGGCGTTGGTTCCGCTGCTGTTGAGCCGCCCGCCGATAACATAGGTCGGATCGAAGCCGCCCTTGGCCAGCACGCTGGCAACCAGGCTGGTAGTGGTCGTCTTGCCGTGCGTACCGGCCACCGCGATACCCTGGCGCAACCGCATCAATTCCGCCAGCATCATGGCGCGCGGCACCACCGGAATGTTGCGCGCGCGCGCCGCCATCACTTCCGGGTTGTCCTTGCTTACTGCGGTGGACACCACCACGGCGTCCGCATCGGCAAGGTTATTCCCGGCATGCCCCACATGCACCGTCGCGCCAAGATGCTCTATTCTCCGCATGATCGTGCTGTCAGCCAGATCCGAGCCGCTCACCCGATAACCCAGATTGAGCAACACTTCCGCAATGCCGTTCATGCCTGAACCGCCTATGCCCACGAAGTGAATATTTTTAACCTTGTGTTTCACTTTTCACCTTTCACAAGTTCCAGGCATATTTCCGCCACGCGCTGCGCCGCTGCCGGTTGCGCCACTGAGCGTGCCGCCAGCGCCATGGCCAATGCGCGCGCCCTGGTCATTTCCTGCAATAATTCCGCCAGACGCTGCGGGGTCAATTCGCTCTGCGGCAACAAGACCGCTGCGCCGCGCTCGCTGAGAAAGCGGGCATTGGAGGTCTGGTGGTCGTCCACCGCAAACGGGAAGGGCACCAGAATGCTGGCTACGCCCGCTGCCGCCAATTCGGCGATGGTCAGCGCCCCGGCGCGGCAAACCACCACATCGGCTTGCCCGTAGTAGTGCGCCATATCCTCCAGAAAGGGCTTGACCTCGGCAGCCACGCCCGCCTGTTGATAAGCCGCTTGCACCGCCTCGAAATGCAGCTTTCCGGTCTGGTGTATCACGTTGAACAGACCCTCGCGCAGCGAGTCCTTATCCCCCTCTCCCTCCGGGATAACCAGCGACTTGGCTGCAGTCTCTTGCAGCCTAGTCGAATGGCTAGTTGTCTCATTCAGAGGGCAGGGGTGAGGGAAACGGGCTTGCCCGTTAGGGCATATTGCCTGCGGCAGCAAAGCCAGCGCCCGCGGCACGCATTCATTGATTGCTTTTGCCCCCAGGCTGCCGCCCACCACCAGCACATTGAGCGCGCCGTCGCGCGCGGCATAACGCGACTGCGGTCCGGGCAGCCCGGCTATGGCGTTGCGCACCGGGTTGCCGCACCATTCGGCGCCGGGCAGCACTTCCGGGAAACCGCTCAGCACCCGTTTTGCAAAATGCGCCAAGGTCTTGTTGCTCAACCCGGCAATCGAATTCTGTTCATGAATGACCAGCGGGCGGCGCAACAACGCCGCCATGATGCCGCCGGGAAAAGTGATGTACCCGCCCATGCCCAGCACCACATCCGGGCGATGGCGCAACAGCGCAGCGGCGCTTTGCCACAGCGCCACCAGCAGGTTCAGCGGCAGCAGCAACTTGCGCAGCAACCCCTTGCCGCGCAACCCGGAGAAGCGCACCCACGCCATCTCATAACCATGTTTGGGCACCAGCTCGGCTTCCATGCTGCCAGGCGCACCCAGCCAGGTGACATGCCAGCCCTGCGCGCGCAGGCAATCCGCAACGGCCAGCCCCGGCATGATATGGCCACCAGTACCGCCTGCCATGATGAGTATGGAGCGGCTCATACCGGCAACCCCCGCATCATTCGCCTGCTCTCCCAATCTATGCGCAGCAGTATCGCCACGGCGATGCAATTCACCACCAGGCCGCTGCCGCCGAAACTGAGGAACGGCAGGGTCAAGCCCTTGGTGGGCAGCACGCCCATGTTCACCCCGCTGTTGATCATCGCCTGCACCACCAGCCACACGGCAATGCCCTGCGCCGCCAGCGCGGCGAACTGGCGATCCAGAAAGGCTGCCTGGCGGCCGATGGCGAAGGCGCGGATAAGCAGTCCGGCAAATAAAATAATGACTGTGCATACCCCGGCCAGACCCAGTTCTTCGGCGATGACCGCAAGCAGAAAATCCGTGTGCGCTTCCGGCAGATAAAATAGTTTCTCCACGCTGGCGCCCAGCCCCACGCCGAACCACTCGCCGCGCCCGAAAGCGATCAGCGCATGGCTTAACTGATAGCCCTTGCCAAAAGGGTCTGACCACGGATCCATGAAGCCGGTGACGCGCTGCATACGGTAGGGCGATGAAATAATCAGCGCCGCGAACGCGAGCGGCAGGGCAAGCACCAGCCCGCCGAACACCTTGAGATTGAAGCCACCCAGCCACAGGGTGCATAACGCGATCGAGCAGATCACCACGAACGCGCCCATGTCAGGCTCCAGCAATAGCAGCCAACCCACCAGCGTCATCACCGCGAACATCGGCAGGAAAGCCTTGCGGAAAGTGTGTTTGACCACCCCTTTGCGCACCGTGTAGTCGGCGGCATACAGCACGGCGAACAATTTCATCAGCTCGGACGGCTGCAGATTGAAGACGAACAACGACAGCCAGCGGCGGCTGCCATTCACCGCTCGTCCGATGCCTGGGATCAGCACCAGCACCAGCAGGACGGCCCCCAGCAGGAAGAGATAAGGCGCCAGCTTTTGCCAGGTTTGCACCGGCACCTGGAACGCCGCCATCCCGGCCACAATCGCGAGGAATATAAACAGGCCGTGCCGCATCAGATAATACGTGGAATGGAAGCCCGTAAACTTGTTGCCCTCGGCGGTGGCAATGGAAGCCGAATAGACCATCACCAAACCGAGCGCCAACAAAGAGAGTACGATCCACACCAGCATCTCGTCGTATTCCACCGGCGCCTGGCGGGGAGCGGTCAGGCTTGGGGTGCGCATGCCGCCTCCCCTTGCAAAGCATGCACTGCGGCAACGAACACCTCGGCGCGATGCGCATAGTTACGGAACATGTCGAAGCTGGCGCAGGCCGGCGACAGCAGCACCGCATCGCCCGGACGCGCCAGCGCAGCGGCTTGCCGCACGGCTGCAACCATGTCGTGCGCATCTGCCACAGGCACACCGCAACCCCGTATTGCCGCCGCGATCTTGCCCGCATCGCGCCCGATCAGCACCACGGCGCGCGCGTGTTGAGCCACTACCGGTTTGAGCGGGGAAAAATCCTGCCCCTTGCCATCCCCTCCGGCAATCAACACGGTGGCGCGCCCCAGACCTTCCAGGGCGGCCACGGTGGCGCCCACATTGGTGCCCTTGGAATCGTCGTAATAAATGACGCCGTTAATTTCCGCGACGGATTCCACGCGGTGCGGCAATCCCTTGAAAGCGCGCAATGCGCCCAGCAAGGGGGGTAGCGGCAAGCCGATAGCGCTGCATAATGCCAGCGCAGCCAGCGCGTTCGCCGCGTTATGCAACCCGGCAACTTGCAATTCATTGGCATTCAGCACGCGTTGTTTTCCCTGCACCAGCCAGATGTTCCCGCCGCCGCGTGTTATGCCCCAATCGTCTGCGCCATGCGGCTCGTTCAGGCCGAATGTCACGAGCCCGCGCCCCGGCAGCTTCATGCCCAGGCTGCGCGCATCGTCGCGGTTCAGCACTTGCACCCCGCCGCCTTGAAAGATGCGCGCCTTGGCGGCAATGTAGGCGCGCATATCAGCATAACGATCGAGGTGATCTTCACTGATGTTCAGCACCGTGGCCGCACCGGCATTCAAGGAAAAGGTTGTTTCCAACTGGAAGCTGGACAGTTCCAGCACCCATACATCCGGCTGCCGCTCTTTGCGCTCCAGCACAACGTCCAGCACGGCGGGTGAAATATTGCCGGCCACCGCCGTATCCATGCCCGCCATGCGGCACATCGCACCGGCCATGCTGGTTACCGTGGTCTTGCCGTTGGCGCCGGTAATGGCAATAACCCTGGCCGGTTGTTTAGAGCTGCTGGCAGCCAGTTGCCGTGCAAACAATTCAATGTCCCCAACCACCGGAATACCGCGTGCAGCGGCGCGCGCCACAAACGGGTCGGCAAGCGGCACGCCGGGGCTGATGGCGATCAAATCAACATCGCCGAGAATGCCATCGCGAAACGCGCCGCAATGAATTTCAACTTGCGGCAACTGCGCGCGCAACGCGGCGAGAGCAGGCGGCTGCTCGCGGCTGTCGGCGGCGCACGCGCGCGCACCCTGCGCCGACAGCCAGCGCACGAGCGATAGCCCGGTCTCGCCCAGACCCAGCACCAGCACTTTTTTGTCAGCCCATCCCGTCACTGTTTTTCCTTAATCAGCCGTTTGTGCCTTACCTCAACTTCAACGTCGCCAATCCAAGCAATACCAGCAGCATGGTGATAATCCAGAACCTAACCACCACCTGGGTCTCTTTCCACCCCTTCTGCTCGAAGTGATGGTGCAACGGCGCCATCAGCAGGATGCGCTTTCCTTCACCGTGAAATTTTTTGGTGTATTTGAAATACGAGACTTGAATCATCACCGAAACCGCCTCAACCACGAATACTCCGCCCATGATGAACAGCACCAACTCCTGCCGCACGATCACCGCCACTACGCCGAGCGCCGCGCCCAGCGCCAGCGCACCCACATCCCCCATAAATACTTCCGCCGGGTAGGCGTTGAACCACAGGAAAGCCAGGCCCGCGCCGGCGATTGCGCCGCAGAACACCGCCAATTCGCTTGCGCCCGGAACATGGGGAATGCCGAGATACCTGGCGAACACCGCATGGCCTGCGACATAGGCAAATATGGCCAGCGCGCCGCTCACCATCACCGTGGGCATGATCGCCAACCCATCCAGCCCATCGGTCAGGTTCACCGCGTTGCTGCTGCCGACGATGACCAGATATGCCAGCAGGATGAACATGGTCGCACCCAACGGGAATACCAGATACTTGAAGAACGGCACGATTAATTCGGTATGCACCGGCAGGCTGGAGTGTCTCCACAGGTACACCGCGACAACCAGCGCGATAAGGGATTGCCAGAACATCTTGGCCTTGGCCGACAGACCCCTGGGATTGCGGTGCACCACTTTGCGGTAGTCGTCCACCCAGCCGATGGCGCCGAAACCCAGCGTGGTGAGCAGCGCCACCCACACATACGGGTTTTTGAGATCGCTCCACAGCAGCGTGGTGATCGCTATCGAAGTCAGGATCAGCGCGCCGCCCATGGTCGGTGTGCCGGCCTTGACCAGATGGCTCTGCGGGCCATCGTCGCGCACTGCCTGCCCGATCTTGTAGGCGGTCAGCTTGCGGATCATCGCCGGCCCCACCATGAAGGAAATGAACAGCGCGGTCATCGCGGACAGCACCGCACGCAACGTGATATAGCTGAACACGTTAAATGTTCTGATGTCCTGCGCCAGCCATTGCGCTAGTGCGAGCAGCATGCTTCCCCCTGACTAGTGCAGTGCCGTACCACCCGCTCCATGCGCATGAAGCGCGAACCCTTCACCAGCACCGTGCTATCCGCATCCAGGCTCTTGTCCAGGATGGCAAGCAATTCCTCGATGCGCTCAAAATGGCGTGCGCCCATCCCGAATTCATGCACTGTATGGGCGGTCAATTCCCCCAGTGCAAACAACTCGTCCACCCCCAGGCGGCGCGCTTCCGCGCCGATCTCGCCATGCAGGCGCGCGGCGGCGGCCCCCAGCTCACCCATGTCCCCCAGCACCAGAATTTTCTTGCCGGCAGCCTGTGCCAGCACCTTGAGTGCGGCATGCAGCGAGGCCGGATTGGCGTTGTAGCTGTCGTCTATCAGCACCGCGCCATGCAACGCCGCCTTGCGCTGCAAGCGCCCGCCCACGCCGGAAAATTTTTCCAGCCCCGCCGCAATATCGGCCAGTCCGATGTGCAACGCCGATGCCGCAGCGGTAGCGGCCAGCGCATTGCGCACGTTGTGTACCCCCGGCACCTGCAAGTTTGCGTTGAAGTTTCCTTGCGGCGTGCGCACTTCGATGTGCGCACCATGCCCCTGCGGCTGCCATTGCGCATGGATCGCCACATGGCGTTCCATGCCGAACTCGATCACCGCGTGGGTGCCCGCCAGTTTGCGCCATAGCGGTGCATGTGCATCATCAGCGTTGATCACGGCGATACCGTTTTCCGGCAAGCCCGCAAAAATCTCTCCCTTGGCGCGCGCCACCGCCTCCACCGAGCCGAGTCCGGCCAGGTGCGCACTGCCCGCATTGTTGACGATGGCCACATCCGGTCGCGCCAGGCGCGTCAGGTAATCAATCTCGCCGGGATGGTTCATACCCATCTCGATCACCGCATAGCGGTGTACGGTGCGCAGCTTCAGCAAGGTGAGCGGCATACCGATGTCGTTGTTCAGATTGCCTTGCGTCGCCAGCACGGCATCTGCGCTGCCCGCCGCCGCACGCAAAATGCTCGCCAGCATTTCCTTGACCGTGGTCTTGCCGTTGCTGCCGGTCACCGCCACCAGCGGAATGGCGAACTGCTCACGCCACTGCGCAGCCAGACGACCCAGTGCAAGGCGAGTATCCTCCACCAGCAACAGCGGGCACGGCGGTTCGGTGCCGCGGTAGCTGGCCGCATTGACCAGCGCAGCCACCGCACCGCTTTGCGCGGCGCCGGCAACAAACTCGCTGCCGTCAAAATTTTCCCCTTGCAGCGCGATGAACAGATCGCCGGGAGCAATCGCGCGGCTGTCGCTGGACACGGAGGTAAACAACGCATCCTGGCTCCCGCTCCGAGCGCCGCCGCAGGGGATAAGCCTGCCACCCAGCACCTGTGCGGCTTGCGACAGCAGCATCATGCTTTGGCACTCCGGCTATCCTGAGCCTGTCGAAGGGCCCACGACGCCAGCGCGCGTTGCGCCACTTCGACATCGCTGAACGGATGTTTCACGCCCTGGATTTCCTGATATTCCTCATGCCCCTTGCCCGCCAGCAGCACGGTGTCCGCCGCCCGCGCATTGCCGATGGCTTGTTCAATCGCCTGTGTACGGTCTTCAATGATCTGGTAATTCCATTTGCCCATGCCGGACACGATGGCGGCGATAATGCCGTGCGGCTCCTCATTGCGCGGGTTGTCGCTGGTAACGATGCAGCTATCCGCCAGCCCGGCAGCGACCGTGCCCATCATCGGGCGTTTGCCGCGGTCGCGGTCGCCGCCGCAACCGAACACGCAAATCAGTTTCCCGCCGCTGGCTTTGGCCACTTCGCGCAAGGCCTGCAATACTTTCTCCAACGCGTCCGGCGTATGCGCATAATCCACCACCACGGCAGGGCGCCCATCTCCGCCAAGCGTCTGCATGCGCCCCGGCACCGCCTGCACCCGCGCCAGTTCGCGCAGCGCATCCGCCAGCGTTATTCCGCTTACCAGCAGCACCGCCAGCACGCCGAGCAGATTGGCGGCGTTGAAGCGCCCGAGCAACGCGCTATGCAGCACACCGCCCCCCCAGCTCGAATGCACTTGCAGGCTGATTCCCCGCGCATCCATGTGCAGTGCGCCGCCATGCACCATGCGCAGGCCGAGACGTTCCGCCAGCGCCAGGGCGGTGTCGTTCAAGCCATACCCCACCACCTCCACTTCCGCATCCAGCAATTGTTCGGCCAGCTCGGCGCCGAACGCGTCATCCAGGTTGAGCACGGCGTAGCCGAGTTGTTGCCAGCCGAACAGGCGGCGTTTGGCCGACGCGTAACTATGCATGTCGCCGTGATAGTCGAGGTGGTCGCGGCTCAGATTGGTGAGCAGCGCCACGTCGTACTTCACACCGTTCACTCGCCCCTGTTCCAGGGCATGGGAAGATACTTCCATCGCCACGGACTGCGCGCCCTGCGCCAGGTATCCTGCCAGCAAGCCGTGCAAGCGGATGGCGTCTGGCGTGGTATTCAGCGTCGGCTGCAAATTGCCATGGAAACCGTTGCCCAAGGTGCCCACCAGGGCGGTTTTCCTGCCCAGAACACCGAGGGATTGCGCGATCCAGTGGCTGCACGAAGTTTTCCCGTTCGTTCCGGTGATGCCCACCATCCACATTTTTCTGGAGGGGCTGCCATAAACCGTATCGGCTATCTCACCCGCATGACGGCGCAGGTCGGCGACCGCAAGGTTGGGAATCTGCCACGCATTATTCCAGCTGTAACCGCGCGCCTCCCAGATCACCGCGTTAGCGCCATTGGCGATGGCCTGCGCGATGAACAGCCGCCCGTCAGCCTGGCTACCGGGATAGGCGACAAAGGTATCGCCCGCTTTCACCGCGCGGCTGTCAGTCACCAGCCGCGTGACTGCCACGCCGAGAGAGGCGAGCAATTCAAAACGGAAGCCTGTCCTGGACATGGCTGAAGAGCCTGCCCTGGGCGCCGTCTGGTTTTGAGTTAGCGGGTTCATGCTTCTTCCTTGATGACGTCGGCAGGCGGCATCATCACATTGCCGAGCGGCGCATCATTGGGCACATTGAGCAGCCGCAACGCCGAGCCCATCACGTTGCTGAACACCGGCGCGGCAACCTGGCCGCCGTAGTATTGCGCGCCGCTCGGTTCATCTATCATCACTGCCACGATCAGGCGTGGGTTGGAAGCGGGCGCCAACCCGACAAACGAGGCGATATAGCGGTTGACGTAATGCCCGCCCTCCAGCTTGTGCGCGGTGCCGGTCTTGCCTGCCACGCGGTAGCCGGCGATCTGCGCCAATGGCGCGGTGCCGCCAGGCTTGACCACCAGTTCAAGCATGTCGCGCACAGCATTTGCCGTGACATCTGAATACACCTTTTTGCCAATAACTGACGCACCCTGTTTGAGCAGCGTCACCGGCATCAGGTCGCCGCCATTGGCAAACACGGTATAGGCGCGCGCCAATTGCAGCAGGTTGACCGAGATGCCGTTGCCATACGACATGGTGGCCTGCTCGATGGGTTGCCATTTCCTGTAATCGCGCAGCCTGCCCGCCGCCTCGCCGGGAAAACCGCTGCCGGTCTGCGCGCCGAAGCCGGTCTCGCTCAAACTATGCCAGAAGGTTTCCGGCGGCAGCGACAAGGCTATCTTGGCCGCGCCCACATTGCTGGATTTCTGGATCACCTGCGCCACGGTGAGCACCGTTTCCGGGTGGGTGTCGTGAATCTTGCGACCGCCGACGGCGAACACGCCGCCCTCGGTGTTAATCACCGTTTCCGGCGTCATCTTTCCCGCATCCAGCGCAGCCGCCACGGCAAATGGCTTCATCGTGGAACCCGGCTCGAACAGGTCGGTCACCGCACGGTTACGCATCACCCTGACATCGGGCTTGGCGCGGTTGTTGGGGTTGTAGCTCGGCCAATTGGCCAGCGCCAGCACTTCGCCGCTCTTCGCGTCCAGCACCACGATGGAACCCGCCTTGGCGCGATGCTGCTCGACCGCCAGCTTGATCTCGCGATAAGCCAGATACTGTATCTTGCTGTCGAGGCTCAGCGCCAGATCGCCGCCCGCTTTGGGCGCGCGTATGCTGGCCACGTCTTCGACAATATGCCCGCGCCGGTCCTTGATGACGCGCTGGCTGCCCGCCTTGCCGCCAAGCTGCTCCTGCAATGCCAGCTCGATACCCTCCTGGCCGTTGTCATCCACATCGGTGAAACCCAGCAGGTGCGCCGTCACGTCCGCGTCGGGGTAATAACGGCGGTACTCGCGGCGCAACGACACGCCCGGCACCCCCAGCCTGACGATTTTTTCCGCCTGTTCGGGGGGCAGTTGCCGCTTGAGGTAGGCAAAATCCCGCGTAGTGTCGGATATGCGGTTTTTCACTTCCTCGACATTCATGCCCAAAACCTGCGCCAACTGCTTCACCTGTTGCGGCGTCGCCTCCACATCCTGCGGGCTGGCCCAGATGGATTCCACCGGCGTGCTGATGGCGAGCGGCTCGCCATAACGGTCGGTAATCATCCCCCGGTGCGCGTTGATACCGATGACCCGGCCATAGCGCGCGTCGCCTTTCTGTTGCAGAAAATCATTGTGGATGCCTTGCAGATATACCGCCCGCACCATCAATGCGCACAGGCACAGCAGCAGCAGCACAAACAGCAGGCGGGAACGCCATGGCGGCAACGCCGCAATCCCCGGTGTCTGTATGCTGCTGGCATAGTTCATGGTTGCGCCGTCAATCCCTTCAATTGCTCACTGCGGACAAACTGGATCTGGCCGCCCTTCGGCAATTGCATTTGCAATTTGGCCGCCGCAATTTTTTCCACGCGCGCCGGCATCGCCCAGGTACCCTGCTCGAGCTGCAACTGCCCCCACTCCACTTCCATCCGCTGCGCCTCGTCCTTTTCTTTTTGCAGTTCCACAAACAACTTGCGCGCCTTGTGCTGTGATGTCACAACACCCAACGCACAGGCAACCGCCACCAGCAGGAGCAACAGATGAACCCTAGTCACCCGCATCTCCCATGCGTTCGGCCACGCGCATCACCGCGCTGCGCGCGCGCGGGTTTATGGCCACTTCCTGCGGTACGGCGCGCACAGTTTTGCCGATCAGGCGCAGCCTGCCCTTGGGCACATCGACGGCGCGAATCGGCAAGTTGCGCGGCAGCTTGTCGCCCTGCGCCATGTCGCGTAAAAACTGCTTCACCATCCGGTCTTCCAGCGAATGGAAGCTGATAATCACGATACGCCCCCCCGGCTTCAGGCAATCCACGCATTGCGGCAGAACCTGCGCGAGCTCTTCGAGTTCCTGGTTGAGATGAATCCGTATAGCCTGAAAGGTGCGCGTTGCCGGATTCTTCCCCGG
>CXWL01011272.1_pt1 | contig 40240 bp, 32 predicted proteins | sample 590931 | NCBI WGS metagenome assembly CXWL01 (sample SAMEA3498368, study PRJEB10139) | groundwater metagenome | biome: water well; material: biofilm material | place: Germany | collected 2015-04-27 | reverse complement strand
GCCGTCTTGTCTCCGCCTTCGAGCAGCGCGGCATGGCGCTTCAGGAACCGGGCCACGGTCATAGAAGGGATCCCGGTGTCGCGCTCCAGCATCTGGACGAGCGTGTTCTGGACGGCGAGCCCGAGTACGGTCTTGCCTTCTTCGCGCAAGATGTCGGCCACGGGCTGGAGGACCGTGCTCTTGCCTGCACCGGCCACGCCCTGGATAGCCACAATGCGGTTACTGGAGGCAAGGAGAAGCCTTCCTGCGGCCTCCTGCCCCTGATTGAGGGTCATCCCATATTTGAGCTGGGACAGCGCCTGAAGACGCGCGCCGGCATCGGCGGGATCGACGATGGGGGGAGCGAGCCCTCGCCCTGCCTCGACGGCTGCAACGATCCGCTGCTCGGCTGCAATAGCACCCGCCGTTGTGACAAGTCCCCGGTCCGCCCCTTTGCCTCTCACGAGTTCGCCCTGGCGCAGCAGTTGCCCCACCCTGCGCTCGATTTCCGGCATGGCCGCCGGCAATCCGAACCCCAGCGCAGTCTTGTAGATGTCGGTGCGGGCAAAGGCTGCTTCGCGTTCAGAAAGGTGGCGCACCGCCGAAGCAACCGCATGGACAGCGGCAATCTCCTGCGGCGATTTTCTCGCAAGATCACGCGGGACGAGAGGATCACCAGCGCGCAGCCCCAATCGCTCAGCTAGGGCCTGGGCAATACCGCGACCGTGCTCGACAACGCCGCGAACAAACCCACCGAGCGGTGATAACCCACCAATGTCCCTGGCGGCCCTGCCATTGGCCCGGGCGATGACCTCAGCGGGGTCAAATCCGATCCGTGCCGCCTGGTCACGCCACTGCTGGCCGAGTGCGCCGCGATCCTCGATCGTCTGCTTTGCCGCGCGCGTCATGAGGTTGGCGGCATTGCGCGCGGCCAGTCCCTTGCCGTTCATCCCTTCAAGCGCGGCAACGATTTCGGCGCGGCGGGAACTGAAAGCATCGCGGACGTGCCGGGGCACCCCCGCCGCTTCAAAATTGCCATGCTTGCCAGTCTCGCCGATTTCGTAGCCGAGCTTTTCAACCGAGAGCCGGAAGCGCGCCATGGTCATCGCATTGAGGAGGGTATTGTGCTCCCATAGCTTGTCATTGCGAAGCGCCCGCCACTTGCCATCAGGCCCCTGGGTCACGTTGGCGACGACGGCATGGCTGTGCGCATTGGGCTCCTGGTTGCGGTTGGTATCGTGCTGGAACAGCGCGACGAGCAGGTTGCCGGTCTGGGCGATCTTCTCGCGTCCTCGCACTTCCATGCGGGTTTCAGCAAGGTTCTTTTCCGCCCAGGCGAGCGTCTCCTTCACGGCTGCGGCATAGGCATCGATGATCCGCTTGTCGCCGCCGACAAGCGCGAGAAGCGACCAGCTCTTGGGCATGGAAAACGTGAGATCGGTCCCGGCACGATGCTCGCGCCCATCGCTGCCAACCCGGCTGCCGTCGGGCAGCATTCCCTTGAGCACAGCTTCGAACTGGCGCGCATCGACCCGGCCCTCAAGACCCTGGCGCTCCGCTCCCTTGCCGAACCATTCGCCGGACCGGTCGGCATCGGCCCGGGTATAGTAGTTGTCCGAAGCGAAGTAATTGGCGGCGCCGCTAGCGGTGCGCACATTGGCTACGGAAAGCATGATGTGGGCCTCTCCTACAGCGCCGCCGTCAGTGGTCAGATATCCATGTCGACATCGCCAAAGCCGCGATCATCTTTGGCAGACGGATCAGGCTCGGTGAGGCCATCTTCAAGCATCAGCTTGCGCGCTTCCGTCGCCGCATTCGGTGCTCGCTGCCGCTCCTCGGAAGCCAGCCCGGACCGCGTCCCCACAGGGCGAGGCGCGTCGCTGCGCACGCCTTCGCCCTTGGCCGGTTCCTGACCATCGGCTGCGCCGGCCTTGAGCGCGCTGTCCTTGGGCATGGCATGGGCATTTTCCCGAACTTTTGCCGTGTCCGGCTGCTCCGCCTGCGCTGGCCCTCCGGCGGCATCAGGCACACCGGTTGCGGTCCGTATGTCGCGATCGGCAACGCTGCCTGGTGCGGTCGCTTGTGCCGGCAATGCCGCTACCTCGTCCTGGCCGGGCTTTGCCCTGGCAGAGCGTTCGAGCGCCAGTTCGCCCTGCTTGGGGATGACCCGCTTGCCCGCCCCGTCGTCGTTCGACGATGGGTGCTCGGAGGCGGAATTTCCGTCCTCAGGCAGCCATGGCCTCGGCGGGATCAGAGGTGTCCCGCCACCTTCCGGTCCGCCATCTTCGCCGGCCCTGCGAATGAACGGCTCGGCCCGTCTCCCACGCGTCACCGGCGTCAGCTTTACCGGGGCCGCCGGGAATCCATCGGGGAACTTGATGTAGCCCGAAAGACGCGCGAGGTTCATCAACTGGTCGGGCAGCAGCAGCGGCTCGATGTGTTTGCGCGAGGTCAGGCTGACCGCATCGCGCGCGTTGTTGTAGCCGTAGGTGTAACCCTCCTCCATGTCGCGCACCTGGGTGTGGCCGATGAAATCGGAACACCATGTGGCGGTCTCGCGGTCGGCGGTGCCGAGGATCAGCTTGGTCCTGGCAAGCGATGAAAGCGTCATCGCCATGTTCTCACCGTAGACTTCCTTGAGCTTGGCATAGGCATGGATGCCGGTGACGATCGCGCCGCCGAAATTGCGCGCTGTCTGAAGGCCCTTTTCGAGGGCCGGCAGGCGGTGCAATGCTCCGAGCTCATCGACGAAGAACCAGACACGCAAGTCCCTGGTCCGATCGAGCGTCATCAGCGTGTTCATCGCCAGATCAAGCCAGACAGTGAGCAACTGCGAACACACGCTCATGTCAACATATCGGGCCGAGATGAACACCATCGAGCCCGAACCATCGTCCTGCTCGACCCATTGCCGCAGCGAGAAGCGGCGCCCGCTTTGCGGCAAAAGCTTCAGCGCCTTGGCGTTGGCATTGAACACGGCGCGGATCGATTCCGCCATCCGCGCGGCCTCGGGGGCAGTGAGCGGATCAGCGATCGTACCGCGCATCAGCCGGTGCACTGATGCCAGGTCCGCCGTCATCAGTTCTGACGCCAACGCCTCGTTTGTCCCCTGCCCGCGCGCGCGCAGCTTCAGGCACATTTCGACGAACAGCAGGCGCGCGGCGAGCACCCAGAACTGCTCCGATCCACCACCATCGTGCGGCACGAGCGCTTCGGCGGCCGCGGTAAACTCGGCCTCGTCGCGGCACTCGTCGAACACGCTCCACCGCGGACAGCGCGCATCAAGCGGGTTGAGGATGACGTCCCGGCTGCTGTCGTAGAAATGCTCGATGAAAGTGCCGGTCAGGTCGAAGATGACAGCGCGCTGGCCGCGGCCGCGCGCTTCCTCGATCATGTCCGACAGGGCGACCGTCTTGCCCATGCCGGTCGTGCCGATAAGCATCGCATGGCTCTGCTCGAGCCGCCAGGGATAGCTGACCTTGGCCAGCTTCGACGGACGGTAGGGAAAGACCGTAGCGAGTTCGCCCGGCATACAGAGCCGCCAGCGCCATCCCATCGCCTGGGTCAGATCATTCGCCCGTTCGGCGAGGTTGTGTACACGGATTTCCTCGACCAGTTCGGGCAAGGTCGCCAGCATGGCGCCGCGCTCGTGCTTGCGCTCCTTGGACTTGCGACCAAAGCGGGCAGCGAACCAGTAGAACAGGGCGAATGCCGGCAAAAGGGCAAGCGCCGAGCGCCACAGGACGCCTGCGAGAATGTCCAACATATGGTCCCATGCGCGTACCACTGGCGGGAAAGTTTCGACCAGCGCAATGGGGAACTGGACGGTCCCGCCAAAGCCCGTTTCGAGCGCGACCTGCTTGGCGGGATCGAACTCCATGAAGCCGTAGGCAGAGGCATAGAGCCGCATCCAGACAAGGTAGGTTTCGTGGTCGGTGAGCCCGCCCGAAAGCATCCACCAAGACATCGAGGAGATGACGGCAAGGGCGATGATCAGGGGCCCCTTCAGCCCGGCGGCGAACATGAAACCGAAGTGGCCGAGCAGTTGGCTGCCGCGCGTGAAGTTGACGAGGTTACGCTTCATGGGAGCCTCCCTCGTCGGTGCCGGCAGTGAGGCCGGCCTGCTTGCACTTGGCGGCAAAGGCCTGGTGCACCCGTTCGCGCAAGGCGTGATCCTTGTGTCCTGCAAGGAGGGCATCGACCCCCACCATGGAGAACAGGGACTGGCGATAGAGCCGGCGCAGGAGACCGCGATCGCTCGCTACGGAGATTTCGTCTTCGCAGGCCCGAAAGATGACCGAGCGCAGCCATTCGCTGACCGCCAGACCGTCGGTGGCAGCAGCAACCCGTACCCGCGAAGCGAGTTCGGAAGTAACATAGACTTGCAGAGATATTGGTCGTGACATTGACCGACTCCTTCAAACGAGAAGCCTGGCCGCACTGCGAAAGTGCTTTCCCGGTTAAATCACATTGAAGAACATGTCAAGAACGAACAGGCCTAGGGATTCCGCCCATTTCTGCCTCCCCGCCAATCACTTCAATTTGCATAAATGACATTATATCAATGTGATTGAGAAGTGACCGAATCCATTTTCTAAACAAAATTCATTGGTATCAGGGACTAAATGACCGGCGACATGTCGCGTACGGTGTGCCTGTCAAGTTCCAATGTGTGCGGGGCTTTTCAGGAGGCCCTGAGTTCCGTTCAATGGGTTGAATTCTAATCCTTATTCTTGGAGCGCGAGCAATTGTGTCCTCGTAGGGAAAAGCGAGATTCAGGGCGAAAATGCCGGTGGGCTACCAACTGGCCTTAGTTATGTGAGAATCCCCCTCGGCGGGTCATTCCCCAGGCGGGCCAATTGCCCGGTCGTTTGAGAGGATCATAGGGACCAGATAGCCATCACCGGACTGTCCCAAGATCGAATGGAGATGAGGTGCAGAACGATCGGGAATACCCATCTCTCCTAACCCTGCGAACAAGAAAAAAGGCAGGAACCGTTCCCGGTCCCCGCCCTGATCCTACGGTCAGAACTCATCGAGCATTGCCCCATGAACCGTATGCACCACGCGCGCTGCAAGATGCGCAGGAAGCGCGTTGTAGTCACCCTCATCCAAAGCAAAGTATCCGAGTTCTCGGTCCTCAACGATATGCTGATCGAAGAAGCTGTGCAACGCCCGACGCTCTGCCACAGCCAGCGCGGCAAAGTAGCGTTCCGAGTTCGAATTGATCCGAGCAATTGAAGCCATTGTATCCTCCTGATGTCTGCCGTTGACGGCAGGAGCAGGACGGATGGGCGTGCGGCCGGCGGGTCAGGGATCGCCCACTTGGGCGACCGCGAAGCGGCGGTAGGGGTAACGATTTTGTCGGACCGTAGCGTAGCGAAGGGGAGTCAAAATGGTGGGACCCTGCCGTCCTTGACGCGCCTGTTGCACGGCCATCAGAATGGGAGAACGTGAGCCAGGCCCCTCCCCTCCGGTCCCAAGCTAGATAGCTCCCGAGACCTTCTGCGCGACCTCTGTCAGCGTCGCCTGCAGGCGGTTGATCTCCGATAGGCTGGTCCCGCTGGGCACGTATCGCGTCACAAGAAATTCGCGCGACTGCGACATGGCATGCAGGTGTTCCCGCGTCCGCTTCCGCAGCACCAGCCCAAGCTCGACTGCGAGGTCCGCCCTTGCCGCGAGGTTGTGCTGGAGACCCCGGACCTCGCCCGCGCTGTGACCCGATCGGAGAAGGAATGCGTTGAGGTAAAGCTCGACCGCATGAATCGCGACCATGCGAAACGGCGCCCGCGACCTGGGTTCTCCGGGCCGTCCATTCTGCACGAGAAGCTGGGCCGCGATCCGATACTCATTTGCAAGTGCCACAACCTCGGCTGCAGTCGCGGCCTCACCCGGATAGCAAACGATCGCCTGGTCAGTCATGGCGCTCTTCGTAGCACCGCTTTTGCAAACGATTACTGAAAGTTCTTCGGCGTTCCATACGCGAGGAAGGGGCCCTGTCCGGCTGGGACAGGACCCCTTCGGGAGGCGAGATCGAGGTGAGAGTTCAGTCGATCTCGGGAGCGTCCTGGTTGTCGTGATCGTCACCGCTGCCGTTGCCGCGCGAGAGGAAGTCGACCTTGTCGGCGAGGATCTCGGTGCCGTAGCGCGTGCCCCCGTCCTTGTCCTCCCACTGGGTGTAGTGGATGCGGCCCTGAACACTGACCAGCTGGCCCTTGGAACAGTACTGGCCGACGGTCTTGGCGAGGCCGTTGAAGCAGGTAACCCGGTGGAACTCGCTTTCCTTGGCGGTGTAGCCGTTCTCGTCCTTGTAGGTCTTGCCGTCCTTGTCCCGCGCAGGGCGATCGGTGACGACAGTGATCCCGGTGACATTGGTGCCGCCCTTGGTCTCGCGGGTGTCGGGATCGCGGGCGATGCGGCCGGTAATGATGGCGATATTGGTCATGATGGTAGTCCTTCAGTTCCTTAAACCGGAGACCATCTCCGGCTTGCGAACATCCAGAAGAAGCAGGGCATGGGAGGACTGCACCGCAGGGGCAAAGCTCCAAGGGAAACCTGTTCATGACGGGTGGTGCGGGCAGGCAGCGCAGCTGCCAACACGGCCGGAAAGGAACGGGTTGCCGTCCTCAGCTGACCTGGTTCAGGACTGTTCGCGACTAAAGCCGGATGGGTATCGGGTGTGGGTCTGCAGGCTCACTTGACCTTTCCTGCAATCAGCTAACGCCATCGCTCTCCGATGCCTCCAGGAGATCCATGAAGTTGCAGGCTGCTTCTCGGTCTTGCTCGTTCTCGAACGCCACATCGAGATCGGGGGCTGACCCGAACATGTGCAGGAACGATCACAGGGCAAAGTGCTCAGCGGCAGCGTAATTTGAGGCAGATAAGTCCGTACTGCGCCCTCTAGGTAGCCTTTCGACATGGCTCGCATCGTCCTTAAAAGTGGTCGTCCGTCGGGCCGATGGACCGCAGTGCAGGAGCAGGATCAAAACGCCGTCGCTGCTGGTGAATCGGAAGTCGCGGTTGGCACGCGCATCGCTGCATAGTTCAACGATGACCTGGGGCTCGTACTAGCGGCCTGTCCAACATGCGCTGCCACTTGATCACATGGCTACCGCGCTGGCCCCGAAAAGCGCCTCGATTTTGGCCTGGGCCCCAACCCCGAGGTCAGCCACAATCAGCTTGTCTTTGGCGCGCGAGCAACAAACATAGAAGAGGTGGCGGGTTCTCCGCTCCCGGCTTTCGCTGGTGTCGGTTCCTGCCAGCAGCTTGCCAAACGAGTATTGGTTCCAGTTCGCGCCAGCGTCATCCAAAACCACGATCACGTTCTGAAATTCATCGCCTTTCACGCCGTGTTTGGTTGAGAACGGCATGCTGTTTTCCAGCACGGCGCGGTAACGACTGACTTCCAGATAGGGCACCGCCAGAAGAAGATCCAGAAAGGCCTGATGCGCTGCCTCGGGCGATCCTGCCTCGGCAGCCACCACAGGGCCTGCCACGGCCGCTTCCAAGTCATCAAGGAGTGTGACCAATTGCGCTGCCCGCAGATGCATTAAGATTGCTTCAATCGTTCCTCCGGCATCAATTAGTTTGATGAGGTCATCTAGGGCCGCCTTCACTCGCGCCTTCTCGGCTGCCCCCGCGATCGGGATCGGGCGTTCCTTCAATGAACTGATAGCGCGCCCCACCCGCCCTTCACGCCAAGCAGTAATAAATGGCTCGACTTTTTTAAGGAAGAAGGCTGCAATCGGGTCTTCGCCGCTCTGAAACTTATCTTGCGTAAAGCTTCCCCGACTGGCGAAGGCTGCCAATAGATCGGCATATCCGGCCTTGCGGGCGATAAGGCGGTGAGTGAGGAATAGAACCTTCAACTCGCCCTGTACACTCCAGCCGAAGACATCCTGCGCTTTCTGGACGGCGAGTTCGGCAATGTCCGCGTCCGGAGCCGTGCCGGTGAGACTGACATACACCGCGCCCCCCGGTAAATTGGCACCCGCTGGCTCCTGCTGAATGTCAGTTCGGACCTTGTTGAGAACGTCGATCACCGCCTTGGAGCACCGATAGTTCTCCTCCTTCTTGATTTGAACCAGCTGTGCCTGCTGATCGGCCGACAATTCGCCGACCCCTCCCGAATAGATGTTCTGCATCTTGTCGCCAAAGAAACCGATCAGCGGGGGATGCTCTGTCTTAAGAAGATGATCCAACAGGGCGGAGACAACCAGCGGATCAGTGTCCTGGTATTCGTCTACAAATATGAACGGGAATCGAGCGGCGACCACTTTCGATAAAAGCGGATGGTCGTGGAACATAATGTGAGCCACGCCCAAAAGGTCGTCGTGAAAAATTCGGCCTTCCAAGAAGTTTGCGCCGCGATCGGAGTAGGCGATCGTCGGTACCGTCTTTAAAGCTTCTGCCAATTCCTCCTGATCTTGCTTTCTGCGGCTGCTTGCAGGCAACCGGTCATTGAACGCAAGAAGGGCGGGCCTCAGCTCTTTCTGAAAGTTTTTGATCGAGGCCCATAAGAAGTCGTGGATCGTTGAGACCACAAACAAGGGGTCGTGCTCTGTACGCTCGATGATCTCATTCTTTGCTACATTCGTGAAAGTAATGCAGGCCACACGCTGGCCTTCCCCGATAACGCTCGAACGGTCCGGTCCTCGAATGAAATCAAGAGCGCGAATGAGGGACGATGTTTTGCCCGAGCCCGCCCCGGCGTCGATCAGGAAGCTCTGTCGCGTGTGCAGACAATCCAGGATTTTTTCGTCCGCTTCCGTCATCATTTTGCGGGATGCTCGGCCAGCCATTGGAGGCCTTGTTGAATATAGAGGGGAATCTCCCAGCCTGGTGCGCCCATCAGATCGAGGGCGAAATCGACCTTCCCGAGCTTGCCGCTCAACTCCCACGCTTGTGCTGTCAGGCCTGCGTCTATCGCTTTCTTGACGGCAGCCTTAGTCGTGCTGAGCTTGGCATGATTGTCAGTCAGCCAAGTGATGTTGGCGTAGATGAATGCTTCCTCGAATGAACGACCACAATGCCCGTCCTGGGTGACCTGATAGGCAACCCGAATGCAGCCTTGCGTCTTGGCCGCATTATCGCAGGCTTGCAATTCTTCGACGGTTTCCTTCTCGGGAATCCATTTGCGGAGACAGGCGTTGCTAGTGCTTTTCCCCGTCGCGACCGGGCATTTTTTTCCTCCGTCATCGACCGAGTCCAGGTCGGTAATGATCAGGCTCGGAATGCCAAGAAAGTCGATGATCGGCTTAAACTTATGGGCGTGCCCCCCGCCCACCTCAGAAATGCTGACATACTGACTTCCGAGCGTCTCGCAGCCAGCCACCTTGGCTTGCTCCTCAATCATCATTGGGAGCAGCAGCCGCTCGACCTGGCCTTCCACGAAGATGGCCTTGTCCGCGAAAAACAGATCGCAATGAGTCAGTCGAACATAGCGGCGCAGGAAGTCGAGAAGGTCGGGGTTGTGTGGTGGCAGCGGTAGCTGCGAAAGGTCCTGCATGATGATCTGACGGCCAACCCTGCGGAAATAGCGCACGGGCTCGAACTCAGAATGAGCGATCATGTGGGACGAGTGTGTGGAGAGCAGAACTTGTGCTGTCGTCCCTCCGTCCGTTTCCAAAACCTTCGAAATCTCGCTGATGAAAACCGTCTGCATCTGCGGGTGCAGGTGCGCCTCGGGTTCTTCAATCGCGATTATATGAACGCGCGGCTTGTCGCCCATCGTCGCGTCGATCGCAGCGCGGAAGGACTCCAGCTGCAGGACAATGTAAATCAGGTTTTTGTAGCCGAGCCCGTTATATTTTTCGGGCAGCTCGAACTCCTCCATTACTCCTTCTTTTTCGGCGTGTTCGCTGGCATAATATATTCGCGCATTGTCACGGTAAATTGTTTCTGCGCTCAGTTCAGCACGTACCCTCAGGTCCGGCGCTTTTTGGCCTGGCGGATAGCCAAAACTCTGAAGGCGCTTCGTCAAACGGCCAAAGGCTTTGCCGTACATCCCCGTAAGGTCGCCTGCGCTCGCCGTGAGTGCATCTTCGATCGCTTGATAACCGGCAGCGTCATCGACCCGATAGAAGCGTTCGTAATGATCGTGGAGAAGTTTTGAGAGCTTCGCGGACCGGCTTCCCTCATCGTCATCGACGTGCCGCTGAGCGGGCACGATGTCGATGCGCAGTAGGGATTTCAGCAAATTGCCGTCTTCGAGTTGTTCCACTTCTTTGCCGTCAGGGGACACTTTGAAGAAAACGCGTTTGAAATGATCTCTGAACGTCTCTTTCAGATAGTCGCACAGCGAGACGTCTTTGCGAGGCCTGGCCCCAAACTCGTCGAGAAGCTTTTTCGCGTTCTCCAGTCGATAGTCGATCCGCATGCGCACTCTGCTTGTGCCAGGCGTAAGGTCCATCAAAAGCTTGGTGGCTGCAACGAGGTCGGCGGGATCTTCGCCATAGGAAAAGGTCAGATCGAGCCGCATACGCGGTGTAAGCCGCCTAAGCAGCTCAATCTTCTTTTCTGGATCAGCTTCAGCCGCAACCTTTCGCTCGATCCGCTTCAGGTCCCGGTGGCGAAGCTGAGAGAGGTCGTGGAAGGAGATTTTAGGAGCCTCGGCTCCTTGCCCGATAAACAGCCGGAGAGCCTCCATTACTGAGGTTTTCCCGCTATTGTTCGGCCCCACCAAAATGGTCGTCGTTTTGTCCTGGGCGAGATCGATTGAGAGTCGGCGCAGCAACCTGAAGTTTCGGATCTTAATGTTCTCAAGGCGCATGCGGTCATTATCTCAAATGGCTCGAAGATCTCGAAGGTGACTGTAGGGCCATCCTGACACAAGGGGGAAGTAGTTTGCTATCGAATTGAACCGGAATCGCCTGTCACTCGATCCCGGGTGGCTTGATGAATTCCGTGATCAGCCGGCGAGCGCGGTGCACTGATCGCTAAACGGGTCACCTGGCTACGGTCCGCTTTCGGTCCAAGGCGTGGCATATCCCGCTCGGGCTCCTTTCCTCTGGGCTTCGAGGCAGACCTTGGGCGTGGGACGCGGTCGTTCATTGTGCATGACAATCACAGTTTGGGTGTAAGTCGATGTAAGTTCGGCTACTCCACTCAAGGTATGGAGGGTCTTAGTGTTCCAAGGCGCATTGTTCACTCGTGATTGGCTGAAGCAAGGGGTCACCGAATCCCCTGAGTGGCAGAATCTCGAAATTAGTGAAGTTGAGCAGCTCTACGAAAGCGCCCAGCATTTGCTGCATGAACATTCAGGCCACAAGAAGCCAACCGAAGCAGAAACCGAAGACCAACTTATTTATCCGCTGCTCGAATTGCTGGGCTGGCAACACAAATCCGTTCAACAGAACATGACGACAAAGGGACGCAAGGACGTTCCCGATGCCTTGCTTTTCGCCGATGGCGACGCCGCAGAAAAGGCGAAGACACTCGAGCCATGGCAACGCTTCCGTCATGGCGCTGCTCTTGTCGAAGCGAAGCGCTGGAACCGCCCGCTCGATCGCGAAGGGCAAGGCGACCAGGGTGTTCCGTCGACCCAAATCATGCATTATCTGCGCCGCGCTGCCGTCGTGGCAGATGGAAAGATGCCGTGGGGCATTCTGACTAACGGACGGCACTGGCGGCTCTACTACCAAAACGCTCTTTCTGTCGCTGAGGACTTCTTCGAAATTGACCTGGGCAAGGTCTTTGGTCTGCCCGGATGCGAACCGGATCTACTCGACGAACCGATCGATCCAGATTACGCATTCCGATTGTTCGTGCTGATTTTTGGTCGCGAAGCGTTTCGTCCGAGCGAGCAGGGCCGCAGCTTTCACCTGATCGCGATCGAGGATGCGCGCCGGTGGGAGGAAAGGGTCCGCAAGGATCTGGCAGATACGGTGTTCGAAACCGTCTTTCCCGAACTGATTACTGCCATCTCGTTGGCAGACCCGGATCGCCCCGAGACGCTCGATGATGGCTACGCCGAGCAGGTTCGCCAAGCGGCCATGTTCCTTCTCTATCGTCTATTGTTTGTGCTTTATGCCGAAGATCGGAATCTGCTCCCCGACGAGCGCGGTCCCTACGCGGACTATTGCCTGACCCGTCTTCGAGAGGAGATCAAGGAACGGCATGTGCAAAGGCAAGCACAGCTCGCCCGCAGCACTGCCTACTGGTCGCGCCTCGAGACAATTTTCGGCGCAATTTCCGAAGGCGACGATGATCTTGGCATTCCGCCCTACAACGGCGGCCTGTTCGCAGCGGAAGGCAATTCGCTACTCAGTCGCATCAAGCTGTCGGACGAGACGCTAGCCAAGGCTATATTACCGCTCTCACACCGCGAGGAAGAAGGGCGGCTTCGCTACATCAACTACCGCGACCTTTCGGTTCAGCAGCTCGGCTCGATCTATGAATCGATCCTCGAATACGGTGTCGAGATCGAGGAAACCGGGACCGTCCGACCGCGCTCGGACAACGAGGCACGGCACCGCTCGGGTTCGTATTACACACCAGAACCGCTCGTATCGCTGATCATCGAAAAAACGGTCGGCCCGGTCGTCGAAGAGAAGCGCGAGGCATTCGAAGCCGCTCTAGCAAGCGGCGCAAAGGGTGATGACCTTCGCGCACACGATCCGGCCATGGCACTGCTTTCGCTCCGCATCGTCGACCCCGCAATGGGAAGCGGGCATTTCCTCGTCAGCTTGGTCGATTGGCTTTCGGACAAGGTCTTGACCGCAGTCGGCGATGCCGAAAGCATGGCCGAGGGCGATTATACTTCTCCTCTCGTGAAGCTCATTGCCGAGTTGCGAGAGGGGATCGTCGCCAACGCGCGGGAGCATTACTGGCCGATCGTCGAAGACCAGCTGGATGACCGCCATATCGTGCGCCGCATGGTACTCAAGCGCTGCGTCCACGGGGTCGATCTCAACCCGATGGCCGTGGAGCTCGCCAAGGTCGCGCTCTGGTTGCACAGCTTCACCGTAGGTGCGCCGTTGTCGTTCCTCGACCATCATTTGCGGTGCGGTAACAGCGTGCTTGGCGCGTGGGTGCGCCCGACGATGGACTGGATGCAAGAACGCGGTGCCCTTATTTCCAACCGCCACCTCGCCCCGCTCGCCAACATCGTGCGCGAGATGGAAAAGATCGAAGGGCTGACCGACACCGACATTGCTCAGGTTGACCAGTCGAAAAGCCTCTTCACCACCGTCTCCGAAGCCAGCGCTCCGCTCGAAGCGATCCTCGATCTGGCAAAGGCGGATGATCTGATGGGCGTTCTGGAAACGAATGTCCGCCGACCCCGCGAACCGGCTGATGCCATTCGCAAGGATGGTGACAAACGCCTCGCCGACATGCGCAAGGCGCTGGCCGACAGCACCGACGAAGCAAAGGCGGAAAAGGCGCGGGTCGCGCTCGAAAAGGAATCTGCGAAGATTGACCGCGCGGTCGCCAAGGCGCGCGAAGCCGAACGCAAGTTCGACCGGGCTGAAGCGATGAAGCTGGTCCACGAAGGAACCTTCGGCGATCCCAGCCGGATCGCAAGCGGTGAAATCGAAGTGCTCGCAGCCGACGCGCGAACCGAGCTAAGCTTGGATGCACCAGAGCCGGTCCAAGGCAGTCTGATGCCGAGCCATAGGCCCGATGATCGCCGCCGCGCGCTGGCAGACAGCCTAGTGCGCGAGGCGCGCGCAATCGCGGCTGAACAGCGGTTCTTCCACTGGGAAGTGGCCTTCCCCGGCGTATGGCGCGACTTGTCCTCTTCGGGTCGGTCAGGCGGGTTCGATGCGGTCATTGGCAACCCGCCTTACGTCCGGCAGGAAGAAATCTCCCCGATCAAGCCCGCCCTGTCGAAAGCCTTCGACACCTATGCCGGCACCGCCGATCTCTACGTCTATTTCTACGAACAGGGGACCAAGCTGCTCAGGCCCGGCGGGCGAATGGGCTATGTCGTCACCAACAAGTGGTTGAAGGCTGGCTATGCAGAGAAGCTTCGGCGGATGTTCGCCGAGGATGTGTGGGTCGAATTTCTGGCCGATTTCGGCCACGCGCGCCATTTGTTCCCGGATGCCGACGTCTTTCCATGCGTCATCGCAGTGCAGAAGCCCGATGCAGACGCTGTGCCCGAGCAATACGATCTTGCGGTAATCCCGCGTGACGATGTTCCGCGTGAGGGTCTGTCGGCAGCAGTCCACGCCGCGACCTATCGTGCCGAACGCTCCGACCTGACCGAAGAAGCATGGGTGCTGGAGCCGCCAGACGTAGCCGCCCTGCTCAAGAAGATTCGTGAGCGCGGCGTATCGCTTGAGGAATATGCCGGGGCTAGTCCGCTTTACGGCGTGAAGACGGGCTTCAATGAGGCATTTCTGATCGACACCGCCACACGCGATCAGCTTGTTGGCGATGACCCGAAAGCAGCCGACATCATCAAGCCCTACCTGCGCGGTCAGGACATTGGCCGCTGGCTGCCGGAGTGGAACGGGCTCTGGATGATCTTCGCTCGGCGAGGTATCGACATTGAAGAATATCCGAGCGTACTTCGGCATCTCGAGTCTTTCCGAACACAGCTAGAACCCAAACCAGCTAATTGGCAGCCTCCGAAGAAGGATGCGAAATGGCCAGGTCGGAAGGCCGGAAGTTATCGCTGGTATGAGATTCAGGATGCTGTCGACTACTTTGAGGATTTTGACCGCCCGAAGGTCCTTTTGCGGCGCATCGCTTTCTATGCCCAAGTCTGCACTGACCAAGGCCAATACATGGTCAATGACTCAGCTTTGATACTGCCGACCGTTGATGAATGGATCGTCGCCTGCCTCAACTCACCGATCGGCTGGTATTTCCAATTCAAAAAGTTCCCGCACAAGAAGGATGAGGCGCTCGCTTTTGATATTCCTTATATCCGTGAGTTCCCAATTCCGCAGCTTGAACACGGAAAGCGGGAAGCGTTCCAAGATAATGTTGAGTGCATTAAGACGAACACCGCCATCGTGGAAAAAGCGGATCGAGCCATTGCTGACTGGCTTGGGTTCGAGTTCCCAAGAGTTACTAGCACCGCCCTTTCCGAGGCCAGCAAGCTCGACAGCGACGGCTTTGTCTCAGCGGTCCGCGCCGCCCTGCCCAAACGTGAAGGCTTGACCCCGACCCAACTCCGTCGGCTGCGCGAAGCGTTTGCCGAGACCGCCGAGCCTGCCCGGCAGGCACGGATCGAATTGCTGGCCCATGAGCGCAGCCTCGCTGCCATGGTCGAGCGCGCCTATGGCCTGACCGACGAGGAAGTTGCTCTCATGTGGCGCACGGCCCCGCCCCGCATGCCGCTGGCCCCTCCACCCGGGTTAGATCTAAGCGATGACACTGGTGACTGAACTACTCTAGGTTTTTGCTGTCACTGCTAAAGTCCGCAACCGGCGCACTTCCTGACCTTTCCGCAACCGAACTCCATTGGCTGACTGTGGGCCGGAAGCAGAATGGCGGCTCTAGAGCGGCCAAACCCAAAAAGCGGACTTAGGATGCGCCGACTTACACGCACACTGTTGGAAAAGTTCGTCAGTGCTCGCTATCGGGCTCTATGGCCACGACACCAACAGCAACAAACGCAACGAAGAAGGGGCACTGTCCCACCTGCGATGGCGAGCGCACCTGCGAAATCCACGGCTCGATCTACAAGGCTTGGGACTGGGAGGACAAGCAATATGGCCATTCGGTCAACGGCCGTGTCGACCACTCTGTGCTCGAATGTCAAGGGTGCGAGACGGTCTTCTACGAAACTTCCAGCTGGAACAGCGAAGACACCGATCACTACTACGATGCGGCGGGGCAGGCGCAGTATGAGCATCCGAGGGAGATACAAACTTATCCGAAGCCAGAGGCCAAGACGAAGCCGGTATGGTTCGACGCCATGCAAAAGGCTGACCCCCAGCTGCGCAATATCCTGAGCCAGATGTACGTAGCGCACGACAACCAGGCACACATCCTCACGGCGATAGGACTCAGAACGGCACTGGACCGTGCAACCGAAGTCATCGGCATCGACCCGGCCAAGACATTTGATGAGAAACTGAACGAGCTGCGCAACGGAGGGTGGATCGGGCAAACTGAGCGGGACATCCTCGGCGTTGTTACGGATGCGGGTAATGCGGCTGCGCATCGCGGCTGGGAGCCCGACAGTCAGGAGGTTTCCGAACTGCTCTCATCGCTAGAGGTGTTCCTCCATCGCGCTTTTATCGTCGGCCAGAAGGCATTAGGCATCAAGAAAAGTATTCCCGCAAAACCCGAGCGGCTGCTCGCCGTTGGGAAGAAGACTACTCCCTGACCACAATTGGGGCCGGAAGCGGAAAGGCAGCTTTTATATCTTTGAGCGGATTAAGCGGACAGCGACTGCTGACCGAATCGCAAGCCGGTGCATTAGAGAATGGTCTGGAGAAACCCCTCTTGGAATAGACTTTTGCCGTCGTTAAAACGCACTTGCAGGACAGCCAACACGGAGCCGAGAGCCACAAAGTAAATCGGTTTACTATTTAGCGCGCCTTTCCTACCATCCAGTGATGGCGAGAGAAACCTTTACGATTGAGGGCGCAGGCGCAATTTCTCTTACAGCCGAGGCTGAGGGGGATGCCTACGCCATACCCGTCCTTCTTGCGCACGGCGGCGGGCAGACACGGCGCGCGTGGAGAAGGGTGGTCAGCGAGCTGGCTCAAGCCGGCTTTCGCGCAATCGCCTTCGACATGCGCGGTCACGGAGACAGCGATTGGTCGCCATGCGGAGCTTATGAAATGCGCGACTTCGCGGCGGATCTGGTCGCTGCAGCGTCGCGCCTGGACCAGAAGCCAGCGCTGGTCGGCGCTTCACTGGGCGGGCTCGCCGGACTGATTGCCGCAGGGGAGCTTGCTCCAGGTAGCTTTGCTTCACTCACATTGGTCGACATTGCCCCGCGCATGGAGCCTAGCGGTGTGATGCGCGTGGTTGGTTTCATGGAAGAGCATGTCGATAGCGGCTTCGCCTCACCAGAGGAGGCGGCCGACGTGATCGCTCGCTACATGCCGCATCGTCCCAGGCGGGGCGCGAGCGATGGTCTGAAAAACTATCTGAGGCAGAAGCCGGATGGGCGCTTCTATTGGCACTGGGACCCTGTGTTTATCCGTAATATAATGTCAGCCAGACAAGGCGACCCAGACAGCCAAGAACGTCAATCGGCAATGCTGAGCCAAGCTGCGGCGAATCTCACGCTTCCGCTTCACCTCATCCGAGGCGGCTCTAGCGATCTTGTTTCCGAAGAGGCCGTTTTGCATCTGCGACAACTCGTCCCCCATGCAGAATACACCGATATTGCCGATGCCACGCACATGGTCGTGGGCGATGCGAACGATGCCTTTTCCGCCGCTATCGTCGATTTCCTAGGGCGCCATCACTCTCGCGATACGGCTCAGCCACAGGGGACGAGGGAGCTATGATCGATCGAGAGCGCTTGCAGGAAATGCTGCATATAGCGCCGTTTCACCGATGGCTTGGGCTGGAGATTGCAACATGCTCCGACCAGGGAATCGCGATCACCATGCCATGGCGCGAAGAGATCGTGTCGAACCCTATGATTGGGTCGGCGCATGGAGGGATCCTGGCTTCACTGGTCGACCTCACCGGGCTTTATACTCTGCTTGCGGCGGGCGTCGCGGCGAGAGCGACGGCCGATCTGCATGTCAATTACCACCGTTCTGCAACCTCAGGACCTCTCACTGCTCACGGACAGATCGTGAAGCTCGGGCGACAGATTTCGGTGGCGGAAACCCGGGTTCTCGAGCCCGACGGCAAGTTGGTCGCCAGCGGCAGGGGCGCCTACTTCTCGTCAACCGGATCAATTGATCAGCGCGGCGGGACTATTGATCTCGAACAGGCTCTTGCCACCCAAGGCCCAGCGACTTCTGCAGCGCAATCCACGCCAGCGTAAGGGCGCCTTTTGCCCGGACGAGGTCTGCTGAGGCCTGCTGCTGTTCTCGCAGGGCCCGGTTGAGGTCAGCCTTCGAGATCGCTCCTGCAGCAAAACGTTGGCGGTTCAGGTCCGCCGCGACGTCAGCCTGCTTCTTGATTTGCATACTGGCAGCGAGCGCAACACGCTGCTGGCCGAAGCGAGCCAAGGCACGTTCGGCGTCTTGCAGTGCCAGAAGCACCGTCTGCTGGTAATTGGCGACTGCTTCGTTGCGCGCCGCCCCGGTTTGGTCGATCGCAGCGTCTACCCTGCCGAAATCCAGAAAATTCCACTGGAGGCGCGGGATCGCGAGTGCGGAGAATTCGCCGACATCGACAACGTCGTCCAACGAGGATCCGCCGAGGCCCAGGATCCCTGTGAAGGACAATTTCGGGAACCGCGCCGCCTCGGCCACCCCGATCCGCGCCGTCGACGCGGCAAGAGACCGTTCGGCCGCCCTTATGTCAGGCCGACGCGCCACCAGGCTTGCCGGATCGCCAATCGCGACCTGCTCTGGCGGCATGGGAATGGAGCGCACAGTCGTGAGCGCTGCATCAGCTGATCCCGGCACCTGTCCGGTCAGTATAGCGAGCGCATCAGACAGGACTGCGATATCCGCTTCAGCTTCGGCAAGTTGTGACTTGAGCACCTCCAGTTCGGCATTCGCGGTGCCTACCGGGAAAAGCGGCAATGCACCGCGCTGATAGCGTTGGTATGTCAGCGCCAGGATCTCTTCCTGCAACGAAATCTGCGCCTCAAATTGCTCTGCGCGGAATTGGGCCTCCCGCAAATTGACGTAGGTGCTGGCCACTTGGGCAGTCAACTGGACCTTTGCGTCCTCTGCATTGGCTACCGTTGCAGCAGCTTGGGCATTGCTGGCCTCAATACGCCTGCGCGAGCCACCGGCAAACTCCAGCTCCCAGTTCGCGTTAAGGCCCACATTGTAAAAGCTGAGCGAGTCATCGGTTTCTGCGTCAGGATTGGTTTGCTCTGACGGGGGGGGCGCCCCGCCTTGAAGGTCGAGACCAGGAAGCCGGCCCTGCACGGTAGTGGCCTGTGCCCCAAGCGTTGGCATTCGACCCGCACGGTCTTGCCTGATGGATGCCCGTGCCTGAGCAATGCGCGCCTGCGCTGCGGCGAGCGAGGGGTTGCCGGACAGCGCAGCCTCCACCAGCCGCGTCAACTCGGGATCGCCGAGCAGCAGCCACCATTGAGCGACAACCGGATCAGATGCGCTCACATCGCTGCCAGCGCGCACAAAGCGAGCGCCCGTGTCTGCTGACACAACTTCCGGGGGGCCTGCATAATCGGGCCCTGCCGTGCATCCAGCTAGCAAGGCGAAAGTGACAAGCGGAGGTAGCAAGTGGCGCATAATCTCGGGCTCAGTGCATCGAAAGGGAGACATTTTTCGGGAGCGGCTTGAGGAACAGGGCAAGCGGGACCGTCGCGAGTGTGAGAAGTCCCATCACCAGAAAGACGTCATTGTAGGTCATGATGAACGCTTCGCGCTGGAGAGTGCCGCCGAGTGCCGCCATCGCTCGTTCCATATCGCCCAGGCTTCGCGCCAGTCCGTCGAGATAGGTCTGCAGCGAAACGCTGTTCGCATTCAGCGTTTCTTCCATGCGCCTCGTATGGTGCCAAATTCGCTGGTCCTGGAACGAAGCGAGGGCCGAAAGGGCGAATGATCCGCCAAGATTGCGGGCCGCGTTGAAAATGCCCGAGGCATCGCCCGCGTCTTCCTTGGCCACCGACGCAACCGTTGCCTGATTCAGGAACATCATCGCAAGTATCATTCCGGCCCCGCGGATAAGCTGACTTTCAGTGAAGACAGCGCCGCCGGATTCGGCAGTCAGACTCGTGCTGACAAAGCAGCTGATCGCCATCAGCAGCATTCCGGTGCCGACGGCAATGCGGATGTCCACCTTGCGGATCATCAGGGGCAGAACCGGCATCAGGAGAAAGGCCGGGACACCCATCCAGAAGATGACCAGTCCCGTCTGATAAGCATTAAAGTCAGAGATGATCGCCAGAAACTGCGGAATGACATAGGTCGAACCATACATCACCATGCCCAGGGCGAGCGCCATGATCGCGACGCTGGCGAACTGTCGATTGAGCAGAAGCCGAAGTTTCAAGACCGGCTTGCTTGCTTTCACTTGTCCGTAAATCAAACAGGCAAAGCCGATAATGGTCACCACCGTTAGCCAGCGAATGAGTGAGGACTCGAACCATTCCTCATGGTGCCCTTCCTCGAGTACAACAGTCAGACCGCCCAGTCCGAGGATCAGCCCGAGAATGCCAGCCCAATCGGCGTCCGTGAGATATTCCCACTTGGGCTTCTCGTGAGGCAGCCCGATAAACAGCAGGAGCAGCAGGGTTGCGCAGACTGGCACATTGACGAAAAAGGCATAGTGCCAGCTCAGGTTCTCGGTCAGCCAGCCGCCGATCAATGGCCCCATCACGGGGCCAAGAACCACAGTCATGCCGAACAGGGCCATTCCGATTGGCTGTTGGTGCGGCGGCAATCGTTTAGCCACAATAGTCATTGCGGTCGGAATGAGGACACCGCCCGTGAAGCCCTGGCCCGTGCGGCCGATGATCATGGTAGTAAGGTCGGTGGCAACCCCGCATAGCACCGAAAAAGCGGTGAACGCGCTGACCGCTATAATGAGAAGGGTTCGCAGACCGAACAGCCGTTCCAGCCAGGCGCTCAGCGGAATGACGACGATTTCAGCGACAAGAAACGAAGTTGCGATCCAGGTTCCTTCTGTCCCGCTGGCCCCGATCTCGCCCTGAATGACCGGAAGAGCCGAATTGACGATCGAGATGTCCAGCGTGGCGAGCATGGCGCCAAGCGCGCCCGCGGCCACAGCGACCCAGGCGGTAGCGTCTGCGTTCTTTCGGCTCCCGGCCGGCCCGATCGAAGTGTCCTGCGCTGCCAGTATCTCGGTCATTGAGTCCGACTCGAGATCTCTTCCAATTCGCCGGCAGCATTCCGGGTGTCGACAACAGCCACAACCGACATGCCGGGAACGAGCAATCTACGCACTTCAGGGGGAGCATCGATAGCGATGCGGACGGGTATCCGTTGAACGATCTTGGTAAAGTTGCCGGTGGCGTTTTCGGGGGGGAGGATGGAAAATTCCGCGCCCGTTCCTGGCGATATGCTGTCCACTCGTCCCGCGATCTCAAGGTCTGGCAGGGCGTCAACTTCGAGCCTGACGCTCTGGCCGGCCCGGATGAGGCCGACCTGAGTTTCTTTGAAGTTCGCGGTCACGTAGATCGCGCTCACCGGAACAACCGTCATCAAACGTTGACCCGGTTGCACGAACTGGCCCACCCTCACCGAGAGATCGCCGACGCGGCCGGCCTTGCTGGCGCGCAGCAAGGTCGATTCAACCGTAAGGTCGGCTGTTTCCAGCTGAGCGCGAGCAGCGTCCGCCTGCGCCTGGGTCTGGCTGATCTGCTCGAACAGGGTCCCCCGGCGAGCGGTCGCGGCAGCCACCGCCGCCTGCGCAGCGGCGAGTTCGGCCCGCGCCTGCCGCGCCTGCGCCTCATACTGGTCTAGCTTTTCCCGCGGTTCGGCTCCTGTCGCGACAAGGGGCCGATATCGCGCCACCTGGTCGTTCGCGAGGTCGAGTGCTGCGCGCGCGGCGGCGAGTTGGCCCCGCGCCTGGCGAATGGCTGCATCCTGTTCGGCTACCTGAGAACGGATTGTGTCGGCACCGGCCAGGGTCGCAGCGATCTGTGCGCGCGCCTGTTGCGCTTGCGCCTGATAATCCCGCAGATCCAGTTGTACGAGGGCTCCGCCGCGAGCAACTTGCTCGTTCTCCCCCACGAAGACCTCTTCGACGTATCCCGCTACCTTGGAAGAGATAACGACGCTGTCGGCAGCGACATAGGCGTTATCGGTCGACTGCATGTACTGTCCGTAGGTTACGTGCCGGTAGTACCACCAGATCCCGCCAAGCAGCACGGCAAGACCAACGATGATTAGCACGATGCGCAAGCCACGCCGCGATTGCGGTTTCGTTGGGGTTGTGCCCTCCTGCTCCGGTTGGTTGGAGTTATCGGTCATCTGATTCTTTCGGCAGCCTCAGTAAAAGGTGAACGCGTCTCGCGCCCTATGAGCCGTGAGTCAAATAGTAAAGGCGTTTAGCAGTTTGCATTTGGGCATCCGAGGCTATCCGACTACACAGCGCTATGGATGAAAAACCAGATACCATGTCACGGTCTCAGCGTCGGCAGAAGGTCATCACCGATGATGACCGCATTCTCTATCTTATGGACGAGATCAGTCGCGGCGCGCGCAGAGTGTACGATGCGAGGGTCGCCAGGATCGGTCTCAATCAGACACAGTGGAGGATCATCGGACAACTTCTTCGCGATCCTGCCCTTACGCAGGCTGAAATCGCCAAGAAACTGGAACTGGAATCGGCGACCATCGGCCAGGCGGTTGCAGGTCTTTGCGCACGCGGGCTGATGAAAAGGCTTCGAGCTGAGACGGATCGGCGAGCGTGGCAGCTCATCCTCACGGAGCAGCTTGACGATCTGCTGCCCGAACTGAGAGGCTCCGCGGATAGGCTTCATGATCTTCTTTGGCGCGACATTGCCGCCGACGAGAAGCGAACGTTGCAGCAGATTCTTGAAAGGGTATCGAAAAATCTGGACCAACTCCGGGCCGAGGCTGAGTAAAATCATGGCATCGCCCCCGGATAAGCCTATCGGCAGCATCGCTCGCGCCGCGGAGATCGGCCAAATCCTAATGAGGCACGGCGCGAAAAATCTCGCCGGAGCCCTCGGATTTATTCCCTCTTCGAGCAATGTCATCGATCCTCGCGAATTTCGTCCGGCCGCAGTTGTCGCGTTCCTCCGTGACATCGGGCCAGTTGGTATAAAGCTGGGGCAGCTCCTCGCCACCCGAAGCGATCTGTTTACCGAACACTGGATCACGGCATTCTCAACCCTGCACGATCAGGTGTCGCCAGTGCGCTTCGCAGATATCGAGCCCGTACTTGCTTCAAGCTGGGGTGAGGACTGGCGGAACGACTTTGCGCAGTTCGACGAACAGCCTTTGGCGTCCGCCTCGATTGCACAGACCTATTCCGCCAAGCTACAGGACGGTAGCGAGGTCATCGTGAAGGTTCGCCGCCCGGGCACCGCCGCGCGCATGGAAGCCGATGTGCGCCTGCTTGTGCGTCTTGCCGAGATCGCAGAAGCACGCTCGCCTGACATCGCGCGTTACCGGCCAGTCGAGTTTCTGCGGACCTTCGGCCGCAATCTAGCCTGGGAGATGGACCTCGCTGCGGAATCCCGAGCCTGCGAGCGGATCGGCGCATATCTCGATACCATCGGCGTCAGGACCCCGGCCATCCATTGGGAACTGACCGGGCTGCGGGTGAACGTTCAGGAACGCCTGTACGGCAGGCCCGCGTCTTCGCTGGGCAGCCCATCCGGCGACCCGCCGGTGGCGGCTTTCGCTAAAAGCTATGCCAACGCTGTCCTGCGCATGATCATCCTGAACGGCGAATTCCACGGCGACCCTCATCCCGGCAATGTTTTCCTGATCGGCGAGCAGGATGTCGGCTTCATCGACTTCGGATCAGTCGGGACGCTCACCAAGACGAGGCGCGACGAGATCGTTCGGCTCGTGCTTGCGATCGCTGGCGAGGAAACGAGCGAAGTCGCGGATGTCCTGCTCGCATGGGCGGGGGCGCCGAAGGTGGATCGCGATGCGCTCGCGGTGGATCTCGATCATTTGATCGGAGAGTTCAGGGGGACCGTGCTTTCTGGAATCGAGTTCTCGCAAATTTTTTCCCGCGTTTTCGATCTTTTGCGGGATTATCAACTGGTCCTGCCACCCGATCTGGCCATCCTTCTGCGTACCTTGCTTACGGCAGAGGGTGTCGTCCGATCACTGGCACCCGACTATAACATTGCCGAGGACACCCGGCCGATCATGACGGAGCTTTTCGCCGAGCGGTTCTCGCTCGCTAGCGCTCGGTCGGGTTTGAAGAAACTTCGCGGTCAGCTGCTGGGGTTGTCGGCGTCCTTGCCCGACATACTTGCCACTGCGAACTCGATCGCAAAGTCAGGATATGTGCCGGTTCAGCTCGATCCGCTCAGTATCGAGCAACTCGCAGGACTTCGCAATGAGCGTCAGTCCTTGAAAGGCCCTCTAGCTGCCGCATTGATCGTGGCTAGCGCATTGCTTGTCGATCAATCCTGGCTTCTGGCTGGCGGCGCGCTTGTGATTGCTGGGGTGGTGCTCATCCGAAAATCATAATGAAGGAGCAACTTAATTCGTGCACGGTCACGTTACGGCAAAGCCGAACTTAATGAGGATTTCATACGCCGCACTTCAGCGACCAAGACGCATCGCGAAAAAAATTTTTCGACCTATTGCGATTGAAGGCTTATTTTCCTCAATCAGACGAAACTATGGAACGGCAGCTTTCAGGCTTGTCCTCGCCTGACTTTATGGCCGCTATTAGGGCGCATTGCTGCCAAGCGAATTAGACCCCACGACATTGAATTCGAATCTCTGGAGCGCGAAATCTCACTGACGCCAGGGGGCTTCGGATAGCGCCAGTCTGCACGCGATTTCATCACCAATTTCGGTCGCAGCCTCAAGGAGGGAGGTATCATCCAAGTGTGCATACCGAGCTGTTGTCGAAACCTGCCTGTGGCCAAGGAGGCTTCCAATCATCGGCAAAGTCTCGGATGATCGCGCTGCCAGGCTGGCATAGTTGTGCCTCAGATCGTGGAGCCTGACGTCATCCAGACCGGCATCACGCCGAAGCTTGCGCCAGAACCAGTCGATCGCTGAAACCGACTGCCCCTTGAACGGAAACACTAGCTCATCCTTCTTCCCACGCGGCAATCCATCGAGCACCGCCCTCGCCTCCTGGCCAAGCCAGACGATGCGCGGACCTGTCTTGGAATCGGTCAGTTTGAGCTTCCGCCCCTGAACCTCGCCCCAGGTGAGGTTGAGGATTTCGCCGCGTCGGCATCCCGTCAACGTGAGCAGTGTGACTACCGCCGCCTCGACGGGCTGGTCAGCGCGTCGGTCGACAAGGGCTTTCCCGAGCCGCGCCATCTCGGCGTCGCTCAGAAACCGTTCGATCTTGCGCCCCCTGTTCTTCTTCACGCCTCGAAAGGGGTTTGAATGCTCCGGAATATAGCCCCAGGCCTCGGCCTTGGCGAACATGGCTTTCAGAATTTCCATGGCGCGGTTTGCCGCGCCCGGCCCTGCCGAGCGCGTTACCTCCGCGTGCCAGCGCACCGCATCGGCATGATCGATCTCGTCGATGAACTTGCCCGCAAACGCATGGTCGAGATGGGTGCGGCGGTAGATGTCCTGGATCTCGCGCGTGGACTTCTTCCAGGTCGGTGCCGCCACATCCCAATACGACTGAAGGAACGCCGCATAGGTCGGCGTCTTCGTGCCGCGCTTCTTCTTGTCTGCCGGGTTCTGCCCGAGCTCGATCCGGAGGATCAGCCGGCGGGCAACATCCTTCGCGATGCGCTCGGTAAGGATGGCGGCATCGCCGATCGTTATCAACCGCTGCTTGCCACCGATGGTCCGCTGGAGGACGTAGCTCTTGCGTCCTGAGCGGTGGATGCGCTCGCCAAAGCCCGGAAGCACGTAGTCAAACCTCGTCCGGCGCTTCCCAGCCTCTCCCGGAACAACGCGCGCGAGTTCCTCGGCCAGGATATGCTTCAGATCGTATCCGGTCACGCCGCGATGCCCAGCGCACCGGCGAGGCTCGAACAAATCCGGTCGGCGCTCTCCGAGATGATGTCGTCTGCAAGATGCGCATAGCGCGCGGTCGTCTCGGGAAGCGCGTGCCCCAACAGCTTGCCGATGGTCGCGAGTGGAATGCCCTTGGCAATGGCCGCTGAGGCAAAGCTGTGGCGAAGATCGTGGAGCCGGACATCGGGAAGAGCGGCCTTGCGCCTGATCCTGATCCAGTGTTCTCCAAGATTGATTGGTCCCTCCCGATGCAACGCCGGAAAGACAAGCTGGTCGTCGGCCCGGCGGTCGAGGCCACTCAGAATTTCGATCGCTTGCGGGTTGAGATAAATGGTCTTCGGGCCGGTCTTGCTGTCGGGTAGCGCAAGTCGAGGAATCTGGACGTAGCGCCAGCGCAAGGTCGCAATCTCCGAAGCACGTGCACCCGTGTAAACGAGCAAGAGAAGCGCGGGGATCACGAACGGGTTCGCAAACTCGTGATTGGCCAACGCGCGCCCGAGCCTGCGGTATTCGTCGGCGGAAAGGTAGCGCTCCGGGAGCTCGCGCTTGAAGCGGGACACACCGCGACACGGGTTGGAGCATTTGGCGCGATACCCGAGCTTTTCCGCATACTGCATCATGACAGACATGATCGGGATGGTGCGATTGAAGCTCCCTTCCCTCTTTGTCATGGTGTCGCGCCAGCGGTTGATGTCTGACCGTGCGATCATGTCGACCGGAAGTTCGCCGAAATGCGGAATGAGCAGCTGATCGATGCGCGAGCGCGAGCTCGTCCTGGTCGACGGCTTCCAGTGCGGCGAATAGTCGGTCCAGAATTCCTCGGCGAAGTCGACAAAGAGCGGGACCTTTTTCTGCTCGGGCGCAGACGGCAGGTCGGCAAGCGTAGCCCTGATGAGCAATCTGCGCGCGGCAGCGCGCGCGGCGGGAGCGCCCAGCGCACCTGCCGCCACTCCCGCGCGTCCCAGCGTCACCATCCTCTGCACGCCTCGGGGCCTGTACTTCACTATCCAGCTAAGGTGTCCGGACTTGCGCTTGCGCAGTCCGAAGCCAGGCAGTTCATTATCCCATGTAATCCCGAGCGGAAGTGAGGCTCGACGGGCCACATGACCGGTCAGTTTCAGCTTATTGGATTGGCGTTTGTGGGTGACGGCTGTGCCTTGCCCACCCACAGATTGCCGGTGGGTTAGAAATTTCGAACTATCTGTTTTTACTAGGTTTTGCTCCATAAATGCAGCTTAGGCTGCGTACGGTGTGCTTGAATTCCCCCCTTCCAGATAGCTGATCCAGGTGCGGTTCCAGATAATGGATGGAGGGCAAGATGTGCCGTTCCGGCGGGATGGCCTGGCCGCATTCGGCCGCGAATTCACGGCGGTTGCCGCGCTGGCCCGCGCCCCAATCCGATGGTATGACAGTCCAGCATTTAAGCCCGAATGGGGGTGCAGCGAATGTCCAGCGTAACACTGTCCGCAACGCCCAAGGGCAATGGCTTCCAGGCAACCATCACCTACGCGAACGGTGTCGGGATCAGTTCAGCCGAGTCCTACCCAACGAAAGCCGAAGCCATTTCGGCGGCGGCCATGAAGCTGCTCGATATGCCCGAGCGCCTCGAAGCGTTCGACGCTGCCGACGCGGACATTTGATGCTGCAGTCACGTGTTCACCCGAACGCCGGTTACGAGACTGCCTTTGGAGCCGAGCAAAAAGAAAGGAGGAAGCCCATGCGTGGACTTCCTCCTCCCGGTAGCGTCAGAATTCATCGTTGAGTTTGCCCGGAACCGTGTCGATCACCCGGTCCATCATGCCCTGCGGCAATGCCCCGTAATCTCCCTCGTCGATAGCGACATAACCCGCCTCTTCATCGGTCAGGATGTACTGTGTGAAGTAGCTGTGAAAGGCCCGGGCATGGGCCTGATCCAGTGCGGCAACATAGGCCGATTGGTCAGCGCGGAAACCGGAATACGAAGGGGCAGCGTTAGCGTTCATGTCAAACCTCCTGATGGTTGATGCTTCGCATCAGGAAGTGTGAGGATGTGGGCGACGGGCCGGGTCAGGGACCGCGTGGCACACGCGGCCGCGAAGCGGCGATGGGGGCAACGATTTTTTCCGGGCTTGCCCGGTAAAAATGGTGGGGCCCCGTCGTCCTTGACGCGGCCCCAAAGCCCGCATCACCATTGGACGTCTGCGAGAGAGACCTCTCCCAACGCTTGCGGGTGCTTCCAGGGCCTGCGCCACAAACCGTTTTCCTACAGGACTTCGGGCTGGCAAATGTCACCTCGGAGGGGACCAACGGCCACGAAAAGGAACCCCTATGGCCAGGTCCAAACCGAGTGCGCTCGATGCACTCAAACGACTGCGCGAACAGCGCGAGGAACTTGCCCAGCGTGAAATCAAGCTGCGCGAGGATGCCGCAGGCGAACTCGGCAAGCTGCTGATTGAATGCAGCGCGGAAACGCTCGATCCGGGCAAGTTGCGCCAGCTCGTGCGGGCGACGATGGCGATCGGGATCGATGCCGCGCTTGAACGAGTGACAGCAGGCAAATGACAACCAGCGGCGGCACGGGGCTCGATGCCGCGTGCCGCCGCTTTCGCCAGCCAACACAAAAATGGCCCCGGTGGCTCGCGCCATCGGGGCCATCTTGCAGGGGGGCGCCGGGTTCAGTCTTCGTCGATCGGCGGCGCATCTTCGTTGTTGCCTGAGCGCGGCTTCGAGAGGAAGTCGACCTTGTCGGCGATAATCTCGCAGCCGTAGCGCTTGGCGCCGTCCTTGTCCTCCCACTGGGTGTAGTGGATGCGCCCCTCGACCGTCACCATCTGGCCTTTGCCGCAATACTTGGCGACGTTCTGGCCGAGGCCGTTGAAGCAGGTGACGCGGTGGAATTCGCTGTCCTTGGCGGTGTAGCCGTTCTCGTCCTTGTAGGTCTTGCCGTCCTTGCGGGCGGGCCGGTCGGTCACGACCGAGATCGAGGTGATGGTGGTTCCGCCAGTGGTGGTGCGGGCTTCGGGATCGCGGGCGATACGGCCGACGAGAATAACAAGATTGGTCATGGGTTTTCTCCTGATCGAGCAATCCGGGTCCATCCCGGCTGCGAACTGACAGAAGAAGCGGCCACCGGGCGATCGCACCGAAGGGGAACCCGGATCCGGTTCGGGTGGTGCGGGCAGCCGGGCAAAGCCCGGCAACACGGCCGGACCTGATCCGGGTTGCGAACGACAGGGGGGTGATTCAAGGAAGGTTCGCGAAGAGCCGGTATGGCGCCTGGATGAATGGGCAGACACCATGCTCAAGTCTGTGGCTTCGGCCCTGCTTCGCTGTCCCTTACCGCCCCGGCAAACCGACGGTCAGATTTCGACCCTGACCGACCTTCCCGCAGCAAGATTAGACCTGGCGACGGGCGGCTCACTGCCGAGGTCAGACTGGTCCACCAGCTCTGCCAAGGGATCGTCCAAGTGGTGACCCCTCAGCATCCAGGCCCGCGGTGCAATGAGGCGCGCCCAATCGGCAAAGGAGGGGATAGAGCCAAGATCCTCACGAACGTGCTGCTCGCCGATGAGGCGGACCGGAACAGTCCGGCCGTCGGCATTGACGATCGTCGCCCCGAACAGGGCTTCCAGCATGAAGATGCCCTCGGCATGGTGCCGGAGCGCGCGGTGCCGGGGGTCTGCGAGGATGGCCTTGGACTGGTCGAACCACTGGTGCAGCGGCAGATAGTCGTCGGGCTTGCCGCCCCATTTCCGGACTGACGACAGGGCGTGATAGTAGCAATGTGCCATGACGCCCTCCCTCACAGCTCAGTGTAGTGTTGGTTGTAGTCGGTGAAGCGCACGTTGCATTCGAGCACGAAGCTCGCTTCCTCAACATCGATTTCGAGATGTCCGCCTGCACCATCGTTGTTTTCCCATCCTGGATGATGGCGTTCGAGGGCAAGATAGGCGAGCGATTCCAGAGCCGCTGGCAGCAGCACGGGATCGGCGAGATCCGCTTAATCCGGTCGGTCATTCGGGATCGGATCGAGCACCGTTTCGGGACAAGCCAGCGCGCTATCGGCGGCATCAAGGCAGACGATCTCCTCGACCGCGCCGCTGTCTCCGGACCCGTCGAACCGGATCTCGACTTTCGCGATCCCAGCCTGTCGTAAGGCTGGAATGACCGCCAGCTTGAGGTGCTGTAACTCGATCTGAGCCTTCGCTTCGCGCTCGGCCTGGCGCGCTGAAAATTCAGCCAAGGCTACTTTGAAGTCGGTCATGGATAATCCTCCTGTGCTGTGCAGCCATGCGATCAATCCGCATGACCCGCTGACACAGGCGCTTGCCTCCCCTCTTCAGCAGCAACGCCAGCGCCGATGAGGCGCTGGCGCGGATGGGCTTGCGCCCTCATTCGCTGCTTGGGGGAACAGCCTTGGGGCTGGTGCCCAGCGGCCCGCGGCGGTCGACGACAGTGATCCGGCGCGTCTTGGCCTCGATTACCAGTCGTTCAAGGACACCATTGCCCGGGAATGCGATGACGTAACGCGGGTCGAGCGAAAGCATGCGCTCGTTGCGCTTGAAGCCCGCACGGGCACCTAGCCGCATATCGAGCGAGAACGTGACCTGAGGGACCTGTCGGCGCTCAGCCCACGACGATGCCAGGCGATCGACGCCCTTGGTGTCGCCGCCATGGACCAGCACCATGTCCGCGACGCGCTCGCGAACCTTGTCGAGGGTTGCCCAGACGTTGTTGGCAAAGGTCAGTGCCTCGTCCTCGGTCGCGTGGCGGATACGGCCACCAGCGAAGACGACCGGCATGCCCTCGGGCATGGCCGCACGGCGCTTGGCCTCGGCCCGGGCGCGCATGAAATCACGCCCTTCGACCAGCGCGGAAGTGAGCATGGCACCATGGTTGAACCGCGAGCTGGAAACGGGCTTCCAGGACGAACCGAATTCGTTGAGGTAGAGGGCCGCGGCGACCTCGCGCATCTCTTCAAGTGCCAGCATGGCGCTCTCAGCGCACTGGGCGCGTTCGACCTGGGTTTCGAGTTCATGCGTGTGGATTTCCGATCCGTCTGCGGTGGCGACGAGTGCACGGACCTCGTCGGTGGCACGATCAAGGGACGTCGACTTGCGCTGCGCGGAACGGTGGAACAGATTGACGAAGGCCCAACCGAGATCCTCGGCATCGACTTCGAGCGCGGTGCCAGAGAACAGCGCGAATAGATCGGACCAGACGCCTTCGAGCGTCTGAACGACGGCTTCGCGGACTGGAAAATCTGTGCTGGTGACGGGGGCTGGACCGATCGAAAAACCGGCAAGATCGAGACCTGCGAGTTGGTCGAAAAATGACGTGTGCATGGGATGTCCTCCTGACTGGTGTGACGCCGACGCCGCCATCCATGGCTGCGCCAGCGAGAGCCCGTCAGGGCCAGCATTCAGGTGGAGCCCCGCACCGCAGGGGAACCCGCTTTGGCAGGCCGGCGCGGGCAGGCTTGGCCCAAAGCCAAGCCAACACGGGCCTGCCAAAGCCGGGTTGCGGGGACCGCCGGCTGGCCCAGGGCCTCTCTCGCATGGAGCAGGCCATGAGCGGCACCATTCGGATCACTCGCGTCAGGAACGACTGCTGACCATGTCGTGCTGACCGTCTCTGGGCAGATCAGGCAGCCCGTTTGCGGTAGACGCCTTCACCATTCGACATGTGCCCGAGGCAGTCATAGGCGCCGAATAGCGCATCGAAGCGGGGTGCAATCTGCTGGAGCCAGCGCTGCGCCCGGGGCGAACGGACGGTGCGCCATTCGGCATCCCAATAGGATCCATCGTCCCGTTCGGCGATCCAGACGGCAACAAGGCTTCCGTAGATCGAGACACCGAAATCGGCATAGGCGTTGCGCATGAGGATGCGATCCTCTCGTCCGCGCCATCCATCGTGCGCCACCAGCGACGGAAAGGCACCGGCAGCGCGTTCCCTGAGATCGTCCCGCAACCACTCATACTCGAATTCCCAGTCATCGGAATCCTCGACCTCAAGCACGGTGAATGCGACTATGCTGCCCGAAGGGTAGCTGACCGAGCGGCCCATAGCGCCCTCCCTCAAGCAGCCAGCGCGGCGACGCTGGCCTCGTCGATGACGGCGATGCCACGGCCGCCTAGCTTGAGCAGCAAGCTGGAGGCCTCCTCGGCCTTGGCGGCAGCCGTAAGGATGGCGCGGTCGTCTTCCTTCAGCAGCTTGAGCCAATGGCCAATATAGCTGGCGTGGCTGTCGAGATGTGCAACCGGAAGACCAAGTTCAGCACCCAGCATCGCGCTTGAAAGCTCCGCGATCAGTTCCTCGGCCGCATAGGCAGCGGTGCCGAAACGGTTCTTGAGATCGCGGTCCAAACGGCTGGCATGGCCGGTCCAGTGCGAGAGCTCGTGCGCAAGAGTCGCATAGTAATGATCGAAGCCGGAAAACAGGTGCGCAGGCGGCATGGTGATGCGGTCGGCAGTCGGCTCGTAGTAAGCCTCATCCCCCTGATGACGGAGCACTGCCGGGAGCGCTCCAAAGAAAGCGTCGAGTTCCAGCTCGCGGCCTTCGGGCTCTACCAGGTCAAGCGTTGCGGCAGGGTGGAAGCGCTCCGGAAGATTCTCGACCTGGTCAGCGTTGAAGACCGGATAGGCCTTCAGGACGCGGCGGGCTTCCTCGCTGGTTTCTCCCGTATCGGGGGCTTCGACCTCCTTGGTATAGCTCTTGTAGAAGATGGCGATGGTCGACTTCTCGCCCTTGCGGACCTGCGCACCGAGCTTCTGGGCCTGGTTGTAGGTCATCCAGTAAGAAGACGCATAGCCGCACATGTCGGCGACCATCCACAGCCAGAACACGTTCATGCCGCGATAGGGCGTTCCGCAAGCACGCAAGGGGCGCGAAACAGGGACGCCGCGCCATGGCTTGATCCAAGGCTTCGTGCCTGCCTCGAGGCGTGCAACGATTTCCTGCGTAATGCGGGTTGCGGGCGATTGGGCATCACCGCGCAATCTCTGTCTGGTCATGTGGGTTCTCCTGATCTGGCTGACGGGCGTCGATGCTCCATCAGTCCACGATCAGGGCGCAGCCTCTTCTCTCCGCTACATTTCAAAGCAGGCGAGTTCTCCGAGAAGTAATGATGAGGCTGTTTGCTCTGCTTACGCCATCCCGGTAGTATATCATGGCGGTTTAGCGCCCGCACTGACGTCGTTCGGCAGATCTACTTTAATTTCAGAAAACTGCCCCTTGTTCATGTTACGACAGTGCCAATTGGACAGACAACATTTGACGGAAGGAGGGCAGTTCTAGCAACGTGCATCCGAGCCGAGATCGCGTTACATGGATACCGGTCAGCCGATGCTGGCCAAACAGAGAGGGACGTCCGTGCCAAAGAACATCGTGATTTATTCGGATGGGACTGGCCAAGATGGCGGCGTGCGCCCTGAACAACGCATGAGCAATATCTACAAGATGTTCCGTGCCACTCGCCCCGGACCCGACAACTCAATCAACCCTCGTGAGCAGGTGGCCTTCTACGACCCGGGCCTCGGCACTGATACCAGCGAGGTTGGGCTGACATCGATCCGGCGCAACCTGACCAAGCTGCTGTCCTCGGTGACGGGGCGCGGCATCACCACCAACATCACCGATTGTTACGAGTTCATCATCAACCATTACCGACCGGGCGACCGCATCTGGCTTTTCGGCTTCAGCCGCGGCGCCTACACCGCCCGCTGCATCGCCAATGTGCTCATGCTGTGCGGCGTCCCGACGAAGGTGCCCGAAGGAGAACTCCCGAAGTTCCGCCTACGTGTCCGAGAGATCGCCGAGCAAGCCGTCATCCGCGTGTATGAGCATGGGGCTGGGCACGACCGGGGCAAATTCGAGGCCGAGCGCGATGAACTCGCGCGACGCTTCCGCGAAGAATTCGGCTCGGACGCGGCCGGCGAGGCGAATGCCGCACCCTACTTCGGCGGCGTGTTCGACACCGTAGCGTCTCTCGGCGCAAAGGGACCGCTCCGGCTGGCGCTCGGCGCGTTCGTCTTGCTACTCATCGTCACCGCGGGTTTGGCAACGGCTGGTGTCGTCCATTGGATCTCTGGCTGGCGCTGGGGCGCGTCCGCACTCGTCGCGACAGGCGTGATCTGCGCTTGGGCGCTTTGGGGCTATTTACGCACCGCGCTCAAGGTCATGTGGCCACCGTTGCCGGGCAAGCGCCTACCCAGCCTCCACATCGCGCAATGGAGCGGACGCAACTTCGACCGGCTGCTCAGCAAGTCGGTTATCTATGCACGGCACGCTATTGCCATCGACGAGAACCGCGCCGACTTCCCCCGGCTACCATGGGGCTGGGGAAAGGACGTCGCACGGCCTGCCGAGGTTGAGGGCGAGGTGAAGCCGTTCGTGCAGATGTGGTTCGCGGGAAACCATTCCGACATCGGTGGAAGCTACCCCGAATCCGAATCCCGGCTTTCGGACATCGCGCTTGCGTGGATGTTGGACGAGGCACGCTCCGTACCGCATCCGATAAAGGTAGACGACGGGCGGCTGAAGCTGTTTCCATCCCCGGCCGGTTTGCAACACGACGAAATCGCTGGCATGTCCGACACCATCCGATCCCGGACGCCCCCATTCCTGCGTTGGCTCACACGCAAGTGGACTTGGAAGACGGCGCTGCGTGCTCCAATCGAAAGCGCAACCCTGCATCCATCAGTCGAGCAGCGGTTCTTTCTCGATAGCGTGCCGCGCCAGGGCGGCGAAGGACCGTACCGACCCGAAGCACTGCGAATCCACGAGCTCTTCCGCGACGAGTACCGGCCGTGAATAGCAGGAGGTCGGAATGACGAAAAATACGTCGCACAGCCTGTGTAGGATCGCGCTCGCGATGGCGATGGTCTCCGCAGCCATGGCCTCGCCAGGCATGGGTCAGGCGCGAGAATCCGAGCTTCACACCTTCCACTGCCTGCACGGCTGCCCGATCGGCGCGCCAGCGACCAACGACGTCGTCGTGCGCGAGATCTACACGCTCTCATCGAACGACCTGACCAAGCTGGCCGATTGGGTTGCGTACCGTGTAACGCATGAGAGTATCGGCGAGTCCGGAAGCCGAGAATGGGAGCGTGATCCATGGCTGTCAGCTGACGAGACGCTCTCCCCCGATGCATACGACGGAGCAAGCGGCCTCCTCCACATCGACCGAGGCCACCAGGCGCCGTTGTCTTCGTTCTCGGGCACACCCCACGCCGCAGACACCAATATCCTGTCGAACATCACTCCGCAGAGCTCGGCCCTTAACCAAGGGCCGTGGGTCAGACTGGAGGATCGAGAGCGCGAACTGGCAACGCTGTTGCGAGTGCCAGTCTACGTCTACACCGGCCCGTTATTCGAGCGGATGATGCGACCGCTACCTGCAGGGGGCCAGTATCAGAGGACACCTTCGGGATACTGGAAGGTCGTCGCGCTCGCCGACGGTCGGGTATCGGCGTTCGTGTTCGACCAGAAGACGCCGCGACGCGCGAACTACTGTGACGCGCGGGTCACGCTTTTGCACGCCGAGTTGCGCAGTCGACTCATTCTGTTCCCCGAAGCGACCATGCCGTTCACCAGCTTGGACGCCGAGCTTGGCTGCGATGCGCCACCTCCAGCGGACCTCACGCCAGACGATATCCCTGCTGAGCGGCGCACTCCTCGCCGTCCGCGCTTGCCGCAATGATGGCCGGGCCGACAATACATCCGTCTTTCGGGTCTTTAGCGAGCCGGCTGGCGGCAAGGCGCCCAATTCAAGAAAGAAGCGGCCCCTCCCGAGATGGGAGGGACCGCTTCAGGGGTCGAGACGACTGACCTGTCAGGAGGAGGTCAGGCAGCCATCTCGCGGGGGGCCGGGGAATCGTCGTTGGCACTGCTAATTTGCGTCACGGCTTCGCCCTCGAGTTCGTCTTCTACTGTCGACGAGGGCTGCGCAGGATCGGCGAAGCGCATCACCTCCGGAACCCAGGCTATCGCACGGTCCCGCACCTCGGCTTCGGTAATGTAGGTCCCGGCGAACACTCGCTCGGCGCTCATCGCCAGATCAGTTTTCTTGACCGATGCGAACCTTGCAGAGAGTTCCGGTCCCCCGACGTCAGCAAGCGCATCGAGAATGACCTGCTTCGAGACGCGGTCGAAGTAGTTGGCCGCTGTCGGGCGCCACCATTGGGCCATGTCGATGCCGATCTGGCACCCCAGGCGATCCTGCAGAGCGATGTGCCGGTCACCCGCCATGTTGAGACTTGCCTCGAATGTCCGGCCGACCACGAACCCGAGCCAAGCGGCACGAGCGTCGTCGCCAAGACTGCGGAAATGATCGAAACGCGTGGCGACGTCTTCCCCGGCACGCCAGCTTTCATCGAGGCCACTCTTGAAGTCAGCGAGCGCCGCGCTTGCGGGCGCATCCTTCGCTTCGAACCCGACGATTGGTCCCGCTGGCACGCTGCCGCGGATTGTGGTCGCCGAGCGCGAACGCCAGTCGAGCGTATCGCCATCGGCCAGCGTGAAGACAAGCAGGTCCAGCGCAAGGCCGGGATCGGAAGCGACGTGGAGGGCGAGGACGTCACGGCGTTGCATCGCCAGTTCATCGACGAGGCGTTTGGACAGGGCCGCGCGGCGCGAACCGTTGTCGCCGCCACCAGCAATGACCTCGATACCATCATGGTCATCCGGTCCGTCGAACTGGCGCTCGCCGTAGAAGACCGGCTGAAGCACCGGCGTCCCGTCGCGTGACAAAGTGAGGATCATGCCCGCGTCACCCTTCAGTTCAGGCGCCAGTACCGGCGGACGGCTGCGGATATCCTGGCATTCGCGCTCGATCACCTCGATCGCTGCCTCGGCAGCAGCCACGGCTTCTTCGGCGCTGTCCTCATCTTCGAGGATCGCTGCGTACTCGTCATAGGATACGTCGAGTTCATCGAGCCGTGCGAGTTCGGCCTCGGTCAGCGGCGCTGGTTCGGCTGGCAGACGAACCAGACCATCGACCAGATCGTGGCTGGCATAGGGATCCAGCGTCGGCTTGACCCAGGCGAGCCCCTGCTCGGCAGCGAGCGCCTTGGCCTGTTCATCCATTTTCGCCGAAGCGAGATTTTCAAGCAAAGCAACGTCGGCCCAGGCCTCGCTGTCATCGTCGTCGAAGAGTTCCCGCTCGATACGTCCACCGGCCGCGATATAGGCGTCGCGCCCGACCAGCCGGGCCCTGGGATCGTTGCCGCGGACCGTGCCCGCGAGCACCATGCGCCGGATGCTGTCCGGGTTGGGGGCGTAGTAGGACGACGATACCTGCTCGAAGACCTGCGCCTGGATCGCCTGATCCGAGGTCGCACCATAGGCCTTGGCCAGGTCGAGTGTGATCCCGCCAGCGGCGAGTGCCTCGAACACAACCGGAGCAAGCGTGGCCAGCCGCAGGCGTCCCTCGACGAAGCGCACGGTGAGCCCGAAGCGGCGAGCGACGTCTTCGATGGAGGCGCCGCCCTCGATCAGCGAGGCAAAGGCAACGGCTTCGTCGGCCGGGTTCATCGCGAGGCGGTGGAAGTTTTCGGCAAGGCTGGTCTCGACCGCAGCTTCCGCAGTGTCTTCAAGGACCAGGCAGGTCACCTGATGATCGCGCGGCAGCACCTTGTCGTCGGCGAGCGCAAGCATCGCGCGGCGGCGGCGCTCGCCGGCTTCGACCTCGAACTTGCCCCTGGCCGCAGGCCGGACAATGAGGTTCTGCAAGAGACCGAGCGCGGCGATGCTCGCTGCAAGTTCGGCATCGGCTGCGGCATCGGAATGCTTGCGAACATTGCGGGAGGACTGGACGAGCTTGTTCAATGGGATCGTTCTGATCATGGCACATACTCCTGATTGCGAGCCCGGCAGACCGACCATCGGCGCCCAATCGGCTCATCAAGGCAAAGCCCACTCCCCTCTCTTCTTGCGTATCGGGATCACCTGCCAATGACCGGTCCAGGGCCGCTGCCTGTTTCGGTCGCAATGCCGCTTGAGGGAGGCGATTACAGAATTGTAATTGGACAAGCCGAACGCTCCGAAATCCCGATTCGGCCACGCACGATGGGGCCATTCGCTCCGAATCGCGAAGTTTCAGGGAAATTCAATCTGACAAGCGACACTTGACGCTTGGCAGAAATTTGCGTATCAAGCGGCGTGGAAATCGAGAGCATCTCGCACAAGGCGCTGCGAAGCTTTGCCGAAACCGGCAAGGCCAAGGGATTGCCAGGAAATCTGGTGGCGCGCCTTCGCAATATGCTCGCCTGGCTGTCGGTAATCGAGATGGCTGACGAACTTCTGGTGCCGCCAAATTTCGGCGCGCATCTGCTGAGCGGGGACAGGGCTGGCACCTGGTCCCTGACCGTGACGCGCAACTGGCGAATGACATTCCGGATCAACGCGGCGAACGCCATCGAGGATCTGGATCTGGAGGATTATCACTGATGGCTATCAAGCTTCACCCCAGCTTTGCGGTTCATGCCGGTGTCTGGCTGCGCACTGAGATCGTCGAGCCGCATGGCCTGACGGTTTCGGCCGCAGCCGAGAAGCTCGGTGTCTCGCGCCAGGCGATGAGCAGCCTGCTCAATGGCCGGGCCGGCATATCGGCCGAGATGGCGATCCGGTTTGAAAAGGCGTTCGGCCTCAGGGCAGACAGTCTGCTGCGGATGCAGGCGGCGCACGACCTTGCCGAGGCGCGCCGCCACGAAAAGGACATCAAGGTCGAAAAGATCGCCGCCTGATCCGTCATCGCAGCGGATCTACCGGGTAAGACGGGCCAAGATCGCGTTCGCCTGGTCCGTCGGCACAAACAGGCGCGTCTGATACCGGATGATTTCCGTGAAGCAGCCCTGAGCCTTGTACCAGTCGAGCCGAGCGGCCGACCAACCAGCAAGCTCAAGTCGATGCGCGCCGTTGACGAGGCTTCGCTTGAGGGTCAGCGCCTCCCTGCCCCGCACTTCCATCGGGCGACCCGATCGCATGACAGCCTGCACGATATCTTCGGCAGACAAGACGCTGGCCTCCTCAAGGCCAAGCGAACGGCACAGGTCGGGCACACTATGGACCGGCACTTCTCGGCCAAGGAGCGAACTCCCATCCTTTGCCGCGATCCGGCTGACCCGGACGTAGTCCGAAGGCAGCTTGTCCCAGACAGGCAGGAGCAGTCCGGTAGCCAAGTGAAGCCGTTCACGCTTGCAGCTTGACGTCGCCTCATCGACCTCGGCCTGCCACAGGCGTTCGAACTCCGGCTGTTCGATCACCTCCCAGCTGCTCTCGGCGAGTTGCTCTGCGGGAATATGCGTGCGCTTGAGCGGGCGGATCATCTCAAAACGAGCGATGCGTGTGCCCTCGTCAGAGAGCAGGCTGCGCGCCGGGACCAGCAGAGCGACACGGCCGGACCGGGCGTTATGCATCAGGCGATGCCGCGCGGTGTCGAGACCAAAGTGTTCGCCGAGCCGTTTGAGCGTCAGCGGCTTCAGAGCCCGGGCAATCTCCAGCTCCAGCAGATGCGTGGTCGCTCCGGACGTGGCATCGGTTCGCAGCAGCGTATCGGACATGACTTCGAAGCTTTCGACGGCGATCGTCTCAACGCCAAGATCGAGGGTTCCAGCTTGTCGTGCGGCATCGACCCGTGCCTCAACCAGAGAGATGAACTCGTCGAAGATCGCGTTTTGCAGCGCAATCGGCAGCGCCAGGATGCGATTGAGCCAGCGCTGGATCGACGGCAGATCGTCTACCAAACTCCCGTCAACACCCTCAATCCTCAGCCCGGTCAGGTCCTGAAACCTGGACAGGCCGACAGCCTCGAGTTTGCCCATGAACAGAAGCCCGAACCAGCGGTTCAGCGCCTCCTTGGCATATGTGCTTTCGAGGTTGTCGGCGGGATCGAAGAGGTTTTGACCGCCAGTCTGGCGTTGGCCACGGGTCAGCGCACCGAGGCTGTCGAGCCGCCGCGCAATCGTCGAGATGAACCGGCGTTCGCCGCGGACGTCGGTCGTGACCGGTCGAAACAATGGCGCTGAAGCCTGATTTGTGCGGTTGGTGCGGCCAAGCCCCTGGATGGCGGCATCCGCCCTCCAGCCAGGCTCCAGAAGGAAATGGACGCGCCGTGCCTGGTTCCGGACGGAAAGGTCAGCATGGTAGCTGCGCCCCGTGCCACCGGCATCGGAAAAGACCAGGATGCGCTTGCTGCCATCCATGAAGGCCTGGGTCTCGGCGATGTTGGCGCGCGGACTGCGCGACTGGAGCTTCTGCCGACCATCACGTCCAATGATAAGGCGCCGACTGCGGCCGGTCACTTCGGCGACCGCATCGACCCCGAAGCGCTCAATGATCGCATCGAGCGCAGTTGCTATCGGCGGTAAAGCGCACAGCTGCTCGATCATCCGGTCGCGCGCGGCAAGTGCCGAGCGGCACAGGACCGGCTGCCCCTGCTCGTCGACCATGGGTTCGGAACGGGGATTGCCACTCTCGTCGGTGAACACCGCCATAAGCCGCACGGGAAAGCTCTTGGCGAGATAATCGATCACGTAGTCGCGGGGACTGAGATCGATTTCCAAGTCTTCGCGTTCCTCATCGGAAAGATCGGC
>CXWL01003984.1_pt1 | contig 40325 bp, 14 predicted proteins | sample 590931 | NCBI WGS metagenome assembly CXWL01 (sample SAMEA3498368, study PRJEB10139) | groundwater metagenome | biome: water well; material: biofilm material | place: Germany | collected 2015-04-27 | reverse complement strand
CGTCGGCAGCGTCTTCGAAGGCAGCGTCGCCCCCGACCCCGCGCGGGCCGGCGGCGTGCTGCCGCGGATCACCGGCACGGCCTACGTGACCGGCGAGTCCACGCTCCTGCTCGACGAGCGGGACCCGTTTTGCTGGGGGCTGGTTTCGTGAGTCGCTGGGTCGTCGTCGTCGGGGCCGGCGTGGTGGGGCTCTCGGTCGCTCACCACCTCGCCGAGCGGGGCCACGCGGTCACGGTGCTCGATGGCCGCCCCATCGACGGCGGCTGCTCCTTCGGCAACTCGGGACTCCTGGTGCCGAGCCACGTTACGCCCCTCGCGGCGCCGGGCATGGTCGGCCTTGGTCTGCGCTCCCTGCTGCGCCGGGACAGTCCCTTCGCCCTCGCACCGAGCCTCGATTTCGCGCTGCTCGGCTGGCTCGGCCGTTTCTGGCGCGCGGCCAACGCGGCCACGGTGGCGCGGCGTGCTCCGCTCCTGGCCGCCCTCCATCTCGCGAGCCGAGAGATCCATCGCGACTGGGCGGCACGTTTCCGGCCGGGTTTCGGGCTCAAGACGGACGGGCTCCTAATGCTCGCGTCGACGGCCCACGGCCTCGCCGAGGAGGTCCACGCCGCCGAAACGGCGCGGACCTTGGGTCTTCCGGCCGAGGTGCTCGGCCGCGAGGATCTCGCCCGGCTCGAGCCCGACCTCCGGCTCGACGTGGCCGGCGGCGTGCTGTACCCACTCGATGCGCACCTCGTTCCCGCGGAGCTCTTGGCGGCCCTCGAACGGGAGGTCAAGGCCCTAGGGGTGACGATCGAACGCGGTTCGGCGGTCACCGATTTTCGCGTCCTTGGCCGGCGGGTGGCCGCCGTCGAGACCATCCACGGGGACCAGGCCGCGGACGAGGTGGTGCTCGCGGCCGGCGTCGCATCGGCGGTTCTCGCGCGGAGGCTCGGCCTGCGCCTGCCGCTGCTGCCGGGCAAGGGCTACAGCCTGACCCTCGCCGCGCCGCGGGTTCTGCCGCGGCGGCCGTCGATTCTCACCGAGGCCCGGGTGGCGATGACGCCCCTCGCGGGCGCCCTGCGCGTGGGCGGCACCCTCGAGCTCGGCCGGGGCGAAGGCCCCGCCGATCCACGCCGCGTGGCCGGCATCGTGCGCTCGTTCACGGCCCACTACCCGGACTTCTGTCCCGACGACTTCGCCGCCGTCACCCCCTGGAGCGGCCTGCGTCCCTGCTCCCCGGACGGCCTCCCCTACCTCGGCCGTTTCGCCCGCTTCGACAATCTGGTGGCCGCCACCGGCCACGCCATGATGGGCGTGAGCCTCGGGCCGATTACGGGTCGGCTGGTGGCCGAGATCATCGCCGGCGAGGCTCCGTCGATCGACATCACCGCTCTGCGACCCGACCGCTACTCCTAGGAAAAGGCGAACCATGAGCATCTTCGAAGGCGTCCTGCCCGCCATCACCACTCCCTTCGACGCTTCCGGAACCGTCGACCACGGCTTGCTCGCCGAGCACGCTCGCTGGCTGGTGGAGCGGGGCTCGGCGGGTCTCGTGCCCCTGGGCTCCCTGGGCGAGGGGGCGACGCTCACGCCGGACGAAAAGCGTGCGGTGCTCGGCACCTGCGTGGCGGCGGTGGGTGAGCAGGTGCCGATCGTGCCGGGCATCGCGGCGCTGTCGACCGCGGAGGCGGTGCGGCTCGCCCAGGATGCCCGAGCGCTCGGCTGTCGCGGGCTCATGGTGCTGCCGCCCTATGTCTACTCGAGCGACTGGCGCGAAATGAAGGCCCACGTGGCCGCCGTGCTCGCGGCGACGGACCTGCCGTGCATCCTCTACAACAACCCCATTGCTTACCGCACCGACTTCCTGCCCGAGCAGGTGGCCGAGCTGGCGGCGGAGCACGGCAATCTCGCCGCGGTCAAGGAGTCGAGCGGCGACGTCCGACGGGTCACGGCGATCCGGGCGCTCCTGGGCGACCGACTCGACGTCCTGGTGGGCCTCGACGACGCCATCGTGGAAGGCATCGCCGCTGGCGCCACGGGGTGGATCGCGGGCTTGGTCAACGCCCTGCCGGACGAGTCCGTGGCCCTCTTCCGCCTGGCCCGATCGGGCCGCCGGATCGAGGCCGAGGCTCTCTACCGCTGGTTTCTGCCGCTCCTGCGGATGGACACGGTGCCGAAGTTCGTGCAGCTGATCAAGCTGGTGCAGGAGCGAGTCGACCGGGGCAGCGAATGGGTGCGAGCGCCGCGCCTGGTTCTCACGGGGGAGGAGCGTCGCGGAGCTCTCGAGACGATCGACCACGCCCTGGCCACCCGGCCCGCCCTGGAGGCCTGACGTGACGAACCTGCAAGGACTCTCGATCCTCGGCGGCGAGCTCGGCGAGCCGGGCGAGCGCACCTTCCGCGCCGAGAACCCGGCCACCGGAGCACCCCTCGAGCCCCCCTTCCACGCCGCCACCCTCGACGAGGTCGACTCCGCCTGCCGGCTCGCGGGCGAGGCCTTCGAGACGCTCGCGGCGGCCCCCGGCGCCGAGCGCGGGGCTCTGCTGCGGGCGATCGCCGCGGGCCTCGAGGCGCGGGCGGAAGCGATCGTCGCGCGGGCGGGCCTCGAGACGGGCTTGCCCATGGGCCGCCTCCAGTCCGAGCTCGGACGCACCACGGGCCAGCTGCGGCTCTTCGCCGAGGTGGCCGAAGACGGCCTTTGGCAGGACGTGCGGATCGTCCCCGCGGACCCCGATCGCAAACCCCAGCCGCGGCCCGATCTGCGTTCGCTGCGGGTGCCGCTCGGCCCGGTGGCGGTGTTCGGCGCCAGCAACTTCCCCCTCGCCTTCTCGGTCGCCGGGGGAGACACCGCGTCGGCACTGGCGGCGGGCAACCCGGTGGTGGTCAAGGCTCACCCCGCCCACCCCGGCACCTCCGAGCTGGTGGGCCAGGTGATTCGGGAGGCGGTCGAAGCTCGGGGCCTCCCGGAGGGTGTCTTTTCCCTTCTGTTCGACAGCGGCTTCCCGGTCGCCGAGCACCTGGTCCGCCATCCGCAGATCCGCGCCGTGGGCTTCACCGGCTCGCGCGCCGGGGGCGAAGCCTTGATGCGCCTCGCCCGCGATCGGCGGGACCCGATCCCCATCTTCGCGGAGATGGGCAGCGTCAACCCGGTGATCGTGCTGCCCGGTGCCCTGGCCGAGCGGGGCGCGGCCATCGCCGAGGGGCTCCACGGCAGCTTCACGCTGGGGGCAGGCCAGTTCTGCACCAATCCGGGAGTCGTCCTGCTCGCGGCCGGCGCGGCCGGCGACGCTTTCGCTCAGGACCTCGCGGCGAGGACCTCCATCACTCCGTCGGCTCCGCTCCTCACCCGCCGGATCTGCGAGAGCTTCGAGGGCGGCCTGGCTCGGCTCGAGTCCCTGGGTGCGCGACTCCTCGCCCGCGCGGCCCAGGCGGACAACGCCGACTGGGGCCGCGCGGCCGTGTGGGAGGTGTCCGCCGCCACAGTCCTCGAACACCCTGCGCTGCTCGAAGAAGTTTTCGGCCCCACGACGCTCGTGATCCGATACCACGACGAGCAGGAGCTCGAGCAACTCGTCAACCAGCTCGACGGCCAGCTCACCGCCACCGTCCACGCCGCCGCCGGCGAGGCGGCACGCCACCCCCGGCTCGTACGCCAGCTCGCCACCAAAGCCGGCCGCCTCGTCTTCGACCAGTTCCCCACCGGGGTCGAAGTCAACGCCGCCGTCGTCCACGGCGGCCCCTATCCCGCCACCTCCGACGGCCGCAGCACCTCCGTCGGCACGCGCGCGATCGAACGCTTCACGCGCCTGATGTGCTACCAGAACGCCCCGGCGGAGGTGCTGCCGGCGGCGCTGCGGTGAGGACTGGACGGCATTCGGATCGGGTGCTCGGAGAATCAAGAGGCGGCGTTTCTCGCGGCGGCGAGTAGCGCTCTCAGTTGGGAAGGTGGCGGGTTGCCGTAGAACTGCCCCGCGATCCCGATCGTCGGTACGCGGCGCTTGCCCTGGTTTTCGCGGATCACGAGCGCGGCCGCCGCTTCATCCTCCTCGATGTCGATCTCGCGAAAATCAAGCCCGAACTCGCGCAGGACCCGCTTGGCCACGCGGCAATCAGGGCACCAGCTGGTGGTGTAGAGGTCGATCGTGGGTTCAGCCATCGTTGAGAGCTCCTTGTGTTAGGGGTGAGACTCGATCCGAGCGACCCTCCGCGAGGGTCGCTCGGACGAAAGTCAGTGTTTGTCGGACGTTGCCTTGACCACGAGGGCCTTCGCCTCTGCGGTGGTCCACACGGCGTTCGCGAGGTAGCGGAAGTTGATGAGCGCGGCTTGATAGCCGTCACCTTCCGGGACCTGAGCGGCGGCCGTCGCGTCCTTGACCACGGCCACCTCGAATCCCTGTTCGAGAAGCTCGCGCAGATGAGACTCCACGCACAGGTTGGCCGACATTCCGGCGAGGATCACCTTGTCGATGCCGCGTTTGCGCAGCTGGAGCGCGAGGTCGTTGGACTCGGGTCCATAGACCTTGTGGGGGCTGGTAACGATCGTCCGGCCGTCCTCGATGTAGGGCTTGTAGATCTCGAGCCAATCGGCTCCGGAGCCACGGAACCCGTCGAGCGACAGCGGGCCTTTGCGGTCGAACATGCCGATGGCGTGCATCAGCTGCTCGAGGGCACCGGCGAAATGCCAGCTGTGGTCGGTGGGAAAGTAGTAGTGGGGCGAGACGAAGACGGCCAATCCCGCGGCCTTGGCCGCCTTCAGCAGCGTTTCGATGTTGGCGACGGTGCCGTTTTCCTCGACGCTCTTGCCGACGACCCCCCAGGTGACGCCCTGCGGCGAGAGGAAGTCGTTCTGGGGGTCTGTGACGACCAGCGCGGTCCGCGCCGGATCGATCACCAGACCGGGATTGGGCAACTGGGCATACACCGACCGCTGGCCGATGATGACGGCGAGGAGAAGGAACAAGATGCGAGCGAGCCTCTTCATGGGTCTCTCCTTAGTGAACGCAAGGCCGAAGAAGCTCGGCGTTGCGCCACGGCAAGAGAGCAACTCACAGGCCCGCCACCTCGGCGGCCGCGAGAAGGCATAAATGATTCACCAGACGAGGTTTATAGCGAATCCCTGCGCCGCGTACCCGCCGCGCCCACCACGCTATTTCGCGGCAGCCACGACATGTCGTGGGAGAGCCCCGGGCCGTCCGAGGGGTCGTCAGCGGCTTGCGCGGCGTAGCCGGTGCCTGGCCATCCGCGAGCGCAAGGTACTCGGTTGGAGCCCGAGGAGCTCCGCCGCGCCACCCGGGCCTTCGATCCGCCAGCTGGTTTGCTCGAGCACGCTTCGGACATGGCGACACTCCGCCTCGGAGAGAGTCATCGGGCTCGACAGGCCTTCGACGGCTCCCACGCCGGCCGGCAGAAGCACCGCCGGAACCTCGACGAGTCCCGAGGTGGAGAGGATCGCGGCCCGCTCGACGACGTTCATGAGCTCACGAACGTTTCCCGGCCACGGATAGCGGGTGAGCCGCTCGAGGGACGCCGCCGTGAAACCCTCGAGATTCCGACGCAGCCGGCGTCCGGCGCGCGCGAGCGCACTCTCGGCGAGACGGGGAATGTCCGCAGCTCGCTCCCGCAAGGGCGGCAACCGAAGGGGAAAGACGGCCAGCCGATAGTACAGGTCTGCGCGAAAGCGTCCGGCCCTGACCTCGTCCTGCAACGACCGGTTGGTCGCGGCGATCACCCGGACGTCGACTCGCCGCGTGCGATTCCCTCCGACCTTCTCGATCTCTTGCTCCTGCAACGCCCGCAGGAGCTTGGGCTGGAGCTCTAGAGGCAGCTCTCCGATCTCGTCCAAAAAGAGAGTAGCGCCGTCCGCGAGCTCGAATCGGCCAACCCTCGACGCCGTCGCGCCAGTGAAAGCACCCCGCTCGTGGCCGAACAGCTCGCTCTCGATCAGGCTCGGCGAGATGGCGCCGCAATTGAGCTTGACCAGCATGCGAGCGGCTCGCCGGGAGCCGCGGTGGATGGCTCGGGCCACGACCTCCTTGCCCGTGCCCGTCTCTCCTTCGAGGAGCACGCTCGACTCCGTCGGTGCCACCTGCTCCACAAGCCGCAGCACCTCGCGCATGCTCCGACTTTCTCCGACGAGCTCCTCATCGTTCAGCTCGCCGGAACGCAGCTCGGAGTTCTCGGCGCTGAGGAGGTCCCGGAGAGTCGAGACCTCGGTGAACAGGCGGGCGTTCTGGAGGGCGACCGAAGCTTGTTGGGCGAAGAGGAAGAGCCGCTTGAACGCTTCGTCCGTGAGCCTTCGAGACGAGAAGACGGCGAGCACACCGAGCCGCGTACCCCGGAAAACGAGTGGATAGCCGGCCAAGGCGCGGATACCGTGACCGGCCAGCCACTCGGGCGATCCGCTCGAGCCGTCGTGCGGAATGGCGTTCGTACACAGGTGCTCGTCCGGACGGCCTAGCCGGGCAAGCGCCCTTGGAGGCGCCTCCGCGGCAGGTTCCAGGCCAGCCTTGGCGGCCAGCTCGAGCTCACCGTCTGCCGTCGCACTCTCGAGCCAAAGATAGGCGGCGTCGGCGCCGAGACTCGCCACGAGCCCCGAGGTGACGGTATTGAGCACGTCGGCCAGCCGAAGGCTCGACGTCACCTCCAATGCCAGCTTGGTCAACGAGACGTCGACGACGCTTTCCCCGAAGGCTTGGGGACCCTGCGGATCACTCACGAAAGGGGCTCCACCTCGACAGTTCCACGGGACTCATCGCCGACTTTCGAGCTCTGCCTAGCCTCGCCCTCGGCTGACCGCCCGATGCGGCCAAGATGAGTCAAGGCGAAGCCCTCCGAGTACTTCAGCCCATAGCCGAGGGCTCGGTCGAAACCGATATGGGCGCACCCGATGATCCCAGCACAGAGGAGCATTGGCGCGGAAAACACGAAGCTCGCCACGAAGCAAACCAAGGCCCCAAGGTACGAATGCGCCACGTTGTAGCAGACGGCGCCCACCTTTGGTCCCGCGAGATAGCCCAGAAACGAGAGATCCGGCGTCAGAAAGAACAGGGCGAACGTCTTCCAACCAAGGCCGAGCGCGGAGTAGGCCACCGCGGCGGCACAGAGCACACCCAACCCCTCGAGCCGAAGCACGAGACGGACACCACCCGTGGTTGCACCTGACATGGGTTCTCCTAACGCCCGACGAGGACCGTCGTCTAAGGCGGCCCAGGGCTGCCGACGCTATCCGAAAGGAGAAGCTGATACCAAAGGCCTGGAAGAGCGAGCTCTCACTAGATTGGCCTGCCCGGAGGGATTCGAACCCCCGACCCGCGGATTAGAAGGCCGAGAAAGTCAATATCTCCAGCACACTCCCGCCGCTTTCGTGGCCCACAGTGCGCCGTCCTGTCCTGGATTGTCCCTCTGAAAATCCCATGCTGTTATCCCAAGTGTGTTGGGCACTGTGACGCGATTGTGACGCGGGGTGGGGTCTCGACGGGCGACCTCTGCTCATCAGCGCAATGGTCACCCGAGTCAAGGCTCCCGAGTACCAGAGCCGATCTGGGGTTACCTCGCTGAACGGGGTTCTGAGCCCGAACCAGAGCCTCCGCGCCCCATATTGTAGCTCATCCTATCAAGAACCTGGCGAATATAAATCTCAACTCCATTTTGCGCGCGCTCGGATTGAGAGGCATAGGCTTTTCCACGCCGTCCTTAAGGCGACGCCTTACTCTCGAACTCACCGCCCGACGCCAGCCAGTCTTCCCGCTCAGAGACTGAAGCCTGATCTGGCCATGCCGTCGGCCGAAGAACCTTCCGTAGTTTCGTCTTCAGATCCTCTTCGCCTTCTGGAATTAGAGTCCATCTGTCACCAATAGCCTCAGCTAGCTGCTTGGCACCGAGTCCAACACAATGCAATAAGCTAGTCCCCCTGAGGTCTGTTTTTCCTAAATTTGCATTCTTCAAGTTTGCTTTCTTCGCGGAAACTCGACATAGGCGAGCGCCTGACACCTCCGCAAATCGCAATGTCGCACCGTCCAACTTCGCGCCTTCAAGGTCCGCGTTCGCGAGATCAGCCTCTTCAAGATCGCAGTTCGTCAGGTCCGCGTCTCGAAGGTCCGCACCTCTCAGATCTGCGGATCTCAGATAGGCGCCTCTGAGTACGGCTCCTTTGAAATAGCCGCCACGCAGGTTTGCGGCACCCAATTTCGCCTCTGGCAGCCTAACCCTAGCGTGGGTCTCCAAATAGTAAGAAACTAGAAAAGAAACCAACTCCTCTGAGAAACGGACCTTGCTAGCGAGCGCGGCGCCGTCATCGGCAATCAAGCGATCTGCGACCATAAACTCCTGAATACTGTAGTGCGAGAACCTGTATGCACCGTCCGAGGTCCGATTCAGAAGACTCCGGCCTCCGATATTAATTTTGCGAACATAGTTAACCTCGCCGGCGCCCAGTAGTTGCCCGAGTTCGTTGTCTTCGATGAGTCTCCTTCCCTGGATCTGAAGTGCTACCGCAATTGTCTGGCACGCGTGGCGCAATTTCTGGGCGGTTACTTGGCTCCCGAGCTTGGCCTCCTCTCGATTCAGCCAGACATCGACAAGCGCCCGGTGAACTCGATACGGTGTCCAGTTCGTAACATCAGCCTCGAGCAGGTCCTCAATGTGGGCCAGCAACATGGGTCGCATTCTCAGCGACTTCATTCCGTAGACGACTTCTCTTGCCTCCTTTATCGACCGAGGATCCCCCGGGAAAGCTTTGCGCAAATACTCGTCAACCTGCCGCTCATCGAAGGGAGAAAGGTAGACAACCTTGCATGTATGCCCGCCTATAGTGATCCTTGCTCCGTCCTTCTCGAATCTATTGCCCGGGGGGAAAAACTGCGTCCTGCAAGTAACCAGCACTTGACGAAAATTCTTTGTTATTGTAAGCAGTTCAATTATTCTATGCTCTATCTGGCCAAATGCAGAAGGGTCTTCGTCAAGGCTGTCCAACAAAAGAACAGTGTTCGCTGGATCTCGGCATAAATCTAGTTTATTAGCGATACCTGGTTCGATTCTGAACAGGCGAAAATTGACCCCTGGCCAGGAACCCTGAGTAGCGCTGACCTTAAGCATTGCAAGCAGCGAGCTCTTTCCCATGCCGGCATCCGAGAGAATGAAGGCTACGTGCCGTCCGTCTCTACGCTTTGGACGAACCAAAAAGCTATCTAACCAGCGGTACGCAGGAATTCGAAACTCCGCGTCTTCTTCATCAACCTCATCTCGCTCAGAATTGGCCGGATTAATCAGTTGCAGATCGGGCTCAATGTAGAGCCGCGCAAGCTCACGTGGATCCTGAGTGAGAACAGCATTCACTTCATTGAGGTCTTCAATGCGCTTATCTTTCTTCCTTGAGTACCACTCCACTACTTTCTCGACCCACTTGGAACCGAGGCCAACAGCTGTCATCTCCATTTTCGTATCTCCGGCAGGGTTGCGACATTCAGGCCGAACTTCGCTGTTCCCGTGCTAGATCTCAGCCTGACTTCATTTCTTAAAGGATAGCATGGCCGGGACTGATGACTTCGCGACGTTTTGTGTCGACGCGCCTAGCCGGGGGCCGAATGCTTCGGAGGCTCATGCTGTGCGAGCGCGTGGCGACTGATTCTGGCAGGCTGCCGAGGCCCCGATCCTTCTTTGCGTAAGCCATTGAGTCGATGATCTTGACGGCGTCGGCCCTCTGAGTCCCCCTGCCGCCGTTGCACTTCGCCAGCAACAGTCAGGATGCGGACCGACTTTCACCTCGGCGAGTGGGCGAAGGATAGAGTTTCGTACGCGGGGGTGCGCCTTTGAGCCCTACGGGCGAAAAGGCCGAGCGTCTGGGTCTGGCCAGCGCGGAGCGTGGGTCAGACCCAGGCATTGCTCGCTGTCCTGAGCCCGGTCGGTTCGCTGTGGGAGAGAGGGCTTCCGCGCGGATCGGCTTCCGGGTGGGGGAAGCGCTGGCGGTAGGAAGATCATGCCCGAAGAGGGTTTCCGGTGCAACATTTCAGCCGGAATGCGGAAGGAGGCAGGGGCGATGCAGCCACCGCTTGGGCGGCCGTCATGCGGCGAACCTGATGAGCCGTTCCCCAGCGATTCGGGTCGCTCGGCAGTAGTTCAGAAGGCACCAAATAGGCGGCTTCATTCCTTCGCCGAGCGAAGCACCTCAGACGGATCCACTCGACTGGCGCGAAAGGCTGGGTTCCAAACGGCCACGAAGCCGAGGCCGATGATGACGAAGACGCCCGAAGTCAAGGTCAAAGGGTCGTAGGGCTGTACCCCGAACAACAGAGCGGTCAAACCTCGGACCCACCAGGCGGCCAGCAGCAGGCCCCCAACTAACCCCACCAGAATCTGCAGGGCGCCCCGGCGGAGTACGAGGCGGGAGATGTCGGACGGGCTGGCGCCTTGAACCACTCGCACGGCGAACTCGCGGGAGCGCAGGGTCACGGTGTAGCGAGTCACGCTGTAGAGGCCGAGAAAGGCCAGGAGCAGCGCCGCGGAAGCCAGCACGAGAAGCACCGAGGAGCCCACCCGCGGGCGGTCCAGCTGGCTCTGACGGGCCTCTTCGAGGGGGCGAATCTGTACCAGGGGTTGGGTCGGGACCAGTCGCTGGACGGCCGACCGGACGGCACCCGCGACCGCCAAGGGCGGGCCGCTGGTTCTCAGTACGTACGACTGGAGACGTCGCCCGCGCTGAGCCAGGGGCAGATAGACCTGAGGTCGGGGCGACGTCGCCATGCCGGCATGACGGGTGCTCCCGACCACCCCCACGACCTCCAGATCCAGCGTTTCGCCGAGGGTAGAGAGCTTCACTCGGCGGCCCAGCCCGCCGCCAGCCGGCCACAAACGCCCGACCAACCCCTCGTCGAGAATGACCACCGGCGAACTTTCCGGCCGATCCGCCTCCTGGAAGTCCCGCCCTTGGCGGACGGGGATCTTCAGGGTGGGAAAGAACTCCGGGCTCACGATCAGAAGGTCCACGGCAAGGCCCTGTCCCAAGTCAGCCGCGGCCTCCGCAGCGACGATCTCGCCCTCGAGGTCGCCTGCTTCGAAAGGCAAGTCCGAGACCAAGGCGGCCCCTTCGACCGTGGGCACCACGGCCAGCTCGGCCAGAACCTGACGGCCGACCCGGGCGGTTTCAAGCCGCTCCGGATAGGAGCCGCGAGGCAGGAAGAGCTGAAAGCTGAGGACTCCCCGAGGTTCAAATCCGAGCTCCGTTGCCTCCAAGGCGCAATAGGTGCGGACCAACAGTCCGGCACTGACAACGATCACCAAAGCCAGGGCAACTTGCGCCGCCACCAAGGCCTCCCGAAAACGCTTCGCAGCCCGGCCCGTGCTGGCACGGCTACTGGCCGCACCAGCTCCGCCTGAGCCCGGCCACAGCGCCCACAGCGCAGGCGTCGCACCCAAAACGCACGTCAAGAGTGCGAGAACGACGAGGGCAAACAGTGCCAACCAGCCATCGAACCCCACCGCCGCAAGACCGGGCAGGGCTTCGGGCAGGACCTTCGCGATGGCCTGCAGGCACCACAGGGCTCCGAAAGTGCCGACCCCAAGGGCAGCGGAGGCGAGCAAGGCCATCTCGACGATGCCGGGCCGGCACAGTTGTCTCACGGAGGCTCCCAAGGCCGCCCGCACGAAGACTTCCCTACGGCGACCGGCCTCTCGAACCAAAACGAGGTTGAGGGTGTTCGCCCCGGCCACTCCGAGAACCAACAGGCCGGCGAGAAACAGGACGAGAATCAGGGAGCGGCTCCCAGCCAGAAGGTGCTCGGGAAGCGACGTCAAAACCAGGGCGTGGCCGCTGGCCGCCGGATAGGCCTCGGGATGTTGCTCGCCGAGGTTCCGCGTGTGCGCGGCAAGCTCGGATCGGATCGCCTCAGCGCCCACGCCCGGCGACAGTCGACCGAGAGCCTGAATGGCCCGTCCGTCTCGGGGCAGCAGGTTCGCAGGGTCGATTTGGAGCGGGCTGAAGAGGTCCTCCGTGGCGTCGAGCGGCCGGAAGTCTGCCGCGAGCACGCCTACGACGCGATGGGGTCGTTCGTTCAGCTGGATCCGCCGGCCCACCACACCTGGATCCCCAGCCAGCGGCCCTCGCCAGAACCGCTGGGACACGACGACCGCGGGCTCGCTGCCCACCTCCTCGTCGGCCCGGCCAAGGCCACCGCCCAGAACATAACGGGCACCGAGGTGGCGGAGAAAGGCCTCCGATACGCGAGCGCCCGTAAACTGCTCCGGAGGCCCCGCACCGGTCCAATTGAAACGCCAGGGCAGGTGCCCCGCGAGCTCCAGTGCCGGGAATCGCTCCCGCAGTTCGAGAAACTCCGGCTCCGACAGTAGCTCGCCGCTGCCGCGCGAGCGAAACTCGGAGCTCAATAGGACGAGGCGGTCCGATTCAGGATAGGGGAGGCTACGAAGGAGGGTCGGCTCGAGCAGAGCGAACGTCCCCACACTCGCCCCCGAGCCCAACGCGAGCGACAAAAATACCGCTATGGCATAGTTCCGGCTACGAAGTAGGCGCCGAAAGGCCCATCTGATTTCGCTCGTAAACACCTCCGCACGCTGACTACGAAAAATCTAGGCTCGAAGGAAACATACTGGCCCGTATTGCCGAATTCTCAGCGGCGTGAGTATACTAGCCTCGACGGGGGTAAGGAGACCTGATGTTTTGTGGTTCTCGTGGCCTTGGGTTTTGTCGGTGGGTACTGTTCGTCGTCGTCGTCGCAGGCCTCGGTTCCACGGGTTCGGCTCAATCGCCGGAGGCTCCGCCTTCGGTTTGGAAGCCCGAAATTCCGCGCACTTGGGATGACGCGGCCCTCGCCTCTCTCGAGATACCGCTCGCCCTGGCCGACACCAAGAGCCAGCCAAAACACGTAGATTCTGGCTATTACTATCGCATTGCCGAGAAACAGATCTACAAGAGTTATCCGGTCTACCACCCTGATCGCGAACCTCCGGGTTACTTCGAGCAATTGCTCCAGCGCGAGCCGGAAATCGCTTTCGACCCTACTCGGCTCAAGACCAAAGAGGATTGGATCGCGGCCGGCGAAGTCGTCTTCGACGCTGCCCTTGTTTTTGATGCATTACTTACCGTAGACGACGTCAGAAATCGCGACTGGTACGGCGTGTCGACGGTCCCTGTGGCAGCCGACGGCACAGTCCCGTTCTTCCGCTATTTCATCCTTGAAAAAGGCAAGGTAGCGCTCGGAGAATTCTCCTGCGGGACTTGTCATACCCGCGTAATGCCAGACGGCACGATGATCAAGGGAGCCCAGGGGAACTACCCGATCGCCCACCTCGATGCGCTCTCCGCCCGCGGCCGCGTGACCCGCACCAAAGACCCGGCCAAACTCCTGGCGCGCTTCCACGAAGGGGCCAAGGCGCCCTTCGGTGCCCCCTGGCTGGGGGCCAACGATCCCGCCGTACGTTACGCCCAGCTCAATCTCGACGAGACGGTGGAAGCCGACGCGGCCATCCCGGCGGGGGTCCAGCCCCGCTTCGGGACCAGCGCTTTCCATCCCGCCCAGGTGCCGGATCTGATCGGCATCGCCGAGCGTCGGTATCTCGACCGCACCGGGCACGTCCGGCATCGTGACGTCGGTGACGTTATGCGCTACGCCGCCCTCAACCAGGGGCTCGGCTTCTTCGATTCTTTCGGCGACTTCCGGCCCACCGGACCGGAGCTCCCCGACCCCACGACGATGGAGCGCTACAGCGACGAAATGCTCTACGCGCTCGGCCTTTATCTCTACTCGTTGCAGCCTCCTCTGAATCCCCATCCGTTCGACGCCGCGGCAGCCCGGGGCGCAGTGGTGTTCGAGAGCGAGGGTTGCTGGCGGTGCCACACTCCCCCTGCCTACACCAGCAATCGCCTAACCCCGGTGGACGGGTTCACTCCCCCGGCGAACCACCCCCAAGCTGCCGACATCATTCCTTACTCCGTTGGTACCGATCCCGGTCTCGCGCTCTACACCCGGCGCGGCACGGGCTTCTACAAAGTGCCCTCGTTGAAGGGCGTTTGGTATCGCGGCCCCTTCCAGCATTCGGGACAGGTGGCCACTCTGGAAGATTGGTTCGACCCTCGAAGGCTCGAGCCGGACTACGTCCCCACGGGATTCCGCGGCCCTCTGGGTAAGCCGGGTCCGGTCAAGGGACACTCGTTCGGTCTCAAGCTGACTCCCGAGGATCGCCGAGCCCTGATCGCCTTTCTGAAGACGCTCTGAGCGTTTCTCATCCCCCTGTTCTCGAGAGGAGCCACCATGGGTTTCTGCCGTCCTTTCCGTCTCGCCGCGTTGTTCATGCTTTGTTGTCTCGCGAGCGCCCTGCAAGCCGAGCCGATGCGCTATCCGTTCGACCGCAATCACTCGACGATCGGTTTCGCCGCCTCGGTCATGAAGGTCAGCAAGGTGACCGGCAAATTTCCCGAGTTCGAGGGCAAGGTCATCCTGCAGGACCCGAAGGATCTGACCACCGCCACCGTCGAGGTCAAGATCCAAGCCGCCAGCATCGACACCGGCGTCCCGGATCGCGACGAACACCTGCGCAGTGAGGACTTCTTCGATACCACCAAGTTCCCCGAGATCACCTTCGTCAGCAAGGGCGTTCGCAAGGCGGGCGCGGACTACCTCATCGACGGGACGTTCACGATGCACGGGGTCGCGAAGGAGTTGAGCATCCCTTTCAAGCTCGTCCAGCAGTCCGATGTGCTGGCGGCCGAGGCGCACCTGACCATCAACCGCATGGACTACGGCGTGGCCTGGACGCGGCAGATGGACGACGGCAGCCAGTTCGTCGACGCCGAGGTCCAGATCGATCTCTATCTGCTGACCCGGATCGGTGTCTTGGCTTCGACACCCGAAAAGCCGAAGACTCCGGGTAAGAAAGACTAAAGAGAGCCCTGAGGTGAGGAGGTCCCTCAGATCGTAGAAGCACCCTCGCGAGAGAGCCTCCTCCACCGGCCCGGACTGCGTTCCTGGTCGACGCGACAGGAGTCTCTCGCGTCCGCCGCCTTGCGCAGCCTGGACCCCGAGGGCCGGGTGCGGGTGACCGTGGACCGACCCACCTTGGCCCGGACCGCCCTCGCGTGGGCGGATCGGCTGCCCGCGGCTGGCGCCGGCGAGCAGGCCCTCCCGCTGTTCGCCACGACTCTCGAGGCACTGCCCGCGGTGATCGGTGCCCTCGCCCAGGGCTATGCCGTACGGGTCGCGCCCGTCGCCGGGCTCGGGAGCCGCCTCGAGGCGCAGCCGGCGGGGGTCGTCCTCACCGACGGATCGGGGAGCACCACTGATGCCCGGGGGCAGGAAGTCGCCGCCCACTGGCCACGGGTCGGACTCGACAGCCCCTTCGCGGGCATCGTCCCGGAGCGGAGCGTCGCCGCCTCGACCCCGGCGTGGTGCCTCCGGCAGAGCGCCGAAAACACGCCCGACCAGGAGCTTTGGTTGACCCGTGACCAGCTCGATACGGCGCTCGAGCGCCGTATCGCGGAGCTCGAGTTGGGACCGGGCGACACCCTTCTGGCACCCGCACCGGGTTCGGTGGCGGGCTTGCTCGACTTTCTGCCGGCCCTCCTCGCCGGAAGCGCGATCGTCTGGGTTCCGGCCGGCAGCTGGGTGCGCAACCCCGGCGGCTGGCTCGCGACGATCGCGCGGGAAGGTGCGACCTGCGTGATCGCGCCCGCGGTGGCCTACAACCTCGCCGCCAAGGCGCCCGCTCAAGCGCTCGAGTCCCTCGACCTGTCGAAGTGGCGAGTCGCCGCTTGGGACGGCGGCATCGTCCCGGCGACGACCTTCTCGGCCCTCGGCGAGCGGCTCCGTCCGACGGGTTTCTCCGCACGGGGCCATCACCTCGCAGCCTTGACGAGCCCACCGCCCGAGGACGGCTTGGAGCGTCGGGCCCTGGGCGCCCCCTGCCTGGCCGCCTTTGCCCAACGCCGGCTTTGGTTCCTCGAGCACCTGCTGCCGGGAACCCCGGTCTTCAACATGGTCGAAACCCTCGAAGTCCGCGGCTCCTTCGACTGGCCGGCATTCGTGACCGCTTTCGCGAGCCTGGCCCTGCACCACGCGAGCCTGCGCACGACCCTGGCCGTCGCCGGGGACGATCTCGGGCTGGTGGTGGCGGAAACACCGCCCCTTCCGGCCGACCTCGTCGACCTCCGGAGCCTCGCCACGGGCGAGCGGGAAGCGCGGGCCGAGTCCTGGCTGGCGGCCGAGGCCAGGCGCCCCTTCGATCTCGACAGCGCGGAGCCTCTGGTCCGCGCGGGTGGCTTGCGCCTCGAAGATGACCGTTGGCTGCTCTTCTTCAATCTTCATCACGCCATCGCCGACGGCTGGTCCGTGCGCGTGTTCGTCACGGAGCTGACCGCCGCCTACCAGGCTGCCCGGCGTGGAGAACGCCCCCAGTTCGGGGAGCTGCCCGTCGAGTACGCCGACTATGCCGCCTGGCAACGGCGGCAGCAGAGTCCCGAGCGCCTCGGCAGCCTGTTGGAGTGGTGGCGCCGAATCCTCGCCGAGGCCCCGCCCGGGGTCGAGCTCCCGAGCGACCGGCCGCGGGGGGCGAGCCCAACGAACCACGGCGCGATCCTCCCCTGGCACGCCGCGGCCGAGCTCGCCGGACGCCTCGAGGCCAGCCAGAGCCAACTGGGAGCGACCAAATTCCAGATTCTGACCGCGGTCTGCACGGCCGTCCTGTGGCGCTGGACGGGGCAAGACGATCAGGTCACCGGCTTGGTCTCGGGCAACCGGGACCGCATCGAGATCGAGGGACTGATCGGGCTGTTCGTGAACACCCTCGTGGGACGCTTCGAGCTGTCCCCGAGTGCCCCCTTCCGTACCCATCTCGCCACGACGCGGGACCGGCTGCTGGCCATTTCCGAGCATCGCGGCGTACCGTTCGAAGTCCTGGTGGACGAGCTCCACACGGAGCGGGATCTCACCCGTTCGCCGTTCTTCGGCCTGCTGCTCCAAGAGCGGCCCGACGCCCTCGGCGAGCTCCGCCTCGAGGGCGCCGTGCTCCGCCGCTGCCCGCTCGACACCGGCACCGCCAAGTTCGACCTGTCGATCGCCTGGCAGACCGGCCCGGAGCGCTTGTCGGCGGAGCTCGAGTACCGCACCGAGATCTACGACCGCGCCACCCTGGAGCGCTTCCTCGGGCACTTCGAGCGGGCGCTTCGAGGCGCCCTCGAATCCCCCGAGACCCGGCTGGCGGATCTACCGTTCCTCGGAGAATCCGAGCGCCGCCAGCTTTCGGCTTGGGGTTGCGGCCCGGCTCCCGCGCCGCCCCTGGGCCTTGGGCTCCACCAACGGATGGCGCGCAGCGCAGCGCGCCATCCCGAGATCATCGCGATCGGCGGCCCCGACGGGGAGACCTTGACCTACGGCACCCTGGTGGCTCGCTCCGGTGTCCTCGCGAGTCGCTTGCGGCAGCTCGGCGTCGGACCCGAGGCGCGGGTGGCCCTGGCGCTCCGGCGTGGCCCGGACCTCGTCGTGGCCCTGCTCGCGATCCTCGAAGCGGGAGGCGCCTTCGTCCCGCTCGACCCGGGTCATCCGGCGGATCGCCTCCGGGCAGTCCTCGAAGACTCGGAGCCCGTCCTCTTGGTCACCGACGGTGACTCCCTGGTGCGGCTCCCGTCCCTCGACCTCCCCGTCTTCCGCCTCGATGAACCCGAACCGACCGTCGAGTCGCCCGCCTGTGCAAGCGAAGCGGGCGTCCCGCCCAGCCGCGCCGCTTACGTGCTGTACACCTCGGGCTCCACGGGGCGCCCCAAGGGCGTGGTCGTCGAGCACGGGGCCATCGTCAATTTCCTCGACGCCATGGCCGAGCGCCCCGGCTTTTCGGCCAGAGAGACCCTTCTGGCCCTGGCGACCCTGGCCTTCGACATCTCGCTCCTCGAGCTCTTCCTGCCTCTACTGGCGGGGGGCCGGGTCGAAATCGGTACGGCCGCCGAGGCGGGCGACGGCGAAGCGCTGGCTCGGCGCCTCGAGCGCTCGCGGGTGACGACGTTGCAGGCGACCCCGGCCACTTGGCGCCTGCTCTTGGCGGCGGGCTGGCGGCCCACCCCGGGGTTCCGCGCCTTTTCGGGCGGCGAAGCCTTGCCCTGGGACCTGGCGGGCGAGCTGCTGTCCCGCGGCGTCGAGCTGTGGAACCTCTATGGCCCCACCGAGACGACGGTTTGGGTGGCGACGGAGCAGGTCTTGCCGGCACCCCACCGAACGGGGGTGGTGCCCTTGGGCCGCGCCATCCCGGGCGCTGAGCTGAGAGTCGTCGACAAGAACCTGGACACCGTACCGATCGGCGTCTGGGGGGAGCTCGTGGTCGGCGGCGTGCCGCTCGCGCGGGGATATCACCGGCGACCGGACCTGACCGCCGCGGCCTTCGTCGGCGACCCGTCCGGTCCTCCGGGTGCCCGGCTCTATCGCACGGGGGATCTCGTCCGGTACCGCGGCGACGGCAGCCTCGAGTTCCTCGGTCGCCGCGACCACCAGGTCAAGGTCCGCGGTTTCCGCATCGAGCTCGGCGATGTCGAGGCCGCCCTCGGCGCGGCCCCGGGCGTCGCGGCGGCGGTGGCGGTGGTGGACCGCGACGACGCTGGCCGCGGTCGACTGGTGGGTTTCGTGGTCGGCGTCGCGGGCGCGCCCCTCGACCTCGATGCCGTGGGCGAGTTCCTCCGCCAGCGGTTGCCGGAGTACATGGTGCCGACGATCCTGGTGCCGCTGCCCGAGCTACCCCTCACGGCAAGCCGCAAAGTCGACCGCAAGGCCCTGCCCAAGGTCGGCCCCAGGGCCGCGGAGGTGGGCTTCACCGCCCCGCGCACCGAGGTCGAGTCGCAGCTCGCGGCGGTGTGGTCGGAGCTGCTGCGCCTGGAGCGGGTCGGCATTCACGACCGCTTCTTCGCCCTCGGCGGCGATTCGATCCTGGCGATGCAGGTGGTGATGCGGATGAAGGATCGAGGCTGGGGGTTGTCGCCGCGCGACCTCTTCCTCCACCAGTCGATCGCCGAGCTGGCGACGGTGGTCGCACCTTTGGCGCCGGCGACCGAGAGCCCACCGGCGGCTGCGGCGGCCATCGACCCCGCGCTGAGCGCGGACGAGATGGCCAAGATCCTGGGTCAATTGGGTTCTCCGGGCCGCACCCCGCGCCTGGGAAGGGGGCGCGCGTGATCGAGACCCGCACGGTGATCGAGGCGATCTACGGCCTGTCGCCCTTGCAGCATGGGCTGCTGTTCCATCACCTTTATGCCCCGGAGCGCAGCGAGTACTTCGAGCAGTTCAGCTGCCGGCTCGCCGGTCCGCTCGATCTCGATCGCCTCGCCACCGCTTGGGCCGCCGTGGCCGAACGTCACGCCGTGCTGCGCTCGGCGTTCGTCTGGGACGGCCTCGATCGTCCGATGCAGGTGGTCCAGCGGGACCTCGCTCTGCCGTTCGAGGTGCTGGATTGGCGAGACCAAGCCCCGGGGGACGCCGAAGCTCGGCTCGCCGAGCTCCGCCAAGAGGACCGGGCCCGCGGTTTCGATCCCCTGCGGGCGCCCCTCCAGCGGGTGATCGTCGTGCGCCTCGCCGAGGACCGCCACGAGTTGCTCTGGAGCCACCACCACCTGCTGCTCGACGGCTGGTCGGCGGCGATCGTCCTGCGCGAGGTCTTCCACCTCTATCAGGAAGGTCCCGCGGGCGTCCCCCGGCTCCCCGCCGTGCGGCCATTCCGCGACTACATCGCCTGGCTCGAGAGCCGCGACGACGGCGCCGCCGAGGCTTTTTGGCGGCGGCACCTCGCCGGGGTGCGGCCGACACCTTCGTTGCCCGCGGAACGGCTGCCGCTCGGCCCCGGCGAAGAGGACTACTCGCGCACGCGGGTCGCCCTCGACGAAGAGCTGGCGGCCCAGCTCGGCCGCTTCGCCCGCCAGCACGACCTGACGGTCAACACACTCATCCAGGGTGCTTGGGCTCTCCTGCTCGCCCACTACGGCAACACCGACGACGTCGTCTTCGGCGTCACCTCGGCGGGACGGCCGGTCGAGCTGACCGGCGTCGAGTCGATGGTCGGTCTGTTCGTCAACACCTTGCCCTTGCGGGTGACGCTCGATCCTCGGCAGTCGGCCCTCGCCTTCCTGTCCGACCTGCAACGGCAGGCGGTCGAGACCCGGCGCTACGACACGACTCCCTTGGTCGACCTCGAACGCTGGAGTGGCTTGCCGCGGGGACAGGCCCTGTTCGAGACCATCCTCGCTTTCGAGAACTTCCCGGTCGATGTCGACCTCGGACGCGAGGGCGCGAGCGTGCGGGTCGACGGCCAGCCGGTGGTTTGGGAACGCACGAACTACCCCTTGACCCTCCAGGTCCTGCCCGGCACGCCCTTCGTGCTCCAGCTGCTGTTCGATCGCCGCCGTTTCCCGCCCGCCGCGGTGGCCCAACTGCTCGACCAGACGCGGGCTCTGCTCACCCAGCTGGTCGCCCACCCGGACCGGCCCGTGGGGCGTCTGACGCCCGCCGTGGCACCGCCACCGAGGGTCGCCGAGGGGTTCCCACCGGCCGACCGGAGGGGGCTGTACCAGCGCTTCGCGGCCCACGCCGCGGCGCACCCCGAGGCGGAGGCCCTGTCCTGCGGTGACACCCGCGTGTCCTACGGCGAGCTCGCCCGGCGGGCGCGCCAGCTGGGCCGCCGGTTGCGCGCCCAGGGCGTCGGATCCGAGGTCCGCGTACCGGTGCTCGTCGACCGTTCGCTGGAGCTGGTGGTCGCCCTGCTCGGGGTGCTCGAAGCCGGCGGCGCCTACGTGCCGCTCGACCCGAGTTACCCGCAGGAGCGCCTGGAGTGGGTGGTGGCGGACAGCGGTGCGCGCGTTCTGGTGGTCGCTCCGAGTTTTGCCGACGCCTGGCGCGAAACGGGGCTTGCGCTCGTGGAGATCACCGCCACGGACCCGGACGAGGACCGCGCGGGCGACGACGCGGAGGTCCCGTTCGATCCTTCCCAGACCGCCTACGTGATCTACACCTCGGGCTCGACCGGACGGCCCAAGGGCGTCCTGGTCTCGCACCACAACGCCGCGCGCCTGTTCGACGCCACCGAGGATGGGTTCGGCTTCGGTCCGCACGATGTCTGGACCTTGTTCCATTCCGCCGCCTTCGACTTTTCGGTCTGGGAGATGTGGGGCGCGCTCCTGTACGGCGGGCGCCTGGTGGTGGTGCCGTACCTGGTGAGCCGGGCGCCCCGTGAGTTTCGCCGGTTGTTGCTCGACGAGGGCGTCACCGTGCTCAACCAGACGCCCTCGGCCTTTCGCGCCCTCATCGAGGCGGACCAGGCCGAGGAACCCGAGCCCTTCGCCCTCCGGTTCGTCGTCTTCGGGGGCGAAAAGCTCGAGTTCGAAAGCCTCCGGCCGTGGTTCGATCGCCATGGCGACACCCAGCCGCGGCTCGTCAACATGTACGGCATCACCGAGACGACGGTGCACGTGACGTTTCACCCGGTGACCCGCCGTGATCTCGAGGCAGACCGCGGCAGCGTCATTGGAGTGCCGATCCCGGACCTCACCGTCACCCTCGTGGGCGCCGGGTTCGAGGCCAAGGCAGCCGGCGCGCCGGGCGAGATCGTGGTGGGCGGCGCGGGGGTCGCCCGCGGTTACCTGGGCCGCCCCGGCCTGACGGCCGAGCGCTTCGTGCCCGACCCCTTCGGCCCGCCGGGTTCGCGGCTCTATCGCTCCGGGGACCTCGGACGGCGCGCCACGGACGGCAGTCTCGAGTACCTCGGGCGCATCGACCAGCAGGTCAAGATCCGGGGCTTCCGCATCGAGCCGCGGGAGATCGAAGCGGCCCTCGAGAGTCACCCCGCCGTCGGCGCCAGTGTGGTCGTCCCCCAAGAGGAGCCGAGCGGCGACCGGCGCCTGGTGGCCTACGTCGCCCCGAGCCCGGGGATCGCGATCCGGCCCGAGCTCCAGATCGCCGAATGGCGCGAGGTCTTCGACGGCGTCTACACGGCCGAGGAGGGCGACGGAGCAGGGGTTGAGGACCCGGAGTTCGATACCCGCGGCTGGACCAGTAGCTTCACCGGCCGCCCGATCGCCGAAGCCGACATGCGCGAGTGGGTGGCGGCGAGCGTGACTCGCATCGGCCAGCTCGGGGCCCGGCGGGTGCTCGAAATCGGCTGCGGCACCGGCCTGCTGCTGTTGCGTCTGGCGCCTGCGGCCGAAACCTACGTCGGAACCGACCTCTCGGCGCAGGGGCTCGCCCGCCTGCGCCAGACCGTCGAGCGCCGGCGCCTCGGGGCCGTCCAGCTGCACCAGCGCGCCGCGGACGACTTCTCGGGACTACCGGCGGGGGCGTTCGATCTCGTCGTCCTCCACTCGGTCGCCCAGTATTTCCCCACCGTCGAGTACCTCGAGCGGGTGCTGACCGGTGCCCTCGATCGGCTGGCCCCGGGCGGGCGGCTGCTGGTGGGGGACGTCCGGGCCCTGCCTTCCCTCGCTGCCTTCCATACCGCCGTCGAGCTGGCCCGAGCCCCCGGCGAGCAGCCCACGGCCCAACTCGTCGAACGGATCGCCGCCGAGATGGTCCTCGAGGACGAATTGGTGCTCGCCCCGGCCTTCTTTGGCGACTTCGCCGCCCGCCACGGTCTCGCCACGGCCACCTGCCACTGGCGGCGCGGCTGCGCCCAGACCGAGATGAACCGCTACCGCTTCGATGTCCTGCTGGCCCGCGAGCCGGCGGCGGCCAGCGAGACGTGGCGCCCGTGGCCGGGTCGCGAAGAGTTCACGGCCATGGTGTCGGCCGGACCCGAGGGCCACCGGCGAGTCGCCCTTCGCGGTGTGCCGAACGCCCGCGTCGCCGCCGACTTCGCCTCCTGGCGGCTGCTCACCGCGCCGGGAGCGCCCCTCACGGTGGCCGAGCTCGTCGCCCGGCAAAACGAGCTCGCAGCCGGCACCGAGGACCCGGAGGATTTCGCGGCACTGGCCGAGGGACGCGGCTGGGCAGTGGACCTCCTGGTGAGCACGGACCCCGAGGCCTTCGACCTCGTGCTGCGTTCCCCCGCGGCGCCCGCGGCCGCGACCGATGCCCGGCTCGCCGAGGCCGGCGAGGAGCTGGCCACACGCCCCGGCCAGGGTGCGGCCTTGGCCCAGCTGGGAGCCGAGCTCAAGAGTCACGTCGGCGAGCGCCTGCCGCCCTACATGGTGCCGAGCGAGATCGTCGTCCTCGCCCGGCTGCCGCTGACGGTGAACGGCAAGATCGATCGCCGGGCCCTGCCGCCCCCCGCGGCGAGCCGCCGGGCGAGCGCCCACGGGGCCACCCGGGGCGCGAGTGAGCTCGAAGAACGCCTGGCGGCGCTCTGGCGAGAGGTGCTCGGGGTCGAACGGGTCGGCCTCGACGACGACTTCTTCGACCTCGGTGGTCACTCGCTGCTGGCGACCCGCCTCGTGGCTCGCGCCCGCGACGCCTTCGAGGTCGAGATCGGTCTGCGTTCCCTCTTCGAGCACCCGACCGTCTCCGGTCTCGCCGCCGTCATCGCGCTCGAGCGCGCGGAGCGTGCCGAGGCCGGAGACGACCTGCCGCACTTGGAAGAGATCACGCCCGATCCCGAGGGCGCCTTCGAGCCCTTCCCACTGACCGACGTCCAGCAGGCCTACTGGGTCGGGCGGCGCAGCGACCTCGACTTCGGCGGCGTCGCCGCCCACCTCTATCTCGAGCTCGAAGGCCGCGGCGTCGATCTCGAGCGGCTGGAGCGCGTCTGGAACCGCTTGATCGAGCGCCACCCCATGCTGCGCGTGGTATTCCTGCCCGACGGCCGCCAGCGTGTGCTGTCCAACGTCCCGCCCTATCGCATCGCCTGTGACGAGCTGGCCGGCGCGTCTCCCGCGGCGGTTGCCGAGCGCCTCGCCGAGTTCCGTGCCGAGCTCTCCCACCAAGTCTTGCCGGCCGATCGCTGGCCCCTGTTCGATCTCCGGGCGGTTCATGACGGGGACGACCGGACGCGGATCTTCGTCAGCCTCGACGCGCTGCTCTTCGATGGCTGGAGCGCCTATCTGCTCAAGGGCGAGCTCGCCCGGCTCTACGCCGATCTCGACACCCCGCTGCCCCCGCTCGCGGTGAGCTTCCGCGACTACGTCCTCGCGGAGGCCCGGTGGCACGACACGGCGTTGTTCGAGCAGGCCGCGGCCTACTGGCGCGCCCGGCTCGACGAGCTGCCTCCGGCCCCGGACCTGCCCCGCCAGGCGACACCGCCCGCGGGGCCGCCGCGGTTCGAACGCTGGAGCCATCGCCTGACGTCCGAGCGTTGGCGGCAACTGGGCGAACGAGCTCGGTCCGCGGGCCTCACCGGCTCCGGCTTGCTGATGGCCGCCTACGCCGAGGTCCTGGCACGCTGGAGCAAGAGCCCGCGGTTCACCCTCAATTTGACGCTGTTCAACCGGCTGCCTCTGCATCCCCAGGTCGATGCGATCCTCGGCGACTTCACGAGCCTGACCCTGTTGGCCGTGGATCGCTCGGAGCCGGTGCCCTTCGAGCTGTTTGCCCGCAGGGTGCAAGAGCGGTTGTGGAGTGATCTCGACCACCGGCTCGCGGGAGGCATTTGGGTGCTGCGCGAGTTGGCCCAGCGCCGGGGCTCTCGCGGCGCCGTCGGGATGCCGGTGGTGTTCACCAGCACCTTGAACCTGCAATCCGCCACCGAGGCCGAACAGGGCAGCCTGCCGGTCGAGCCGGTTTTCGCCCTCAGCCAGACGCCCCAGGTGTGGATCGACCATCAGGCGAGCGAGCTCGACGGCGAGCTGTCCCTGGTGTGGGACGTCGTCGCGGGCCTGTTCCCCGGCGGCCTGGTGGATGCCCTGTTCGCGGCGTATCGGGATCTGCTCGAGCGCCTGGTGGACGACGAGGCGATCTGGCGCTCGCCGCGACCCGTCCCGCTGCCCGCGGCGGACGCCGCCTTGTGGGCGGGCGCCAATGCCACCGCCGGCCCCGAGCCGCGGGAGCCGCTGCACGCCGCCGTGCTCGCGCAAGCGGCGGCCCGCCCCGAGGCGATCGCCGTGGTGGCGGGCGCCAAGGCCCTTGCTTACGGCGAGCTCGAACAGCGATCGCGCGGCCTGGCCCGCCAATTGGCCAGCCACGGGGTCGCGGCCAACGAGTTGGTGGCCGTGGTCATGGAAAAGGGCTGGGAGCAAGTGGTGGCGGTGGTCGCCATCCTGCGCGCCGGTGCGGCCTACCTGCCGATCGACCCGACGCTGCCCGACGAACGCCGCCACCATCTGCTCGAGCGCGGCCGAGCCCGCGTGGCCATCACCCAAGAAGCCCTCGAAGGCCGCCTGGCGTGGCCCGCCGGTGTCTCGGTGCTCACTGTCACCGAGGCCACGCCCGCGGAGGGCGGCGAACCTTGGCGGGACGCCCCGGTGGCCATGGACGACTTGGCCTACGTGATCTTCACCTCGGGCTCGACGGGGACACCCAAGGGGGTCGTGATCGACCACCGGGGAGCCGCCAATACGGTGCTCGACGTCAACGAGCACTTCGCCGTGACCCCCGACGACCGCGTGCTCGGCCTGTCCTCGCTGTTCTTCGACCTGTCCGTGTGGGACGTCTTCGGGGTCCTCGGGGCCGGCGGCACGTTGGTCCTGCCCGAGCCCTGGGCGGCCCGGGACCCGTCCCGCTGGGCCGAGCTGATCCGGCGCGAAGGGGTGACCTTGTGGAACTCGGTGCCGGCACTCCTCGAGATGCTCGTCGAGTACTTGCTACCGCGCGGCGAGAGCCTGCCCCCGAGCCTGCGCTGGGCGCTCCTGTCCGGTGACTGGATTCCCGTCAGCCTGCCCGAACGGTTCCGCCACCTCGCCCCCGGGGCTCGCCTGATGAGCCTCGGCGGCGCGACCGAGGCCTCGATCTGGTCCATCTGGTACCCGATCATGGAGGTCAACCCGACCTGGACCAGCATCCCCTACGGCAAGGCGATGCGCAATCAGACGTTTCACGTCCTCGACGGTGACCTCGAGCCGCGGCCCCTGGGTGTGCCCGGTGAGCTCTACATCGGCGGCATCGGACTCGCCCGCGGTTATTGGCGCGACGAGGAGAAGACCCGGGCCGCCTTCGTGCTTCACCCGCGCTCGGGCGCCCGGCTCTATCGCACCGGCGACTGGGGCCGCCTACTGCCGAGCGGGGACATCGAGTTCCTCGGGCGCGAAGACACCCAGGTCAAGATCCAGGGTCACCGCATCGAGCTCGGCGAGGTCGAAGCGGCGCTGCGCCAGCACCCGGCGGTCCAAGCCGCGGTGGCGATGGCCCGCGGCACCGGCCGCGAGCGGCGCCTGGTGGCTTACGTCGTCCGCCAACCGCTGCCCGCGAGCGCCGGCACTGGCGCCGGCACCACCGTCGCCGAAACCCTCGAACACCTCGAGTGGAAGCTCGCACAACCCGGGTTGCGGGGCGATCGCGCCGAGCGCTCGGGACTCGATCTCCCGGGGGCCGAATGGCCGGCGGAAGCTTTGCCCGGCGGTGGCCGCGAACGCCGGAGCTGTCGTTCCTACGCCGACATTCCCGTCGCGCTCGCCACCTTCGGCTCGTGGCTCGGCGCCTTGGCCGCCCGGAACGAGCCCGGCGAGCCTTTGCCTCGCTACCGCTACGGCTCGGCCGGCTCCCTGCACCCCGTGCAGGTGTACCTGTGGGTGCGGCCGGGACGGGTCACGGGCCTCGAGGGCGGCACCTACTACCACGACCCCGTGCGCCATCGACTGGTTTTGCTCGACCCCACGGCCGAGCTCCCGGAGGACGTCCATGCCCCAGCCAATCGGGCTCTCGCCGGGGGCGCCGCGTTCCACGTCCTGCTGGTCGGCCACCCGGCCGCGACGGCGCCGATCTACGGCGATCGTGGCCACCACTACGCGGTGCTCGAGGCCGGCCTGATCACCCAGCTGCTCGAGTCGACGGCGGCCGAACACGGGCTCGGGACTTGCCAGGTGGGGGACCTCGACTTCGAGCGCCTGCGCCCGGCCCTCGCTTTGGACGACGACCAGAAGCTGCTCCACACCCTGGTGGGGGGTGTCCCGGCGGCGCCCGGTGCCGCCGCGGCGCAGGGCGCCGGCTTTCCCGCCGAGCTCACCACCTTCCTGCACGGCAAACTGCCGGACCCCTTGGTTCCGCGGGCGATCGTGTTGCTCGACGCCCTGCCGCTGACGAGCAACGGCAAGGTCGACCGGGGGGCGCTGCCGGAGCCCGCCGGCGAGGACGGACGCGGGCGGGGTACGGCCCTCACCGCCCCCCGCTCGGAGCTCGAACGCCGCATCGCCACCCTCGTCGCCGAGGTGCTCACCCTGCCCGCCGTCGGGCTCGACGAGAACTTCTTCGAGCTGGGTGGCAACTCGATCCACCTGGTTCAGGTCCACGCTCGCCTGACCGAGCACCTGGGCCGTGAGCTGCCCCTGTTGGAGCTCTTCCACCACCCGACGGTGCGCGCCCTGGCGGACTCGCTGGGGGCGGACCCGGTCTCCGCACCGCCCGTCACCCCGGCCGAACCGGAGCCCCCCCGCCGCGGTCTGCGCCGCAGCCGGGGCGGCGCCGAGGAGAGTGGTTCGTGAGCGCCCCAGAGCTCGGCATCGCGATCATCGGGATGGACGGCAGGTTCCCGGGGGCCCCGGATCTACCGACCTTCTGGCGCAACCTGGCGGCCGGCATCGAATCGGTGACTTTCGCGACCCCCGAGGAGCTGCGGGCCGCCGGGCTGCCCGCGGAGCTGACGGCGGACCCGCGGTTCGTACCCGCGACACCGCGGCTCGACGGCATCGAGAGCTTCGACGCCGACTTCTTCGGCTTCACCCCTCGCGAGGCGCGCGCCCTCGACCCCCAGCAGCGTCTGTTCTTGGAGTGTGCCTGGCACGCCCTCGAAAACGCCGGGCGAGACCCGGCGCGCGCCGGAGGCCGGGTCGGCGTCTATGCCGGCTGCGCCTTGAGCTCCTACTTGCTGCTTCATTTGATGAGCGCGCCGTCTTTCCGGAGCGCCTTGACCGAGTTGCAGACCACGCTCGGCAACGACAAGGACTATCTGGCGACCCGCGTCTCCTACAAGCTCGGTCTCGGAGGCCCCAGCGTGGCCGTGCAGTCCGCCTGCTCGACCTCGCTGGTGGCCGTCCACCTGGCCTGCCAGGCGCTCCTCGACGACGAGTGTGATCTCGCCCTCGCCGGCGGCGTGTCGATCGAGCTCGGGGCGAGCTGGGGTTACCTGCATCAAAAAGAAGGCATCCTCTCGCCGGACGGCCACTGCCGCGCCTTCGACGCCCGCGGTGAAGGCACGATCTTCGGCAGCGGCGTCGGCGTCGTGGTGCTCAAGCGGCTGGCCGACGCCGTCGCCGACGGCGACCCCATCCGCGCCGTCCTGCTCGGTTCCGCGATCAACAACGACGGCGCCGCCAAGGTCGGCTACACCGCCCCCAGCAGTGAAGGCCAGGCCCGGGTGGTGCGGGCGGCGTTGCGCGTGGCCGGGGTCGCGGCGAGCGAGATCGACGCCATCGAGGCCCACGGCACCGGCACCAGCCTGGGTGATCCCATCGAGGTCGAGGCTTTGACCCGGGTCTTCCGCGAGACCTCGGCGCGACGGGGTGACTGCGCTCTCGGCACTGTCAAGACGAACATCGGGCACTTGAACACGGCCGCCGGCGTCGCGGGCCTGATCAAAACCGTGTTGGCCCTCGAACACGAGGCCCTGCCGCCGAGCCTGCACTTCGAGCAGCCGAACCCGCGCATCGACTTCGCCCACTCGCCGTTTTTCGTCAACACCGAGCTGCGGCCCTGGCGGCGCGGCAGTCGCCCCCGGCGCGCCGGGGTCAGCTCCTTCGGCATCGGCGGCACGAATGCCCACGTGGTGGTGGAGGAGGCGCCGGCGGCCTCGCCGAGTGCGGCGCTCGCGCGCGAGCATCAACTCTTGGTCCTTTCGGCGCGCACGCCAAGCGCGCTGACCGCGCTCACGGACCGGCTGGCCGACCACTTGCGAGAGCACCCGGAGACGCCGCTCGGGGACGCCGCGTGGACGCTCCAGGTGGGGCGCAAGCCGTTCCCCTACCGCCACGCCGTCGTCGCCGCGACCGTCGAGGAGGCGATCGCCGCGTGTTCCGCGCCCCGGGGCGAGGCCCCGCCGCCGCCCAGGGGCCGCCCGACGCTGGCCTTCCTCCTGCCCGGCCAGGGGGCGCAACACCCGGGCATGGCCCGCGGCCTCTACCGGACCGAGCCCGTCTTCCGCCAGGAGATCGACCGCGCTGCCGCGGCCCTGGCGGGGGAGTCGCGCCTCGACCTGCGGGCGTTGCTTTTCCCACCCGCGGGGGAGGAGGCTGCTGCGGCGGCGCGGTTGACCGAAACCGAGCTCGCCCAACCGGCCCTGTTCGCGGTCGAGTACGCCCTGGCGGCGTGGTACCGCCATCTCGGCGTCGAGCCCGCGGCACTCCTCGGGCACAGCCTGGGGGAATGGACCGCGGCCACCCTGGCCGGCGTCTTCCGCTTCGAGGATGCCCTCCGGCTGGTCGCCCAACGCGGCCGGTTCATGCAGGCCCGCCCACGAGGAGCCATGCTCGCCGTCGCCCTCTCCGGTGCGGAGCTGGTGGCGGAGCTGCCCCGCGAGCTCGCCCTCGCGGCCGAAAACGCCCCGGACGCCGCTGTTGCCTCGGGTCCGGTGGCGGCGATCGAGGCCTTGGCCTCTCGCCTGGCGGCGCGGGGGATCGAGACCCGGCGCCTGCACACCTCCCACGCCTTCCATTCCGCCGACATGGACGCCACCGTGGCGCAGCTCGCCGAGGCCGTGGCGCGGGTGCCGCGGTCGTTGCCGACGATTCCCTTCGTCTCGAATGTCACCGGCACCTGGATCACGCCCGAAGAGGCCGTCGATCCCCTGTACTGGGGCCGGCAGCTGCGCGCCACGGTGCGCTTCTCGGAGGGGCTCGGCACCCTCGCCGAAGACCCGGACCTGCGGTTGGTCGAAGTGGGTCCGGGCCGGACCTTGACCGCCCTCGCGCGCCGGCGGCCGAAGCCCCTGGTGGCGATCGCCACCTTGCCTCATCCTGACGACGTCGTGGCTGACGAACGGCACGCCCTCGAGGCGCTGGGCCGGTTGTGGTCGGCAGGCGTGGAGATCGATTGGCCGGCCCTCGCGGGCCCGGGCCGGCGGCGACGGATCGTCTTGCCGGGTTATCCCTTCGAGCGCCGCCGCTACTGGATCGAAGCCGGGCCGGCGCTCACCGCGGGCGCGGCCAGCGAGATCGAAGACCCGCAAGAGGCACCTTCGACCCCGGCGCCGGACGGTTTCGATGCGCCCGCGGGGGAGGTCGAGGAAGCGATCGCGGTGGTCTGGCGGGAGCTTCTCGGCCGCGAGCGAGTCGGCCGCCACGACGACTTCCTCGAGCTCGGCGGCCACTCGCTGCTCGCGACCCAGATGATCCCGCGCCTCGAGCGGAGTCTCGGCCTCGAACTATCGGTCCGAGCCCTGTTCGAGGCGCGAACGATCGCCAACCTGGCCCGCACCGTCGAGGCGACGCGGGGCACCACGAGCCCGCCCGCGAGCCCGGATCGTCCCCCGCTCGCCCACGACGCGGCGGGCCGGCACGAGCCGTTCCCCTTGACCGACGTTCAGCAGGCGTACTGGATCGGCCGCAGCGGCGACTTCGCCCTGGGCGGCGTCGCCACCCATGTCTACACCGAGCTCGAAGGCCAGGGCGTGGACCTCGAGCGGGTCACCGCCGCCTGCCGCCGGTTGATCGCCCGCCACGACATGCTGCGGGCCGTCGTCGACGCCGACGGACGGCAGCGGGTGCTCGCCGACGTGCCGGACTACGAAGTGCGTCTGCTCGATTTGGTGCACGAGGCACCCGCCGTTTGCGCGTCGGCGCTGGCGGAGCTGCGGGCGGAGATGTCCCACCAAGTCCTGCCGGCGGATCGCTGGCCGCTCTTCGAGCTGCGTGCGACGCACTTGCCGGGCGAGCGCACCCGCCTTCACTTGAGCTTCGATTTTCTGCTCGCCGACGCCTGGAGCATTCACCGGCTCGCCCAGGAGTGGGAGGCCGCCTACCGCGGTGACGAGGCCGAGGTGGCGCTCGGGATCACCTTCCGCGACGCCGTGCTGGCGGAGCTGGCGCTCGCCGAGAGTGCCGCCCACGAGCGGGACCTCGACTACTGGCGCCGTCGCCTGGCGACCTTGCCCGCCGGGCCCGACCTGCCGCTCGCCCGCGACCCGGCCAGCCTCGACCGGCCGCGCTTCGAACGCCGGGCCGCCCGCCTCGACGCTGACCGTTGGGCGCGACTCAAGACGCGGGCCACGAGCGCGGGCCTGACCGCCTCGAGCCTGTTGGTCGCGGCCTTCGCCGAAACCCTCGGGGCCTGGGCGCGTCACCCCCGGTTCTTGTTGACCCTGACATTGTTCCGACGGTTGCCCTTGCACCCGGATATGGACCGGGTGATCGGCGACTTCACGTCGTTGACCTTGCTCGCCGTCGATCTCGGCGCCGGCGCCACCTTCCTTGAGCGCGCACGGCACCTCCAGAGCCAATTGCTCACCGATCTCGACCACCGTCTCGTGGGCGGGGTCCGGGTGCTCCGCGAGCTCGCCCATGGCGGCGAGGTCGCAGCCGGTCCGCGGGCCCCGGTCGTCTTCACGAGCACCCTCGGATTGCCCGCGAGCCCAGCCACCACTCAGGCGACCACCAGCCGCTTCGAGACGGTCTACGCGATCAGCCAGACGCCCCAGGTTTGGCTCGATCACCAAGTGGCCGAGGTCGCTGGCGAGCTGGCCTACAACTGGGACAGCGTGGAAGACCTCTTTCCGACCGGCTTGCTCGACGAGATGTTCGCGGCGTATCACGACTTCCTCGAGGCGCTCGCCGACACCGAGACCTTCGGCACGGCGCGCCACGATTTCCTGCCTCGGCGGCAACGGGCACTCCGCGAGCAGGTCAACGCCACGGCGGTCCCGCGGACGCCGGGCTTGATCCACGACGCGGCCTGCGCCCGCTTCTTCGACCAGCCCGACGCCTTGGCCGTGGTGTCGCCGGAGCGGCGTCTCGACTATCGCGAGCTCGGCTCCCGAGTGCAGGACCTGGCGCGCCGGCTGCGGGCGGCGGGTGCCCAGCCCGAGCAGTTGGTGGCGGTCGTGATGACCAAGGGCTGGGAGCAGGTCGTGGCGGTCCTCGCCATTCTCGAAGCTGGCGCCGCGTACCTACCGATCGACCCCCAGTTGCCAGCGGAACGCTTGCGCTTCCTGCTCGAGCACGGGGAGTGCCGCCTGGCGGTCACCCAACCGGGTCTTCGAGACACGCTCGGCTGGCCGGCCTCGGTCACCCCCTTGACGGTGTCCGGGGACGATCCCCTGCCGGCCCTCGAAGGGCGTCCGGCGCCGGTGCAGCGGCCGGACCAACTGGCCTACGTCATTTTCACCTCGGGCTCCACGGGGATGCCCAAGGGCGTGATGATCGAGCACCGCGCCGCCGCCAACACCCTCGAGGACATCGCCCGGCGCTGGCGGATCGGTCCGGCGGACCGGGTCTTGGCACTCTCCTCGTTGTCCTTCGACCTGTCGGTGTGGGATGTCTTCGGCGTGCTCGGTGCGGGGGGCACGGTGGTCTTCCCGGCGGCCGAAGCGACGCGCCACCCGGAGCTGTGGCATGCCCAGGCCGTGGCCGAGGGTGTGACGGTGTGGAACACTGTGCCGGCCCTGTTCCAGCTGCTGGTCGATTGGTCGGCCGACGCCAACGAGCAGCTGCCGCCGAGCCTCCGCCTGGCCATGCTCTCGGGCGACTGGCTGCCGGTGACCCTGCCGGATCGCGCCCGCCGGCTCGCCGCGCCGGATTTCGAGATCGCCAGCCTGGGCGGCGCCACCGAGGCCGCCATCTGGTCGATCGTGTATCCGATCGGAGCCGTCGATCCCGCGTGGCCGTCGATTCCCTACGGTCGCCCGCTCGAGAACCAACGTTTCCACGTCTTTGACGAGGACTTCGTCGACCGCCCGGAGGGAGTCGCCGGGGAGCTCTTCATCGCCGGGGACGGGCTGGCCCGCGGTTACTGGCGGGACGCGGAGAAGACCGCCGCGCGGTTTCCCCACCATCCGCGCACCGGCGAGCGGCTCTATCGGACGGGTGACCTCGGCCGGTACTTGCCCTCCGGCGACCTCGAGTTCCTCGGCCGGGAGGATCTCCAGGTCAAGATCCAGGGCTACCGCATCGAGCTCGGCGAGGTCGAAGCCGCGCTGGCGAGCCATCCCGGCGTGCGGGCGGGTGCCGTCGCCGCCCAGGGCGAGCGCCATCACCTGCGCCTCGTGGGCTACTTCGTGCCAGCAGCGGGCAGCGTTGACGAAGGCGAGTTGCGCCGCCACCTGGCCGAGCGTCTGCCGGGCTACATGGTGCCCGTGGCCTTCGTCGCCCTCGATCGCCTGCCCCTGACGGGCAACGGCAAGGTCGATCGCAAGGCCCTGCCGGTGCCGGGCCGGGACCGCGCCGCGGCGCCCACCCATGCCGCCGGCAGCGTCACCCGCGGGCGCTTGGCGGAGATCTGGTCGGAGGTCTTGCAAGTACCGCGGGTCGAACCCGAGGACAACTTCTTCGCACTCGGCGGGGACTCGATCCTGGCCCTCCAGGTCGTCTCCCGCGCCCGCCAGGCCGGTCTCGCTCTCAGCGCCCGCCAGCTCTTCGAATTTCCCACCTTGGCCGAGCTTGCCGCCGTGGTGGGGGAGGCCCAGGCTCCCGCACCCGCCGCCGTGGCCCCGATCGTTGGACCGGTGCCGTTGACGCCGATCCAGCACTGGTTCTTCGCCACCGACCCTCCGGACCCGGGCCACTGGAACCAAGCCGTCCTGCTGCGCCCCACCGAGGAGCTCGACTTCGACGCCCTGGCGCGCGCCGTGGAGGCCGTCTTCCAGCACCACGACGCCCTGCGCCTGCGCTTCGTCCGCGGCGCCGCGGGCTGGCGGCAATGGAACGCGCCGCCGGGAAACGACACTCTGACGACGATCGACCTCGGCACCCCGAGCGCGGAGGAGCGCTCCGCGGTTTTCGAACGCGCCGCCGGCCGAGTGCAAACCAGCCTCGATCTCGCCATCGGTCCGCTCGGTCGGGTCGTTCGGCTGAACCTGGGCGGCGGACTCGCCGATCGGCTGCTCCTGGTCTTCCACCATCTGGTCGTCGACGGGCTGTCCTGGCGCATCCTGCTCGAGGACCTAGCCATCGGCTACCGCCAGGCACGGGCCGGTGCGACGGTCACCCTGCCCGACAAGAGCGCGCCCTTCCGGGCCTGGGCCGAGGCGGTGACGGACCTCGGCTGGCGGCGAAGCGACGACGCTCTGGTCGAGTACTGGACCGGCGAGCGCTGGCGGGCGGCCCCGGACCTACCCCTCGATCACCCCGAGGGGATCACCGAGAACCTCGAGGGCTCCGTCGAGATCGCGAGCGGCGAGCTCGATTCCGAGACGACCGCCGTGTTGTTGGGCCCGGCCACGGTGGCGCTCCGCGCGAGCATCCAAGAGCTGCTCCTGACCGCCCTGGCCCGCGCCCTCGCGAGCTGGCGCGGCCCGGGACCCGTGCTGGTCGAGATCGAAGCCCACGGCCGGGACGGCCTCGCGATCGAGCTCGACATCAGCCGGACGGTCGGCTGGTTCACCGCTCTTTACCCGGTCCTGCTACCGGTGCGCGGGCACGACCTGATCGCCGATCTGGTCACGGTCAAGGAAGAGCTGCGCTCGCTTCCGGACCAGGGCACGAGTTACGGCGTGCTCCGGCACCTCGCGGCGGACCCGCGGGTCACCGAACGCTTCGCCCCGCTGCCGAAGGCCGAGGTCGCTTTCAACTACCTCGGTCAGTTCGACCAGGCCTTCGACGCCGGCTCGTGGTTCGCGCCCGCCAGCGAGCCCACGGGCCCCTGGAGCTCACCCCGCCAACCTCGCCGCCATGCCCTGTTCGTGTTCGCCAGCGTCGAGGCGGGCCGCCTGCGGTTCGGTTGGGCCTTCTCACCGGCGCTCCACGAGCGCCCGCGCATCGCGGCCTTGGCCGAGAGCTTCGCGGCCGAGCTGCGCGGGCTGGTGGCCGCCGCCGGCGCCCCGGTGCTCGCCGGTGTCGTTACGCCCTCGGACTTCCCCTTGGTGGACTTCTCCGCCGACGAGCTGCAAGCGGCCCTGGGTGCCGTCGACTTCGGAGAGGACGGCCGGTGAGCCATACCAACGTCGAAGACGTGTATCCGCTGTCTCCTCTCCAGGAAGGGTTGCTCTTCCACAGCCAGTACGGGGACGATCCGGCGCTCTACGTCACGAGTTTGTCCTGCCGGCTGCGCGGCCTCGACCCCGAAGCCTTCGTCGCAGCCTGGGAAGCCGTCGTCCTTCGCCACCCGGTGTTGCGCACGGCGTTCGTCTGGGAGGGCGTCCGCGAACCGGCCCAGGTGGTCGGCCGGCGAGTGGCCCTGCCGTGGCGCCGGGAAGACTGGTCGGGGCTCGACGCGGAGGAGCAAACACGCCGCCTCGCGGCCCTCGAGCACGAGTTGTCCCGGCAGCTCGGCCAGCTCGGACGGGCGCCCCTGCTGCGCCTCGCTCTGATCGAGACCGGAGCCGGCGAATTCCGCTTCCTGTTCTGCCATCACCACCTGATTCTCGACGGCTGGTCCCTCCCCCTGCTGCTCGCCGAGGTCTTCGGTCGCTACTTCGCCCAACGGCGCGGTACGACCTTTACCGCGGCCCCGGCGACGCCGTTCCGGACCTACATCGCGTGGGCTCGCCAGCGCGACCGGGCGGCCGCCGAGGCCTACTGGCGACACGTCCTCGCGGGCTTCACGGCCGGCGTCGTGCCGGGCTTCGACCGCGGCCGACAAGGTGACCCCGTCCGCCGCGACGACCATCACGACCTGACCCTCGACGGCAGCGACGCGGCGCAGATCCAGAGCTTCGCGCGCGCCCACGGCCTGACGCCGAGCACCCTGTTCCAAGGGGCCTGGGGCCTGGCCCTGGGCCGGATCAGCGGGCGGGCCGACGTCGTTTACGGGATTAGCTTGGCGGGGCGGCCCCCCGAGCTCGGCGGCATCGAAACCGCCCTCGGTCCCTACACCAACACCTTGCCGGTGCGGCTCGCGCTGACCTCGGAGAGTGTCGTTCTGCCGTGGCTCCTCGCCCTCCAGTCGGCCCTCGCCGAGCTGCGCGGCCACGAACACGACCGCCTGACCGAGGTCCAGAAGTGGAGCGACGTCGCCGCGGGCCAACCGCTCTTCGAGTCGGTGCTGGTGTTCGAGAACTATCCCTTGGGCCAAGGGCTCGGCGCCCTCGGCGACGTCGAGCTGACCGAGCTCCAGGCGAGCTTGCGCACCAGCGTGCCGCTCCTGCCGAGCGCCAAGCCCACCGCGACCGGGTTCGAGCTTTCGTTGGCGTTCGACGCCGATCGCTTCGCACCAGCCGAGGCCGAGGACACCCTGCAGCTGTGGGCGCGCCTGGCCCTGGAACTGGCCGCGGACCCGCGGCGGCGCTTGGGTGCTCTGCCGGGGGCCACGGCCGCGGAGCTGCGTTGCCGCTTCGCGCGCGGCAACGACACGGCCCGGCCCGATCTCGACCCGACGCCCGTGCACCTCGCGATCGCGGCCCGCGCCGCGGCTTGGCCGCGGCGGCCGGCGCTTCTCCACGGCGAGCGTACGGTCGATTACGGCACGCTCCTGGCCTTCGCCCAAGGTGTCGCCGATGGCCTCGCGTCTGTCGCGGCGCGGGCGGCCGGGGGCGAGTTCGTGGTCGGTCTCCTGGTGCCCCGCGGCCCCGAGGCCATCGGGTCGCTCCTCGGCATCCTGGCAGCAGGTGGCGCCTACCTGCCGCTCGATGCCCGCTGGCCCCGCGAGCGGATCGCCGAGGTCTTGGCCGACGTCGGCGCCGTCGCGGTGGTGATCGGCGAGCCGTTCGCGGCGATCGTGCCGCCGGAGCTGCCCGCGGTGGTGCTCGAGGCCGTCGTTCCCGCGCCGCCGCGGGCTTGGCCAGAGGGCGACCGCGCGCGCTTGGCGTATCTGATCTCGACCTCGGGTTCGACCGGACGGCCGAAGGCGGTCGCCGTTCCCCACGGCGCCCTCGCCAACTACTGCCACGGCGCCGTCGAGGCCTACGAGCTCACGGCCGAGGACCGCGCCTACCAGTTCGCCGCGTTGTCCTTCGACGCCAGCGCCGAGGAGATTTACCCGACGCTGCTCGCCGGGGCCACGCTGGTGCTCCGCGAGAACGACACCATCCCCGCGCCCGCGGCCTTCCTGGCCACCCTCGCGGCGGCACGCATCACGGTGCTCAATCTGCCGACGGCGTATTTCCACGAGCTGGCCCACGAGCTCGGCGAGGATTCGGCCGGGGTCCCTCTGCCCGAGCCCTTGCGTTTGACCATCCTCGGGGGTGAGCGGGCGCTGACCGAGCCGGTCCGGCGATGGGCGCACCACGCCCCCGCCGCGAGCCGCTTGGTCAACACCTACGGCCCCACCGAGGCGACCATCGTCGCCACCCGCGCCGAGGTCGCGGAGCGGTTCCGGCGCGGGCCACGGCCCGACGCCGTGCCGATCGGCGGGCCGGTGGCGAACCTGCGTGCCCTGGTGCTCGATCGCGACCTCCACCCGGTGCCCTCGGGCGCCCCGGGGGAGTTGTGTTTCGCCGGCGAAGGTCTGGCCCGCGGTTACTTCGGGCGCCCCGCACGCACCGCCGCCGCGTTCGTGCCGGACCCGTCCGGAATCACCCCGGGTGCCCGGATCTACCGGACCGGCGACCTCGTCCGCCACGGGCCCGAGGGCGAGTTACGCTTCCTCGGTCGCCTCGATGGTCAAGTCCTCGGAGGTCAAGTAAAGGTGCGGGGGTTCCGCATCGAGCTGGGGGAAATCGAGGCCGCCCTGCGCGCCCAGCCGGGAGTCGCCCAAGCCGCCGTGGTGACCCCGGAGGACGCGGACGGCCGGCGTCGCCTGGCCGCTTTCGTCACGCCCGCGGCCCACGACGTCGGGGCCCTGCGCGCCGCCCTCGCCGCCCGCTTGCCCGAGTACATGGTCCCCGGGCGGCTCACGGCCTTGCCGAGCCTACCGCTGACGAGCAGCGGCAAGGTGGACTTCCGCACCCTGCTGGCGATGGCCGCCGCGACGTCCGACGCGCCGCCGAAGGCGGGCGACGACGCCCCGCGCACGGCGCGCGAGGAGACCCTGGCGGCCATCTGGCGCGAGGTGCTCGGCCTCGCTCACGTGGGCATCCACCAGAGCTTCTTCGAGCTCGGCGGTGACTCCATCTCGAGCCTGCAGGTGGTGGCGCGGGCCCGCCGGGCCGGGCTCACGATCTCGCCCGAGAAGATCTTCGCCCAACGCACGGTGGCCGCCTTGGCTGCCGAGGAGTCGGAGCCGGCGGCTCCCACCCCGAAGGCGACCGCCGGCCCGGGACCGGTGCCCCTCGGCCCCGCGGCCCGCCGGTTCTTCGCTGGCGAGCCGCCGAAGCCCGATCACTTCAACCAAGCGGCGCTCTTCGTCCCCACGGAGACACTCGATGGCGCCCGCTTGCGCTCCGCCGTGGCCCGTGCCGTCGCCCCCCACGATGCGCTGCACCTCGTCTATCGGCGCACGCCCGAGGGCTGGCGGGCCGAGGACCCGGGAACCCGCGACGGGGTGGTGACCTCCGAGCTCGAGCTCGCCTGGAGCGACGGTGAGGACTTCAATGCGGCGCTCCAGACGGCCATCGGTTCCGCCCAACGGAGCCTCGACCTTGCCTCCGGCCGGCTGGGCGCCGTGGTCCTCCTGCGCTCTGCCCAAGGAGACCGCCTTCTGGTGGTGCTCCACCACCTCGCCATCGACGTCGTGTCGTGGGCCGTTTTCCTCGTCGACCTCGAAGCCGCCTACCGTGGGGACACGCCGCCGAGCGAGGAGATCCCCGGGGCGAGCTTCGCCGACTGGAGCCGGCAGCGAGTCGCGGGGCTCGAGGCGGCGACGTCGGCCGAGGACGGCGGGGGTGACCTCGACGACGACCGCCTGCCCGTGGACATGCCCGGCGCCGAGGATCTCGTGGCCGGCACCCGCACCCACTGGCTCGAGTTGGACGCGACGGCGAGCTCGGCGTTTTTGGCCGCGGCCCGGCTCGGGGACGACGGCCGCGGCCCCCTGGTCTTCCTGCTCGCCGCCCTCGCCACGGTTCTCGGCCGCTGGACGGGTCGTGAACGGGTGGCGATCGAGCTCGAAGGTCACGGTCGCGAGGCGAGTGGCGATCTCGACAGTGACCTCGACATTAGTCGCACCGTCGGGTGGTTCACCGCGTTCCGTCCCGTCGCCCTGCACCTGGGGAGCGCGCCGACGCCGGCGGGTGCCCTGGTGGCGGCGCAGCGAGCCGTGGCCTCGGCCTCCCGCACCCCCACTCGGGCTCCGGAGGTGGTTTTGAACTACCTGGGAACGCTCGACTCTCCGACCGGCTCATCTGGCGAATCGGATAGGTCGAGTTGGCTCGTGCCGGCTCCCGAACCGGTGGCGGACACGGTGGCGCCGGAGCAACGGCGGTGGCACGCCTTCGAGGTGAACGCCGCCGTTCGGGACGGTCGCTTACACCTGGCCTGGAGTCACGGCCCTCGCCACCATGCGGCTACCGTGGAGCGGCTCGCGGCGGACCTCCAAACGTGCCTGCGCACGCTCCTCGACTGGGCTCGGGAGGTACCCGGCGGGCTCGCCGATCTTTATCCCCTGGCCCCCATGCAGCGCGGTTTGTTGTTCCACGTCCAGCTCGAGGGCGGCGCGGCCACTTACCTTTCCCAGAGCGCCTGCGAGCTCACCGGACCGCTCGACCGGGCCGCCCTGCGCCGGGCCTGGGACGCCGTCACCCGCCGCCACCCGGCCCTGCGCACCTCGTTCCATTGGCGCGGCCTCGACGAGCCATTGCAGTGCGTACATCGGGAGGTCACGCTCGACTGGCGAGAGGACGCGACCGACGCGCCGCTCGCGGACCTGCTGGCCGCCGATCGCGCCCTGGGTTTCGCCCTCGACCGCCCGCCGCTGCACCGCTTGACCTTGGTGCAGCGGGCGCCGGAGCGCCACGCCCTGGTCTGGTCCATCCACCATCTCCTGATCGACGGTTGGAGCCAAAGTGTCGTGCTGGGCGAGGTGCTCGCGGCCTATGACCAGGCCCGCCGCGGTCCAACACCCGAGCTGCCGGCCGGACCGGCCTACCGAAACTACGTCGCCTGGGTACTCGAGCGCCCGTTGGCCGCCGCCGAGGCCCACTGGCGGCAACGCCTCCATGGCTTCGTCAACCCGACACCCCTGCCCGCCGCGGGCAGCCGGGACCACCACGGTTACGCCGCCCTCGGCCGGCGCCTCGACGCGCCGACGACCGCCGCCCTGACGGCCTTCGCCCGCCAGCTCGAGGTCACCCTGGGAACCGTGCTCACGGGCCTCTGGGCGCTGCTCCTCGCCCGCCGGACC
>CXWL01010455.1_pt1 | contig 40389 bp, 34 predicted proteins | sample 590931 | NCBI WGS metagenome assembly CXWL01 (sample SAMEA3498368, study PRJEB10139) | groundwater metagenome | biome: water well; material: biofilm material | place: Germany | collected 2015-04-27 | reverse complement strand
ATGGACCTGATCATCTTGGTGATAATGGCAATAGTCACGCTACTCTGGTGGGCAAGCGCCGCGCGATGGAGAACGGCTGTGGCGGTGCGTCGGAAAGTCGAATTGGGTCGGCCTCGAATCAGGTGATGCGCCTTGTGATCGGCATCGAGGGTTCCGGTGGAGTCGGATGGGAGACCAGACATTCGTCCACCTTCCAATTCACAAGCCGGCGATAGGTCTCAATGGCGGCGCGGGCAACGGTTCATCGCACAGGTTCACAAGGAGGGTCCGGTCATGATGAAACACGAAACAGGAATAGGCGCGACGGCCCTCATACTTCTTGCCCTATTGTCTCATCCTGACGTCGCGGCGGCCCATGGAGCCGTGAGCGGAGAAGACGACCCGTGCCTGCGCCGCATTGGGAAGCAAGTGATCCATTTCAACGCCTATCAGCCGCAATATCAATTGAGAGAGCAATACTGCACAGACATTCCGCAGACAGGCGACACCTTTTTGGTCATAGACCTCGTGGACCCGGCCTTGCGCAATGAGCCGGTAGGAATGCGGATCATGAAGGGACGCGGGAGCAAGGACACTGCCGATCAGCTGGTGGCCGATATTCGCCCGAGCACGCATCCGGACGGAATACTGCGCGGGGAAGTCAAGTTAGATGAAGACCTCTACGCGGTCACCATTGCGACGGAGAAGCAGAATTTGATGAAGCGCCCGCAGTATCTCTTGCGGGTCCACATGACCGATTATCAGAAGTTAGTGCAAACCGTGGCCGTCCCTCTGCTGGGCCTGTTGTTCACGGCCTGGCTTGGGTACAAGCTCATCCGCTCGACGTGGCTGCGGAACTGGTGGGCCGTCCTTCGTTCATAGGAGGCTGGGGGTTCTAGCTGACGGATGTGTGAATTACACATAAGGGAAGGCTGAATGCAGACGACATTGCAATCATTGGAGTAACGCAACAGCGCAACTCAACTTGCCTTGGAGATGATCGACGCGTTCAAACGATCAGCCACAAAGTGAGTCGCCCAGTGGAACCGAATGGGAGACCAGACAATCCTCCATGCGCGACTCCGCAAGCCGGCACAAACTGTTGCACGCGCTGTGGCGGGTTGATGATTAAGGAGTATTACATGGACCTGGAAGACGATTCAGGTCAAATCGGCATCACAGGAATGCGTTGCACCAGTTGTGGCGAGGTCATCGACCCGGTCATTCTTCGGAATCGATTGGACCCGACTCCGGATCTGTTGCACGGCGCGAAAGCGAGAAAGTATGCTCAACGGTTCGATCACGGTGAGGCGAAGGGCTAGGACCAGGACGGCCATGGGAATGGCACGCGGCAGCCCTGGCAGTAGGATAAGGCAATGCGAATTGTTGTAACCGGGGGAACAGGATTCATCGGTCGGGCTTTATGCGTCTCGCTCTGTCAGGAGGGACACAACGTGATGCTCCTGACCAGAAGGATAGAAGCGCAAGGGCCGTGTGACTCGACCGTCACGGCCATCGAGTGGAATGGCCGGGAGAGGGGAGCCTGGGAGCATTGTCTCGAAGGCGCCGATGCCGTCATCAATCTCGCTGGTGCGCCGATTGCCGATGGACGATGGACCGATGCCCGTAAGCAGCTCCTGATAGAAAGCAGGGTCCTTTCCACTCGTCTACTGGTAGAGGCCATGTCCCGCCGCTCTTCGAAACCGCGGACTCTGATCAGCGCGTCCGGTATCGGCTACTACGGGGCCAGCGATGATCGTCTGCTGGATGAGGGTGCTGCGCGCGGCCAAGGCTTTTTGTCCGATCTCAGCCTCGCATGGGAAGCAGAGGCGCTTCGAGCAGCAGAGCTCGGTGTGCGGGTCGTGATGTTGCGGACCGGAATGGTACTAGAACAAGACGGCGGGGCCTTGCCGAAGATGATGTTGCCGTTCCGATTCTTCGCAGGGGGTCCGATCATGCCGGGAACTCAGTGGGTGTCGTGGATCCATCGGCGCGATCACATCGGATTGATCCAGTGGCTTCTCACAAATCCGAATGTGTCAGGTCCTGTCAATGCTGTGGCGCCAGAGGCTGTCACGATGAACCGGTTCTGCGAAATCCTCGGACGAGTCCTCCACCGGCCATCCTGGCTCCTCGTGCCGGGCTTCGCGCTGCAGGCGGCATTGGGCGAACTGGGGACACTCATGTCCACGGGCCAACGGGTAACTCCGGTGAAGGCGCTCTCCGGAGGATACGGATTTCACTATCCGACGTTAGAACCGGCCTTGCAGGCGATCTTGGCCCAATAAGAAAGGATGGGATCGCAGGGCTTTGTGTACTCGAACGTACTCATCGGTTGTAACTCACAAGGAGGTGTTCACATGATGAGCAAGAAGATGCGCGTGACAACCACCATACTGATGACCGTGCTGACTGTCGTGTTCTGTCACATCTCAGGAACGACAAATGCGGCCAGAGCTGCTGAGGAACAGGATAAACCGGAGAGTCAGACTCAGCGACCGCATGGAGACGATGCCAATCTGCCGAACGGTGTGATTGGCGTGTCGTTGGATGTCTGGGCGGAACGTATTGGCGATCCGGCTTCGCTGTATGTCAACCATGTGATCCCGGAAGGGCCTGCACAGCAAGCAGGCCTCAAGCACGGAGATGAAATAGTGACGGTGAACGGTGCCACAGTCAGCGGTAAGACCTATGAGCAGGTGATCAAGATGGTGCGCGGGGAACCGGGCACTGCGGTGAAACTGGGCGTGAAGGGAGACGGGGGGTTGCGCGAACTTGCGATTACACGTATCGCCGGCGAAAAACTTTATAAGGGCGAGATGAGGCCACATGGGAGGTCGGCTCGATAGAAGGCGGACATGAAGTCAGCTGGAACAGGTCGAGATATTCAACTGTTGGGAGGATTATTCCTCATCGTAGGCACGGCAGATCTCGTCATCATCGCGCTGTTCCCCGCCTATGCGCTCAAAATATTCGGTGCGGCGGTGACGGGGCCCGCCTTGTTTCTCGAAAACTCCACTCCCCTGCCGTGCATCTGTTAATGGGGTACGGGTTTCTCTGGTTGCGACCGTGGGCGTGGGGGCTTGCGCTGGTCTATGCGTGATTCGGCCTGGTCAGTGAAACGATGAATCAACTGACGTTCGGTTTTAGCTCTATCCGATCAGGCTTTATTGTGGTGACACTCCTGTTTGCCTGCTATCTCACCTGGCGGCGCACTTCCTTCATCGATGAGCCTATGCCAGAAAACAGGCCGAAGCCAGAACCACAGGAGCTACACTGATGCGTGGGATCGTCTGGTTCAGACGGGATCTGCGGCTCAACGATCAGCCTGCGCTGGCCTCGGCTTGCGAAGCATGTAGCCATGTGATTCCGCTCTTTGTGTTCGACGAGCCTCTGTTGCGCTCCCATGTATTTGGTTCTGCCTGCGTGAATTTTATGCTGAGATGTCTCCAAGATCTGGCATCGTCGTTGAGTCAGCGAGGGCTAGCGCTGCAGTGGCGTCGTGGCAACCCAGTGGAAGAAGTGGTGCAAGCCGCGCGCGAATGGGAGGCCGATGTCGTCTATTGGAATCGAGATTATGAGCCAGGATCCATCGAACGGGACCGTGCCGTTCAACAACGACTAGCGAAGATCGGCGTCATCGTTCGGACATTCAAAGACCATGTCGTCTTCGAGACCGAAGAAGTTCGGGGCGCGACCGGCGAGCCCCTGCAGCGGTACAGCGCCTATCGTGCACGCTGGTGGGCGAAGTGGCAGGGGGGGGCGACCGACTCCACTCACAGTTCCTCGACTCTTGACGGCAGAGAAGGCCGCCTCGTTGCCTGTTCCCCCTCCGTTACCCTCGGCGAACGACTTGGGGTATGAGCCGATGTCCCTTTCGATTGAACCGGGAGAACGAAGCGCTCAGAAACGATTGCATCGGTTCGTCGAAGGCCCCATTCATTCGTACATTACGGGGCGAAATCTTCCCGCTGTCGACGGCAGTTCGATCCTTTCGCCCCACTTTCGATTCGGAACCCTGTCAGCCCGTGCCGCAGTACATACGGCCTTGGCATCGCTTGCACAGGGCAGACACGTCTCTCGTCCCGATGTCTTCGCCTGGATCGATGAATTGGTCTGGCGGGAATTCTTTCAGCAGATTTTGGCGGCGTTCCCCCGCGTCGTCGATGGGCCATTTCGCCAAGTTCCGGCACCGCCTCCTCGTGCGCCCGGCGCCGAGCGCGACCGATTGTACCAGGCCTGGTGCGAGGGCAAGACCGGCTTTCCAATCGTAGATGCGGGCATGCGCCAGTTAAACCAGACCGGATGGATGCACAACCGCGTGCGGATGATCGTCGCCTCGTTTCTCGTCAAGGACCTGCGGATTGACTGGCAGAGCGGCGAGTGGTACTTCATGCAGCGCTTATTCGATGCCGACGTCGCGGCCAACAACGGCAACTGGCAATGGTGCGCCTCGACCGGGACGGACTCCATGCCGGGGTACAGAATTTTCAATCCCATGCTGCAGAGCAAAAGGTTTGATCCGAAAGGCGAATACATCCGGAAGTATGTTCCGGAGCTTGCGACTGTTCCGAACGACCGGATCCATGCGCCACATCTGATGACCCATGAAGAACAGGCCCTGGCCGAATGCCGCATTGGTATAGACTACCCTTCGCCTATCGTGGATCACCAACAAGCCCGCGATGAATATTTGGCCCTCGGCAAACTACAGAGGACGAGATGACGACCGCGCCGTTCCGTCTTGGCATCAGCCGTTGTCTCCTCGGAGACGAAGTCCGGTTCGATGGGGGACATAAGAAGGACAGTTTTCTGACCGATGTGTTCGGCCGCTATGTGGAGTGGGTTCCGGTCTGTCCGGAGGTAGAAGCTGGACTGGGCACTCCTCGCGAGGCGATGCGACTGGTCGGCGATCCTCAGAATCCCCGACTCGTCACGATCAAGAGTGGGACTGATCACACGCGCACACTGGAAACGTTGACCAAGAATCGCATCGCGCAACTCATGGAGCTGGATTTATCCGGCTACGTCTTTAAGAAGGGTTCGCCGAGCTGCGGGATCGAACGAGTTCGTCTCTACAATGAGCATGGGATACCCAGCCGGAACGGAGTCGGACTCTTTGCACGGGCTTTTATCGAGCAATTCCCCCTGATTCCAGTCGAGGAAGAAGGCCGGCTCTGTGAGCCTACACTCAGGGAAAATTTTATCGAGCGGGTCTTTTGCTACCGCCGCTGGCAGGATCTCGTGCAGAGTGGTGTCACAATGCAGGCCCTGGTGCAGTTCCACACGATCCATAAATATTTGCTGTTGGCCCATAGTCCGCAGCAATACAAGGTGATCGGGCGGCTGGTCGGTCAGGCGGAGCGGCACCGTCCCAAGGAATTCGCTCACCGGTATGGGGAGCTCTTCATGAGCACACTCGCGGTAAAGACGACGGTGCGCAAACATGTGAACGTACTCCAGCACATCCTGGGGCATTTCAAGGATCGGCTTGGCACTCACGAAAAAGCCGAACTGGCAGGCGTGATCGGCGATTATCATCAGGAGCTTACGCCCCTGATTGTTCCTCTCACACTGATCAAACACTACGTCCAGATCTTTGATGTCGGGTACATTCGGGACCAGGTCTATCTCAATCCGCATCCCAAGGAGCTCATGTTGCGCAATCATGTGTAGGGAGAAAGAACCATGCCGCATGTTGTCGTAGAAGAAGCCGGGGATCTACAATGTTTATATCATGCCTTCACACCGATCATTCATCGGGCAGGGAGTGAGATCCTCAAGGTCCAGGAGTTCTTTCTCGCGCGGAGCGGCAAAGACGCGCTGCTGGATTCGGTTGCGATCGAAAACGGGGTTGCGCACACCTTCTTTGTCCAGCTCAAGCTTCACGAGAAGGCGATCACCGTCCGGCTCTTGCCTGCCACAGATCCTGAGAAGACCCCCGCGGTGAAAAAGGTGATGGCTTTGGTGGCGGGATTCATTCGAAAAGTGTACCCGGGCAGTCACTACGGCAAGACCAACTTACAGGAATATCTAGAGGCAACGACGGGTTCAAAGTGAGTGCGAACAGACGCGAATATCAACAAGGAGAGCGATGAAATGGCGACCACGACACGAGGGGTGATTCTAGTTGGACACGGCGGCATTCCCAAGGGTTGTCCGCAGGAGTTGGTTACGAAACTGAAACGGTTGGAAGGACAGCGGCGGGCGGCGGGCATGCCGATGTCTGCTGAGGAGCACGAATTGGATACAAAAATCCGCCAGTGGCCGAGGACGCCGGAGACGGACCCCTATCAATCGGGACTTGAGGCGGTGGCCGCACAGCTGCGGGCTAACCTGGGAGACGTGCTTTTTGCCGTCGCCTACAACGAGTTCTGTGCACCGACGTTGGAAGAATCGGTGGAGGAGCTGATTAAGAAAGGCGCAACTCACATTACCGTGACCACGACGATGTTTACACCGGGCGGTTCTCACTCCGAGGTGGAAATTCCAGAAATCCTCGATCATCTACGTCCGCAGTATCCTAACGTTGAACTCCGTTACGCCTGGCCCTTCGATCTGAAGCTTGTGGCAGACACGTTGACGGAACAGGTGCAGCGCTTTTCCTGAGTCGGATCGTGGTGAAGTAGCGACAACCGGCAAGCCTACAATGGCTTGACTGGTGGCAAAACGGCAAGGAGGAGAAGCATGGAGGCGGAGCAGAAGGGGCAGGCGTGGTGGTGTGTTCTCGGTTTGCTGACGGCCCTAACGCTCGTCGTTTGGGTCTCAGGCCCGGCCCAGGCGCAGCAGCAGAAGATCACCGGTAAAGATGGGGCGCCGATGGTGCTCGTGCCGGCGGGGGAATTTACCATGGGGAGCAACGATGGTAGTGACGATGAAAAGCCCGTCCATCAGGTCTATCTCGATGCCTATTACCTCGACAAGTATGAAGTGACGGTCAGGCAGTATGCAAAGTTTCTGGAAGCCACGGGCTTTAACGGGCCGCCGATGTGGCCGACCATGGACCAGCCGTCCCATCAGAAGCGCCCGATCGTGAATGTCGATTGGTCGGATGCGAGTAACTATTGCGAGTGGGCCGGCAAGCGGCTGCCGACGGAGGCGGAATGGGAGAAAGCGGCGAGGGGGACGGATGGGCGTATCTATCCCTGGGGCAACGAACCTCCTAATACGCTCCGGGCGAACTATGGGCAGGAGAAGTGGAACAACCATACCGCGCTGGCGCCGGTGGGGCAATTGGAAAACGGCAAAAGCCCCTATGGGATCTATGACATGGCAGGCAATGTCTGGGAATGGGTGAGCGACTGGTACGACCCGGACTATTACGCGACCAGCCCCCCTCAGAACCCGAAGGGGCCGGAAAAAGGTAAATACAGAGTGTTACGGGGCGGCTCGTGGGACCTCGCTCCGGAGCACCTGCGATCCACGCATCGGGATTTCAATATACCGTTGGCCCCCACCTATGAGTCACCGGCGTATCGCAACTTCAACAGCGGGTTCCGCTGTGCGAAGACTCCCGTGCTGGCTGCCCCCGGGGGACTAATGACATTGAGTCCGGTTCCAGCCGATTATGCCGACAAACATATGCCGGCTGGCTGGTGGACAGATACGAATATCATCGAGGAGGGAAGGCAGATTTATTCCCAGGAGGGCTGCCGCAGTTGCCATAAGGACGGACAACCGGTAAAAAGTGGGGGAGGGCTTCGTGACCCAAAAAACACCAGCCGTTTCTCGGACAGCTACTGGTTCTGGCGAGTGGCGGAAGGGGTTCCAAAGACAAGCATGAAGGCCTGGAAGTCATACCTCTCAGAAGAGCAGATCTGGCAGGTGATCGCGTTCACGCATCAGTTCTCGCATGGGGGGAAACCCTCCGAACACACGGATTACAAGCCTTGAATGGGACCTAGTCTGAACCCCCTGACAGGGTTGACATCACTTCGCCAAGATCCATGTGCAAGGGCGAACGGCCCACACGAATTGCGGTCTTACCTCCTCGCTTCTTCGCGCACTGCGGCCGCTGCATCCTAACGTTGCACTCCGCTATGCCTGGCCGTTCGATCTGATGCTTGTCGCAAACACGTTGGCGGAACAGGTGGAGCTTTTCCCCTGAGATGTCTGACCGTTCCACCTGTCTCCACTACTTCGCGGTAGGCAGTTCCGGATCTTCTCCGTCAGCCGGCGCGGTCAGGACACTCGCGCCAGGCTTACAGGCCCATTCTGGATAACACGGCGGAATCCCACGAGCGACACTCCGATCGTCCGACTTCACATCGAGTTTTGCTTCTGCAACGACCGTCTCTGGAAGATACGTCGATACGACGCTGATCAACGGAGGATCGGATGGCTGACGAATGTACCAGGGGATAGCTGAACTGAGACTGAATGAGGGAATCAATCCGGAGATTCCACCAACAGGATTGGTAACCGGAGGAACAGGACAGCCGTTGAAGCAGACGAGCCCCGGCGGCACGTTCGAGAGAGTAAGGGCGTTGCTCGGCAGCACGATGCCGGTCAAGAAGGCGGAGATACCCGCGATGGCTGTCGTCGCGTGAATGCTCAACGTGCCTGGATTGACATTGACCGTTAGCGGCGCTGCTTGGGTGCCCACGACCCCATTGAAGGCTTGCAGCGTCGAGTTTGCTCCGGCAGTGACGTTGGTGCCTGAACCTGCCGCGCTCAGGACAGAGCCTCCTGCGCTGACGTTTACCACTCCACCCGTGCTGAGCGATCCCAGCGTCACATCTGTTCCAGCTGTATAGCTGATGGCGCCGGTCCCGTTGGTCGTCGTGGCTCCGGGGGCCATCGTGATCGAGCCAGTTGTCGCTGTCACTGTGACGTTGTTCGCCCCGACTGCGCTGAGGTTGGCCGACTGCGTCACGGAGTTGCTGGCGATTAAGCTCACGGCACCGCCGGTAGATGCCACCGCCCCGCCGACCGTCACGTCTCCTGCATTGGCCAAGAAGGTACCGGATACGTTGGACGCGTTCAGCGTCAGCGCATTCCCATCGGTCAGCGAGACGTTGTTGCCGCTGGTGATGCCGACCGACGTAAAGTTGTTCCCGCCGTTCGTCAGCGTGATGTCATTGGCACCGGCGACGAGCGTAGTCACTCCCGTGACCGCCACTGCGCCGGTCTGGGTAATCGCGCCAGCTGTGGTGACGTTCAACGTGCCGGAGACGGTCGAGGCTCCCAGGCTGAGGGCATCAGCATCGACCAGCGTCACGTTATTTCCGCTCGCGACCACGACCGTGTTGAAATTGTTGGTGGTCGTGTCGACGGTGACGTTATTCGTCCCAGCCGTCAGAGTCGTTGTTCCGCCGACCAGGAGAGCCCCGCTGTCCGTGATGGTTCCGCTAGCGGTGAGGTTCAGCGTGCCCGCCGTCTGCACCGCCGCCACGTCGAACCCGCTCGCATCCCGATACGTGATGGCGCCGTTCGCGTCGGACGTGTCCGCTGCGTCGCGGGCTCGGAGGTCAATCGTCGCCACCTCGTTCGTCGCATTCCCCAAGGTAATGGCGCCGCCCAGGTTGTTACGGGTCTTGGCGATTAAAGTGGGCACCGTGAGGCTCCCCGTTGCGGTCTGCGTGATGGTCCCCGCTGTCTCAAGGGACAAGGTAGAGGCGTTCGCTGGAGAAATAGCGGCGGTGTTGGAGATGTTGCCGCTGGCGTTGTTTCCGATCTTAAGCGTCGTCGCGGTCACCCGGTCGAGCTCTGCGTCGGTGAGGCCGAGCTGTCCCGCCACTTTCGTCCCTAGATTGATCAGTCTTCCATTGGAGAATTGACGCAACGTCACCGTCTGTCCGGCAGCCGTGACTGTGCCGTTCAGGGTCATGTTGTCACCCACCAGAGCCACGCCGCCCGAGCCGTTCACGGTTGTGCCGGCGTTCGTCGTCAGCGTCTGGTTGGCACCATTGGCATTGAGAGTCACAGACCCCGTGCCGGCGTTCACATTGCTGGCAACTGTCAATCCACCGGTCGCAGACGTGACCGTGAGAGCCCCGTTGCTCGTCGTCACGCCGTTCAGACCGAGCACGCTTCCGATCGTGAGGCCGTTGGATTCATTGAAGCTCAAGGAATTCCCTGCTCCCGTGACGTTGGCAGCGAACGTCGTGATGGCATTGCCTGCGTTATTGAGCGTGACCGGGCCGGTGCTGTCGATCCGCACCCCTGTGGCAGTGATCGTGCCGGTTTGGGTGAGGGCTCCGCCGGTTGTGAGTCGTAACGTTCCGGCCGTTCGGGCCAGGTTGAGATTCAACCCATTCGCGTCTGCATAGGTGATTGCGCCAGGGGTGTTCGCCGTATTGGCCGCGTTGCGGGCATTCAAACTGACATTCGTGAAGTTGTTGGTCAGTGTATCCAGAGTGATCGCCGCGCCTGCGTTATTGAGGGTTGTTGCCGTCAGAGTGGAACCGGTGAGCGTGCCGGAATCGGTGATCGCTCCCCCCCCCGTCAAGGTTACCGTATTGAGCGTGCGTGCAGCCGCAACGTCGAACCCGTCGGTATCGCGATACGCGATCGCGCCGTTGGCATCTGCCGTGTCTGCCGCATTGCGGGATTGGAGGTTGATCGTGGTGAAGTTATTGGTAGCCGTATCCAGCGTGATGGCAGCCCCCGCATTATTGAGCGTCCCAGCGGTGAGAGTCGAACCAACCAACGTACCCGAGTCTGTGATCGCGCCTCCAGCGGTCAGGTCGACCGTGCTGGTCGTCCGGATCTGCGCGGCGTTGACGCCGTTGAGATCGCGATAGGCGAAGGCTCCCGCTGTGTTTGCCGTGTTGGCCGCGTTGCGGGCGCTCAAGTTGATGTTCGCGAAGTTGTTGTTTGGATTTGTCAGCGTGATCGGCGCGCCGGCGTTGTTCAGCGTCGTGACGGTCAAAGTAGCAGCGCCGCCCGTGCTCGATAAGGCACCGGTCTGCGTCACGCTGTCGCCAGCCGTGACGGCCATATTCCCAGAAATGGTGGACGGTCCGAGCGCCAGCGCATTGGCGTCGCGCAGGGTCACGTTTCTCGCACGGCTTACCGACACCGTTCCAAAATTGTTGGTCGCCTGGCTCAAGGTGATGTCCCCCGTTGCACTGCCGATCGACAAAGCTGCGGTGCCGACGTTGAGCGTCGTGCCCGCGACTTGTGAGATCGCACCACCAGTCAGGTTTCCGCCGACGTTGGTTGCGATCGCGAGGGTGCCACCGGCGCCCGTCGTGATGTTACGCAGGGACACAGCCCCCGTTCCCCCTGTGGCGCCGTTCACATTGATGGAGACCGCATTGACGCCTATGTTCGTTGTGGCGATCCAACTCCCGGCGTTCATGGTGAAGCCCTGAGCCCCTGCGCCGTCGCTGTTGGCATTGATGCTCACGGTTCCGGAGCCGGCGTTTACTGCGCCGGAAAGGGACACGGTGTTGCGCGAGTTCAGGGTGATATTTCCGGTGGTGGTGGTCAGATTACGAACTGTGGTGATGCTTCCCGGATTGAACGGTGCAGCAGCCGAAGATCCAATCGTGAGATCGATGTTCCCGGTTCCGGCACTCAGATTGGCACCTGCCACTCCGAACACGATGTCGCCGGTTCCGGCCAGGCGGTTTGCCGCGATGGCTGAGGAGTCATTCGCGGTCAGCGAGATATTCCCGTTGTTGGTTGTGATGGCTGCATTGACGTTGATGTCACGCCCGGCTTGCATCGCAATGCCGACTCCGGCGTTTGCCATGTTGATGGCGCTGCCGACCATGATGTCGTTATTGGCCTGGAGGACAACGTTGGCTGCCGCAGCATTGATACTGCCGGCGGAAATCGTCACGTCAACGGCTGGTGTGTTCCCGAAGAGATTATTGACGCCGGGGTTATAGGCAGCTCCGGCCGCGGCGATGGTAATGTTGCGGGGGTCTAAGAGCAGAGTGCCCGCTGAGCCGAACGGCGCCAGCGCGTTGACGCTCCCCGCGTAGCCCAAGTTTTCCTTGCCGGAAAGTTCGACGAAACCACCATTGCCCCCCAATTCGCCGCCTCGGGCAAGGATGGCCGCTCCAGCATCAAAAAATGTATCTTGATCCGACCAGACACGCAGTCGGCCTCCGGACGAATGGCCGCTGCCGCTGAAGTCGATGGTGCTGCCGCTTGCCAGTAACGTGCGTGTCGTCGAAGCGATAACCACCTCTCCGCCGTTCGCACCTTCCGCTCCTGTGGCCATGATTGAACCGAACTGTCCGACTCGCGCCCCTACCATCGTCACGGACCCCCGCGCTGCATTCGGCTCTCCAGCTGCCACATCGATCGTACCGGTATTGACGACGGCGCCACTTACGTCACCGGCCGGGCGCATGGCGCCGGCCGCCGTGGCTACGACAAGTGTCTCATCTCCTCCGAGAAGCTGAACGACTCCTCCATGATTCTCGAGACTGCGGGCTCTGATGACTCCGCTTTGATTCACGACCGACGAGAAGATATCCCCCGATGCCTTAGCCTGTAGAATGACGTGTCCGCCATCGGCTTGGATCGTGCCTGTATTGCTGACCGCTGAGCTGAGGGGCTTGCCGTCGACATCCGTCACATGATCGAGCACCTTCCTGCTCAAGGCATAATTGATGAGGCCGTCGCCCATGAGATCGACCGTAAGCGCCTGGCCAGACCCCAATACGACTGTGCCCAGGTTCGCGACAATCATTCCCTCGTTCGACACTCCCGGAGCCGCGAGCACCACGAAGCCGTGGTCCGACACATGGATCGTGCCTTGATTCACCACGGACTTGAGTCCCTTGAGTGAATCTTGCGCAAAGGTGAACCGACCAGCCATGAAGTCTTCGTCACGAATTTGCAACGTGGTGGCGAGCAGCCCACCGACGTTGATCTGCGCGCCGGCTCCGAACAGGATGCCGTTCGGATTTAAGAGGAAAATGCGGCCATTGGCCTCCAGATTTCCCAGGAGGACCGACGGATCGATCCCGGTCACGCGGTTCACCGCAATCGAATGGCTAGAGGGCTGCTCGAACCGGACTGTTTCACCCACGCCAGTGGAAAAGCTCGGCCAATTGATAAAAACCCTGTCAGTGGTCTGCCGGATAGTCAGTTGGGTTGGACTGATTTGTTGGATCTCGGCATGGCCGTCAACCACGATGCCATCGGGTGGGAGAGCCACGACCACGCTCGGCAGAAGAAGCTGCAATGAGGCCAAGAAGGCACAGAACATTCGCTGCGAACGTGCAAATCCACGCCACCGGCTTCCGACCGCAATCCGCTGAGACGTTCGATTGGTCATCGTTTCACGTGCTTCCTTCTATAGAAGAAGGTCGCCGTTCTCGGATGAAAAGTCATTATACAAACGAGGCCCCTCGGAGGGGGTACTCTCACGAAAACCGAGAAAACACCGTTAATTTAACGGTTTACAATGAGGCATTTTAACAATCATTGCTGCTCTGTGGCCAGAACGGATGATCCGTGAATCGCTCAGAACCGGGCGATGGCTTGCACGTAGAAGGTCGGAGAATGGTCTCCGGCAATGGTGCCTCCGATCGGCTTGGGACCGATGGGAAAACCGACATCGAATCGCAGCCTGGTAGAAAAATAGGGCAACTCCGTCTGCATGCCGACACCGGTGCCGGTCAGGCTGCTTGAGGACTGTTCCCCAGGCTGGGGATTGCGTATTCGCCCAGCGCCATAGTCGATAAAGGCTGCCGCTTGCGTCGGACCAAATACCGACGGGAAGAACGGGATGCGCGTTTCGGCAGAAACGGTATAGCCTTCATCGACAAACCGCTCGCCAAGCTGATAGCCGCGCACTGAATCCGGTCCGCCCAAGAGCATTTGCTCAATGACCACGATCGGCCCCGTCGTGGCCTGTCCGTTGGCTCTAACGACCAGCAGCACGTCGTGGCCAAGACTCTGAATGCGTCCGGCATTGAGTGTCGCTTTGGTGAAACGATTGTCTGCCCCCCGTCTTGTAGCCTGTGGCGAGTTATCATTCATGCCACCCAACATCTCGCCAAGCCCCTGGAAACCATAGAGGGAGAAGTAGGTTCGTCCGGATAGATCGAGTCGATCGTAATTCACACCGACCTTGGCCATGCGGATTTCGTCGTCACCAGTAAGACTACCCAAGGTAAAAATCCGATTGTCTTTCGACGCGAACCCCGTTTCAGCCGCCAGCGTCTGAAATCGCGTCTTGATGAAAGGATGGGTCACCGAAATATCGTAGGTTTGGATCGTGCCGTGGATCTGCAATACGGCCAGCTCAGCCCCGACGTCAAACCGTCCATTGGACCCTGAAAGGACCATCTTGCTTCCATGCACTCCAATGGGAACCGCATAGGCCCCGGTTTGGAAGAGCAACTGATCAGGATGATCGCCCATGATTCCATGAAGATTCAGTGTGGCGCCATTGAACAACACATTGCCGACTTCGATGCCTGCACCGAATCGGTACCGCGATATTGCGTTGGACCCGTAGTTGTTGAAGTCCAGCGTGGCGTGAATCGGTAATTTGTCCTCGGCGTTCACACGCACATTCGTCGAGCCGGTCGAGGCGCCTGGCTCAAGCAGGGCGGACACTTTCAGATCGGGATAGTCGTTGAGCAGAAGCAGGGCGCGTTCGAGCGCGACGTTCCTGACGACGTTGTCCTCCATCGCTTGCGCGAAGCTGCCACGAATGAATTCAGTCGAATAATGTCGATTGCCGGTGACGGAAATCTCTCCAACCCTGCCCTCAAGGATGGCGATAGCGACCACACCGAACCGGATCTGTTGCTGCGGGACATAGGTGGTTGCGAGTGTGTACCCTTTCTGATGATACAGCGTTGCGACGCTCGCCGCGACCTCTTCCAGATCGGACAGCGCCAACGAGCGGCCGATGTAAGGCTGGGTGAGCGCTTCGAGTTCGCCTTGCGATATGACCGTGTTGCCGGTGAAGGAAAACCCCTTCACGAGCAAGCTACCTACGGAGTCCGTCGAGTCGGCAAGGGTGAGCGACGAAAAACTGAACAGGTAGACACTGAGGAAGAGAATCAACCTCCAGCCAGTTCGTCGATGTTCAGAATATGGCAATGGGACCATTGGTTGTCGCTTCACTTTGTCATCACGCTATGCCAAGATATCTTGATCGTGAAACGTATTCACATTTTCACCGTGAGGTTGCAGGTGTGTTGAAATGGATCTTGCTCATAAGTCTCGTGGGGGGCTTCTTCGGCTGTGCGATCCATCCGAACCCTTCGTCGGAACCCCGTACGAAGACAGACTCAATTGAGGGCCAGCCGCCTCCAGACGTCGAAAAAACGGAACCGCCAAGACGACCGGCCACGACATGCCCGCCAGCCATGTATGGGTCTTGTTAGTGGCGTTTTATCAAGCAATAGTTGGCACTGATAGGCCCATTTGACCGTAGCGTGAAAGGGAGAATAAGGTCAATGAAATATCTGTTTTTCTACGTAGTAGCCCCAGAGCGAAGAATACATCATTTCGCCGATCCTGTGGACAATCCATCATGACCATACGAGACAGCCTCGCACGCGCATTTCATGATACACAGTCGTTCAAGTGGGACCCGACTAAAGGGTTCACATTGGCCTCTGGTCAGACCAGTCCTTTCTACGTCGATTGTCGTTCGCTCATGGCGTATCCTGAGTCTCGCCGATTCGTGGGACGCCTCGCGCATGATGCATTGGCTGGCGTGACGATCGATTGCATTGGAGGGCTCGAGATCGGAGCAATCTCTATTGCAACGACCATCTCGGACTACGGCTACGGAGCAACTCCACGCCGGGAGTGGAGAACCTTCGTGGTGCGAAAGCAAGCCAAGGACCATGGACTGGGAAAATTGATCGAAGGGGCCACGAGGCCTGGCGATCATGCGTTGATCGTCGACGATGTATTGACGAGCGGGGGATCCTTGCTCAAAGCGATCGCGACAGCTCGACAAGCGGGCCTTGTCGTGAGCCAGGCGCTCGTGATCGTCGACCGCAAAGAACAGGATGGGCGCGCGCGCGTCGAACGGGAAGGAGTGTCGCTGATCAGCCTCCTGACAATCGACGACTTAACCCGTGCGCACCCGACTCAGTCCTAGCTCGGACTGCCCACTTCGTCTGTCGTTACGAAGCGCCATTCGGCTCTCGTCGCAGAACGATTGCAGTGCCTTCACAAATACGCTTCACAGTTTACGGTTATCGGCAACGATGCTGAATGATCTTTCTAACCGGCCGGCAGGATTCGGAGACTGATCCGCATCACCTACACTGAAACTGGATGCCCCATCGACTCTCCTGTATGAGCTCCTGCGCACCTTCTATCGGGCTAACCGTGCGAGCCCGTCCCTTCGTTTCCCCCTCGCGCACGATGGTATAGGACCCACCGCATTTCTCCTTCATCAGGGCAAGGGCATCTGTGCGAAACGAAGAGAGCATCGGGCCCTGCTCCCCCTGGAATGGGTACACGACCACTCCGCCTTCTTCATTCTCCTGAAGAAGTTTTGCTCCCTCGCCGCAGCCGACTAAGGCGAGGGCGAAGAGGGCAGCGAGGGTTGACCAGATCTTCATGCGGCTTTTATGATACCCGTCAGAGTAATCTCGATTGGAGGAGGTCAACCATGACCCTGCGTATCGTTGTCGCTATCGTCGGTCTGTTGCTGCTCTCTGCGATCTCGATCGGCGGTGTATTAGCCCATCATTCCTATTTGCTTACGGTCCAGCAATTGCGTGCCGGATTGACCAAGGCGCCTTCGATGCCACAGAAAGGTTTCATCTTGGTCGATGTCCGATCGGCAGAAGAGCATGCGAGAGGATTCATTCCGGGAACCGATCTGAACATCGACTTCAAGGAAATTCACGCTCGGCATCGTGAAATTGGAGCCCGGCTGGAAGACCATCTCGTGGTCTATTGCCAGTCCGGCCATCGCAGCAATATCGCCGCAGAAACACTGGCCGACCTGGGCTATCGTCATGTCTATAATGTCACAGGCAGCATGAATGCCTGGCTTGCGGCAGGCTATCCGGTTGAATCAGGGCGCAATTAATTCGCCTCTCTCGACACCCTATTTGCTTATAGCCTTGACCCCCGTTTGTTCCGGACGAGGACTCACCCCGATCACGGCTGGAAGCCCGATGTGGGTTGCGAGGCTGTCTTCTAACAAGGGAATCCAACCGTGTGTACCGGCCATCTTGGACGTGGCTTGTCGAAGCGAAGGGCTCACGGCAATGTCGGAAGAAGATCCCCCGTCCATGGCCATGACCTGCCGGAGCGAGGGAAAGGCGTCCCGCAGACATTCTCCAAGGGTATAGAGTGACACGACCTCCGTGGTCTTGAGGATGAGAAGATGCCCGTTACTCTGTTCCGCAACGAGAGTCTGATATGCGCGTTTCCCGGTCTGCCGCACACGAACCTTTCCAGTCCTATCAAGGAGCATAAGCGATTGTGCGACTTCTCGATAGGGAACGCGCTCTTCGTCAAAGGTGTCGAAGGTCAAGTCCAACACTCTCGCTCGTGGTGAACGATCCACCGCCGGCTCTGCCGCAAACAATCCCTGCCACGTCGCATGCCGCTTACTTCCCAACGAACGGCCGTTTCCATAAAGCAGACCGAGATACGCGTAATTCTCACGGAAGAGTCCGGCATTGAAGACCAAGTCGTGGCCTGTTCGTTCTTGCCATTGGCGAATATCGAGCGGTTCTGGAACACCCTCTTGCCGGTAGTAATGCACGGTAAACCGGTAGCGATCAGGATCGATTTCCACGGCAACCAACGGCGGGACGCCTGGGCACTGAGCGTGGGGGCTCCAGACCGAAATGGACAACCCATTGCCGAGTTGATCTCCCGTGAGAGTCTGAGCCGTCGCGGTCGAAAGTCCACCGGACATCACGAGGATGATACCCAAAAGAAACCTGGCGATAGGGGTATACGTGAGAGGCCGGAGAACGCTGTTGCTCTGTACCATAGCGTCTTTGAGTAGAAGGAAGGGAAAACCGATTCGGAGCTTCAGGTTGTTCGAGGAGTCAAGAGGCCGGATTCGATATGGGCCTCGCATGGTCAACGCAGGGTTTTTGAAGGCGCCGATTGGGAAGTGCCGACTCTGTCCGATGACAGATTGGCATCGAGCAACTTCCGGACTGCGCCAGCCAGCACTTCAGGAGTGAAGGGCTTTTGCAAGAAACTCGTCGCGCCCTCCTCTTGTCCGGCCATGATACCGAGGTCATCCATATATCCTGAGATGAACAACGTTCGTAGATCTGGATTGATCACGGAGAGATGCTGCGCCAGTTCCTGTCCAGCCATACCTGGCATCACGATATCGGTCAAGAGAAGCTGAAACGAGCCCGCTTGTTGTGTAGCCAATAGACAGGCCTCGATTCCATTCTTGGCCTCTATGACTCGATAGCCCAGCTTCCGCAGTTCGTCCCGCACAAGCGTCCGCACACTCGATTCATCTTCTACCAACAGAATCGTTTCCGTACCTCTCTGCGGCTGCCCCGATAACCGGACTGGCACGGCGGCAACGACATCGGACTCGACTCTCGGGAAATAGAGGTCGAATCGCGTGCCATGGCCAACTCGACTGGTCACATCAATCGCGCCACCGCATTGTGTCACAATCCCAAATACTGTGGAGAGGCCGAGACCGCTGCCTACCCCCTCCTCCTTCGTGGTAAAGAAGGGCTCAAAGATATGGGATTGAGTCTTTCGATCCATGCCACAGCCGGTATCGCTCACGGCCAACCGGACATAAGAACCTGGAGGCAATGGGGTGAGGTAGTAGACCGGACTGCGGATCAGTTCGACCTGAGTCGTTTCGATCGTGAGCGTCCCGCCCTTCGGCATCGCGTCACGGGCATTGACCACGAGATTGACCAGAACCTGTTCAAGTTGAGCTTGGTCGGCGCGCAGCCGACCGTTCGCCGGATCGAGTTTGCTCACGAGCTTGACGTCCTCGCCGATGAGGCGGCACAGCAAGCTTTCTAGACTTGTCACGGCGGTATTGAGCGACAGAATTTTCGGGTCCATCGACTGTTTTCTGCTGAACGTGAGCAGTTGTCGGACCAGCGTCGCGGCTCGCTCGCCGGCCTTCAATGTTTCCTCGATTTTTCCACGAAGAGGATGTTGCGCGCCGAGTTCCGTCAAGAGAACTTGACTGTACCCCATGATGACCGTCAGGAGATTGTTGAAGTCATGCGCAATCCCTCCGGCTAAGCGGCCAACCGCTTCCATCTTCTGAGACTGCCGAAACTGTTTCTCGCTCTGTCGAAGTGCCTCTTCGACCCGTTTCCGCTCGGCGCGGTCGTCGAGCTCACGCAGCGCGCGTTGAACCGATGGCACCAACCGCCCAAGCCGTTGCTTGAGCACATAGTCCGTGGCGCCTTGAAGCATGGTGTCGATCGCCAGCTCCTCTCCGATGGTGGCCGAGACGAAGAGAAAGGGCACGTCAGGGCAATGTTGACGCGCCAAGGTAAGCGCCGTCATGCCGTCAAAGCCCGGGATTGAATAGTCCGCCAGAATGACGTCCATCCGGCATTCCTTGAGGGCTGTGACAAATGCCTGACGTGTGTCGACGCGTTGCGACTGGCAGGGAACTCCTCCCTCGATCAAGGTGGTGACAATGAGTTCCCCATCAACTGGATCGTCTTCGAGGTGGAGTAGGCGTAGCGGAGTTTTCACAGGTCCTTTATACGAGAACTACTCGATCGGGTCAGAACATTCGGGCGGCGGCTCATTGATCACACCCCAGAACACGCCAAGTTCCTTCACCGCCGTGATGAACTGATGAAACTCCACCGGTTTCACCACGTAGGCATTGGCGCCCAACGCATAGCTTTGGGCCAAGTCGCGCTCCTCCCGCGACGATGTGAGCATCACAACGGGAATCGGCTTCAGGTTTGCGTCGCTCTTAATGGTTTTCAAGACCTCAAGCCCATCGACTTTTGGCATCTTCAGATCCAAAAATACGACGACAGGATTCCCCTGCTGCCTGGATGCAAAGACACCGCGACAATAGAGGTAGTCGAGGACTTCGGCTCCGTCGTGGCAGACGACCACCTTGTCGGCGATGTGATGCTCTTCCATCGCAGCCAGTGCAAGCTCGGCGTCACGCGGGTTATCTTCAGCAAGCAGGATGGGTTTCACGGTAGTCATTTGAGCGACCTCGCGAGTGGGAGTGAAAAATAGAAGGTGGCCCCTTGGTTTAATGCGCCTTCGGCCCAGGTCCGACCTCCGTGCCGATGGATGATTCTCCGGACGTTGGCGAGGCCGATGCCGGTGCCTTCAAACTCATCGTTCCGGTGGAGGCGTTGAAAAACACCGAAGAGTTTGTCCACATACTGCATATCGAATCCTACCCCATTATCACGGACGAACACCTCGACTTCAACGGAGCTTTGTCTGACGACGCCGATCTCGATCTTGGCCTCCGGCCTTGTCGCTGTAAATTTCAGCGCATTGGAGATCAAATTCACGAACACTTGGCGCAACATGGCCGGATCTCCTGAGACGCCAGGCAGTGGATGCATTGTCCAGGAGATTGTCCGCCCTTGCAAGTCAAGACGTAAATCGTGAAGGACGGTTTTGACAAGCTGGTCCAAATTGACGGTCGTGCGGAGCATGTCCTGCCGGCCCATACGGGAAAAGACGAGCAGGTCGTCGATCAGTTGCCCCATCTGCTTCGCGGAGCCTGAAATTGTCTGCAGATAACGGCTGGCTTTGTCGTTAAGCGACGCGCCGGCGGCCTTGGACAATAATGCCGCATACCCATCGATATGCCGGAGTGGGGCGCGCAGATCATGCGACACGGAATAGCTGAACGCTTCGAGTTCTTTATTGGAAGCTTCGAGCAACTCGCCACGGCTTTGCAACTCTGCCGCCACACGGCGCCGCTCGGTGACATCGTGATGAATCAGGAAATAGACAGACCCTAACAGGACCAGCTGTAATAAAGCGCCGAGACCGAGCAAGACGATGGTGCTGTTCGTGCTCCCTGCGGACTGAGTCACGCGAGCAAGAATCGCTCGTTGTTCAGCCGAGTCCAACTCCGTCATCAGCCCATGGATTCCCTCAAGCTCGTTCTTGGCGGCTCCGGAGAGCGCGAGATGGCGGACACCTTCATAGCCAAGTTTTTCACGCTGAGCAATGGCGTCTGCTTCCGCTCCCAACTGTCTGGCGATGAGCCGCTCAAGTAACTCCACGCGATGCAGTTGTTCAGCTCTCTCGTTCGTCATACCTCTGAGATATCGAAGATATTCTGGCATACGTTCAACAACGGTCCGATAGGATGTGAGGTAGGACTCATCGCCCGTGACGAGATAGCGCCGATGACCACTTTCTGCGGTACCGAGGGCTTCTCTGACTGAACCGAGGAGTTGCAGCAACTCGTGGCTTTTCGTATCGAGCCGACTATTCTCGATGAGGACTGTGGTATTTCGGTACGAGATGGCGCTGATAACCACAATGCAGGCAAAGACGAGCCCAAACACCGCAAGAACTCGCCGCTCAATCGACCAATGGGTAAACCGCTCTATAATCGAGCGAGCCTTGGGTGGCAGAGCCGGATGACTAGCTGGAACCGGTTCCGATTGAATAGACGGTGGTGTAGATGGGCGTTCCTGCGTAACGGATTCCATGGTTCAAACGTGGGGGCGTGGGGGATATGAACCACTGTCGTGGAAACTCTACCCTCCTCCGAATGACCCTGCAAGAAATATTTTAGTAGAGAGCGCGGCCTGCCTGAAATCCATCGCCAGTGGCCTTAGCCGCCGAATGGAACGACTGGAGAGGAAACCGGGAGGGATGCGGTGGGATCCGCGACATTTGAAAATACTAAAATGGCTGAGACAACCCAGTCGGTAACAGGCTGCGGGTAGATGCCGATCGCGAGGGTGCCGGCGAGACAGATGTACACCACCACTTTAATCGGGCCCGATACTCTAAGAGGCGACCGTTCTCGGGGTTCGCTCACATACATCTTCTTGACGACGATGAGGTAGTAGTACATCGAAATGACGACATTGATGAGTCCGACGGCGATGAGCAAATACAGCCCCTCTTTGACAGCTGCGACAAAAATGTACAGTTTGCCGATGAAGCCGGCCAGTGGGGGCACCCCAGCCAGCGACAAGAGAAAAATCAGCATCGAAAAAGCGAGAAACGGGGATCGCCGTCCCAGGCCGCTGTAATCATCGATTTCGTCACTGCCGATGGCTTCGCTGACGGCGATGACAATGGCAAACGCGCCGAGGTTGGCGAACAGGTAGGTCAGGAGGTAGAACAGCATCGCGTCGCTGCCCATCTTTGTGCCGGTCGCAAGGCCGATCAGCACATTGCCGATCTGGGCAATACCGGAATAGGCCAAGAGCCGTTTCATGTTCTTTTGAGCGATGGCCACGATGTTGCCGTAGGTCATGGACAAGATCGAGGCGGCAACGAGCAAGAGCGTCCAGATCGGCCTGAAGGTTGCCAAGGCGACCAGGAACATTCTCAGAAGGATGGCAAAGGCCGCTCCTTTCGGTGCGATCGAGAGGAACGCCGTCACCGGTGTGGGCGAGCCGTGATAGGTGTCCGGAATCCAGGAGTGGAAAGGCACCGCTCCGATTTTGAAACCTAATGCAGCGAAAATCAGCAGGAACCCGATGGCCAATCCAGGTGTGGCCTGTAATGACGTCATATCGGAAAACACCAGTTTGCCGGTTTCTCCGTAGACCAAACTGATGCCATACGCGAGAAGGGAGGCGGCAAAGATGCCGAGAATAAAAAATTTGATACCCGCTTCATTCGAGCCTATGTCCTCGCGGAGGTACGCCACCAGCACATAGAACCCCAGGGTGGAAAATTCCAGCGCGACGAAGACCGACAGCAGGTCGTTCGCGGAGGCCATGAACATCATGCCAAGGGCCGACATCACGACCAGGAAGTAATATTCTCCCCGGAAAAACTTGAAGCGATGAATGTAGTCGATGGACGACAAAATGACGAGAATCGTTGACCCGACGATGAACATTTTGAAAAAGAGGGCCATCCGGTCAAGCGCGAACATGTTTGCGAAAAGTGTCCCGGTAACGCCGGTATAGTCGAGCCAGGCCAGGCAGCCGAGGGTGGCGACAAGCCCTGCAATGCTGAAATAGGCCAATTGTTCATTGCGTAGCCGAGGAAAGGAAAAATCAACGATCAAGATTAGACAGAGCCAAGACGTGAGCAGGATCTCCGGTAGCAACAGCAGGAGGTCAGGAAAAGACATCGGGAGCACAAAGGTCATTGATCGCTCCGTGAGGCGTAAGGCGCGAGGGGTGAAACATGACCAGGGAGCGCTGCCAAGTTCTTGGGGGATGAATCGGCCCTCGCATCATGTTTTACGTCTAACGTTTCACGTTCTTGCGATGCGACCGGCACGACTCGGGTGATCTTTGCAATCAAGGGATCGACGCCAGACCGCACCACGTTGTAGAGGTGCATGGGAAAGAAAAAGAACCCGACGCTGACGGTAATCATGATCAAGAGCGGAAGACGATCAGCCGCGGAGACGGCGTCGTGCGCGTGGCTGTACTTCTGATCCATCGGTCCATAAAAGAGCCCGCGCATCATCTTGAACAGGTACGCCAGGGTCAAGACGATGCCGACCACGGCTACGATGACTTGGAGTGGATACTTGTTCCAACTCCCGACGATGATCATGACTTCGGCAATGAAGTTAACGGTGCCGGGCACGCCGATCGAAGCCATACACGCCACCACGAAACAGCCGGAGATGAACGGCATGCGATTCGAGAGCCCGCCGAGCGAGGGGATATCGCGGGTATGTGTCTGATCGTACACCCACCCGGCCATGGCGAAGAGCATACCGGTGGCCATGGCGTGGGCGAACATATACATGACCGCGCCGGTCAAGCTGATGTAATCCAGGGCGGCCATACCTAAGAAGACATAGCCCATGTGACTCGAACTGGAATACCCAATCACGTACTTGGTGTCTTTGGCATAAAACGCGACGAACCCGCCGTACACGATACTGAACATGCAGAGCACTGCCGCAATGGGCATGAGCTCTCTGGTAGTCTCCGGCAGGATCTCAAAGGCGACCCGGATAATGGAAAAGTGGCCGAGCTTCATCAGTACGCCTGCGTGCAACATGCTCGTGGCAGCCGGCGCAGCTGCATGGCCGACAGGAGACCAGGAGTGCAGCGGCCACAGCGGCGCAATTGAGGCAAAGCCGAAGAAAATCAGGATCCAGATGATCTTATCGAGCGTCGTGCCCAAGACCGGGATGTTCATCAATTGCGCCTGTTCGCGCAGGACCAGAATATCGAAGGTATTGAGCCCCGCGTACTTGTAGATCAGCAAGATCCCCATCAATGCCGCAACGGCAAAGGCCGACAGAAAGAGCACCAGTTTCATTGCGGCGTATTCTTTGCTGTTGGATCCGAAGTTGAGAATGAACCCGACCGAATCCCGCAATTTGAGACCTTCGGGATCCGTCATCTCATTGTATTTTTTCGTGTGGCTTCCCCACATGCCCAGTAAGAGGTACATGGGAATCACGGACATTTCGTAGAAGAAAAAGAGGAAGAACAGATCGAGCGACATGAAGACGCCGATGGTGGCGGCGGCCAAGATGAGCAGCCAGATATAGAATTCTTTTGTCCGATCTTTGATATGCCAGGAGACAAAAATGCCCGCGAACAACAAAATACCCGATGCCAGCACCAACGGCGTACCGATGCCATCCACTCCAAGATGGAACGAGATACCCAGCTGGCGCGACCATTCGAATTGCTGGACGAATTGGAAGCCGCCCTTCACGTGATCGTAGGCGAAGAACAGGTAGAGTGACGCGAGCAAGGACACAAGGGCTGACCCAGCCGCAATCCCCCGCACAAGCATCGCCTGCCGATTGGAGACGAAGATCAGCGCAATCGCTCCCACGAAGGGAGCAAACAGAATGTAGAGTAATGCGTAGTCACCCATGCAGGCTAATCCACCCTTGCCGTCTGTTTAGGCTCGATCGATGCCATAGTCCCCCGTTCCAGTCGATCCACCAATGCTTGCACCGACCCGTTCATTATTCTTAAGAAAGGGGCGGGATAGAGGCCGATCCACAGGATCATCGCCGACAACGCTGCTGCGATAAATATTTCGCGGGGACGCAGATCGCTGATGGAGTCCTTGACCGCCTTGCCGAGCGGGCCCAACATCGATCGTTCGTAGTACCAGAGAAAATAGGCCGCGCCGAAGATGACGCCGGTCACCGCGATCCCACCGTAGAGCCAGTTGGCCTTGAAGGTTCCCAAGAGGATGAGGAACTCACCGACGAAGCCGTTGGTGCCTGGCAGACCGATCGAGGCTAACCCAATGAACAAGAAAAAGCTTGCGAGCAAGGGAGTCTGTTTGGCCATTCCCCCGAACGAGCCCAGCTGGGTGCTCTGCTGTCTTGTATAGAGAAAGCCTGCGATAAAGAACAAGCCTGCCGTGCTGAATCCCAAATTGATCATGGTAAGCAGGCTGCCTTGAAGCCCCTGGAAGTTGAGAGCGAACAGGCCGATCACGACGAACCCGAGGTGACTGATGCTGCTGAAGGCGAGGAGCCGGCGAAAATCTTGCTGGACCAACGCCATAATGGCCCCGTAGAGAATCGCTGCCAATCCTAGCGCCATGACGATCGCGACGACGGTTTGGCTTTTCGACGCATCTGGAAGCAACGGAATGCTGAACCGGATGAAGCCGAATGTCCCAAGCTTCAGCCCGGCCAGCACCACCGCCATGCCGATCGGGCCTTCGAGGAGCGCGTCTGGAAGCCAGGTGTGGAAAGGAAACACCGGTGCCTTGAATGCGAAGCCAAGGAAGAACAGCCAGAAAATAAGGATCTGTTGGGTGAGTGGGATCGGCACGGAGAGTAGCGCCAACAAGTCGAACGAATAGGTCGGCTCGATATGACGCAGCGTTGCCCACTGGTGATAATTGATGTCCAAGAGGGCGATACCCACCAACATGAACACACTGCCGAGCAAGGTGTAGAGCACGAATTTCAGCGCGGCATAATGCCGCTCTGCTCCTCCACCCCAGAGTTTGATGAGAAAATAACTGGGGATCAGCATCAGTTCCCAGAACACAAAAAAGAGGATCAGGTCGATGGAGAGGAACACCCCCATCGTGGTTGTCTCGAGGGCGAGCAACGCCATCATGTAGAGTTTCACTTGATGGCGGACGGTATCCCACGAATAGATGATGATGAGGACCGTGAGGAAAGCGGTGAGTCCGACGAAAAGAACACTGATCCCATCGACCGCAAGGTGATAGCTGACACCGAGGGCGGGCATCCACGGCACATGTTCCGAAAACTGCATGGCGGCCGATTCAGGAATGAATCGTAAGAGCACGAAGATGCAGAGGGCCAACTCCAAAAGGGCAATCGTCAAGGCAGAGGTCCGGACCATGTCCTCATCATCAAACAGCCATAGAACAACCCCCCCGATGACAGGGAGGAATAGAATACAGGTGAGAATCGGAAATGTTGACGCCAGTTCTTCTAACATCTCAGTGCGTTACAGTTGCATGATGAGCTGAACAATGAGTGCCAGCAGGAAAATCCCTGCCACAATGACGGCGGCATAATGATGCACCATCCCGCTCTGCAGTTGTCGCCACTGACGAGCGGCGAGATGGTTGCCGTATCCGATCACATTGAGGCCCCCGTAGATCACGTATTTCTCCGCCCAAGTCGAGCCGGCAGCGGCCAAGTCGGCCAGCCGGGCGACGGCATGGACGAGGCCGTCGATCACGGTGCGGTCGAACCAATCGAGCAGACGTCCCAACTGTTTGGTTGGCTCTACCCATAACACGTCGTAGAGCTCATCGACATAGTACTTGTTGAGCAAGATCCTGTATCCAGCTTGAAACTGTGCTGCCAGGCGATCCGGGGCCGAGAGATTCACGCTGTAAAAGTAGTGCGCAAGCCCCCAGCCCAGCAACGCAATACCCGTGGCAACCATCATGAGCATGAGCACGAGTCCGGTGCTCACGTCATGCTCCCCTCCCAGGCCTGCGACCGGCGCAAGAAATTGATGGAGCCAGCCCTGATCAGGAGGAAATCCCACGAACCCTCCGAGAATGGACAGCACGCCTAAGGCCATAAGCGGACCGACCATCACCATGGGAGACTCATGGACATGCGCCTCCGTATGAGGGTCCATGCGAGATGCGCCATAAAAGGTCAGGTAGATCAGGCGGAACATGTAAAAAGAGGTCAAGAGCGCGCCGACGGCAGCCATGCCGTAGAGCAGATAGTGGTGATGCGTGAACGCATGGGCCAGGATTTCATCTTTGCTCCAGAAGCCTGCCAGGGGCGGAATGCCGGCAATGGCGACGGTGCCGACCAGAAACAGCCGGTAGGTCCAAGGGATTTTTTTGCTGAGGCCACCCATCTTTCGAATGTCTTGCTCGCCCGAGAGCGCATGGATCACCGATCCGGCGGTGAGAAATAAAAGAGCCTTGAAGAACGCATGGGTCATGAGGTGGAAAATAGCTGCTGTATAGGCTCCGATCCCGCATCCAAGAAACATATAGCCGAGCTGGCTCACCGTCGAATAGGCCAAGACGCGCTTGATGTCCGTTTGCACAAGCCCGATGGTGGCGGCAAATAATGCCGTGAGACCTCCGATGACGCCGACGATCGTCATGGCCGTCGGTGACGAGTCGAAAATGATGTGGTTCCGCACGATCATGTAAACCCCGGCGGTCACCATCGTGGCAGCATGGATGAGAGCGCTGACCGGCGTTGGACCTTCCATCGCATCAGGGAGCCACGTGTAGAGAGGGAGTTGGGCCGATTTGCCGACTGCGCCGACAAGGAGACAGAGCGCAATCGCAGTGGCCATTTCCGGCGAGAGCTGGCCGACCTGGGCAAAGACCTTTGTATAGTCGAGCGTCTTGAAATTGATGAAGACCAGGAAGATGGCCAACAGGAAGCCCGCATCGCCGATGCGGTTGACCACAAAGGCTTTCGAGGCGGCCTTGGCAGCGGAAACCTTGTCGTAGTAGTAGCCGATCAACAGGTAGGAACAGAGCCCCACCCCTTCCCAGCCGATGAAGAGCACCACATAGTTGTTCCCCATGACGAGAAGCAACATGGAGACCATGAACAGGTTCATGTACGTGAAGAATCGGGTAAATCCACTTTCTCCATGCATATAGCCGACGGAATAAATGTGGATCAGGAGTCCGACTCCCGTGACGACGAGCAGCATGATGCACGTGAGAGGATCGACGAGATAAGCAAGATTAATCGTGAGATCGCCGCCAAAGATCCATTGGTAGGCAATGACTTCATGAGATGTACCGGTCCGCAGGACGTCGATAAACACCGCGACAGCACAGAGAAACGACAGCCCCACCGAACCCCAAGCGAGTCGGTGGGCGACTTCGTGGGAATACCGCTTGCCGACGAACCCGTTCAGGATCACGGCCAGTAATGGAAAGAGCGGGATGAGCTTGATGAGTAGATCGGTCACGTTACCACTTTAAGAAATTCATCTCGTCCACGTTCGTGGAGATTTTTCCACGGAACACCACAATAATGATGGCCAGCCCGATCGCCGCTTCCCCGGCGGCAATGGCGATGACAAAGAGCGCCACCAGTTGGCCCGCCATAGATTCCAGATAATGGGAAAAGGCAATAAGGTTAATATTCGCCGCGTTTAACATAATCTCGACCGACATCAGCACGATGATGAAATTTCGTCTGATCAAGACACCGAGCAAGCCCGTGATAAATAGCACAGCGCTGACGGCGACATATGCGCTGAGAGGAATCATAGTTGTTCGTGAAGCCTGGGACGTGAGATGTGAGACGCACGAACCCTTGTCTTTTCCGCTGCCACTCGCCTCTTCACGCCTAACCCCTTATACCTTACGTTCTCGACTAGGCGGTTTAGGCGTTTTTGCCAGTACGATCGCCCCGATCACGGCGCCCAGCAGGAATACCCCGACGATTTCGAACTGCAAGAGATATTCGCTGAACATCTTGATTCCTACCGCATGGGTATCGCCATCCTGAAGTATCGCCGCAGTTGTCGCATCACCCTTCGCGCCTCCAAAGGGTGAGCGGACCAAGAGCGCCAGCACGAATAATGATCCAATCGCTCCTGGGACCAAAAAGTAAAGATACGAGGAGTGGAGATACCGATCATCGGTCTTCAAGTTCATGAGCATCAAGACGAAGAGATAGAGAACAAGGATGGCGCCGGCGTAGACGATGATCTGTACGGCCCAGAGAAATTCGGCGTTGAGGAGAATGAAGAGTCCTGAAACATGAACCAGCAGGGCCAAGAGCGCCAAGCCGCAATGCACCGGGTGCCTCAAGGCAACAGTGAAGACACCCGCGGCAATACTGGCCAGTGCGAAATAGGCGAAAAAGATCGAGACCATCGATGGCTTAGCTCAGATGCTTGGGTGGTGATTGGGTCGGTTTCAGTACCGATTGCGGGAAGTAATACCGATACTCCCGGCTTTCCTCAACGTTTTTTTCCTGATTATGCGCGTACAAGTATTTTTTTGCATCATCGAGATGGCGCTCGCCGATTTCGTACAACCGCTTCTTATCGAACATCAAGGTGCGTTTGTCGTGGGTCGAAAACTCGTACATCTTCGTCATCGCCAAGGCGTTGACGGGACAGGCTTCGACGCAGTAGCCGCAAAAGACGCACTTGGTAATGTCGATATAAAACTCGCTGGCAAACCGCTGCAGCGGACGATCCGCATCTTCCGAGCTAATGACCTTAATGCAGCGGGACGGGCAGGCCGCTTCGCAGAGATCACAACCGACACAGCGCTCCTGATGATCGTCGTAGCGTAACAGCGCGAGCGCTCCCCGATGCGTGTCGGGAATGGTTCGCTGCTCCCGTGGATACTGGAACGTGATGGGTTTGTGGAACATGTGCTTGAACGTCACCTTCATGGCGTCCCAGATCTCATAGAATAATGCTGCCTGGAGGATTTGCTTTGTCAGTGCGGCAACACGCATGTGCGATTCTTGCTCCCTCTTATGCCTTCTCGATGGTCACGCGGGTCTGCTTGAATGTGGGCACTCCTGTCGTCGGATCGACCTGGACCGACATCAAGTCCTTCACCGGCGGCTCATTGAAATGCTCCGGGAAAAAGCAGGTCTGCGGGGCGATGGATTGATCGGGCTGCACCGCCAATAGCATCGAGCCTCGGTCTGAAGTGAGGCGCACCGTCGCCCCCTCACTCACGGCGACACGCTCCATGTCTTGAGGGTTCATCCTAAGCCGCCCAGTATTGGGGGCGATCGTGATAAGACCTGATGCTTCGGTGGACAGTTTGCCGGAATGATACAACACCTGTCCCATCAGCAATGAGAAAGGCCGCTCGCTCTTGGAGTCAGATGGGGCAGAAACTCGATAGCGCGCTGCCACATCGGTGACATAGCCGTTCGCGAGATAGCGGTCAACCGTCGGCACAACTTTGCGCGGCTGGCCAAGATTGTAGTACCCGGGCAGCAGCTTCATGATCTCTGCTTGAATGTCGTTCGAGGATTCGTATTGCCATTGACAGTCCAGTGCGTTGGCCAATGCCGTCATAATATGCCAGTCTGGCAAGCTTTCCCCGATTGGGTCGAGGGCCTCGCGGATACGCAGCACTCGACCTTCAAGATTGGTGAAGGTGCCGTCCTTTTCCGCAGAAGTACAAGCGGGCAATACGGCATGAGCCATCCGCGCCGTGTCCGTCAGAAACGGGTCCTGGACGACGAGTAATTCCAGACGATCGAGCGCAGCACGAACTTCCATCGACGCAGGTAACGTGGCAAGCGGGTTTTCTCCAATGACATAGAGGGCGCGGATCTCGCCACTCCTGCAACGCTTGAGGATCTCGACAAGATTCGCCCCGGAGCCGGCTGCCGGGAGCGTGCCGTCCCAAGCCTTGGCAAAACGGTCGCGAGCCGTCTGATCATTGAACGAGACTTGACCAGGCAAGAATTCTGGCGCGGCGCCCATATCGACCGCGCCCTGCTCGTTCGGCTCTTCCGTGACGGTACTCACCCCGCAGCCTGGTTGACCCAACTTGCCGGTGATCCAGGCGAGGTCGATCAGTTTTAAGACGTTCTGATACCCATCGGATCGGCGGACAATGCCTTCAGCGCAGAGGATGATGGAACGAGGTGCTTCCGCGAAGATCGCTGCCGTATCTTTCAGCGACTCGACTGACATGCCGGTTTGAACCGCCACCTGTTCCAACGAGACGTGGGCTACGGCAGCCTTCAGGGCTTCGAAAGCTTTCGGATGCTTCTTGGCGCTTTCCTCGTCGATCAAATCCAGATCCAAGGTAGCCTTCACGAGCCCGTCTATGACAAGCCCTTCCGTTCCCGGCTTGATCAAAACGGGATGGGATGCAAGCTTGGCGATGTTCGTGACAGCGGAATCGATGACCACCACTTGCGCGTTATAGACACGAATCGCTTCTTTGATGCGCACGGCAGTGAGCGGATTGGTTTCCGTAATGTTGGAGCCGATGAGTACGATGGCCTTGGCTTTTGTCAGATCTTCCCAGTCGTTCAGGCTTCGTCCAACCCCCAAGGCATGCTGGGAAGCCTGGACAAAGTTGAGATGGCCGTAGCGCGCGCTGCTGTCGAGATGGTTGGTCCCGAACCCGACGCGCATGAGTTTCTGGAAGAGATACAGCTCTTCGTTGGTGCAACGGGCGGTGATCAGGCCAGCTATTGCGTCGGGGCCGTTCTTCCGTCTGATTTCGGAGAACCGATCCACAACCTGGTGCATCGTTTCGAGCCAGGAGGCTTCGACGAGCTGATTACCTTTGCGAAGGAGCGGCTGCTTGAGACGTGCGCCGCTGTCGATGTACTCGAATCCAAAACGCCCCCGCACACAGAGCCCGCCGTGCCCCTTGGCCGTTTCGGATCGGTCGCCCCATTTGTTCTTCCAGGATAGAGGCGAGGTCACGCGGACGACTTCAACGTCCTTGGTCTCAAGGTACATCTGGCAACCATCTCCACAATAGTTGCAGGTCGTCGTGGTTTTCTTCATCTGCCACGGCTTATACAAATACTTGGAGAACTTGTTTGTGATGGCCCCGACGGGACAGACCGCAAGACAGTCTCCACAGAACTCGCAGGACAGTGCGAGATCTCCCTTCGGCACCACTTGATTGAACCCGCCCTTCTTCATAAACTGGAGCGCATCGATCATCAACACGTCCTTACAGACATTGATGCACTCCGCGCAAGCGATGCAACGGTTCATATTGAAATCGAGCACCGGGCTGCGCGTATCTTCCGGAATGAGCTTCTGCTTCGCGCTGGCCAGGTTCGTGACCCCATGCTGGAAGGCCATATCTTGCAGTTCACAGTGGCCGTCGGCGTCGCAGACCGGGCAGTCGAGTGGATGGACCGAGAGATGTTTTTCCACAGCTTTCTTCCTGGCCAGAAAGAGTTCGTCCCCGTCGGTTTTGATGATCATGCCGGCCGCGGCTTTGGCGGTGCAGGAACGGACAGGAGCTTTCTTCCCTTCCTGCATGACCAAACACATGCCGCAGGAACCGAAGGGATCAAAGGTGTAGTGGTAGCACATCGCCGGGATGATCTTGCCCGTGCTCGATATCACGTCGTAGAGCGAAACCCCGCTCTTAGCCGTCACAGACTTCCCATCGATCGACAGTTCGATCGTCGCTGCTTCCACGTCAGGATTGGTTGCCGGCTTTAGTCCCATAGTTTCCCCCCAGTGCTGAGTCCTGAGTGCTGAGTTCTCAGGGGGCGCTCTGCATTCTTATGCTCAGCATTCATTTCCCAGCACTCAGCACTTTTCATCGGTCGCACTCTCCCATCACAATGTCATAGGTCCCGAAGATCGTGACCGCATCAGCAATCATGTAACCTCTGGACATATGGTCGAATGCTCCCATGTGAATGAAGGATGGGGCGCGAATTTTCAAGCGGTACGGTTTCCCACCGCCGGTACTGACAATGTAGAATCCCAGCTCTCCCTTGTGCGCTTCGGTCCCGCAATAGATCTCTCCCGGAGGGGCGTCGAAGCCCTGCGAGAAGAGCTTGAATTGCTGGATCATGGCTTCCAGATTCGTAAAGACTCGTTCCTTCGGCGGCAACGTGACGCTGGGCACATCGGCCATAATAGGGCCGTCTTGCATCTGCTCCAGGCATTGCCGGATGATTTTCACGCTCTCGTAGAGTTCCTGGACGCGGATCCAGTACCGATCGTAGGTGTCGCCGTTCTTGCCGAGTGGGACACTGAATTCGCATTTTGGATAGGCTGAATAGGGCTGGGCTTTACGGAGGTCGTAGTCGACACCGGAGCCTCGGAGCGTGGGCCCACTCAAGCCGAAACTCACGGCATCTTCCGCCGAGATGATCGCGACGCCCTTGGTTCTCCCGAGCCAAATCCGGTTCGTCTCCAAAAAGACGATGTATTCATCGATTTTCGGCGGGAAATAGTCCAAGAACTGTTTCAGTTTCTCAAGCAGCGAGGGAGTAAAATCCCGTTCGACACCGCCAATGCGATACCAACTGGTGGTGAGGCGCGCTCCGCAGAGCTCGTCGAACCAATCCATCAGAATTTCCCGATCACGGAAACAATAAAAAAAGACGGTCATCGCGCCGATATCGAGCGCCTGGGTGCCGAGCCAAAACTGATGGCCGACGATCCGCTGGACTTCTGCGACGATCGTCCGAAGATACTCGGCACGATCCGGCACGGTAATATTCATCAGTTTTTCAACTGCCCGGCAGTAGGCGAAATTGTTATACATGGCACAGACATAGTCGAGCCGGTCGGTATGGGGAATAAATTGGTGATAGGTGCCATCCTCTGCGAGCTTCTCCACTCCGCGGTGCAGATATCCCAGCACTGGGGTAGATTTGACGAGGCGTTCCCCTTCCAATTCGAGAATCACTTTCAATACCCCATGGGTCGCGGGATGCTGGGGGCCCATATTGAGCAGGAGCTCTTCTGTACGCAGGGTCGGAAGGGTCTCGCTCTCCGGATGGTCTGGATCGATCTTGTAAACAGTTGTTCGTTGATCTTCAAAGGCCATCGTCTGTCCTACCGAGCCGTTTCGTCCAGGAACTCGAACGTGTCGCGCCAGCCCTTGCCACGGAGCGGAAAATCTTTTCGCAACGGATATCCTTCGGTATAATCGTCCGGCAAAAGGATCCGGCGGAGATCGGGATGGTGCCGGAAGCGGATTCCCATCATGTCGTAGACTTCGCGCTCCATAAAGTCCGCGCCTTTCCAAATATCCGTCAGAGAATCCACAATGCAATCCGACTCCGGCACCCTCGTTTTCAGCCTGATACGGTGGCGCTTCCTGATCGAATAGAACTCATAGACCACTTCAAATCGCTCCTCGTCGTCCGGCCAGTCGACTGAGCTCACATGCACGATGTAGTCGAAGTCCATGGCTGGATCGTCATGAAGAAATTGCGCGATTCCATGGAGTCGATCCCTCGTCACCGTCACTGTAAGATCGCCGCGCCACTCAACGGCTTTGACGAAGCCGATGGAATAGTTTTCTTGAATTCGGTTGGCCAGTTGCTGCAAAGACATCGATCGAGACCTATACTTTAAGGCCGGGTTTCACCTGATCCGGCTGCTTCAGAAACACGGGTTTCAGCATAATTCGTTCTTGCAACTTCAGGATGCCGTCGAAGAGCGCCTCCGGAGTCGGAGGGCAACCAGGCACATAAATATCGACCGGGACAAAGCGATCAACGCCTTGGACGACGCTATAGCTATCGTAGATATTCCCAGATGTTGCGCAAGACCCCATGGCAATGACATATTTCGGTTCAGGCATCTGATCGTACAGTTTTCTGATAACGGGGGCCATCCTCCGGCAGACAGTGCCTGCCACGATCATTAGATCGGACTGGCGTGGTGAGGCTCGAAAGACACCGGCGCCATAGCGGTCCATATCGTACCGTGACGAGACGGCAGCGATCATTTCAATCGCACAACAGGCTAACCCAAATGTCATCGGCCAGAGTGACCCCTTGCGGCCCCAATTCACTGCTTTCTCTATTGTCGTAATGATGACATCGGACGTGCCGTCCTTGTCATGACGGCCAATCTGGATCAGTCCCATTCCAGGGCTCCCTTCCGCCACGCATAGACATAGGCCACCAAAAACAATCCGATGAAGATCAACATCTCAATCAACCCAATCAACTCGATCTTGGTGAAGACGACTGCCCAGGGATATAGAAAGATGACTTCGATGTCGAAAATAACGAACAACATCGCGAATATGTAATACCGAACCGGGAAGGGCATCCGAGCATCCGAGAACGGCTCCGCCCCACATTCATAGGTCGAGAGCTTCTCCGACTCCGGATATTTCGGATGGACCAGATAACTGACAACCAGCGACCACAGGCCAAACGTCAGCGCGATGATGACAAAAAACAGAATCGGAAAGTATCTGGTCAGATACTCAAGAAGTAACTCGGAACCACCCATAGGGATGACCTTTTCAACGCCTTGAGAGAGATATAGAGGGTGGGATTTTAGACTCTGAATTACAGGGATGCAAGCGTCCAAAAGACCTGGGGAATCGACCCGAAAGTCCTAGACACATGCCTAACACTGCTTATTGTCAGGGCAAAAACGTTGCGATCGAATGTGAGATCGACACCTTGAAAATCCGATGATGAACTCAAAGAGATACATGGAGACCTTATAGAGGACCGAACAGGACACAGACGGTCATGGATTCCTCACCTCCGTACATACGGCTGATGTCAGACCAGGGAAGGTCTGATTAATTCAAAATTTCAGACGATGATCACTCAGATTCCTTGTATTTTGTGCGCTGGTTAATCGAAATCGTGAATTAATCAGACCTTCCCTAGTTTGTAGAGTATCGGGAAAGATGTGGCGCAGCTCACGCAAACACATAAATCAGGGCGCTGGAGCCTTTACTTTCTGACGCATGAATGACGCTCAACCGAATTATATGCCCACACGATTCGTAATTCTCTATGATCCGTCTGGAGTGGAGAGGCACTTTCACGAAGTGCTCTTTTGTTTATTTGGCAGAATGGTCGACATTCGGTCTGATGGCATACGCAGGTGGGAGGATGATACGTGGTCGATTTGGTCCCATTCAGACTCCAGCGCCGAAAAGGCCTTGGCTTTCTTGCGCCTGTGAATCTGGGTCTCAATTCGAGGACGACCTTGGCGTTGAGCATCGCGGGTCGGAGGCTGACCAGGTACCATGGTGCTCCCTCTCCTTGAAAAAATTATTCCCGGAGACACCATAGCATCCCGTGATTTGGAGGATCAAACGGACAAGGCCTCAATATTCTTGACAATGCAGGACGATTTGCTATGGTTCTGACAGTACCACTTGCCTTTCACGAAGGACAACTACCATGGCTAACTATGCAATGAAATATATCATCCCCCTTATGGCCTTGGCTTTGGCTACACCTTTCCATTCTTTAGCCTGGGGAGTCGACGACCTCAATTCAATCCGATTCGGAGAAGCCGCATTGGCCTATTCGTCCGGCTCCATCCAGCAATCGACTCCACAAGATGGGTTCGTGAATGTCATTACCGGTGACAACCAAACCACCGGGGATCACATGATATCGGGAACCAGGGATGTCCTGTACCTTCGCCTGAAGAATCCCGGCGATGTTGTACCCGGAGATCTTTTCACGATCTACAAACGACCACGAAAAGTATTCCATCCTACCACCGGTCAATACATGGGCTACCTGGTCAATAGACTGGCTGTGGCCGAGGTCACTCAAATTGATAAGGACCTGACTACCGTTCAGGTCGTGCGGGCTTACGCCGCTGTATCACCAGGTGACCCAGTGATGAAGTTTATACCTCCCCCTGATGAGGAAGCCACGGTTGGCGAACCTTCCGCAGACAATGTGGAGGGACGGATTGTGGAATTCCAGTCCAACATGGGCACCATGAACATGGTCGCACAAAGGAATGTCGTCTATCTGGACCGGGGACGGAAAGACGGGGTCAGACCGGAAGACCGAATGGAGATAGTTCGGTCCGGAAGAAATCTTCCGCAACGAGTCGTAGGTGAATTGAGGGTCCTGTCCTTGGAAGACCAAACTGCCACGGCACTGATCACAAAGTCGATCTCCCGTATCCTCAAAGGTGACCACTTCAAGGTGAAGGGTCATACTCCAGAAGCGATGCCGATTTCTCAATCGCCACTGCAGTCCCTGGGTGGCGCTCCTGCGCAGGATACCTCACCTTCTGCTGCTCCTTCTCCGAGTAAATTCCAGGTCAAGAATGCCTCCGGTGACACCCGAATCAGTCTGAGTGACTTGATGAAACAGCTTCGGTTCGAATCAGGAGAAGCCACGATCACCTCAGACGGCTATCAGGTACTAGACGAACTGATTGCACATCTCAAGAATGCTGCCGACGATCGATTGATTCGAGTCGAAGGCCATGCCGATAACATGGAAATCGGCCCTTCGCTGAAGTCGATCTACCAGACAAACTGGGACCTGTCGAAAGCTCGGGCTGGAGGTGTCCTTCGTTACTTGATCGAGAAGGGTGGGATCGACTCGGCGAAGCTCTCTTCGGTCGGCTATGGCGATACGAAGCCGATCGCCGGCAATGCGACCGAAGTGGGGCGGCAGAAGAATCGTCGTGTAGACATCGTGCTCTATTCACCCGATTCAGCCAGAGAGAAATCTGAATCGGCGGTGAAGCCGGTCGAAACCGGCAATAACGGATACAGCTTGTCTCGTCTCAGTCCAACAGATAGCGAGGCTCCAACCCGTGCAGTGGATCAGACGACCCCAACAGCCCCAGCTGGCTCCGCCAAGGTAGAGCCCTCATCTGTCTCCGAAGATCCAGCTTCGGCAACAATTCCTGCATCAGGCAACCAGGGAAATTCAGATCAGAAACCTGCTACTCCAGCTGCCCCTCTACAGTAAAATCATTCAAGTATCGTGGGGAGAGTTGACGAGTCATCGTCGACTCTCCCTGATTCCCTTCAAAGCCCTATCGTTCATTCTCTCTCATTGTTCCCCCTTTTCCTGTGCTGCTACAATGCCGCATGATTTCGACGCAGGCAGCCCCTCCTCGCACAGAGCCAGAGGCCTTATTCGCAGATGTCATTGTCCCACGGCATCTGGCAGGCCCCTTCACCTACACTGTGCCCTTGTCGCTCAGACCTACGCTGCGGATTGGACATCGCGTGCTCGTACCCTTCGGACGGTCAGTACTCCAAGGGGCTGTGATCGCCCTCTCCCATGTTCTTCCTCAAGGTCTTGATCGAGCACGCCTCAAGGAGATTCGTTCATTGCTTCCGGAGGGGGCCGCAACAGATGTGTCCTCAAACTTGTTCCAGCTCTCACGACAGGTGGCCGAGCAATATGTCGCGCCATGGGGACAATGTCTCAGGTTGGTGCTGCCTCCTGCGCCCGAACCTCGAACGCAGGTCAGTCGCTACGAACTGACGGAACAAGGAAGGGCTGCGCTTGCGGCTCGAAAATCCTGCTCGATGAAAGCACGGGCGCTTCTCACACGTATTGGTAAAAACACTTCAGTACTTCGACGGTCGTCCCGCAGTCCTGGTCTGGACGACTTGTTAGACGATCTCAAGGTTCGCGGGTGGGTGGTGGAGATCCAAAACCTACCGTCTACCGCAACCGTGCTTCTCTCCCGGCCAACCAGACAGGTGAACCAGGGCGGTTTCGACGTCACCGCACCGCGTATTCCTGAGCCCTCACTGTCTTGGTCGGAGCCACTATTCAATGCGCTGAGAGGTCAAGGACCCACTCGGATCCTTGTGCAGGCTTCCTGGACCGATCGGTTGAGGCTATTGCAGCAAGCCATTCACCTCATGCTCGACCGTGGACAGACAGTCCTCATCATCGTTGGCGAAGCAGAACGGGCTCAATGGATTGCCGGCTTGATCCGCAATGAAGAGACAGGTATCTCTCCGGTCTGCTTCCACAGCGGTCTTTCAGATCAGCTGAAAGCCGAAATCTGGGATCAGATTCATCGGCAGATCGTTCGCGTGGTCGTGGGGACTCGGTCCGCCATTTTTCTCCCATTGACTGCAATCGGGATGATTTGGATCGAGGGAGAAGAAGATGCAGCGCTCAAAGAACCACAGGAGCCACGCTATCATGCACGGGACGTGGCCTGGCTGCGGGCGCAGGATGAGCAGGCAGTGCTGGTTTTGAGTTCTGCCCATCCCTCCCTTGAAACTAAAGATGCAGTGGAGCAACGAGGAATCGTTGTCCATCACCCTCTGCCGTCTCGTGCGCGAGCGAACATACAGGTCGTTGATTTACGGGACCATGGTCGTGGCACGGTATTGAGCCAGCCGCTCGTTCGGGCCATCGGGCAAGCGATCAGTCGTCGGGCCGGCGCCCTGTTGTTTCTCAACCGGAAGGGCTATGCAGGCGCCCTTGTCTGTCGTGACTGCGGTCAGGTTCCCCGCTGTCCTACCTGTCGTGTGGCACTGATGTACTCTCGGCAGGCGGGTCGTCTGCTCTGTTCCTACTGCGGGAATTTTAGCCCCCTCCCCGAGACCTGCGTCACCTGTTCAGGCCCTCGCATGCAGCTGATTGGAGAGGGCACAGAGCGGGTGGAAGAGGATACGAAGCGATTGTTTCCTCACGCAACAGTGATTCGGCTCGATGGAGATACCATGCGGCGGCCAGCGCAGGCCACGGCCCTCTGGCAGAGAGTCGCACAAGGGAAATGGGATATTATCGTTGGGACACAATTGCTGCTCCGCCGTGGGCCTCTCCCGACGATGGGCCTCGTTGGGATTGTGCAGGCGGACGCAGGACTCAGCGTGCCGGATTTCCGATCCGCCGAACGTACCTATCACACGCTCCTTGACGCGGTTGGTCTCGCCGATCCTGCAGAGACCGGCGGTCAGGTTATCGTGCAGACGTATCTGTCATCTCACCATGCAATTCGGGCTGTGGTTGAAAATGACGAATCCATCTTCTTATCAGAGGAGCGATCCCATCGGACTGCATTGGGCTATCCGCCCATGGTCCATTTGATCGCCCTCCTTGTATCTGGGACGGACGAGAAAACGGTTCACGACGCGGCCAAGGTCTGGGTGGATCGGCTCACCAACTGCACTCCACCAGCCGTGGTTGGACAGAAGGCCGTAGCAACGGCCCTCTCGACTATTCCATCAATGGGGAGACCCGATCGTCTCACTGTTCTGGGGCCTGTCCCCTCTCCGGTACCGAAACTCCGAGGACGGTATCGGTGGCAAATCCTTGTCAAATCATCCGAACGGGAAACGGGACTCGATGCTGTCCGGATCACAGTCAAGGACATGGAGCGAGCGTATCAACGCCGAGCCATCAAATTTGATGTCGACGTCGATCCAATCGAGATGTGGTAGGTATGTGCATTCAAGATCCTAGTGCAACAGGTGGTGAAAGGCATGGGCGGGACTATGCCAATTGAG